>Ga0208689_1000253_pt1 | contig 46345 bp, 51 predicted proteins | sample June2015DPH_8_15_FD_184700 | JGI IMG/M metagenome (GOLD analysis project Ga0208689, IMG submission 184700) | Peatland microbial communities from SPRUCE experiment site at the Marcell Experimental Forest, Minnesota, USA - June2015DPH_8_150... | ecosystem: Environmental > Terrestrial > Soil >... | reverse complement strand
CCAAGCCCTCCAGGGTCATGACCTCCTGCTGTTTCACGGCGCTGACTGGCATCACGCAGGAGCGCACCGCCTGCCCTCGAATGATGACGGTGCAGGCTCCACACTGCGCGAGGCCGCAGCCGAACTTGGGCCCACGCAATTGCAGGTCGTCGCTGAGCACATATAACAGAGGGGTTTCCGGGTCGACATCCACCGTGTGAGCGTGACCGTTTACCTTCAGAGAAATAGCAGCCATTAATCTCCCCCCATATCGCAGATCACAAAAGCTTATAACGAATTCCTATCATGCAACTAAATATGGCTAGGTGGAGCTTGGCGTTCATCGCTTCGACGCCCGATCAAGAAACATCTGTTTTCGGGCAGCTGGGACACTAATCCAGTGACCTCGTAGATTCAGGTACTTCGAGAACTGAAGATCAAGTGGATTTTGGGCAGCAGCAGCCCATCGCTAGGTCGGAATCGTGCGGGCACTTTCACTGTCAAGCCTTGAGAGTTGGCCGTGGCCCAGTATGTGACTTTGGAGTTCTTCTATTCCCGAAAATCGTCCCGGTGAGGAGGGAAAAGCAGAGGTTATCGGAAGAGTTTAGGATAGGAAGCGGCCCGGTACCGGGAGGCTCCTCATGAAACACATACTGATTGCCTTCACGCTGTTTGCTGCAACCGCTGTTGTCGCGCAAGACAAGAATCCGGTCACGTCGGTGGTGAAGGAAATCCTGCCCCGCCAGCAGAAGAACCTAGTCGCTGCAGCAGAAGAGATGCCTGCCGACAAGTTCGGATTCCATCCGACGCCGCCGCAGATGACGTTTGGCCACCTCGTCTTGCACATCATCGAATCCAACAATTACCTCTGCGCCAAAATCAGCGATGTACCCGAATTGAAGCCGACGGGTCTGAAAGATACCGACGAAAAGGACAAACTCGTCGCCGCGCTCAAGGCCAGTTTCGATTTCTGCACGGCCGCCTTAGGCAAGGTGGACGACTCCAAGCTCGCAGACGAGGTCGAGTTGTTCGGTGGCCGCAAAGGCCCGCGCGCTTTTGCGCTCATTGCCCTGACCAACGATTGGGCCGATCACTACAGCTCCGCCGCGATTTATCTGCGGCTCAACGGACTGCTGCCGCCGACGGCGCAGCCGAAGAAATAGACCCGCCGAACCTCGTCGAAGCTCTCAGCTACCCGGCCCCTGACAGGATTTGCAGCTCGCGCAGCTACCAATTGCGCGACGGAGCGCTCGACGCTACCTGCGCGCAAGCGGCATATCTGGGGTTGCCGACAACCCAGTCCCAATGCGGTTTCTTATAGGGCTTCCTTCGGGAGAAGCAGCTTCGGGGTTTGCATGTTCGAGTTCACCAAACCAAGAACCCTAATCCCTAATCCGCCGCAGCAGGGGCTGAAGCCCGCTTTTTCATCGGCAAGAATTCGCGCACATCGTGTCCGGTGTAGATTTGCCGCGGACGTGCGATCTTCTGCTCTGAATCGGTCAGCATCTCCTGCCATTGCGCCAGCCAGCCGACTGTGCGAGGGATGGCAAACAGCACTGTGAACATCTCCGGTTTGAAGCTCATCGCCTGGTAGATGATCCCGGAGTAAAAATCCACATTGGGATACAGCTTGCGCTTGATGAAATAGTCGTCCTCCAGAGCAATCCGTTCCAACTCCAGGGCGACATCCAGCTTCGGATTTCGTCCCGTGACTTGGAACACCTGCTCGGCCGTCCACTTGATGATCTTGGCACGCGGATCGTAGTTCTTGTAAACCCGGTGCCCGAAGCCCATCAGCTTGCCATGCCCGTCCTTGACCTTCTTAACGTAAGCAGGCACGTTGTCCTTCGAGCCAATCTCGTCCAGCATTTTCAGGACTTCTTCGTTCGCCCCACCATGGAGTGGTCCCGAAAGGGCCGCGGCTGCTGCGGCGGTGGTCAGGTAAGGATCAGCATGCGCGCTCCCCACGGAGCGCGCCACGTTCGCGCTGCAGTTCTGCTCATGGTCGGCGTGCAAGATAAACAAAATGTCGAGCGCGCGTGCCAACACTGGATTGGCGACGTATTTCGGCTCGACCATCTTCCATAACATGTTCATGAAGTTCTCGGCGTAGTTCAAATCATTGTCTGGATAAACGTAGGGAAAACCTAGACTATGCCGGTAGGACATTGCTGCGATAGAAGGCATTTTCCCAATCAGCCGCTTGATCTGACGGAGGCGATTGTTGGTGTCATGAATGTCTCTGGCTTCCGGGTAGACGGTGGACAATGCCGCGACTGTGCTCACCAGCATAGCCATGGGGTGGGCATCATAGCGGAAGCCCTCCATGAATTTCTTGGTGGTTTCGTGCAACATGGTGTGGTGCGTGATCTCGTTTGTCCAGTTCTTTAGTTCAACCTCGTTGGGCAGGTCTCCGAAGACAATCAGGTAGGCCACCTCGAGGAAGCTGCAGTGCTCGGCCAGCACTTCAATAGGATAGCCGCGATAGCGCAAAATACCGCGTTCGCCATCAATGAAGGTGATGCTGCTGCGGCAGGATGCTGTGTTCATGAAAGCCGGATCGTAGGTCATGAGTCCGAAGTCTTCCGGGCCGGTCTTGATCTGACGGAAGTCCATAGCTCGGACTGTTTCTTTCTCGATAGGAAAGCTGTAAGTCAGGTTCGTGCGATTGTCAGTAATGGTGAGAGTGTCTTGTGCCATGGTAAATGTCTCCTACTGTGCACAGGGCCTGAGGCTGACAGCGGGTGCCAATGTGGCAAGCATTCAGAAAACCCGCTGGCACGCACCGGCCTGACTGCGCGCGCGTCAAAATGCCAGCAATATGTCTCAAGAGAGTCAAATCTCCCTGGGAAAGCAGTTTGTCCGGAATTTATTATCACTCGGTTCAACGAGCAGGATGTGCTTGGGAGCACTTGTGGATGTGAATGAGGTCACTAAGCAAGCTTCTCTGCGCGACAGGTTTCCGAGGTCGCGGTTTCACGAACACCTGCCGCCGCAGGCGAGACGGCAAATGAAGGAAGTGGGCTGGGCGAAAGGAGTGGAACTAGCCAAGCTGGCGAGGCGGGACAGGCAGCACTTCGATTGTGCAACCTGGTTGCATCGGGCACGGGAAATGCCCAAGGAGCAGTTCAAGCCGCCCCGTCAGTTCCTTCTCGACCTCCTGGGAACCGTGGGAGCGAGCAAGAAACAATCTGCCACGTCACGTAATTCCCTGCTAACAGGGAAAAATACAGAGGATTTCTACTTCCCGGGACCTAATAATGACGCACCTTATCTTGATATCACACTCATTCGAATAGATTTATTGTCTGGAGATGTTGAAGCAAACAGGGAGTTTTCAGCGAGAGATCAGGGAATCCAATTCCCTTATACGGTCGGAACGGCACTCGCCTCGGACCTTCATCTGGCCGTTTTGATGCGGGTTTGAAACTGCACCACGCGGCCGTTTTGCACAAGGGGTTCGAAACGCCACTGGCGAACCGCATGGCGGTGCGGCGGTTGCCAGGATTGAGTTGCCGTTAATCACGGTAAGTTGCCGCACCGCGCCATCCTTGCCTACCTTGCCTTCCGAGACAACCGGGCCTTGAATGTGTTGTTGCCTAGCCGCCTCTGGATACTCCGGTTCAACCCGCTTGAGTACTCGCACCTTTGCTCTTCCTAGGGGACCCTCTGCCGATCCGGGGCGGATGGCTCGCCGGGGGCCTGAGAGGGATCCGGAATGGTCTCTCCAGATTGCGGGCTGGATGGGCCCACCTTGTCCGATGCTTTCAGCCGGAAGATGACTTTTCCGTCTTGATAAACTATCAAACTGTCGGGCGCTTCGGGGCTTCTGGCCTTTGGGTGGATTGGAGGCGGAGGGCTCGGTTCGGCTTGCCTCGCCTCCGTGGGTTGCGCAGGAGCAGCATCCGGCTTCGCGGTGACCAGTGGCGTCGGACGTGCCTCCGCTTCGTGCGAGACAGAGCCAGCAACTGGCGGTACCTTTGTGTCCGCAGTTCCCCGCCACGTTACTCGGCCGAGCATCCAGCCCAGCAACAAAGCCAGAGCAATCACCAGAAGGAACAGCAACGGCGTCCACGGATCACGAAACCGGAATTCAGCCGTCTTCACCTCGGGCGGACGGACCTGGAATGCCGCAAAGCAATCCATGCTATCGGCAGCGGTTCGCGGCTCCTCCTCTGGCGGAGGACTTGAGAACTCGAGGGCACAGTCAACATTGATCAAGATTTGCCGAGAAAGAGCCTGCAGAGTTTGAATATCACGGTCCCCGAAGGCTTTGGGAAGTGGAGAGAAAATCTCAAAAAGTCCAACTAATTTCCCCTGTTTGAGCACAGGAGAAATGAGGAACGACCGAATGCCCAGACGCCGGGACGCGACGGCATCGACACGAGAGTCGGCTTCGGTGTCGTCGCAACACTGCGCTTTGCTGGTCTGCATGTAGTCACCGGACAGTTCGGAACGTTCATTCAAACGCACACCTAGCTCCGGAGCACTCGTTCCCGTGGTGGCGCGGCAGACCATTTCCTCTCCGCGCATCAGAGCGATCGCCGCCCCGCTCGCACGTGTCGCCAGGCGCGCTTGTTCGACAATATCCTTGAGTACAAGGTCGAGCGCCAAGTCCGCCGACACTGGCCCGGCGCCGTGCTCGGGTAGCGTCCTCGCGAAATACGACAGGAAGGCCCCGGAACTTCGATCGTCTTCTTCGATCCCCAGCGAGGGAACTTGGACGCCACTTGGCAGACCGATGGCGACCCCAGTAGCGTCGGCCACATTTCGCGCACGGTCGTTGATTAGATGGATAGCCTCATCCACGTCGAGCTCTCGCCTCGTGATCAACCGTCCGACTTCGACAATGGCAGAGAGCGACTGACCGTCCATCTCACTCTGCTGTATCGCAAACGCGCTCTCCAACACCTTCTGGAAAGATTCCCGATCAAGGGTGGAGGTACTCATAGGCGGATGCTACGATTCTGCGGCTGCAGAACTGGGTGGGCTTTGGCGGGCGAGCGGGCGAACCAGTTTCGCGGCCAGCAGTCGCAGTCTCTCACCGAGTGAATGCACTGTCAATAGGGCAGTATTTGATGGGTCCCCGCCCACCTCTCACGGTAATTATTTTTCTCCTGGCGGTGCTGCTAGCCTCCTTATTATTAGGCAACAGGATGACGGCCAGGCCTTGACCACCAACGGCGAACGACCAACGACAGCTATTTCAGCAAGTACTCCTTCACGAACATCACCGTAGCGTCGAACTGGTAGTCCTGGTTCTTCTTCTTGGCGAAGCCATGGCCTTCGTCTTTGGCCATCAGCCACCACACTGGCGTGCCGTTCTGGCGGACGATGTTCACCATCTGCTGCGACTCGCTGACCGGAACCCTGGGATCGTTCTTGCCCGCGATCACAAACAAGGGTTTTGTAATGTTCTTGGCGTTGTTTGCCGGCGCGATGCGTTCCAGAAACTCGCGCATCTTTGGATCGCGTTCGTCGCCGTACTCCACCCGCCGCAGATCCTGGCGGTATCCGGAGGTGTGCTCGAGAAACGTGACAAGATTCGATGGGCCGACCACGTCCACCGAGCAGCAGATACGGTCGTTGTAGTTGGTCGCAACCGCCAGAGTCATGAATCCTCCGTAGCTGCCGCCGGTGATCAGCACGCGGTTGGAGTCGAGGTCGGGTTGCGTCTGGATCCAGTCGAGCAGCGTGTTGATGTCCTGATACGAGCCTTCGCGGAGAAAACCGTTGTCGAGCGCCAGAAAAGTCTTTCCGTAGCCGGACGATCCGCGCACATTCGGTGCGATCATGGCGATGCCGAGTTCGTCGAGATAGTAGTTCCAGCGTCCGGCAAAACTCGGCCGGAACTGTCCTTCAGGACCGCCGTGGATGTTGATGATCACCGGTCGCTTGCCCGTGTAATTCTTTGGCGGGCGATACAAGAACCCGCTGATGGCCCGCCCGTCCCATGATTTCCAGTGGATGAGCTCGGGTTCAGGGAAGCTCGCGGTGTTCAACCCACCGGTTTCGCTGAAGGTCCAACGCTCGACTTTGCCGCTCTGCAGATCCAGTGAGTAAGCATCGGAGCTAGAACGTGCTGAGGAGATGTTGAACCCCAAATCGCGATTGTTCTTGTGCCAGGACACGCCGGAGATCACTCCCTTCGGCACGTTGGGCACCGGCTTTTCTTTGCGCGTCCTGGTATCGAAAAGATGCAGCACTCCGAAGCCATCTTCGTTGGTCACGAAGGCGATGGTGCGGCCATCATAGGAAAGATCGAATTCATCAACATCCCAAGGAATGTTGCTAGTGAGATAGGTGTGCTGTTTGGTCGCCAGATCGATGTAGGCCAGGCGCTGAAATTCAGAATCCTTGTCGGTGGCAACGTAAATGCCCTTACCGTCTTTGCTGAACCGGCCACCACTGTAGGCGATCTTTACGTTGCCGCCTTTCGGGGTGAGCAGAGTCTTTTCACCGCTGCTGACATCGATAAGCCAGACATAGCTTTCGTTGACGGAGATTCCCTCCAGCGCCAGAATCTTCTGCCCGTCGGGGGACCAATCCAGAGGTGACCAGCCTCCCCCTTGCAACTGCACCAGCAAATGGTCGCTCTTGGGTTGGGTGGGATTGACGACGTAAAGATCAACGTCATTGCCGGTTCGGCGTGTGGATCCGTAAGCGATCTTGTCGCCTGTATACGACCACGCTGGATTCGTGTTACGCGACTTGCCGTCAGTCAGCAGGGTTACGTCGCCGGTGGCGACGTCATAACGGTAGAACTGGAAGAACTCGCCTCCGCCGATGTCTTTGGAGAGAACGAAGGAATCATCCTTGGTTGGAGAATATTGGGCACCAGCCACCCGATCTGCGTAGAAAGTCCGTTGGGTGCGCGCTCCGCCGGGCATTTTCACGAGATGGATCTGACTGGTATCCGCGAAGCGAGTAGAAATCAGCATTTCCCGCTTAACTGGGTCCCAGCTGTCGAGGGAAGCGCCGCGGAAATTGTTGTAGCGGTCCACGGTTTCCGCCAGGGATGACGGGATATTGGGGATCCCTTCAGTCACCAGGTTCTCGTTGGGAACAATCTCGTCGCTCTGGGAAAAAGCGACCGAACTGAGCAAGAAAACAGCAACTAGACGCAGAAAGACTTTCATGGGCAAGCTCCTCATATAACGGACCGCATAGCAGTTTGGCCGATCATCAGAGGATGTGTGGCTCTCGGGTCGCTTCATCTTACGGACGCGGCATCCGCTCGTCAACGAATGATGCTCTGGCCCGAGCGTGTCGAGCCCAGAACACCTGCTTTATAAAGGGATAACCGGAGGGCGGCGAAACAACTCCCGGTTTGTCGGCTACCCTTAGCTTGGGATTATTACCGGTTAGCCCTTCACTCGGGAGGAACGACGAGCCACTCGTCTTCTTTATTGATTACGGCGTCACATCCAGTCCATAAGATGGGTGGCTGAAGGTTCCGCCGATCTTGATGGGCACGATCTCTCCGGCATTTTTCTTCTTGAAAAACGGCTCCACAGATTTAAGCAGAACTGATTTCACTCCCTTCGATCCCCTGGAAAGCTTGTTATCGACTTGCAAGGTTCCGTGAAGGTTAACCTGCTCCGTCAGCAGGCCGTATGTGCCATGCACATGAGCAAGCGCTCCCGGAACGCTGAACGAGAGGTCTGAGAACGTCGCGATCGCGTGGTTCAGCACGACATGTCCCTTCAGATTTTCAACGACGCTCGCCGGATCGTCGTTCTTTTTCTCGCCCTGAGCCAACTGACTGAGATTGTCAACGTTTTCCTGTGTCGTCGAGCGGATGAAACTCGCCGCATCGATTCCAAAGTCTGCCAGCAGGTTCACCCTTTCAATGAAGCTTCGCTTCCCAGGGGGAACCAGGACTTGCGCTCTGAAGTTCATCGCTCCGGTAAAAGCAGGAGGATCCGCCTTGGAGAGGAGTCGTAACCAGTCCTGTATCCGGCCCTGCAGTTCCGTCGCGCCCAGCGAAATGGTCTTACCTTCCGAGGCCGCCTTCTTTGCCACTTCGACGTGCGATACGACCGACGTCTGCTCAAGTTGCGCGTGCACCGACTGCAGAGAGACATCTCCGTCCATCCCGTTCACACTCCCTTGGAATTGCGTTTTCAGGTGTACGGCATGATGGCTCCGCTTGACCTGGAAATCGGGCGTGTCGGTACTGCCTTCGACCTCGATGTGTTCGAGCACGCCATTGAATTTGCCGGCGGAGGACAGCGTTCCTCCTATGCCCGGAAAAACGCCCATGTCCGCGCGTTGAAACACATAGGAGCCAGAAAGAAGGGTTTGGCCGACGTTCTGCGGCTGCACGGGGCCAAAGTGCCCATCCGTGCGAATCTCTCCGGGAGGCTTCGGATTCAGCAGCGCGGCGCGGAACGACATGGATCGGTCATCGGCCACAGAGTTCAGCGTCAATTTGTGAATTTCGAATTTAAGGGGTTTTGTTCCAGGTTCGCTGGAAGCAAACTCCACCACGGCTCCGTCCGCGATGATCTGGTCGATAATCAATGCGGACTGTTCCGGGCTGCCAGCAGGTTGCGCTGCGTTCCCGATACGTTCACTGCCGGGTGACACGAATATACGCAAACCTTCGATCCTGACACGTCGAACACGCTTAGGAGTGCTGAAAAACTCCCAGTAAGCGCCCTGGATGGTGAGCTTTTCGATGGTGGCGATCGGCTGAGCGTCTCGATCACTGTTGCGGCGGAAAGTCACTCCTTCGGCGATGCACCCCGGCGTGAAATATGTCCCGTGAAACGTCTTGACTTCGACCGTGCTAGAGAACTTTTCCTGCAGCGCCCTGACGATGATATCGCGCGTGAACGGCCAGCGGCTTACCATAAGCACAGCGGCGCCGCCGATTGAAACTAGGGCCAACAATCCGCCAATCTTGATCCAGCGAGACAACACCTTAGACTCCCCTTTCAATCCATCGAAGTGGATAGAGATCCTTCCATCGGGAGCTCTCCATGGCCTATGCGAATCAGTGAAGGTTCCCGTTTTGAAGGCCTGAGTATTAAGAGAGTCTAACCAGACGGGGCTGAAGAATCTGTTCACAAAGGAACGCTTCAGTCACGGCCTGCCTCGACTTGGAGAGCGACGAAGAAACGACGGGAAGAGCTCAGTTCGGATGGACGCGCATTCTCTCTCGATAGGCCACGCAAGCCATCGATCTGGATCAGCTGGCGGCCGTCAACACGATTCCGGGCGGATTGTCAGCAAACCTTACCTTGGGATTACTTCACGTTTGCTCGTCAGAACGAAGCCGCTTACGCGGCGGACGCTGCCGCGTGTATGGGTGCAAGCGTATCTTCGCTTGAAAGAAGAAGAGCCGCGGCGTACTATCATCGGGGTGAACGCGAGGAGCAGTACATTGACGAACATCAATAACAAAGCTTTTCGCGCAACTCCCTTCCTTGCAACGACTTCCAGCTCCAAATCGATTGAATTCCCATAGACCGCATCCGCCGCAAACGCAAGCGGCTTCCTTCTGACGGTTTTATCGAAAGCGCGCCACAGCATCGTCGCCACACCCACTCAGTCTCGAATGCGCGCTTCCGATAAAACACTAGCGTTACTCGGGCTGAATTTGCAGGAACTGCAAGGAAAGGATCGAAAGACGACGGGCGTGTGACGGACGACGGGTCACGGCGGCCGCAGGGGCGCCGTGGCTATCTCTGCCGACGTGTCTTATTCAGATGTTTCAACAGTCGACCGACACTGGTCCCACACAACCGCTTCAAATGCGGAAGTGTGCATCCAACTTAGTCAGCCCACCGTTAGTCCTTCTCCTCCAGCCTTATTCCCTCTCCCGTGACAACCTTGTCCGGCTCAAAGCTCATCAAGGAGAATCTCTTGCCCCCGTCAAGGACGATGATGTTGCTGAATTTTGTACCACTTGCATTGAACAGCGAGCCGGTACAATCCGAATCGACCGTGTAGCTTCCGTTCGGCCACGGGACGTTGGTCCAGTCGTAGCTTTGAGGGTAGCTGGTTCCGGTCGAGCGAGTGACGCCGCGCTTCCCGTCTCCGTTGAAGACGTCGAGGCCCATCTCGGCAACAGGGCCACCCATGGATTTGTTCATGCCCGTCCTGCGCCAGGCATAGGTCCCTTTGAGGCTGGCAAGGCTACAGCCGCAATCGTTGGCATGAACGTTGATGACAGCCCCTGGAATGCCAGCAAAAGTCGCAAGGAGCACGAAACCTGTCACGAGAAGAAAATACTTTCCGAACTTGCTCATTTTTGATTCTCCTTTTTTTCGGCTTAATCTCTCGGATCGTAGCTGAAAACCGTTTAAGAAGAGCGTTATCTCCCACTTGTGCCATTTGACCGGCAGTTAGCAGCCGAATGACACAAATGGGAGTCCTTTTCGCACTAACGAATTAGTCGTCACAGCGTACGGGACGCAGGTTGTGCTTATATACAGTCTTTCCTACTGCCCTTCCCAAGCGCTCGGCCGCGACCTGATCGGTTCGAAAATGTATCCCGCCGTATACACGCGCGTCAGAGATGTCATCGGTAATCTGCTTAAGCGAAGTGTATTGCAAGACGATGGTGGGCACCGCAGGATTGGTCAACGTGATCGAAAATCCATCCTCGCCGTAAATGCGTCTCATTACCGCCGCCGCGCTGTTGCCCGCACTGCCGTGGTTTGAGGGATAGCTTGGGAAACAGGGAGTCGTGATGAATGGGGCCCAGCTTGGATCCCCGCCCGCGTGAATTGCCGTTTCCGGGCGCCAAAAGTTGTAGGTGTATTTGTTGAGGAATGACGCCACCAGGCTGTCACTCATCGCCATATTGATCAGGGCCAGAGCACGCGCATTATCCGATAGCGAGCGGCCCTGCGCCATTGCGACCTGCTCCGCGGCCTGATTAAACACCTGAGTTGGCGACGAAGCCGCATAGAACAGGGCGACATTCGCCCGATCTGGAGGCCGCTGTGTGCTATCAACACTGCCCACCGTCATCACTTCGTTGTACGCCCGGGCATATCTTTCGCTAGTGAGCGCGGGTGGCGGATCAAGGAGAAAGTTACTCGCGCTCGCGATGCCGAACGGAGTTACGTTCTGCCATTGAAAGGCGATTCCAACCGCGACTCCATTTACAACCGGGCAACTCGGTGTTGCCTGCCATGCCCCTGGAACAGGTGGACCAGGTGTGTAGAATTGCGGAGGTGACGAGCCGTCGTTCGCTCGTAGAGCGATCATGGCCGCAGCTGCGGCGTCCCCCGTTGCGATGCCTTCGGTCTTGGCTGAGCCGTCCGGTATGGACTGCATGGAGTTCGTCCAATCGGTATAAAGCGTCGGCTGGCTGGCTGGAAAGTAGGTGCTGAGCACCTGATACGCAGCCTCTATGGCTGCTGCATCGGGTGAGGCGCCGGGCGGCGCAGTGATGGTCCCAAGATACGGTTGGTACTTGTGTGTAATGGAATTGACCGCTTCAAACACAGCGAGTTGTACGATCGCCGCGTAGCGTGCCTGGGCGAAGGGATTCTGTTTGTTGGCGACGGCTGTGTTTACCGCAATCGCATTCCAGTCCAAAACGGCATCAGCTCTTGCGGTTGTCGATCCAAGCACAAGACTCAGCATCAATATGCAAAGGAGCTTGAAAATCTTTTTCATCGCTCTTGTCCCCCATCCGTTTCTCTTTTCGTCCCGCTGATCGGTGGACGCGAGCGGAATGATTGCAATGTCACAACTGGATTGTCCATAGCGGAGCGTGTGTCGGAGCGTTATGGTTTGTGTCGCCCCAAGCACAAGCACGGATAGCACTTACGCCTCCTGTTCTCGATGTGATGTAAAATCATCCAATTTCGTTTGGGCGTGCCATGACCTCACAGCCGAGTGGAGTGCAGCAATCGATCCGGTTCGGCGAAGACTTCGCGCTTGATCTTCGTCCCCGAAGGCTGCGCCGCAGCAGTCACGTCTTAAAGCTGGAACGTATCCCGCTGGAAATCCTTGTTCTGCTGCTGGAGCGCCGGGGCGAGATCGTCAGTCGCGACGAAATCGTGGCCAGGGTCTGGGGCAATGATGTTTTCCTCGACACGGATAACAGCATCAGGGGTGCAATCCGCAAAGTCCGCCAGGCTCTTAAGGACGACCCCGAAACCCCGCGGTTTATCCAGACCGTGACCGGACGAGGGTATCGATTCATTGCGCCGATTATTTCTCCCGAAGAAGAACGCACTACGGAGCCACCCAAACCTGAAGCATCAGTCGTCCCCACAGGTACGCAGAGTTTCGTTCGGGAGCCAGATAGCTGGCCGCAAGGCGGCAGCCTGGGCCCGATGGACCAAGAACAAGAGCGGACAGCGGGGCAGGTACCGGGCACTGAGACCGCTCGTGGACAGCTACATCGGCGTGCGCGGACGTGGCTTCTCGTTGGGTTAGCTTCGCTGGCAGTTGTGTCCATTCTGTCACTCCGCGAATTTTGGAGCTGGCGAGGTTCGCGCGTCCCAGCCGTTTTCCAGCGCAAGACAGTCTTAGCTGTGCTGCCGTTCGACAATTTGAGCCGAGATCCTGATCAAGAGTTCTTCAGTGAGGGGCTGACGGAAGAGATGATCGCTCAGGTTGGGAAATTGAATCGGGATCGACTCAAGGTGGTCGCACGGAGTTCTGTTGCAAAGTACAAAGGGAGCACGCTGACTGCGAGGGAGATAGGTAAGGAACTGAACGCTGACTATCTTGTCCAAGGCAGCATTCGACGCTCGTCGGACCGTATACGCATCACTGTCCAGCTCATTCAGGCACGTGATCAGATCGTCGTTTGGACCGAGAGTTACGACCGCGAACTCAAAGATGTGCTGGCCGTGCAGGACTCCGTCGTGCGAAGCATCGCCAGCGAGATTCACATCGCCCTTACTGAAGAACAGAAAGAGCGTTTGGCTACTCCGCGGCAAATAAGCCCGGAAGCATACGAGGCGTACTTGAAAGGGCGCTATTACTGGAACAAGCGAACCGGCGAGAGCATGCAGAAGGCGGAGCAATATTTCGAGCAGGCGATCGACAGGGATCCCTCCTATGCGGCTGCGTATTCGGGACTGGCAGACTGTAACAGCGGGCTGACGTGGCACGGATTTAAGTCCCCAGCCGAGGCACTCCCGAAAGCTTACGCCGCGGCACGCAAAGCGCTAGAGATCAATCCAGAATCGGCTGAAGCCCATGCGTCCCTGGGCCTTGCCATGACCCATAGTTGGGATTGGACCGGTGCGGAGGCCGAGTTCAGGCGCGCTCTGCAGTTGGATCCTCAATACGCAAACGCGCACCACTGGTACGGAGACTACCTCTCCATCAGGGGCCGCCATGGCGAGGCACTTGCAGAAGCGAAGCATGCGCTAGAGCTCGACCCCCTTAACCTCATGATCAGCACGTGGGTGGGACTCCGCTACTACATGGCACGTGACTACTCCCGCGCAATCGATCAAAATCGAAATTCCGTTGAACTGGATCCGAACTTCGCTGCCGCTCATCTTCTGCTCGGAGAGGACTATCGTGAGGCAGGGTTGCACAGCGAAGCTGTTAACGAGCTGAAGAAGGCGGCAAGTCTGTCAGGCGACAGCCCACTCTATACCGCGCAAGTCGCCGTTGCGCTTGCCGTTGAAGGACGGAATGGCGACGCACTCCGAATCGCGCACGAACTGGAAGCGATTTCGAGGAAGCGTTACGTTTCCCCTTACGGCCTGGCTCAGATTTACGCAGCGTCAAATAAGAATGAGGACACATTCAAATGGCTGCAAGCTGCCTATGAAGATCACGCTGTTTGGATGGGATACCTCGCGGTCGACCCGATTTTTGACCGATACCGCTCGGATGAGCGCTTTAAGGATCTTCTCCGGCGCGTAGGCCTGCCCTGACGAAGAAGTAACTTTAGGAAATCTCGCCCTCCGCTCAACGTCTAAAGCTGAACAGATTCCAGATATTCTGGTCGGTTGGTCGGCTAACCGGAAGTGACCTGATGCCGGTAGAGGACAAGCTGAATTTGCTAGACCGTTGTACGGGCTAACACCTGTGCCGGGGTTCGAGTCCCGCCGTCTCCGATCACTTCACGGGTTCCCAGCCCTCTGGCAGCATATCGAATGCCAGCGTGTCACGGTAGGCGTACTGATTGCCTTCCAGTACTGCCACTGGCGTCAACATATGCCAGATGCGATCATCGTCGAAGACGTAACACTCACCCGATTCGCGCATCGTGAAGCGATCCATTTCCTGCTTGTCATTGTCGGTTATGACGACTTCGCCACCCTGAGCGCCGCAGCGGCCCACTAGATGCGTGGCAATGTACTTTTCCCCGTCTTTATGTAAGCCCGGTGGACTCGTGTCGCACGGCCGGCCAGGCGCAGCCGTGAACCTTATTAGATGAACGTTGACCAAATACTTCGTACCCACCGTCGACAGCGGTAGGTAATGAAGGTGGTGAGCAATCATCTTGCGAACGCCTATTGAACCGGCGATCGCCGTGGGCAGCGGAGCGTACTCTCGCGGCTGGCCGCCGATTGTCGTGTTGTATTTTTTCAGCTGCACATAGGGCGTGCTCTCTTCGCTCAACCAAACCTTTACACCGCCCTCAACAATCTCGGCCCTGACACGATTTAAGGAACGATACCTGTCGCCCTCGTAGTATTTGTCCTTTGGAACGGACCAGGCGGCATGGGATAACGCTTCCAGCGAGCGCGCTATGTCTACATCAACCCTGAGCGGCTGACGACTGAACCCGCGCTCGACGAGGTCGCTTCGCGACTTGGCATTGGTTGCAACCGGAAGAAAACTATCTTGACCCATGATTGCTCCTGATAAATGCTCGACGACTGCATGACCAACCAGCACCGCAAGGGCCATGCACGCGCGCAAATTATAGCCGACGCAGCCCATTGCAGAGGATGCCGACGATTCTGGGCGGGTAGTCGGCAACCCTTACCTTACCGGGTTAGATAAGGTGAGCGAGTCGGATGCGGCACTTACTTGCCATCCCGAACGAATTTTTGTATTCGTCCGCCCGTGATATCGCCGACGTATACCGAACCGTCTGTCGCGACGGTGATGCAGTGTGCCATCTGGAATTGACCGTCGTAATTGCCCCACCGACCGAATCGCTCTTCCACGCTACCATCGGCCAGCACAACGCCTGCACCGGAGCGGTCAGGCGGAGCTGGAGGCTGGTCGCCGCCATCGGCGATGAACGCCTTACCATCTGGCCCGATGGCTACGTCGTAGGGCCGTCCGATGTCCTTACTCTTCCATTCGCCGATATACTTCCCGTTGGACTCGAAGATCTGAACCCGCCCATTGCTTCGATCCGATACGTATACGCGCCCCATCTGATCGAGCGTGACACTATGCGGCAGATCGAACTGGCCTGGGCCGTTGCCTTTGGTGCCCCATTGGAACAGAAATGTTCCAGTGGGTGAGAATTTCATGACGCGGGTGTTGCGATAGCCATCGCTCACCAAGAAAGTGTTGTCCGTCGCTACCGCCACCTCTGTTGGTCGATTGAAATGGACAGAGTCATTTCCCGCAACCCCCCGCTCACCAACACTGAGTAGGAGCTTTCCATCGTGCGAAAACTCGAAAACCTGCTGCAAAGCAACATCCGTGACCCACACATTGTCCTTGCGATCTACAGAGAGCCCATGCGGCATGGCGAAACGGTTCTCTCCCCATTCGGCTAGCACTTGGCCGGTTCGTCCATCAAAGAGAGTGACGGCCGGTAATGCAATGGGAACAGTCGATAGTTCATCTGAGTGGGGCCAGGTGCGTTCGTTGCGGTGAAACACAAAGACGTTGTCGTGCGAGTCGACGGCGCAGCCAGCGACACTACCAAGCACTCTGCCTTCCGGCAACACTGGCCAGCCGTGAACGACGTGATAGCCGAACTTTGGAGCGACTTGGGATTGCAATGACGTAAACCCTGGAAATAGGAGAATCGCCGCCGTGATCGTGGCGAAGAAGACTGCTTTTGCATTGGTGAAGCGAAACTGCCTGCTGTCGCCCATTGACAACTCCGTAAGGAACTTGGCGATGCAGGGGACCGAAAATGTCACATCACCGAAGCAAGTATACAGAACTACCAGAAGCCAACCGGCGAAAAATCACCATAGCACTCACACCTGGGAGTCGGCTCGCCACTGGGCGGATTGTCGGCCAACAGGAAGTAATCCAAAACTGAAGGCCGTGCCATCTCTGCCAAGCCCGGCTAATCACGTTAGAGAAACGTTGGTGTAAAATTGCGGCCTTCCTGCCAAATTCTCAATGGCGGAATCTTGCGAGGTCTCCGATGCGTCTCCTGTTTCTAATTGCTTCATTACTCCTTGCCGCGATCACCGTTGCGCAAACACAGAAGGCGAGTGGCGTAGCGGACTTCATCAGCGTCGATACTCCAGTCTTCGTTCTTGAGCATGTCCGAGTCATCGATGGTACGGGTACGCCGGCGAAGGAGGACCAGGCAGTCGTGATCGCGAACGGCAAAATACAATTCATCGGCCCGGAGGAGTCCGCCCAAGTCCCTCCGGGTGCACAACGAATGGGGCGCACCGGCTACACGGTCATCCCTGGCCTGGTTGGAATGCACAACCATCTGTATTACACCGATTCGTACACGGTGCAAGTTGTCGGCGGAAAGATTGGCGAGCCGGGATTATTCATTGCGGAGATCCCTTACACGGCGCCGCGACTCTATTTGGCGGCTGGCGTGACCACAATGCGTACGACGGGGAGCCTGGAGCCTTACACCGACTTGAAAGTCAAGAGTCGGATTGAAGCGAACCTGATGCCGGGACCCAGCATTGACGCCACGGCACCCTACCTGGAAGGTGCGCCGACCCGATTTGCGCAGATGCATGAACTTACCGGACCGGACGATGCGAAGCGCATGGTGGACTACTGGGCGGCGGAAGGCATGACATCCTACAAGGCCTACATGAACATCACGCGCGAAGAGCTGAGTGTGGCGATCCAGCAGGCACATGCACACAAGCTGAAACTGACAGGGCATCTTTGCTCCGTGACCTGGCCGGAAGCGGTAGCTCTCGGAATCGATGATTTGGAGCACGGACCGGTCTTTACCGACACCGAATTCGTGGCGGACAAGAAGCCGGACGTGTGTCCAGCGGGCGGTGGCAGCAGCAGTTGGGCCAAACAGGACGTGAACGGAACGCAGGTGCAGGAAATGATCCGCAATCTCGTATCACATCACGTCGCGGTGACTTCGACGCTGCCGGTGTTTGAAGCCGGTGCCCCGGGGCGGCCGGCGTTGCAGCCGCGCACGTTGGATGCGATGTCCGGAGAATCGGCGCAAAGCTACCTCGTCGCTCGTGCAAGAGTGGCTTTGGATTCACCGATGACGGCGCTGCTACGCAAAGAGATGGATTTTGAGGTGGCATTCGTCAAGGCGGGGGGCTTGCTCCTTGCCGGCCCTGATCCCACCGGAAACGGTGGCGTGCTGCCGGGTTTCGGCGATCAGCGCGAAATAGAGCTGCTCGTGGAAGCGGGTTTCACTCCTGTGGAAGCCATTCAGATCGCCACGCAGAATGGCGCCTTATATCTCGGCCAACAAGATCGAATTGGAACCCTCGCACCTGGCAAACAGGCAGATCTGGTTTTGATCAAAGGCGATCCCTCAAAACGAATTGACGAGATCGAGAACGTCGAGACCGTGTTTAAGGCCGGGATCGGCTACGATTCCAAGAAGTTGATCGATAGCGTGCGAGGACAGGTCGGAATTCGTTGAGAGCATCCATCTGAGTGTTGCGTACTACGACCGGCACGGTTCCGGGCGTGTGGTCGGCAAACATGAGAAGAGTGGAGTGGAGCTGAACTGGGATGGCACAGTGTAGTCGAAAGGCTGGTCGCGACTGACCGCTTCAGGTTTACGACCTTTTTTCACATCAACAGGGTGTTCATGGGCGAGAACAAGGAGATTCGCCCAAGCAGAAAAGACGCATACGCCCTTTACAGGTTAGTTGCGGACAAGACGTTTGGAATCGAGTTGAGCTTCTACCAACGAAGTGGAGAGTAGCTAGAAGGCCGTAAGGTCAGTGTGACGGCAAACGAGGATTTATTTTCAGGTGATGTTGGGCGCTCCATCTTCGCAGATTACCAATACAACAAAGTCACCATACATCTGCTGACGAAGAGAAGATTTGAAAATGATCTTTCGACTATCAGCATTCGAGCACAAGAGTGGACCCCCTCTCCCAGCGATATCGAAGCCATGGTCGCGCGTCGGGTAAAAGAATTACGACAAACTGCGCCATCAGCGGGAGACGGCATCGATGTACAAGCCAAAGCAGAAGTCACGGCCCAACTGGCTGGCAAAGAGTTTTTCTGTCCTGTGCCGGAATTGCTGGTCAGGATTAGCGCTCCATGGTTGCTGATGATCGGATCGGCTTTGTTGTTTGTTCTTGGAACCGTATTGCTGTCTCTTCCACCGGATACAACCAGAACGTTGGTCGAGTCGGGTGCAAAGCTTCTTGGCGCACAGGCAAATGGCGCTGCGTGGAGTCCTTTCGTTCGTACGGTTGGAGGAGTATTCGCCTTTCTCGGAGTTCTTATCGTTTTCCGGAAGTGGCCGCTAAAATAGGCTTGTTATGAATACGCTAAATTTCTATCCCTACTATCGAAGCCTGTTGGAGGATCGAACGAAGACTACGACCTTGCGGCTGCCAAGCAAACAGCGATTTCAGCTGGGTGAAAAGGTTATGCTCACCGTCGGGTGGCCAGATGAGAAACACTTTGAGGCGTTGCATCCTGCCAAGATCGAAATGGTCTACGAGAAGAAACTGGTAGAACTCACCGAAGAAGACCTTGCCGGAGAGTCTCCGGACTGTTTGGCCGTCAACGCGGTGCCTTATGTCCTTGGTGCCATATACCGCAAGATCTTGAAGTCTGAAGATTCTGTCTTGGTTATAAAGTTCAAGCACTCAGACTGAATTTACTGAATGGTAAACCGCCTTGGCCTGAGGCTCTTTCGCCCGTATTGAAATCCAACGGGCCAACTGAAAAGTTCTGATGTCACGCCCACCACCCGCCTCGGGTGGTCACAAAGGCTTCCCGCACCTATGAAACGCTCCAGCCGACCCAACCCCCCATCTGGCAGCCAAATCCCAGCAGAATGGGCTTCCTGATGGGGCACGCCAGCCAGAGCCGTCCGTAGGAAAATGAACTCTTGGTCAAATCACGACTGCGCTCTATGGAACACGAAAAAGAACACCATTACGCTGAATGCGCCAAACGCATAGATGAACAACGAGAACAGAGTTACCGCAGGAACCAGACCCCGCAGCAGATTGAGGAGGTTGAAGACGAACATCCACACTAAAAGAGCCGTCATCAGAATCGTCCCGATCAATGCCAGCAACGCCGCATTTTTGAGTGTCATGGTCGGAGTATGAACTTTGCCAACGTCAGCCGCAACTCTGGCGCGTCCCATCTCGCACTCGTTGCCCGCTTTGCTGAGGCAGCCCTTCGCGGACAGTTGCTCAAGCGCGTGCCGGATCGTCCGAGCATCGGAGCGGTTGACGCGTGCCTTGAGCTTGAAGTTCATCTGGGGCGCTCCTGCATCTCCGCTCAAATCACGAAACCTTGTCGATAAGCCAATTCACCAGCCCTGCGTCCAATACCAACTCCGCAATCCTTTCGGGACCCATAACAATTACGCGCTCGTCGTCTGTCTTGGCTTCGCCGGAATGAAAAACATAGAACATCCGATCGAAGAGGGTGCCCTCAAGTTGGCCAACGTACTCCGAAAGCTCGGAGGATGTGGTGTGGGACTTTACCTGCACGAACGCCCTCTCGCCCGTGCTTGGCAACATGATGGCGAGATCAATCGTTTTCTGTGTTTTCCCGACGACGCCCAGCCGCCGCCATCCGCTCGTAGTGAAGACCAGATCAACTAACAATTCGAAGTCACGCGGAAGTAGCAATTTCATCAGTCCGAGCACGGACGCTATCATTTCCAACCGTGCAGCAACAGCGCGTTCGACTTCGGGCGACTTTAGGCCGTTGATGCGGTGGATTACGTACTCTTCCACATCCACATCACAAGAGGTTCCCCGGTACGCCGCCAATTTCGTTAGGGCACCTGATAGCCGATCTTTGGCCAATGACTCGCCATTCACGTCCTTCCACCGCCAGCCACCATCGATCCTTCGGCGCACGCCGTCACCATCGGCGTGGCGCTCAGGTGGGTTTGCTGTGAGAAATCCCCAACACAGTTTTTCACCGATGAACGTGATCCAAAGCGTCGAACCATCGTCCTCAAAAAACAGACGCGTCTCATTCGTGAAGCGGGTCGCTGTTCCTCTATTCTTGCCCTGCACAATATAAGGATTGCGTTAGCTCATCCCATTTCCGCTGGAGGCACAACGGGAACCTTTCGGCGTTTGCACTATCGAAGCCGAATCGAATGATGCCTTTCTCTAAACACTCTTTTTCCCACTTCCCACGTTCCCCGAGTTTGATATAGCGAACCCGAGCGGGATGGATTGCGAGTGCGGTTGTTGATCGCTCAGCCTCTTGCTTTGTCACCATTCTCCTGACCTGTCCCTGCTTTTTCATGTCGAAAACAGATATTCCGACTTTCGAGATCGCAGTGTCCGTTCTTCCTCTTTTGCCTCGCCGTGCGTGGCACAAGCCAGCGTTCGATACTCGATCCTACCCAAATACTTAAGAACATACTCCCGCTTTTCTCGATTCCTTCGCCCACCGCAGCCCCAAGGTACGGGAAGAAGGGAGATCATGCGGTGAGCCACGTGACCACCTTGTCCATAGAGAACCAGTTGTTTGCCGTTGCGAAGCTCATAGCAGCCGGGGCCAAAGGGGGCGATCAGAATTCCTCGTTGGCGAGGATCAGCAAACAAGCGCCAATTCGACCATTTTAGGGGCATTTTTGGCTACCCTTGCCGCGCAAGATTGAATTGTAGCGGAACTCCTGTTGGACTCACGACACCTACACCGCGATCACACAGGGATAGCGGCTGCTCGCATCGCGGTCCGCAACGACCGCCCGCAAAGGCGATACTCTGGGCTGCTGGATAGGCTGAAAGGCAAGAAGGGCAAAGAAGGAAGTACCGTCGAATCGAAAACCGCCAGCCAATCGAGGGTGGTATCGTAAACGGCTGACGAGAACATTTGGAAATGCCGGACAAGATTTGTTTGAGGATCAGTTGATTGGAGGAAGCTTTTATGCTCGCTGACTTCGCAGTAGTTCCTATGGGCGTCACAGGCGGCGTTAAAGATCTGGTCGCCGAAGCCCTGAAAATTGTCGACGAATCTGGACTTTCCTACAAGCTGGGAGCCATGCACACCACTATCGAAGGAGATTCAGATCGCGTTATGGACGTAATTCTCCGCTGTCACCGCCGCATGCTGGAGTTGGCACCTCGGGTGCTAACCAGCATCACCATCGATGATCGGACAGGCGCAACTGGCCGTCTTGAAGGCAAGGTCAGAGATGTGGAGCAGGTACTCGGCAAGCCGCTCTCGCGTGTCTGAGAACAATGTTTACCTGTGCGGCTCCGGAAAGAAATACAAGCGTTGCTGCGGCGGGGCGACGGTGAATTGAGTGTCACTTCTCGGAATCTCCTAAAACTCGAAGTGCGATAAATTGGATGTAGAGGGTTGCACTCATGAAGAGCAGGCAGGGGTACAAGGGCTACGTTATCGAGGCACGGTCATACCAGCAACAGGAGGGGGCATTCTCGGCGGAGCTTTGGATCGAAGAACATGATGTTGATGGAGTCATGGAAACTGAATTCTACCTGCCCGACACGTTCCCCACGCAGGAGTCCGCTATCGAAGCAGCGATTCAGGCAGGGCAGCAGAAGATTGATGTGGGTTTTGAGCGGGGACGTGCCGTCGTGAACGGCTGAGCACGCTCTTCCAAAAAATGGCTCCTCAGCCACAGAACACATTTCCCCCTTCTGCCCGGAGCCCAAACCCGACCCGCCGCATCCAATTTGAGAATGGAGACCAATATGTACGTCGTTCTTGGAGCAAGCGGCAACACTGGACACGTAGTGGCGAAGAACCTTCTTGCCCGCGGGCAGAAAGTTCGTGTCGTCGGAAGAAACGCGGCTCATTTGCAACCTCTCGCGGCGGAAGGCGCGGAGATATTCATCGGTGATGCCACCGACGCGTCCGCCCTGACCAAAGCCTTCTACCAAGCAGACGCAGCCTACGTCATGATTCCACCCAACAATACCAGCAACGACTTCCGCGCTTTTCAGGACCGCGTCAGCGACGCGATCGCGGCGGCAGTAAGAAATGCGGGAGTCAAGAATGTTGTTTCGCTCAGCAGTTTCGGAGCCGAAAAACCCAGCGGAACCGGCCCCGTAGTCGGCGTCCACAACCTCGAACAGAAGCTCAACCAGATCGACGGTGCGAACGTACTCCACCTGCGCGCCGGCTATTTCATGGAAAACACGCTGCCGCAAGCGGGCGCCATTCGTATGCTCGGCACTGCGGTCGGACCGGTTAGTGCGAATCTAAAACTTCCCATGATCGCCACCTGCGACATCGGAGCGGCAGCCGCCGACGCTCTCGTGCGTCTAGCCTTCCGCGGCAAGCAGACGCAGGAGCTGCAGGGACAACGCGATCTCGACTACACCGAAGCCACCACTATTATCGGCAGGGCCATCGGCAAACCCGATCTTGGATACATCCAGGCGCCCGACAATCAGGTTCGAGCCGCAATGGTCCAAATGGGGATGTCCGAGAATTTCGCCGGCCTGATCTTGGAGCTGGCCGCCGCCCTCAACGCAGGACACATGCGAGCCCTAGAACCTCGCACCGCCAGCAACACAACGCCGACGAAGTTCGAAACCTTCGTAGCCGAGTCCTTCGTCCCGGCCTATCAACAACACGCAGCAGCGTAAACACCAAGATCGCAAACAACACAAAAAGAAAAGGCCCCGCTGGTTTCGCAACGTGGCCTTTGTTCCAGGCTGGGCAAAGGCGAAAGGTCACGAGCCGAAACCCAAGCGTCGGTGGAATCAGAGATCGCTAGGCATATACTTGGACCGAAACTGTCGGAAAGGATAAACCTTATGAATCGCAAGAGCCTTCTACTTGTCGTAATGTTGATTCTGGTCTCTCTAGCGTGGGCGCAGAGCGCACCGCCACAGACACCTCCCCCCAAGCCCCCCATAGGCGAGCCCGGCCATGGTGACCAGATGGGTAGCGAGCACCTCCGCAACATGATGGAGATGGACAAACAGCACATGGAGGCCATGAAGGCCGACGTGGACAAAATGAAGGCATCCCTCGACCAACTGAAAGCCAACGTGGACAAGATCAGCGAGCCCGCTGAGAAGGCGCGCTGGCAAACCAACGTAGATTTGTGGGGTGTGATGGTTGGCCACATGGAACAGATGTTGAAACACATGGAGGCCATGGGTCCCGAAAAGGGCACGATGCACCACGGCGGAATGGGCGGCCACCCTTCTCCCGCGCCAACCGAACCGAAACCGGAGTAAGCTCGCGTTCCGGCGGGTTTGGAGTCCTTTAGCTGCCAACGGCTACTTTGGCTTTTGGGACACGCGTTCCCTTTTTGAACCGAAAAGCTGAAGGTAGCGGCTCACCGCATACGGTCGCCAAGGTGGTCACAAAGGCTGTCAGCACCTGTGAAACGCCCGAGCCGATCTGAGCCCCCTCCGGGCAGCCAAATCTCAACAGAATGGGCTACCTGAGAAGCGTCCGAACCCGCGTTTCTAGCTTGGGGCATGGAGCTTCTTCAGTAGCCAAGCCATGTTCTGTCCAAGAACCTTCATTGTCCGAATGCCCTCCTCGTCTTTCTCCACATCGCCGGGCTCATAACCGATGCCGATGTTCCAATACGACGATCCCGCCACGATCATTTCGCTGATCAGGAAGAAATGATTCAGGGCGTCAAAAGCATGCATGGCGCCCGCGCGGCGCACCGCCACCACGCCCGCGCCAACTTTATGGCGAAACATGCTGCTGTTCGCTCTGGAAACCAGACAGGCACGGTCCATCAACGCCTTGATCTCCGGGGAAACATCGGCAACGTAGGTCGGCGAACCCAGCAGTATCCCGTCCGCCGCGTCCATTTTCTCAATACAGACGTTCCCCATATCGTTTTCCTGAGAGCAGCGGCGGTTCTTCTTCGTTGAACACTTGCGGCAGGCAAGGCAGCCATGGATTTCGGCACCACCCAGTTCCACTAGTTCGGTTTCGATGCCTTCCTTTTTGAGTTCGCTCAGAGTGTAGCCGAGCAGAATTGCTGTATTCCCGCCTCTGCGAGCACTACCGTTGAACGCAACAACCTTCATGCCAGCTCCGTTTCGCAAGATCAAGTTAATAAACGCCCCTATTCTCTCGCAGTCGAGCAGCCGACGCTACGTAGTTCTATGCTTCAGTTCCCGACGGCCAACGCGGCTGCGCCACACGTAGTAAAAAGCACGGATAATATCTGTTTCCGGTGCCCACCGGAGTGAACCTCGGCGCAGTGCTTCCAAGGTCGAGCGGAACGACCCATGCCCGTGCGGCTCCGGGAAAAAGTTCAAGCGTTGCTGCGGCAGGGTGACGGTTAACTGAGCGCCCGTTCGTTCAGTTCCATGAGGCTATTCCGCACGAACGAAGGTACGGTCTTGCAGGGCGATGGGCGCATCTGCTATCCATGTCCGGTGTATGGAAGAACTCACGAAAGATGCCGTCCGCGAGATTGAACAGATCCATTCAAGCTGGATCGAGTTCGAAGTCGCTGGAGATGATCACAACTTGATGGCGTTGTGCGCTGATGACGTCGAGTTGTGGCCGCCTGACGCGCAGCCTCTGCTTGGACGCGCAGCGGTTTCGGCGCAGATGGCGCACGGGACAACGAGAATTCACTGCATTGAGATTACCGATCGTCGTATTCGAGGTTCAAACGAAATTGCTTACTTGACCGCAAGCTACAAAACCACGTTTTCCTCGGCGGAAGACTCCACTCCTAGACAAGCCCTCGGAAACCATCTGTGGATACTGCGAAAGCGGGCCGGTACGTGGGTTGCTACTCTCGTGAGCTGGTCATTGTGGGCCCCGTGAGAATTCAACGCAGGCTTGCCGGTTAGTTTTGCATCTTCGATTTCGCCTCGGCTTGTAGACAAGACACAAAGACCGTCGCGATGGAAAGAACGAGCATCACGGCAGTCGTTACCCGTAGTCTGACCATTCATCATCTCCTCGGAGCCTCGGTTGCCGAGCAAACGTTTGCGTAAGAGGTTTCGGCATGAAGCGCAGACAGGGATACAAAAGCTACGTTATCGTGGCACGATCATACGAGCTACAGGATGGGGGATTCTCGGCGGAATTCTCCGTCGAGGAGCATGAGACGGATGGGTTCATGGAAACTGAATTCTTTCTGCCAGACGCATTCCCCACGCAGCAGGAGTCCGCAATTGAGGCAGCAATTCGGGCTGGACGACAGAAGATCGATATGGGTTTCGAACGGGGATCGGCAGTTGTGAACGGCTGATTTTTTCGGGGCCTAAGCTGCTTCCGCAAGCATCTCAACGTCGAACTTAGAAGCTCTTCCGGGGTGAGCGGCGAGCGATCATCACGTTCGATTTGTTCACCGATCTTTTGCTGAATCTCGTCCTGAAAAGCCTCTTGCTCCTCTGGAGTGCCATTCAGGAATATCGACCACGCCCTCGGGTCCTGCTCCTTGCCATATTCCTCGTAGGCTTGGTCGATCACCTTATTGATTTCGTCCTGCCCAAGAATCTCGCCGATACGTCCAACACGACGCCGGGCGAATGCGTCGAGCCGCCATTCTGAGCTTCCCGTCTGTGTGTAGAGGAAGTAGTCGAAACTGAGGTCGAGTGCGATCGTCGCCCAATATTTTGCGAGCTGGATCAGTTCATATCGTGTGGGTAGGAACTCCGGCATCACAGCCGAGTTGGGGCCGTTCACTTCGTCCACGGAGCCAACGGTAAACCTTTCATCGCCCCAGAAGCCGAGGCCCTCGCTATCAGGACATGCTTTGCGTTTGTTAGTCGTAGTAGCTTTCCGCCACTCGTCTAGACTCATGTCAGACAGAAATGCGGCAACTTCTTCAGGCGATTCGATTACTTCTTGCTTTGTAGCATCATTTTCCATTTTTTTCTCCAGCGAAAATCATTCGCACTGCACTACTGCCTTAGCAATACCGAGTTCCCGACCTCAACGTCCGCAGGCCCCAAGCTCAGTGGCAACTTGCTCGACATCCAATTCCACTTCTGGCTCGGGAAGCCCTGTTTGTGGCTCGGCCAAGATCTCTCCGCGGAGGACTCCGGCGCCACAGTCTGCTACTGGCGATCTAAATTATTTCGGTCGCTCTACCCCTTCACTGCGGGTTGTAAAGCTGCTCCCCACTTAGCACGTTTCTCTAGTTTCCCCCCCCCGAGTTTCCATGCGTTCGCTAATTTCATCGGCTACATTAGACAGAGCCGATTCGACCGTGTTGTCATCGGTAAATAAGTTGGCCTCACGGATGAGTTGGATGATTTCATCTGTGGTCTGCTCACGAGCCCATTCTGCGTGGCGTACAAGCCGCAGTTCCTCCTCCGTAAAATGGCGGCGCGGAAAGCACCAGTAGCACCACGAATCGCACCCCATGAAATACTGCTCGCCATCGTTAAATGGACTTCCGATGGCGACCCAATGGGCGGGTTGATTACATTCGCGGCACCTTGCCTGTTCCCACATCTGACCTTCAGAAGCCAGCGGCCAGCAGAAGCGAATGGCTCCCATCTCGTCCTCCAATTGCCTTGGTTCCTGCCACTGAATCTCATCCTGCTTGCAGATCGGCTGCTGGGGACGTTCAAAATATATTTCTTTCATGACTAACAACCTCCTAGAAATCGGGCCGTGAGTTCCTGTTGCCAGTCAGCACACGGCCCAAGCGAACAAACAACCGACCTAACCTAATCTGTGGGGCTGTCGGGTTATCCCGAATGAATCAGCACCACATTCTCTTAATACTGATTCCGCCAGAAAACCCGCAGATAATTTTCGGAAAAGCAGAGCCTCTGCCCACCCCAAATGGATTTCAGAAGCTACGTCACGAAAAGAATTTCGAATACGTGTATTTCAAGAAAACCGACTATGAGGTTCTTTGATTGAACGGACCTTCGGCGCGACGGCAACGAAGATTTTAGATGGGGCGGGTTCTTCCTTTTCTTACCCCCGCCCCACAGCCCTTAATAAGGCTGAAATGAAAAAGAGAGGAATGGGCTGAAATCAACAAAATGGGTAAGAATCATGGACTTTCAGGAAATTTCAATACTCGCTAACCAAGGTGTGATCTTTGTCGGCACATCCCTTGGCAAAACTCGCTCCGACTGGAGCGAATGGCAGCACAAGGGCACAGACAACATCAGCAAACTTAAGGAATGGGCAGACAGTGGATACGACCTCGTGGCTGTGGCTACCCATGGTCACCAATTCATGATCGACAAGGACGATCCTGCGGTCTGCAAGGCAATGGGGATGCCCGAGCCATTCCTGACCGAGACCTACACCGATGACACCCCGTCTGGAGGAGAGCACCAGTACGGGCTCCACGACGCAGTGACCGAATCGCTTGGCAACCTTGTTGTGGTCTACGCCGAGCCGGGCAATCCCAAGTCAAAGAAGATTCTTGAACTCAAACTGAACGGAGCGAATTCCGTTGCGGCTCCTACGACCGTGCGGTCGGGTCAGCCCGGCAAATGTGATGGCGTCTACAAGCCTCGCGATCAGAAGAGACTCGCCAAGGGCCTTAATCCTGAGTTCGTGGAATGGCTCCGCAAATACGGGACCTTTGTGGGTGCTCCGAAGGGTAAGGGAGCGGCGGGTCCAGCAAGGAAGTTCCACCCAGACTTCGAGCTTGACGATCACCTTGAGCACAACAAGGCAGGTGAAGCGTTTTCCTACAACAAGGATGGGGCATTGCACGTGGTTTCCAACACATGTCCCCTGAACGATGGAACGCACCGCAGTGGCGATGAGAAGCAGCACATTAGGGATCGAGTCACCGAGTTCATCTACGGCAAGAACGGCTGGGGCTTCTCCTGCGTCGTCTGCAACGTCTTTACCAAGGCCGAGTTCGAGCAGAAGATGCTGGAGCTTGACCTCGAGTGGGAGCCTTATCCGTATTTCGTGTATGAGGATGGCCGTCTCCAGCTTGTGCACGATCACGTGCTCGTTACCGTCTTCGACGGTCGGCAGCAAAATTTCCAGACGGTCAATCAATTCTTTCCAGAGTGTCTTTTTGCTTTTCTCTTTCGGGTCGGCGAGAAGCCGTTTGATCGTGGAGAGAGAACCAATTGCCTTTTTCTTACTCTCGACCCACTTCTGCCATGTCAGTCCCTTCGGTGTGTCGGGCAGATCGGTACGCTTGCCCTGAGCGGAAAGACGTTCTCGCATCTCAGTGACGAATACACGGAGACGTTCCTTGTTCTTCAGCATCGCTACGTTGTCGCTTTTGTAGGCGTCGATTCCGCTGGCAATCATCGCGTCGAGTTCGGTGAACGACATTGCCGCCGCGATATCGGCGAACTTTGGCTCAAGGTGAGCTGAAGTGTCGGGTTGGGCTTTGATGGCGGTGCTTAGCATCGAGTCTCCCTTGGTCCTAGCCTCCATGAGTTCCTAATACGAGGTTTTTGGACGAAGTCAGTCACTAATTCAGCTTTCTTCTGCTCAGGCACACGCCCGCCCTCTCGTGGGCACACGTATGTCCGCGTGGTTCAGTGCACAGATTGTTTGGGGATGTTCGCCTCAGTCAGCCTCAGCTTGCGGGCTGCCAGAAACGCCTTACGCCGCATTCATTGCGGGGTTCAGAGAGTGCCGAACCAGCACTACCGCTGGCAGAGATTCTTGATAGGACGGGCGTTGCACCCGATAATGCTCTGCCAATTACACTCCTATTATACCGGCGAGCTCAGCGGAATCGCTAGGAATTCAAAGAATATAACCGCAATAAAATCAACTGCTTCCGGGCCTGTATTCGTCCGAGCCTTCCTTTTTTCAAAAAACTTCCGTAGCGCGGTTCTAGTTGCACCGGCTTTGGCGAGTAAGTTTGGAATTGTGCGTTTGCCCCAGACGCAACGAGTGTATCCTCCCGCCAAAAGAAAGACTTCTCCAATAAAGTCCGCGATTGCCACCAAAATCCAGTATTAGCACTCAGCAGCGAGCGTCGATGTGATCGGCACGGCCACGTTTCGATTCCCTAAGACGCCCGATGCGAAGCAGCATGGATGCCCAACGTCAGGATCGACGAGGACAATGGGGGTCCAGTTGAAACAGTGTGAGGCATGATGTTTGGACTCCTTCAAATCGCAGTTAAATTCCAATGAATCCACCCCTGAGCAGGGACCCTGCTCTCAATATGCACAGGAGGAATACTTCGTGGACGCGGCTATTGCGGCCCGGTATCTCTCTTGCTCCCGCAAACATGTCCTTAGGCTTTCGGATCAGGGGCTAATTCCTGCCCATCCATTGCCCGGATCGACGCAGCGTCGGACATGGCGTTATTTGCTTACCGAACTTCATGCTTGGATGCTCGCTCGCTACAGCACCACGAGCATTGGCAAAACTGAACCCCATAGCCATACAATGCGGTCCGGCAGCCCCCGCAAAGGAGGCCGTTAATGTCATACCAGCGGGGGAGTTTGAAGAAAGTGGAAAGGAAAGAAGGAATGACTTGGATACTTCGCTACCGGATCAACGGCAAGGAGCAGACACCGCTCGTTATCGGTCTGGTCAGCGATTTCCCCACCGAGGGTGAAGCGAATGTCGAGGTTGATCGCCTCGGGCTCCGAGTCAAGATCAATTGCACGAACCCAAGGAACGAGCGGATCAGGTTCAACGAGCTTGCGGAGTATTACCTCAAGGTCGAGTTCGACCCTGAGGTAACCGCCAGCCCGAAATCGGAAAACACGAAGCCCATCCTTGACCATTACGTCCGCGACTTCCTGATTGCCGAGTGGGGCGACCAGATCGCGGAGGACATGGAGCCGCTTGAAATCCAGAAGTGGTTCAATACCCTGCACAACAAGGAAGAGTACGGGTGGACCACTGTCTCGAAGATTCGGGGCATCATGAACCGAATCTTCAAAATCGGGATCATTCACAAGAAGGTAACGAAGAATCCAGTGGAGGGGCTGAGGACCAGCGTCAAAACCACGTACAAGGCGATCAAAGATCACCCCGGCTCAGACGCTCTTGATCCTGCGGTCTGTCATGGGGAACATGCTGCACTTCACTCTGGTGTTTGTCGTAGCTGCGACGGCACTCCGAAGCTCGGAACTGCTTTCGCTCCGCTGGGCTGACATCCTATGGGAAGAGCGGAAGATCAGGATCGTCAAGTCGTGGAAGAAGACGGGCGTGGACGGAAGTACCAAGACTCCGTGTTCGGAACGCGACGTACCAATGGGCCGCGTGTTAGCCCACTACTTGCACGAATGGCACAAGCAAACGCCATACGCCAAGCCCACGGACTTCGTGTTTCCGTCGATGAATAGAAGCGGCAGGGTGCCGATTTGTTCGTCGGTATTTTGCTCCGACTACTTACGCCCTGCGGCGAAAGCGGCGGGGGTTCCCATCCACGATGGGCATCGGTGGGGTCTACACAACCTTCGACACAGCCTGTCGAACTGGCTGGTCAACAAAGCCAAGGAGAACCCGAAGACAGTACAGGGCATCTTGGGTCATTCGCGTATTCAGACCACGCTCGATCTGTACACGGACGAGGATCTCGACGAGATGATCGCTGCTCAAGACAAATTCATTGACGCGGTGGGATTCGAAAGGGAAACCGTGCAATGAAGGCGTGGGTGAAATTGTGGGTTGGACTTTTGGGCACCATTCCTTCCAACCTACTGAAAAGAATGGCGGGGACGACGAGACTCGAACTCGCGACCTCTGCCGTGACAGGGCAGCGTTCTAACCAACTGAACTACGTCCCCACTCGCCAAATCAACAACTTGCCGCAAAGCCTTGCCAGACAGGGCGTTTGCAAGTCTCGCATACAGCGCACTCTTCGCCGGTATTGCCTGCGGTAGCAGCTGTCCCTGCCAAAACCGCCAATAAACCGCTAATAAATATGTCCGCGCTCTTTTGCAGGCGCGAAACACCTTCTACGGGCTGCGGCGGCCGGCGACCCAGAGTTCTGCCAACCCGGGCAAAACCACCAGCAAAACTTTCGCAAATCTTTGTCACAGAAATATCCTAACAGCTTCTCGCAGAACACGAAAGACCACCTTCATTTTCCCGAGTCGGACTGCTCGAAATTCTCAAATTCGGCCGCAACGCTGATACCAGTTATTTGTGCGACCGAGCAGCGACCTCTGCCGTGTGAAGGCCGAGTGTGACTGTGCGGTGTTGTTGTGGGTCTGCAGCAAGCCCAACAGATCAGTGAATTACTGGCGGTTTGCTTTTCTGGGAGTCCAACAATTCAAATTGACAAAGAATTTGGGACGAGAGTGGTTCGGAAGTTTGAACCGAAGAATGGCTCCAAGTTCGGTACGCCAAGCTAATGACATGAACAAGATGGACATCGCCTAGAGAGCTCTCGTGTCACACCTAGCTGAGATGGGCTCCGTCCGATCACGTTTCTGGCACATAGCGTGGGGTGAACCCCTCGGTTGAGACAAACTATGTTGGCACACCTGCTGTAGTTTCGTTTTCTGAACCCTTCCATTGAGACAATCTATCGTTGGCACATTTGGCATTCATCGATTCGTCTCACTGATTTTCTTCAGCAGGGATGGGGTCTGGGGAAGGGGACGGAGCTTGAGTCCCCTTCCCCAGCAGCTCTGTAGAAGATTGAGCTGAGCTGGCGAAGAAAGTGAGCGTCGCCCCCTTCGAATCTGCCATCCCACTTTGGCACTCGGCTTGTCGTTCAAACTCCTCCGGCGAGCGATATCCCAATGCCGAATGTAACCGTTGTTGGTTGTAGTACTGCTCGATGAAGATTCCGATGTTCCCCCGCAAGTGCTCCAGATCTTCGTACGAACTCGCGTAAATCTCTTCCCGCTTCAGAGTCTTGAGGAAGCTCTCGCAGCTGGCATTGTCATACGGGTTTGCCGGGCGACTCATGCTCGGAATCACCTGGTGCTTGGCTAAGATTCTCACATAGTCACCGGAAGCATACTGTACTCCGCGGTCGGAGTGATGCACCAGACCCGGAGGCGGCTTTCGCTCTGCGATCGCTTTCTCCAACGCCGCGATCGGCAACCGCGCTACCAGCGTTCCGGCCAATTCCCAGCCCACCACTTTGCGAGAGTAGGCATCGAGAATTACGGCGAGGTAGACAAACTCACGATGCAGTCGGATGTAGGTGATGTCGGCCACCCAAAGCTGATTGACCCCGGTCAACTTCATTCGGCTAGCCAGATTCAGGTAAACCTCCAACTGGTGTTGAGAATCCGTGGTGACCACGAAGGCACGCGGCTGCACCGCAACTAAGTTATCCTCCCGCATGATGCGAGCTACACGCTTGTGGTTTACCAGCATCCCGCACCGTCGCAGTTCGGCCGCAATTCTTCGATAGCCATAGCGCCGCCGGTGCTCCACGGCGATCTGCTGAATCGCCGCCCGCACCTCCATATCCTCTTCCACCGGCAATCGCTCCTGTAGGCAACGATAGAAACTAGCTCGACTGACCCCAGCCAGTCGACACATCCGCTCGATACTCAGGCCGCCTTGCATAGGCATCACTTCTCGGATCTGTTCATAGATGCCGTCTCGCCAGAGTTGCTTCTGCTCTGGCGTCGAGCCTCGATTTTTTGCAAGGCACCTTTGAAAAAATCCGCCTCCAGCGTCTTGTCCGCCACCACCCGCTTCAATTGCGTGACTTGTTGCCGCAGTTCACGCTCGCGCGAGTTTGCCGGTGGTCCTTCACCGTCTTCGATGGGCTCCAACTGATCTCGCCATTTGTAGAGCAGTCGGCGGTGCACCCCCAGTTCCTGGGAGAGCGCGACGATATTATCGCTGCGCTTCAACCGCTCGACCGCCATCTTCCGAAACGCCTTGGGATATCGACCTATCACTCGTTTCTTTGCCACTCGCAGTTTCCTTTCTCTGCAAAGTGTGCCCATTGCGAGTGTCTCATTTGATGGGTTCAGTCCAGGCGTCGATCAAATGACGCACCATAGGTTCTCCAGAAAGACAGCTGTTTATTCGCTGTTCCAACTCCCGATCGGCCTGGGTTTGCCTCTCATGCTGACGCAGATGCTCCGCCCAAGAGTTCACCAAGAATATCTCCAGATAACGATCCGCGACTTCAGTATCGCGGAAGATTGCCCACCGATACGCGCCATCGCGACGCCGGATCCGACCGTATTCATGCATCGCATCCACAAATTCTGCCGTCCGTTTTTCGATGACGGCGTATTCGACGGTCACCAGTACCGGTCCCTTCTCAACATCAGCCCCAACTTCCCCGATGACGACCGGCATGCGCCAGTGGTTCCAGGGACTCAGATCCGCGGTCGAATCGGGAAGTTGCGCTAAAAGGGCAATCGCTGCGGTGGCGATTGTCCCTATTCCAGCGTAGACAAGCGCGGTTCCAACGCCCGAGCGTTGCGCGACGGCTCCCCAGGCCGCGGTCCCGAGCGCATAAGTCCCCTGATAAACCAGAATGAAGATGGCGAGGACTCGTGCTCTTACCCAATCAGGCGCCAGGTTCTGGATCAGGGCACTGATAAGGGAAATGAAAATGACCCATGCCGCACCGCCAACCAACATAACCGCAGCCAGCGTGCTCAATCGGTGCAACCCACTCATCGCCAGAATCACTAACCCCAAGCTCACGACGCCCGTCGACACGATGGTCTCCATCGACCACCGGTCACGGGCCGACTGCATGACCAGAGCACCGATGATTGCACCGCCACCAAAGCAGCCCAGCAAGAGTCCATAGCCGGTTGCACTCTGATTCACACTTCGAGAAACCGTTGGCAGCAACGCGAAAAGTGCGCTGGAGAAGAACATGACCACGCCTGTTCGGAGCAATACCGTCAGGATTGCGGGAGAGTGCCGAACGTATCGAATTGCCGCGACAGTAGCCCCCGAAAAAGATTCCGGGGGCGCTTTCCTCCTGCGGGCAGGCCTTTTCCACCTGGCAACAACAAGAATGACACCGAAGAACGATACGAAATTTGCGGCGAAGGCTGTGGCGACACCAGCAATCGATATGAGCGTGCCAGCGAGCGCCGGACCAACCGCTCGGGCGAGGTTGAATTCAATCCCGTTGAGCGCAGAAGCCGCTGCCAGGTCTTCTTTGGGCACCAATTCTGGGAGGATTGCACGCCAGGCCGGCGTTTCGAACGCATCTCCGGCCGAGAGCGCAAATGTGAGCACCAAGAGTATCCATGGCGACATCAATCCTGCGATGGTCAAGATGGCTAGAATCAACGCGATGCCCATCATCCACGACTCGGTGAAAAGAATCAGCTTGCGTCGGTCGACGATATCGCCAGCGGAGCCAGCTGGAAGGGCCAGTAGAAAATATGGCAAGGAAGCGGCAGTCTGCGTCAGCGCAACATAAATCGGCCCGGCGCCGAGTGAGACCATCAACCATGCAGCGCCGACGTTCTGCATGAAAGCGCCGGCGTCTGAAATGACGTCCGCGATTAGCAGATTGCGAAAAATTGTTACTCGAAGCGGTCGCCACAGATTTGGGGAAGCAGTCGGCTTCATTTCTCTCCGCTGTTGTCTCTCAACTCACTATTTCTTCCGCACAATCGAGGCATCTTCCACACTGGCCCGCTTGTTCCACCCGTGGAAACGCGAGAGGTCACCCGCATTCCACGCTTCACGGAGTCCAGGAGTACTCAGATCCCAGTCTGGGCGGATTTCACTGGTCACGGCGCGCAGGTCGTGCCAAAGATCGACGACTGACGGACGGCCCCAGAACCAGTAGCCGTTATAGATACTGTAGATCACGAGGCCTGGCTTGAGCACGAGCGTGTGCGGGATCATCGGATTGTGCTCGGGGTCGGTGTACTCCTGGATGTCGAGATCCTTCTGAATCGTTCGGTCGGGGTCCGAAAGGAATGTCCACTCGGCTCCGAGTGAGGCACGGAATTCCTGCAGAGTATGGTGATCGTCGGTGGCGATGGTGGCGATCTGAGTGTACGCCACCGCCATCTTCGGGTAGAACGCGGCGAGTTCCAAATGCTGCTGGTGTTCCTTTGGGCAATAGTGGCCGCGCGCAAGCGTCAGGATTAGCGGATCGTCGCCCTGTAACTCGCTGAGCTTGCGCGGTGTGCCCGTGTGATCGGGCAGTTCGTAGTCAGGGAAAATACCTCCGGGCACAATATCAGAACGCATGATCGGACTCCTCCTGTTTCTCTCAAGGATCTCTTAAAGATCCAGAGTGACACCCGCGTTTGGCTGGGAACAGCATACGAGCACGTTCCCGGGAGCGGGCCTCTCCAGCGGCTCAGGGTTATAAATAATCGATCCATCAATCAGACCAGTCATGCAGGTATGGCAGACTCCAATCCGGCACGACCATCTGACCGGAACGTCGCACGCTTCCGCCAGTTCAAGCAAACTGGCAAACTTATGATCCCAAGCGGCGGTAATCCCGCTACGGGCGAATGAGACTGGGGGGCCAGAACCGGGCGGCCCTTGTGGCAGGTGAGGAGTGTGAACAACCTGCGCCATACCAGGGGTAATAGCCTCGAGAGAACCGAAGATCTCCGTGTGCACATTTTCGGCGAGTACACCCCAGTTCCGCAGCCCGTCGCGCATATTCTGCAAGAATGAAGTGGGGCCACACAGATAGAAGTCACTACCCTGTGACACGCCGATTCTCTCCAGCAAAGCTGTGTCAATGTGCCCGGGAGCATCGAAGTCTGCCCCGACTCGGTCGATTGCAGCGGGCCTGCTGTACACGATGTATCCTCGTCCGCGAGAGAGTTGCTTCAGTAATGAACGCGATTCTTCTGCAAATGGATGGTCGACGCTATTGCGTGCTCCATAGATCCACCAGATCTCTCGTTGCGACCTTTCAGCGGCGAGTGAGTGCAGCATCGACATCACGGGCGTTGCGCCCACTCCAGCGCTCACCAGAACCACAGGACTCTGGCTGGGACGCAGAGTAAAGCTTCCGCGCGGCGCACTAACGTCCAATACATCGCCTTCTTGCGCGCGGTTGCAGAGAAATGAACTTCCAATCCCCTTCAATTCGTTTTTGACACTGATGCGGAAATGGTCCGCTGCGGGCAGATCAGACAGCGAATAGCTGCGAAGAACCGGCGGTTCGCCCGAATCGACGAGCAGCCGCAAAACAACAAATTGACCCGCCTGGCAGAGAGCAAGAGGTTGCCCATCGATTGGCGCCAGAACGAAGGAAGTCACGCGATCGCTTTCCTTACGGATCTGCGCAACTCGCATTTGTCTGAATCCGGGCCACGCCGGAGCCTGCTCCTCATTCGCGAGTCCCGGATTCCCTGCCACAGTTTTGGAGCTCGAATCTTGTTGGAGCATTGCCTGAAACGAACTCTGCCAACCCTTGCTAAGCGCAGGAATCTGCAGCGCGCGTTGCAGTTGCTCGCTGGTGTGTCCTGGCAAATACAGGAGGGCGTCAATGTCGGCCACCGTGATCTTTTCTGGACCATCGGCGATTTTTGCGATGTCATCGCCCGCACCAACTTCTCCTTCCTGCAACACGCGAAAGTAGAATCCCGGTCTGTGATGTTCTACGAGCAGCGCTGGCATACGAGGCTCGTTCATGCGGATGCCGACGCGGTAGCACGTCACGCGCGGCTGTGTCACTTCAAATTCAGCACCACCGATGCGGTAGCGATCGCCAATGCAGACCTCGTTATCAGGAAATCCCTCGACGGTGAAGTTTTCTCCGAACTGGCCGAAAGTAAAATCACTGCGGCCAAGAAAGCTCTCCCAGTAATGATACGAGTCCATCTGGTAGACAAATACGGCGCGGTGCTCCCCGCCGTGACCGGCGAGATCGGCTTGCGCATCACCATCGATATCGAGCTTGCGCACCATTCGCCGTCCCGTAACCGGCGATTTCCAGACTGCGGTTCGGACAGTTTTGCCGTTCCATGTCACGTCGCGCGGAAGGCCGACATTTACTGAAAGCAATCGGGGCATTCGTACCTCGTCGAAGTCCAGCGTATGGTTAGAGTCTCTTTATTCTTTACCAACGACGAGCGGGAGCAGCACCATCCACGTGGAGTATCTCTCCGCTAACATGACCCGCCTGTGCCAGGTAAAGCACGGCATCGACAATATCCTTTACAGTCGCCTTTTTCATAGCCGGCTGCAACGTCAGGTCGTTGGGATCGTCGCGGTGCATCGGTGTATCCACTTCGCCGGGGGCTACGGCATTAAAGCGAATGCCGTCTTTTGTATACTCGATTGCGAGATTCTGGGTTGCTGAATTCAAGCCACCCTTCGTAATCATGGAAATCGAGCCATTTACGCCGGCAATTGGCCGATCGGCAAGCGCCGCAGTGATGCTCACAACGCATCCCGATTTTTGTTTCAGCATCTCTTTTACGGTGCGCTGAGTGATGTAGAAGAATCCGAGCAGATTAGTGGAGACAAGGGCCTCGAAGTCTTCGGTAGTGAAGTCAATGAAAGGCTTTTTTAGGAAGATGCCAGCGTTATTTACCAGAACGTCGACGGTTCCGAAGTTGTTGATCGCTGCCTCGACAGCATGGGCAGCCGTTTGTTGCTCGCCGATATCGCCATCGAGGAGAATCAGGCTGCTTGAGCTAGTCAGCTTTCGATTGGCTTCGCGAGACGTCGCGACGACGTTATAACCTTCTCCCAGAAACCCATCGACTAAACCCGCGCCAATACCCCCCGATGCTCCGGTTATGATTGCTGTTTTCTTGCCTGACATAAACAACCTTTCGGTTTAAAGGTTCGAATCCAATACACCGCTGGGCACCGTCCCTCTCAAAAGCGGCTTCACCCTGCTCGCCGCTCCGCAGAGCCCTGGCGTGAAGAACCGACGAATCCTTGGACCAGTGCGGCGATTTCGTCTGCGGCGGTGTCCAAGGCGAAGTGGCCGCCATCGACGATGTGGACTTCGGCTTTGGGGACATCGCGGCGATAGGACTCTGGCTCGGAGGGGTCGAACGAAGACTCATACTTGCCCCAGATCACCAGCAGGCGCGGCTGCTTCTCGCGCATCCATGCTTGCCATTTCGGGTAGGAATCGACGTTGGTGCGGTAGTCGTAGAAGAGGTCGCTTTGAATGTCAGCCTGGCCGGGCTGATTTAGAAAATAAAATTCGTCGGTCCAGAAATCGGGGTTATGGCGTTCCACGTTGGGGTCGTTCCCCGCGTGGCGGGACTTCGTGGTTGCAAGCGACAGGAGATTTGTGCGCAGCGCGCTTTCGTTGGCAGCGCGATCAGCCCAAAAGGCGCGCCGCGTTTTCCAGTTCTCGCCGAGACCGGTGTTGTGTGCTACCGCGTCCTGGACGATGAGAGCTTCGACTCGGTCCGGGTGAGCCAAGATCATGCGAAAACCGACGGGGCCACCGTAATCCTGCATGTAGAGGGTGAAGTGGGAGAGACCGAGCGCTTCGGTGAAGTGATTCATGATTTCCGCAATGTGATCGAAGGTGTACGCGAATGTTTTCGGGTCCGGCCAGTCGCTGTGACCGAAGCCCGGGTAATCGGGCGCGACAAGATGATAGCGATCGGAAAGACGGGTGAAGAGAGGCTCGAACATTCGCGAAGAAGACGGCAAACCGTGCAGCAGGAGAATCGTCGGGGCGTCTTTCGGACCAGACTCCCGGTAGAAAATTGACAGCCCATCGATCTGTGCGGTGCGATAAAAAATCAAATTCTTCATGGTTTGTTCCTCTCGTCGCATCTGGACTTGGGGCTCCTGGACTTGGGCGAACAATTGAAATGATGCGAGCACTATAGAAACCATCAGCTTCATGCAGGAGAGCCGCATGGATGAATCCAAACGGTAAGATGTGAAAATGTGCATCTGCTTCGCTCCGTTCATGTTTAGGCCCGCCACCAGTTCTTTAGATAGGGCCTTTTGCGGCGCTCTCACGTAAGGGTCTCATTTGTTTCTGCTCTAGTTTTCAGCATCAGGGTGCATAACGAGTAAAGACAAGGTCGCTCCCTTTGGCCTTCTCGTGGCAGGGGAAGCAGCTTTTCATAAACGTCGCGTCACCAGGTTTGCCGTCCGCGAAATGACCGAACCCCCAGCCGCCCGTTGCGGCGTACTTGGTTGAGTCCTTTACCATAAATTGAATGTTCGTGGGGGCGCCGGGAACAAAAGATTGAGCCTGGCCAAAGACTTTGTTGTTTTCCTCCGACGGGACGTTCCGGTAATGCAAAGCGGCAATGATCGTGCCGTCCGGGAACGGAAGCTTGCCTGCGCGGAAGGCCCTGATCGCTACATCGTTACCCAAGACGGCGCCTAAACTGTTCAGGTTGCCTGCTTCATGGGCTGAGGAAATCCATTGCCAGTCGCGGTACCCGTTAGGGATGTCGGTAACGTAGGGGGCGGATTGCCCGTCCGCGTGGCCGCGGGCGGGGCCAATAAGCACGGCAAGGCCGGCCGTTGCAACTGCAACCAAGAAGAATGTGAAGCGTCTCATGATGGTTCCTCCATTTCAATATGCTTCGGTAAACGAAATCAGTATTTGCCTTAAAGCCGATGTCGATGCCTCTTCAAAGCCAGTGTGGTCTCCTTCTTAGCGGTTTGGGCGTAGCCGGGCGCAGTCATCGCCTGCGATCAGGCATCACACCAGAAGCGCGGATGCGAAACAATTGGACGATAGTATTGGCGAAACCTTCGCATCAGTCGACGCTGCAAGCGTTCGATGATCTCGGGCTGGAGTCCCCCGATTTGCCAATCGAGCCGAGGCTGCTATTGTGACCGCTCGCCAGTCTTTCCTCGTGCCTCTGTGCGGGCTATCCATCAGTTCTGACTGGTCGAGCCAGTCCTCCGTCGAAAGCCTAGCCTGCTCTGGACCGAACAATTCCGCCACCGCGCGGATGAACGCCGATAACTCGCGCTCCGCCATGTTGATCTGGTCTTCGCAAGTCGAATTGCAAAACGATTCTTCCTTGTCCATGGGACCTTCCCGTAATCAGGGTGCGTATTGGGTGAAGACAAAGTCACGAGCTTTGACAGGCTCGTGGCAGGGAAAGCAGGTTTTGAGCAGCGCCGCGTCCGCAGGTTTGCCGTCTTTGAATTGAGCAAACCCCCAGCCACCGGTCGTGGCATATTTTTTCGAGTCTTTGACCATAAACTGAAGGTTCGTGGCGGGTCCGGCCACGAAAGATTGGGAACGGCCAAAGACTTTGTTGTTTTCCTCGGACGGGACATAACTCCAGGCGAGGCGTGCGATGATTGTGCCGTCCGGGAACGGCAGCTTGCCCTCGCGGTATGCCTTGATTGCCACATCGTTGCCTAGAAGGGCGCGAAGATCGTTGAGATTACCTTCTTCGTGGGCCACAGAGATCAGCTTCCAGTCGCGGTATCCCGGAGGAATTGTGATTCCGAAAACCGGATCAGCCTCTCCATCGGAGCGTCCAGAGGCGTGAGCCATGTAGACGACCACGCCAGTTAGCGCCACAACTGCAACCAACAGGTAAGCGAATCCTTTCATACGATGTGCTCCGTTCCGAGATGCTTATTTGTCACGTGTATCTATAGCGACCCTGTAATCTTGGCCGGCGCGACAGACGCGCCGGACGAGCCGATCAGAACAGAAGCTTGGCAGATGAGCAATTGGACGATAGTATCGTCGATACCTTGGTATCGGCTCTCCTGCTAATGAGCGCTTGCCGCAAGGGTTGCAGGGTATCGCCCCAGCATAAATGAGAGGCTCTCTGGTAGAATTCCCGTCAACGGTGGGGCGTCATCCGTCAACTGTGCACAGCGAAGCATGACTTTAGGTGCACGCACTTGGCCATGAAATGGGGGTGACCGCAAATGTTGCAAGTCACACCGATCGTCTTTGTCGTCGACGACGACGTCTCCGTGCGCGAATCGCTGGAATTGCTGATCCGCTGTCAATGCTGGCAGGCGGAGACATTCGCGTCCGCCCAAGAATTCCTCGACTACCCGCGAGTTCTTGTTCCCAACTGCCTCGTACTTGATGTTTCTCTTCCGGGTCTTAACGGGCTAGGCCTCCAACGGCTCGTCGCCGCCGAACGGAGGGCTATGCCGATCATCTTCATCACGGGCCACGGCGACGTGCCCATGACGGTCCAAGCCATGAAAGCGGGAGCGGTCGAATTCTTGACGAAGCCATTCAATGATGACGTGTTGTTGACTGCCATCCGGGCAGCGCTCGAACGGAGCCGAGTTGCTCTTAGCCTGGAGGCGGAGATGCGCGTACTCCGGGACTGTTACGCGTCGCTTACCCTACGCGAACGACAGGTGATGGCGTTGGTGGTCTCCGGCCTGCTGAATAAACAGGTCGGTGGGGAGCTCGGTATCAGCGAGATCACGGTAAAGGCACACCGGGGCAAGGTGATGCAGAAGATGAAGGCCGATTCTCTTGCCGACCTGGTGAAAATGGCCGCGAGGCTCCGCCCCGCACCCGCAGCGGGTGCGGCGGCGTAACGGCCATATTTACCATCGTAATTAGTCGTGACGATGCGGAATTCGCAGACGCCGTCCTTTAAGTATTTGCAGAGTAGGTCCTGAAACCGGGCGGATAAGATGAACGGGCTGGTGAGCCGCGCCAGCATAGAAACCTGCGTTGCGGGCGACGCCTGTGGGAGAAGAACGGCATGAAGAAGACTACAGCACCGATTTCCCTTGCCGGCTCCCAGCTCGGCGAAGTACGTCATGTCTGCGCATTTTTCAATAGCGACGACGAAGAGTATCGCGTGCTGCTTCCGTTCATTAAGGACGGGTTCGAGTGTGGCGACAAGGCGGTTCACGTCGTGAATCCGGATCAACGTCACGACCATCTGCAACGGTTGGCCGCGGCAGGCGTCGATCCAACAGCCGCCGAGCAGAGTGGGCAATTAGAGGTTCGGATCAACACCGAAGCTTACATTCGAGATGGCCGTTTTGATCAGAATCGAATGCTAGCAGCGTTCGAGCAGATGGCTAGCGGCAATGCCAAGGGTGGATTCCCGCTGAGCCGCATTTGCTGTCGGATGGACTGGGCAATTGAAGATCGGTCCTACATTGACGATCTCGTTGAATTCGAATCGCGCGTGAATGATGTATGGCGTCGTCACGACGACGCGGTGATCTGCACCTATCATCTCGGCAAATTTGGAGGCGACACGGTGATCGACATCATGCGGACGCATCCAATGATCATCATCGGTGGCCTCCTGCAACGGAATCCGTTCTTCGTGCCACCCGAGGAATTCCTGCGCGAGGTCCGCCAGCGTCGGGCCATGCGGCCTTCCTCGTCCTCCACGGCTGCCTGATATGGAAGTCCAACCCGAAGTTGCTTCCGGCGAAATCAAGCACCTTCAACGGTGCATAAACGATCTTGTCAGCCTGCTTGCTCTTCCCGCCATCTGGAGTGGCGGCGATCCATCCCAGGTCCTCCATACCTTGCTCGATGCGCTCATGCGCATGCTGCGCTTGGACCTAGTCTCTGTGAGGCTGACAGATCCAGTTGGCGAGGCGCCCGTTGAGATCGTCCGGCTCGCCGAGCTGCGAGGACCGATGCCCTCGGCGCACGAGATCTGCGAAGCGCTCAGCCAGTGCTTGAAAAACGACTCGCGGAAATGGCCTCCACTGCTTCGGAACCTTATGGGCGAGGGAGACGTCTCGATCGTGCCTTTGCCACTGGGGTTACAAGGCGAACTCGGCGTAATTGTGGCAGCGGCTGAGCGGACGGATTTTCCGCGGCAGACTGAGGCACTTCTTCTGGGCGTAGCGGCGAATCAGGCATCGATCGGGCTACAAGAGGCACGGCTTCTGAGCCATCAGAAGCGAGTCGCCAGCGAACTTGATCAAAGGGTCGTGCAACGGACTGCCGAACTTGCCACCGCCAACGAAGAGCTCAAAAAGGAACTTGCTGAACGCACACTGGTAGAAGAGAGGCTCAGGCAAGAGGAGAGGGAATTGAAGCGCAGTGAGGTCCGCAAGGCAGCGATCATGGACTCGGCGCTCGACTGCATTGTGATGATCGATCACGAGGGCTGTATCACTGAGTTCAATCCGGCGGCGGAGCATACCTTCGGCCACCGTCGGGACGAAGTCTTGGGAAAGCATCTGGCGGACATCATCATTCCACCGTCTCTCCGGGAGAAGCATCGGCAGGGCTTTGCCCGCTACCTAGCCACGGGCGAGGCGCGAGTGCTTGGGAAACGCATCGAGATGACGGCAGTACGTGCTGACGGAAGCGAATTCCCCGTCGAGCTGGCAATCACACGCATTCCGTTGGAAGGGCCGCCGTCCTTCACCGGCTATCTGCGCGACATTACGGAACGCAAACACGCGGAGCAGAAATTCCGAGGGCTTCTGGAATCCGCACCCGATGCGATGGTCGTGGTGAATGGGCAGGGCAGGATCGTATTGGTCAATGCACAGATGGAAAATGTGTTTGGGTACCAGAGAGAAGAACTCCTGGGGCAGGAGATTGAGATTCTTGTGCCCGAACGCTTTCGTGGTCGACACTCTGGGCACCGCGGGGGATTTTTTGCGCAGCCTCGGGTGCGGCCGATGGGCCAGGGTCTAAGCCTTTACGGGCGGCGGAAAGACGGAACTGAGTTTCCCGTGGAGATCAGCCTCAGCCCGCTGGAGACAGAGGAAGGTACGCTTGTCTCTGGAGCAGTGAGGGACATTAGCGAACGCAAGCGGGCTGAAGACGAGTTGCGGCGCAGCGAGGCATTCCTCTCGGAAGGTCAACATCTCGGTCAAATCGGCAGCTTTTCCTGGCGCGTGGCGACAGACGAAATCACGTGGTCAGCGGAGCTCTATCGCATCTACGAGCTTGAGATTGGCGTGCCCGTGACGCTCGAACTGATCCGTAGCCGAGTCCATCCGGAAGACGTCAGTTTGATCCAGAAAATGAAGATGGTGGACCTGGCACGAGAGGACGGCCACGACTTTGAATGGCAGTACCGCTTGCTACTGCCGGACCACTCGATCAAGTACATGCATGCAGTCGCTCATGCGACCCGGGACCAGGATGGTCAGCTGGAGTACATCGCCTCGGTTCAGGATGTCACGGCGCGCAGGCTGGCGGAAGAGGCACGCGACAAGGCTCGATCGGAACTTACACATGTGGCCAGGGTGATGAGCCTCGGAACGCTGACGGCGTCTATCGCCCACGAACTCAACCAGCCTCTGTCCGGCATTGTCACGAACGCCAGCACCTGTATGCGAATGCTGGCCGCCGATCCTCCAAACGTCGACGGGGCACGCGAAACTGCACGGCGGACGATTCGCGATGGCAACCGGGCGTCTGAGGTAATCACTCGATTGCGCACACTCTTCGGCAAGAAAGAGACCACGAATGCGTCGGTCGACCTGAACGACGCTACGCGAGATGTGCTTGCGCTGTCATCGAGCGAACTTCAGAGGAACCGAGTGATACTGCAGCAGGAACTTGCAGACGATCTACCGACTGTCACGGGCGATCGAGTGCAGCTTCAACAGGTCGTTCTGAACCTGCTCCGAAACGCTTCGGACGCGATGAGCGGAGTCGACGATCGTCCGAGGCAGTTACTCATCAGAACCGAACGAGACGAAGGCGATCATGTGCGCCTGACAGTGAAGGATGCGGGAGTCGGATTTGCCCCTCAAGCTGCGGACAGACTCTTCGAGTCGTTCTACACCACGAAGAATAACGGTATGGGAATCGGACTCTCCGTCAGCCGGTCCATAATCGAGAGTCATCATGGTCGACTGTGGGCGACGGCAAATAACGGTCCGGGAGTTACATTTTCGTTTTCTATCCCCTGCAGACCAGAGGGTTTGACGAGCGACGGTACTCGCGCCAGTCGCATACCTTCCGTGTCTGATGCGGCATGAGATATCCATCGCGGTCACTCAGCGGCAACTGATCCCAGCGGCAAAACCGATACCAAAGTCCAATGGACGCTCTCCCACACGAGGCGCATTGTTATGACATGGAATTGCGCCACGAAAGTCGTACTACGGAGCGTCCACTGGTGTCAGTCGTTGATGATGATGAGTCTGTGCGCGAATCGCTGCCCGACCTCCTTGGCGAATTCGGCTTTGCAGCCCGCGCATTCTCATCCGCGGAAGAGTTCCTTGCATCCGACTGCGTCGACCAGACCCGTTGCCTGATCCTCGACGTTGCCATGCCGGGAATGAGCGGACCGGAGCTTCAGCGGGAACTAAAGCTTCGCCGGCGAGAGATTCCGATTGTCTTCATAACCGGTCAACGAGAAGAGACTGTTCGCCCGCAAGTACTCGAACAGGGCGCAATAGAGTGCTTGTTCAAGCCATTCAGCGACACGGCTCTGCTTGAGGCCATTAATTCGGCACTTCACCCGAAGTGAGAGTTCCGCACTCTGTTGATTGTGACGGTTTTGCTGGCACCCGCAAAACGCGCTGCCATGGACGGACCCGCCTGGCCCGTCCCGATAATGATTGCGTCGAAGTGCTTTATCGTAGTGGTCAACGTGCCCCCTCTGTGTGGAGCTTGCCGTCTTTGGCTGCCTCTTCGGGGGTCTTGCCGTCCTGACGCGCGACAATGTAGGCGGCGTACCAGCCCGACCAATGGTGCTTCGGCGCGGTAGGTTCGTATTCGCCGTGGTGCTTCTCAGCCTCTTGCAAGAGCTCGGTCAGCGTCGCGACATCCGGATTGCTGAGTCCTCGGCCAGGCAGCCGCGTTGTGACTTCCTGAAACAGCCATCCATTGCCGTCGGGATCACGAAACGTGGCGAACGAGCTGTAGGTGGCATGCTCGGGTGCTGGCCCGCTGATGCGACCGCTGCCGTCGATTTGGAACTGAGCGCCTGGCGTTCCGGCGTGGAACACCTCACTCACCTCAATACCGCGTGCGACAAGATCTTTGCGCGCAGCCGCAACATCGGAGACGATCAGGTAGAGGCCTTGGGCCGATCCCGGCGCGGCCGATGTCATCTTCGTGCCAAACTGAACCGAGCACCCTGACCCGGGGGGCGTGAACTGAACAACGCGGAAGCCGTTATCAAAGGGGAAGTCGGCGTCGAGCCGCCACCCCAGTTTGGTGTAGAACTCCTTCGAGCGTTCAACGTCCGCGACCGGAATAACAACCACCTCGAACTTCATGTCTACTCTCTCGGCGCTACGCCGCTGATCGGGCCACTGCTCGGAAACGCATGCAGAGTTGCCATATTTTCTCCTTATTCGTTAGCCAAATCGCCGTCCAGATTTCGCATACTCCGGCTGACTTCCTCGGCGCAGTGCTCATAACTGCTCCGATCATCCTCACCTTGATTAG
>Ga0208689_1000247_pt1 | contig 47089 bp, 42 predicted proteins | sample June2015DPH_8_15_FD_184700 | JGI IMG/M metagenome (GOLD analysis project Ga0208689, IMG submission 184700) | Peatland microbial communities from SPRUCE experiment site at the Marcell Experimental Forest, Minnesota, USA - June2015DPH_8_150... | ecosystem: Environmental > Terrestrial > Soil >... | reverse complement strand
TGCTCGACGGCGACGAGGCGGGCATAAAGAGCGCCCTTCGTCTCATCGCCCCCTTGGCCGAGATGGGGATCAACGGAAAGATGGTCCTTCTGCCCGAAGGCCACGACCCGGACAGCTTCGTGCGGGCCTTCGGTCCCGATGGGTTCCAAAAGGTTATGGCGGAGAAGAAAGAGCTCCTCGATTATCTCTTCGACCGGGAAGTGAAGAGGCACGGCGTATCCACCCTCGAGGGCAGGATGAAGTTCATCAGGTCGGTTGTCCCCTATGTGGAGGGAATGAGGGACGCGGTGAAGAAGAGGCTCTACGTGCAGAGGCTGGCAGAGCTGACCGGAGTGGAAGAATACCGCTTCTGGGACAGCATGGGAAACGTGCGCAGGGAGGCGGCAAGCGAAAGGGACGGGAGCAGGAACGTTATCGAGGAGAGAGTCCTGGGCATAGTCATGAACAGGCCGGAGCTCCTCGAAAAACTTAAGGGAAAGGGGGTGGAATCGCAGATCGGGGACAGGGACCTCGGGGAAGTGCTGTCCAGGCTGATCAATTATTACGAACAGCATGCACGTCTGGATATCAGGCTTTTTTTGAACGTTCTTGAGAGAGAGGAGCTGCGGGAGAAGGCCGTCCGCTCGGCCCTGGATGTGGCTGAGTGCGACTGGCAGGAGGGGGAGAGAATAGTGACGGATTACCTCTGCCACATGGAAAGCAAGCTGCTCAAACAGGAACATATAGGGATCACGGCCAGGCTGGCAGAGGCAGAAAAGAGAGGCGATCAAGGGGCTTTGCAGGAGCTGCTCGAGAAAAAGAGAAACGTTTTGGCAGCCATGAAGAACAAATCCGCCAAGTGAGGTAGCCATGTCTGAAGATGTGGAGAACCGGATGAAGATGTTCGGCCTCAGCGGGCCAAAAGGGTTTTTCCCTTATGACGAGGGGCAGGAAGTGAACGACCTGTACCTGATATTGGCCCCTTCGGCCGAGGATCAGGCAAGTTTCTACGACGACGTGGATCTGTTCGATATAGACAAGGGGGACGCGGGGCTGCTGCAAGCCGACAAGTACGAGGACGGCTTTGACGAAGCCTTGGAAGCCGTCTACGACGAGGAGCTGACCAACCCTATCAAGCACTATATCAAGGAGATGGGCGGAGTCGGCCTACTCACGAGGGAGGGAGAAAAAGAGATCGCCATCCGCATCGAGGAGTCGAAGGCAGAGATGAAGGAGGTCCTTCTTTCCTTTCCGGGGACGGTGAAGGAGCTACTGAACCTTTATTCGAGCCTCAAGATGTCGGAGCTTACCCTGTCGGAGATCGCGCCTGAGGCGGATGACGGTGACGAGATCGATGGTGAGGATGCCCAAAGGGATAGGATCATCGGTTTGCTGGAGGGGCTGCGGCAGACCTATCAGCGGTCGAAAAAGGCGGGAGGACGCAAGGAGCAGGAGCGCTGCCGGGCCGAGATGAGGCGGATCGTCGGCGATATTAACTTGAGCCGCAGAGTAGTGGACCGGATAAAGCACAGGATGATGGTCTTCGTCGAGAGGATCGGCACGATAGAAAGGGAGATGGAGCGCCGGAGGCGGACAAAAGGAGGCGGCAAGGGACTGGAAGGGCTCCGCAAAAGGTTGGAAAGGATCGAGCTGGAAGCGGGAACTCCGGCCTCTGAAATTAAAGAGCTTTACCGGCGCATGGAGAGGGCGGACGGGGATTGCCTCGAGGCGAAGAACGAACTGATAAAGGCGAACCTCAGACTTGTCGTCAGCATTGCAAAGAAGTACATCAACCGGGGCCTGTCCCTCCTCGACCTGGTGCAGGAGGGCAATATCGGCCTTATGAAGGCCGTTGAGAAGTTCGAGTACAGGAGGGGCTACAAGTTCAGTACCTACGCTACCTGGTGGATAAGGCAGGCGATCACCAGGTCGATTGCCGATCAGGCCCGTACCATAAGGATCCCTGTCCATATGATCGAGACCATCAACAAAATTGTCAGGATCTCCAGGGAGCTGGTCCAGGACCTCGGCAGAGAGCCGCTGCCGGACGAGATTGCGGAGAAGATCGGCTTCTCGGTCGAGAAGATCAGAAAGATCCTACGCATCACCAAGGAGCCCATATCCCTCGAGACGCCGGTGAGCGACGACGAGGACACGCACCTTTCCGATCTTTTAGAAGACAAGAATGCCCCCGTGCCCCAGGACTCCGTCATATTTCATGACCTCATCCAGCACCTGGACAGGATACTCTCGACCTTGACGCCGAAAGAGGAGAAAGTGATAAGGATGAGGTTCGGCATAGGGGAGAAGTGCGACCATACCCTTGAGGAGGTGGGCCAGGTCTTCGAGGTTACAAGAGAAAGGATAAGACAGATAGAGGCCAAGGCGCTGAGGAAGCTGAGGCACCCGTCGAGGGCCAAAAGGCTCAAGTGCTTCTCCGACCTCTAGCGTAGGGGGGCCCTCCGATATGCCGGGCCCTTTTCGTGCCTGACTTTGTCGTCGTGTTCGGCGCGCATCCTCACATACAAAAGAGTATGCTGCGGTGCGCGCCTCCGCGACTTCGCGTCATGCATCGAAAATCGCCTCGGCCTATCAGAGGGCCTTTCTTTTATCTCTCTATCTTTGCGCTTCGCGCCGGTAAAAGATCGTTTTGCCGCGTAGCGTGGCAGGGGGTCAGTACTCGCCGTCTATTATCTCTGCAAGGACGCCGTGGAACTGCTTGGGGTGGAGGAAAGCGAAGCGGCGTTTCAACTCCTTGGCGTATCTCGGCTTACGGTCAAGCAGGAGCGCCCCGTTTCCGCTGAGGACATCGAGGCTTTCCGTGACGCTGCCTACCCTGAAAGAGAGGACCATGACCCCCTCCCCGTGCTTCTCTATAAACTTCGCAACTTCCCCGGTGCCGTCCAGGTCCTCCATGATCTCCACGGCCGTGGGACCCACCATGAAATAGACGACCGAGATATTCTCGTCACGGTCCTTGTAGCGTCCGTCCGGTTCCCTGCCGAAGACCCGCTTCAAGTCCTCCTCGGCGTTTTTCAGGTTCTTTACGGCTATGCTGACGTGGTCGACGCAACTTGTTTTTAGTTTCTCCGGCATGGCTCTCTTCCCTCCGCTCGGCGGCATCACAGGCCTAAAGGCGGTACGGGCTAGAGTCTGTGCTTTCCGCCTAGCAGGCTGTCTGCGGGGCGATGGGGAAGGTTGAAGGCCTGCGCCACTGCCGCATGGGTGATTTCGCCTTCCACCAGGTTGATACCGCGATAAAGGGCAACGTCCTGTTTGACCGCATTTTTCCAGCCCTTGTTCGCTATGGCGAGCACGTAGGGCAGGGTGTTGAGGGTCAGCGCCCTCGTAGCCGTCCGGGGGACCGCGCCCGGCATGTTGGCCACCGTATAGTGGACGACCCCTTCCTCGATATAGACGGGGTTGTCGTGCGTCGTGGGTCTCGATGTTTCTGCGCATCCGCCCTGATCTATGGCTACATCGACGATGACCGCCCCCGTTTTCATCGTCTTGAGCATGGGCCTTGAAATGAGGCAGGGCGCTTTTGCCCCATGCACCAGGACAGCGCCAATGAGGAGGTCTGCGAAGGTGAGGGCCAACCTGACGTTGTAATTGTCGGCGAACATAGTGACGATCCCGCCGCGGTACATGTCGTCGATCGCTTTGAGCCTGTGGGGCGCGATATCCAGGACCGTGACGGACGCGCCCATGCCGAGGGCCACGCGGGCAGCGTTCGACCCGACGGTGCCGGCGCCGAAAATCGCCACGCTGGCCGGGGGGACCCCCGGAACCCCGCCCAGCAGGACCCCCCGGCCGCCGTAAGTCTCCTCAAGGTATTTCGCGCCCTCCTGGGGCGCCATCCGGCCGGCGATCTCGCTCATGGGCTGGAGTAAGGGGAGGGAGCCGTCCCTGGTCTCGACCGTCTCGTAGGCCAGGGCTGTCACCTTCTTCCGAAGCAGGGCGCGGGTGAGGGGCTCCGAAGCAGCGAGGTGTAAATAGGTGAAGAGGATCTGGCCTTCGGCGAGCATGTCCCATTCTACGGGGAGGGGCTCCTTAACCTTGAGCACCATGTCTGACCGGCCGTAGACCGCCTTGGCGTCGGCCACTATTTCGACCCCGGCCCGGCTGTACTCTTCGTCGTCGAAACCGCTGCCGATGCCGGCGCCTGTTTCCATCAGCACCTTGTGGCCTGCTGCGACAAGGGCTTCGGCTCCCCCGGGCACCAGGGCGACCCGCTTCTCCTCGATCTTGATTTCCTTGGGGACGCCCACTATCATGGCCTCACCTCACCGTTAGTATTATAAAGCGGCCCCGTACGACCCGCATCTTTTTGCAGGATAGGCCGCATTGGTAATCAGGGCGCTTGCTGCCGCGGGCGCATCATCAGCGTTATCAGCTTCGAGCGGCTCGGAGCGTTGCATTTCCTGAATATCCTGTTGAGGTGGGCCTTGACCGTGTGCTCGCTGAGCGAGAGGGAGGCTGCTATCTCCCTGTTGCTCCATCCCCTGCAAACGAGGTCTATGATCTCCTTCTCCCTTCCAGTGACGCCGTTTTCCTTAAAGGGGGATGGCGGTGGAGAGCCTTCGTGGAGGAATGCTTTCAGGATGTTGTTGTCGACCCATATCTGCCCTTCGGCCACGACCTGGAGGGCCTTGTCGAAGAGAGGAAGGTCCGTGTCCGTAGAGAGTACGCCGGAAAGCCGGTGCGACAGGAAGATCTTCACGATCCTGTCCTTGTCCACACCCGTGTCTATGAGGAGCACTTTGGAATCCTGGTAGCCGGTAAGGATACCCCGGTCCGCGCTTGCAACATCTACCAGTATAACATCGGGAACAAAGCCTTTGGGGATCGATGCCTTGTCGGCCGCTACAACTCCTTTATGGCCTTTTTTTACTACCAGGTTGTAAATCCCTTGTGAAACAATATTGCTGCTTAAGCTTACAAGTATGTTCATCGCTTCACCTCAGCTAAGGGATCGGGTCGCTTAAGTACCTATGGCCTAATACAAACGTGTGCTTTCTTCTTAAGCCTCCTGTCGCTGCCCAGTATAGACTTTTGAAGCGAGAAGCGCAACAGAAAAAGCACATCGTTCCTGTTATTTGGCGGGCTCCCGGTCCGGATGCCTTCTTCTCCTTTACATGCCGCCGCCTTATCTGTATATTGAAGTCTTGCGCAGGCGGCTTTTTTGCCTGGAGAAAAAGACCGGGATGGAGAGACTTGGCTGCCGATTCCGGAAAGCGGAGCAGGTTCGACTGGTGGCTCGGCGGTTTCTGTGCCTCGAGAGTCTTCAACGGCTTCGTATTCATGACGTACGCCGGGGCCCTCTCGGCGCTCCGGCAGGAATGGGGCATGTCGGCCACCCAGGCGGGCGCAGTGGCAAGCGGGTTTCAAGTCGGCTACGCTATATCGCTCGTCGTTTTCTCCACTCTCTCCGACCGGGTGAGCCCCAAGAAAGTCTATCTGTGGTCCATGTTCGCCGCCGGGGTTTCGGCCCTGGGGTTTGCCCTCTTTGCCCGCGGCTTTACCTCCGCCATGGTCCTCCATACCTTCGTCGGGCTCGCCCTGGGCGGGACCTATACCACCGGCGTAATGATTATCGCCGATCAGTATGCGCCGATGCGCCGGGGCATGGCCGTCGGATTTTTCATCGCCAGCACCTCTTTCGGCTACGCGTGCTCCCTGGCAGTCAGCGGGTTGGCGCTTCCTTTCGGCGGGTACCGCCTTTCGTTCCTTCTTACCTGCCTTGGCCCCCTGGCAGGATGGCTCATAGCCCTTGCCACGTTGAAGAGAACGGAGGTGCCCGTTCCCGCGCACCGGGGGGAGAAGCGGTTCAGCCGGGAAGTTCTGCAGAACAGGCCCGCCATGCTTTTGATCTGGGGATACAGCTTCCACAACTGGGAGCTCCAGGGTATGTGGTCGTGGACGCCCGCTTTCATGGCGGCATGCATAGGGTTGGCAGGGGCAGCGCATTTGAAGGCAGCCGGGTCGGGCGCCAATGCGGCGGCGTTCTTCCATCTGGTAGGCGTTTTTGCCTCCTTCTCCATGGGTGCGCTATCGGACCGGCTCGGCCGCGGCAGGGTCATAATGGCCCTCGCCCTTATAAGCGCGGCCTGCTCCCTGGTGTTCGGCTGGTCCATCGGCTGGCCCCTGGCGCTTGTGACGGCAATCGGCGTGATATATGCTTTCTCCGCTTTGGGCGATTCTCCGGTCTTTTCGGCAGCCCTCACCGAAGCAGTCGACCCCGCCTGCCTTGGGAGCGCTTTAGGTCTCAGGTCGCTCCTGGGCTTCGGCGCGGCCGCTTTTGCCCCTCTTGCCTTCGGTGCGGTGCTTGATTTGAGCAACCCTGCGGTTAGCGGACGACAGGAATATGCCGCGTGGGGATGGGCCTTCGGCGTGCTTGGCCTGGGCGGATTGGGGGCCGCTTGGGTCGCTCTCAGGTTCAAGAAACTTTCGGAGGATGGAAGCTGAGGATACATCGACAATATCGGCGAGCACCGAATGGCTGAGAACCGTGGACATGAGAGGTAAGCTCTCTTGTGACGGGCCTGCCACATAAAAGGAGCGATTATGACTACCAAAGCAATCCAGGAGTACTACCCCGACGAAGTCGCCCATTGTTTCGGATGCGGACGACTCAATAAAGAGGGGTGGCAAATCAAGAGCTATTGGGACGGCGAAGAAAGCGTCTGTCATTTCAAGCCCAAGCCCTATTACATGGGAGGCTCCCCCGGAAGCGTCTATGGCGGGTTCATCGCTTCGCTGATAGACTGTCACGGCGCAGCCACGGCCTCCGTTGCAAAATTGCGTGAGGACGGCTTTACGTTGGGCGACAGGCCCCTTTCCCGGTTTGTTACGGCATCGTTGAAAGTCGATTTTCTAAAACCCACGCCTATGGGGAGGGTCCTCGAGCTGAGGGGAAGAGTCAAAGAGATCAAGAACCGTAAGGTGATCGTGGCCGTAACGCTCTCCGCGGAAGGGGGGGTCTGCGCGCAAGGTGAAGTAGTAATGGTGCAGTTGCGCGAGAGCATCGCGGAATAAAAAAAAACGTTTTTTGCAAAAATCGGCTTGACTAACGGCCCCGAGTAATAGAATACTACTGTTATATCAGTGTCAAATTCAGCTGGAGGTGCCTTCCATGAAATCCCGATATGCCGTCGGGTTCCTTTTCGCCTGTCTGTTGTCCATTTTCTGCTTACCTCCGGGCGCAAGGGCAGCGGAGCACCCTAAGAAGCCTATTACGATCAAGCTGGAGGGCGGGAAAATGCCGCCCGTCGTCTTCTCCCATGATATTCACGTCGAGAAGCAGAAGATCGACTGCGTGAAGTGCCACCACAAAGACCCGCAGAACCCGAAAGTGTGCACCACGTGCCACGGCAAAGAAGCCAAGGACGGCCAGCCCTCGGCAAGGGATGCCTTCCATAAGAGGTGCCAGGGCTGCCATAAGGAGATGGTGGAAAAGGGCCTGAAGCCTCCGACAAAATGCATGGAGTGCCACAAGAAATAGCCCGCCGGGCAAGACCGCCCGACGGCTGTGAGCTTTTCCGACCGGCCCCGTCGGGCGCAAGACGGCCGGTTTTTGACGGCCGCCTTCAAAAATCAGCTTGACATCCGCTGATTATATGTCAAAATATAAGTGGCAGCGCACCATCTGTGTTGCTTCACAAGCGCTTTCTGATTAACAAGAAGACAAGATAGGTCGTCGGTCCTGCGGACCACGCAGGACCAAAAGAAGATCGTCAGAGGGAAGAGCCGCTCTCCGGGAGGGCAAGATCTCTAAGGAGGGCGGACCGCGGGGCGGCCGCTCTTGTTTACCGGGTTTATTTCCGTGCAGGGGCAGGTCGGCCGTGCAACGGCAAGGGGCACGTATTATCCTTACCGTAAGGTTTTTTTTCGAGCAAGCGCACCAGGCGAACAACAAAAGAGGGGGGAGCATGAGACCTGTACTGTTCTGCCTGCTGTTGTTTTCCGTCCTTTTCCTTTCCTTCCGCGCATGGACTGCCGCGGGGGCCGACTATGCCGGCTCCGAGACTTGCCTGAACTGCCATGCGGACCGGGCCAAGCTCATGTCGAGAAGCCCGCACTGGAAAAAGGCGGTTCCGGGCGCCCCGATCAATCAGGAAGGCTGCGAGTCGTGCCACGGGCCGGGCGCCTCCCATGCCGAGGCGGGCGGGGGCAAGGGCGTGGGCGGTCTGACCACCTTCTCCAAAAAGGAGCGGGCCGACCTAAGGGCCGCCCCGTGCCTCAACTGCCACGAGCACAGCACGCAGCTCGTCAACTGGGATTCAGGCACGCATAAGACGAAGGACGTGGCGTGCAATGACTGCCACACGCTCCACGGCCCTCCGAAGACGCCGGCCGGCTACGGCACGACTCTCGCCGGCCTTGGCTACTCGCCTACATGGGAATACCAGGTATGCGGAAAGTGCCACCTGGACGTCAAGGCAAGACTGAGCAGGAGGTCCCACCACCCCATCATTGAAGGCAGGATCACCTGCTCGAGCTGCCACCAGCCCCACGGCTCCACTTATCCCTCGATGATAAAGGCGCCGAGCGTCAACCAGCTTTGCTACAGGTGCCACGCCGAGAAGAGGGGGCCTTTCATGTGGCAGCATCCGCCGGTCGACGAAAACTGCGCCACCTGTCACGCGCCCCACGGCAGCGTCCATCAGTGGCTCCTGGTGGAGAAGATACCGAACCTCTGCCAGGGCTGCCACGACAGCAGCACCCACCCGGGAACGTTGTACGGCAGATCGTCGCTCTTCACGGGGGCAGCCCCGGCCATCCAGTCCGTCGGCCGGGCGTGCCTCAACTGCCACAGCAACATCCATGGGAGCAACGCACCCGCCAACCCGGCGAACCTGTTCAACAGCGGCTCGAATTTCCTGCGATAGGAGGATCGCATGGATAGAACACTTGCCTTTGCCTCGATTATCGTGCTTGCCCTCGTACCCGCCTCCTATGCCGCAGATGGCGACGTCTTCTCGGGCGATCTCTTCCTCGGGGGCAATGCCGTCAACCTCGACCACAAGAGCGGGAAGTTCAACGAGTACAATGCCATAGGCCCGGGCCTCGTGGGCGGAGGGAACGCCAGCCTCGACAACGACAGATACTACCTGAACGCGGAAGGCTCCTACCTGGGCGAAGACGATATGTACCTGAAGCTGAAGGGGGGCAAATGGGGGAGCTTCAAGTATTCCCTCTTTTACACGGAATTCCCCCACAACTACTCTTTCGGGGACAGGAGCGTCTTTACAAACCCCGGCTCTCAGTTTCAGACGCTTGCCCCGGGGACCACATACCAGTCGCTCTCCAATTCGAGCACGTGGCCGAGCCGGTCCTTCGACGAGAAGATCAGGAGGAAGGACGTCGGAGGCGCTGTGGAAGTGACGGCGATCAGGCCTTTCTTCTTCAACTTTGAGGCGAACCGGCTGCAAAGGGAGGGGCAGAAGGTATTCGGCGCGGTTGACGCGCTCGGGACGAGCGGCACGTCGAGCGCCGCTTCGCCGGGCGCCTTCACGGGGAGGATGACGGACGTTGCCCAGCCCATAGACGACCACACTACGAACGCCAACGCCCTCTTCGGCTGGAAGAACAAGCAGTTCTTTGCGGCCTTTGGCGGCGGCTTCAGCCAGTACTCCAATCAGGCAGAGTTTACCCGCTTCCAGGAGCCTTTCTTTCCGCCCTCGGGCCCCCCGCCGGCGACGCCCGCCGTCGGGACCATCGTCGGAGCTCCCGACAACAAGTCGTGGAACATGAGGTTCAATGGCACGGCAAAGCTCCCTTATTCTTCAGTTTTTTCCTTGAATGCCGACTACCAGAGGAACACGTCCCGCACCACGCTCCTCAGTTCCATAGTAGAGACGGGCACCCAGGGCTTTCCGGTGGTTGCGCCGCTGCGCCTCAGCCAGCCCGTCTTTAACGGCGACGTTGAATACTGGCACGTGGGGAGCACGCTCACCTCGAGCCCGGTGAAAGACGTGACTACCAAGCTTTACTTCAAGTACCTCGACAGGAGGGACAACTCGGACATCGTTACTTTCTCGAACCCCGCGAGTACCGCCGCCCCGCTCAGCAACTCCCTTTACAGCTTCACCAAGACGAGCGTGGGCGGTGAGGCTGCCTACCGGTTCCTAAAGAACCTGAAGGGCATACTCGGGTATGATTTCACCGATACGAGACGTGAGAACCTGCCCATAACCCAGGTCGCAATGAACCAGATACCCGATACATGGGTCCATACTTACAACGGGCAGCTGGTCTACAATCCCCTAGACTGGCTCGGCGCAAGACTGAGATACCAGAAGCGCTACCAGGACGCACGGTTCGAATTCCTTCAGGGAACGGATGCGAACACGGTTTTGGCCAACAACATCCGCCGCTTCGACGCAGGGAACAGGACCCAGGACATGGTCAAGTTCACGGCGGACATTACGCCCGTCGAGACCCTCGGCATTGCCCTGGAGTATGCGTACAAGCTCGACAATTTCCAGAGAAACGCCCTCGGTTTCCAACAGATGGAGGAGAACGAGTTCATCTTTGACGCGAACTATTTAGTCAAGGGCGTAAAGCTCTTTGCCTTCTTCGACTACGACGTTTCGCACACTTCCGAGACCCACAGACAGGGCGCCGGCGGCGGCGGGGACCCCAGCTCTCCCCCGAGTCCCGCGGGCTTCGACTGGAGGGCGGAACTGCGCAACAACAACTATGCCTACGGCCTGGGGACCTCCTTTCCCATCAGCAGCAGGTTTTCCCTCATAGTCCAGTACGATTTCGAGAAGAACAACGGTACGGCGAACTTCACGTCCCAGAGCTTCACGGCCGCCCAGGCAGCCCTGGGCATCAACAACGGCAATATAGACATCGGGCCGTGGGACGATTACACGCGGCAGAACATTTCCGCCAGGCTGTTGTTCGAGTACGACCGGCATCTGGCCTTCAGCCTCGGCTACCTTTACACGCAGTTCAGGGTGAACGACGGCCAGTACACCGGATACCAGTTCGTTGCCTTGCCTACTACGGCCGCAGGCGCGAGCTACTTGAGCGGGGCGTACTTAGACCAGTCGTATAAAGCGAATATTGTATTTTTGCGGGCCCTGTACAGGTTCTGAGTGGTTTTCCGGAAAAGAGGAACAAGTTCAGACGGGAAATCAGGCGGGGGAAAGCTTTACCGCAATACGATCAGTTACTTAGGCGGCCTGACCGTCGCCGTCAGCGTCCTGCTGATGGTGGTCTTGCTCGCCTTCGATTTCAGCGTTAAAAGACCCAGCCCCTATATCGGGATCTTCACTTACATGGTTGTCCCCGGTTTCATGACCTTCGGCGGCCTTGTATTCCTTTACGGACTCCTCCGGGAAAGACGAAGAAGATACCGCCTGGGGACCAGGGAGGTGCTGCCTTACCCGAGGCTCGATCTTAACGATCCGCATCAGCGGAGACTGTTCACCCTCGTCCTGACGGGCGGGAGCCTTCTCGTGATCCTGCTCTCTCTGGTGGGCTATAACGCCTATCTCTTCACCGACTCCGTCACTTTTTGCGGGCGGGTGTGCCATCAGGTTATGAGGCCCGAATACACGGCCTACCTAAATGGCCCCCACGCACGAGTTCCCTGCGTCGACTGCCACGTCGGGTCAGGGGTGCCATGGTACGTGAAATCAAAGGTCTCCGGTGTCCCGCAAGTTTTCGCCACCCTGTTCAACACTTATTCGAGGCCCATCGCCGTACCGATCAGGAACCTGCGGCCCGCGCGGGAAATCTGCGAAGAATGCCATTGGCCGGAAAAGTTCTACGGCGCGCAATTGATGCAGAACCCCCATTTCCGCTATGACGAGAAGAACGTTGCGGAGCAGATCGGCCTCCTCCTGAGAACGGGGGGAGGGACCCCCACCCTGGGGGAGAACGCCGGAATTCATTGGCACATGGCCATAACCAATAAAGTCTATCTCAGGGCAACCGATAGGCAACGGCAGCAGATCCCATGGATCGAGGTTGTCCACGGCGATGGAACCGTCACGGTTTACAGAGACCCGCGCGCCACCATTTCCGAAAAGGAGTTAAACAGGCTGCCCGTTCATTTAATGGACTGCATGGAGTGCCACAACCGGCCCTCCCATGTCTTCCTTCCCCCCGAAACAGCCGTGGACCGGGCCATGGAAGGCCGCAGCATCTCGCCCGGCCTTCCATGGATCAAGCAGCTTGCCGTGGACGCTTTGACAAAGGATTACCGGGGCAGGAAGGATTTGCACGAAGCCATCCGGGAGTCCATCACCGGGTATTACGCCAAGAACTACCCGGGGGTCGCGAAGAACGGGAAAGAGGCGGTCGACCGGGCAGTCGAGGTCATTGCCAGGATTTACGATCAGAACGTTTTCCCGTCCATGAACGTGAACTGGACGACTTATCCGAACAACATAGGCCACCGCAATTGGCCGGGGTGCTTCCGGTGCCACGACAATTACCACCGCGCTTCATCCGGCAAAACCCTTGCCAATTCCTGCTCCGTTTGCCACACCATACCCGAGCGCGGGCCCCTTTCGCCCCTTGGAGCTACCCCGTCTGCGCACAAAGAACCTTGGCACCCGTGGCAGCTGAAGGGCAAGCACGGGAGGGTCCTCTGCAACCTCTGCCACCGGGCGGGCTACCGGCCGCCTGCCCGCTGCATCTCCTGCCACGGGTTCTCCGAATCGGACCCCATGATGTCCGCGCCTTGTGACACTTGCCACCGGAAAGAAGGTGAGGTCAAGCCCTTGGTCCGCTGCGCGTCCTGTCATGAGACCCTTGGCGGCCTGCATAAGACGGGCGGACACAGCGCCGTCGAGTGCACGGTCTGCCATGCGCCCCACAAATGGAAGGTTAACAGGCGGGAAACGTGTCTCCCTTGTCATGAGGACAGGAAGAACCATTATCCCCCCGCTTTTTGCGGGGATTGTCATGAATGGAGCTGAGCAGGGGAAGCGAAGTCTTATTCGGCCGGGCTATTCATCTACCTCGTGACTGTCCCTTCCTGAATCAAGGTTTCCCGGCCTTCGACCCCTTTTCACGTCGGCTCCGCAGGATTTTCCTTGCACTCCGCGAGGTACGCGTGGTACTCATAAACCGTGGCGAAGAGACATCCTGACCTGTGCGTGACCGCAGTACGACTGCACGTCGGGAAAGTGCGTCGGCAGCATGGGGCGGACCATAAGGTCCGGTTCATACGGGTCTTACCGGTCGGGGAGGGTTTATGAAAAGAGCGGTCCTTTGCGTACTCGCAGTTTTTTTCATGTTGCTTTCGGGGACCGCCGGCGCTTGGCACGATCGCACGCATATAGCGGTGGGAGAGGCGGCCCGCTTCGATTGCGCCTATAACCTTGCCGCTCCCGACGTAGCCAAGCTCAAGGCTCATCACGTGGAAGAATACAATCACTGGGTCAATAACGAGGAGACGACGACCATAACGCCTGCACTGGTAAAAGGGCAGATACAGAAATATAACCTCGGGATAGAAGGGGAGCAGAGGGGCCATTTGTACGGCGCCATCGTTGCCGCCGTTCGGGCGTACAAGGATGAGGCGGGGGCCGGAAAACACGCCGTTTACAACCTCGTCTATGCCGGTCACTACATCGGGGACCTTTCCATGCCCCTTCACAACACCCTTTATGATGATTTCAACGCCAAACACCATGCGCTGAACGACGGTATCGTCGAGAACGAAGTATCGAAAAATCTCTACCGGATAGAGCTGTATCCGATCAGCATCAAGACCGAGGAAGACCTGATTCGGAATATCGTCCGGATAGCACAGAGGGCGAAGGACCTCGGCTTCAGGATGGAGAAAGAGAACAGGGACATGTCAAAGGAAGAGGCTTACCGTCAACTGTCCGATTCGGCGAGCCTGCTCAGGGCGGTCCTTGAATACGTCGATTACCCGAGACGGAAATGAAATAGAGCCCACGGCTGCCGCCACTGGTCGTCGGGGTGCTTCGCCGTTGCTAATGTTCCCTTCGAAGGGTATGATAGCAGAAAACATAGGGAATAGCCCTTACCGCAGTGAATAGGGAGGTGACCATGTCCATAAGCCTGCGAATATGGCCGTTCGTGCCCCACGCTGCCCTCATGGCAATCCTCGTCCTCCTGCCCTTGGTAAGCCTTGCCCAGTCGCCCTTCAAGTCCTGCACGGAAGACGCTCAGGCGCCCTGGTGCAAAGCAGCCAGGGGAGACCGGCCCGGCGGCTGGCTTCCGCAAGGCCGTTCCGAGGTGATGTCCCGCAACGGGATCGTCGCAACGAGCCAGCCGCTGGCAGCCCAGGCGGGTTTAAGGATCCTGATGGCGGGCGGGAACGCCATCGACGCCGCTGTAGCAGCGGCGGCCGTTCTCAATCTTGTGGAGCCGATGAGCGTCGGCGTGGGCGGAGACCTCTTCGCCATCTTCTACATAGCGAAAGAGAAGAAGCTCTATCAGCTCAACGCCGGAGGAATGATGCCCACGGGGGCTACGGTAAAGCGTTACAACAGCCTGGGCTATTTTTACGACCCCAAGAACTGGGGGTACGGTTCGGGCATGCCGGTCTACGGGATCCTCTCTGCGCCCGTTCCGAGCGCGGCCTGGGGCTGGGACGAGGCGCTCCGGAAGTTCGGGACGATGACCTTCAAGGACGTCCTGCAGCCGGCTATCGATTATGCAGAGAACGGCTTCCCTGTTTCGGAGGTCATCGGGGACGGCTGGCGCCTCCCCAACGCCGTTCACTGCAGCGCCAAGGGGGGCTGCACCGAGCCCGATCCGGATTCCGTCAAGACCTGGTACGTCAACGGAAGACCCCCGAAGCCCGGGGACATCTTTCGGAACCACGACCTGGCCCGCACCTTCCGCCTTCTCCAGCAGCACGGCCGGGACGTCTTCTACAAGGGGGAGATCGCAGAAGCGATCGTGGCCAAGTCCCGCGCCCTCGGCGGAACGATGACGATGGAGGACCTGGCGGGCTATTACGGCGAGTGGGTGGACCCGCCGTCGACCAACTACCACGGATACGACGTCTACGAGACGATGGCGCCCTCCCAGGCCTGGAACACCCTCGAGATCCTCAATATCCTCGAGGTGTGCGTGCCGGTATGGGCGCAGGGAAAGTACCTGGCGGACTTCGGACCGGACGACCCCAGGTACTGGCATCTGCTCGTCGAGGCGAAGAAGCTGGCTTATATCGACCTATATAAATACAACTCCGACCCGAGGGGCTGGGATGCAAAGCAGCAGCAGCTTTTCCGTAAGCTCATCTCCAAGGAGCATGCAGCGACGCTATGCGGCAAGGTCCGGCTGAACGGGCCTGCCTTTACGCCGGCCCCCGCGGTCAACCTGACCCGTGACGCAGACACGATCTACCTCACTACGGCGGACAGGTGGGGGAACATGGTATCCTGGGTCAACAGCAACTTCACTGCCTTCGGGACCGGCGTCACGGTGCCGGGATACGGTTTCCTCCTCAACAGCCGGGGAGCCCAGTTCACTCTCGATCCGAACCACCCGAACGCCATAGCGCCGCACAAGCGTCCTTACAACACCATATCCGCAGGGTTCGTCATGAAGGACGGCAGACCTTTCATGACGGTGGGTGTGATGGGAGGGGATATGCAGCCGCAGGGGCACGAGCAAGTGCTGGTCAACGTCCTCGACCTGGGTGCGAACCTCCAGGCGGCGACGGACATGGCCCGCTTCTATCACAACGAGATCACGAACCAGCTTTTCCTGGAGTCGCAGCTCTTCAACCTCCCCCTTCCGGGCGGCGGCACGATGGCGTAGGCCCTCAAGGCCATGGGCCACAATGTGGCGCCCGCAAACGGAAGCAAGGTCGGGGGCTATCAGGCGATCATGTTCACGCCCTATGGCGGCGAGCCGCCCCCCGGCGGGGGCAAGAAAGGCGAAAGGGCCGTCAACGGTTTTTACCGGGCCGGTTCGGACCACAGGAAGGACGGCGGAGCGGTCGGCTGGTAAGCCGCCGGCTTGGCCCGCATAGACGGTGTCTGAAGCCCGGAGCATTCGCCTGTCGACCAGCCGGTCGGAATTCGAGGCCGGCCGGAGCGCTTCGTCCGGCGCCGGGGGAGGCGGCGCTATGGGAGACCGAAAAACTCAGGAATCCCGGGCCGTATTTTGGTGATTATTTACTTCACGAGGGGAAACGGGATTAGTTGACGGGGCGAGCCGCTCGGACGGTTTTCTTTCGCCCCCAACGGCAGCCGTATGCAGCCTGTAGACTACCCCCCAGCCCTTCTCAGTCTTTTCTCTTTCTGTTAAAGACCCAATCCCCCCCGGCCGCTCGCACCTTATTCTTCCGCTCCCAACGGTAGCCGGGTACCCGCCGTCCACAGGCGGGTGGCAACCGGACTCACCCGACGACCCACGCCTCCGGCGCGGGTGCCCCGGTCTCCTTCCGCTCAGATTCTCAACTCGCAACCTATGGGGGTATCTCGTTTGTATAGTGGTGCATGGAGCATCTGTACAGGAATAACCTATCTCTCGTCACAAAGCCCGCCCCTGCTCAGACACGTCGAATCTGTGGCCCCCCGGGCCCGCCAACGCACACACTTACCGAATAACAGGCTTTCATACCCGCAGCATACTTTACTATCTAACCCCAGGCCCGCCCCACTATTGTTTTGTTTTATCTATGGAAGTGCACCGCTCCCCCCTACCCAATCGGGTACCCGAGTCCTCCCGCGAATGTTCGCGGTAAGAAAAGGTCCTCCCGTCCGGGGTAAGGAAAGTACAATACACCCCTAAGGTGACCTTCGGGGAGGCGGTGGGTGTGGGTTGTCGAATCGTCCTGTGAAAGAGCGGATTAGAAAACCAAGCGACGACGTCCGGCGGGGTAGAGAGCCCCCTGGAGCGAAAGGAACTGTGAAGCATGCGCGTGCTATTTCACGCGCCACAGTTCCTTCGCGGTGGGGGGATGGGGGGGAGCGCCCGACGGACCAAAGGAGCGTTAGGTTTTCTAACAGCTGAGGGAGACGATGAGGCAACTTACACCGGGCGACGACGAGGGCAAGGTCTATAATGGAAGTGTACTGCTCCTTCCGGTCATCCCGAGACGTCTTAGGTGGGCACCGGTGGCAGGCCACTTTGCCTGCGTGGGTACCACAGTGAACCACGGGTAGCAACGAGAGGCTCCCGCGTGTTCGCGAGAAGAAAACGTCCTTCCATGTCGCTTAAGGGCATGGCCGGCTGTGCCAAGTCAGGAATCGCCCGTATTTCTCTTGACAGGAATTGTTCGGTGCCCTATTGTGGTAATAGAGGCGGACGCAAACGCAGGCATATGTGAGTTGTTGGAAGAGTTGCCCTGTATAAACGGTCGATATAACCCTAAAAAGGGAGGAGCCCGATGAGCAGGACCACTATTCAAACTAGACTCATGAAAGCCAGCGATTTTGATGCTATCATCCGAATCGATGAGAAGGTACTCAAGATCAGCGACAACGTGTTCAAGGCTTCCCGGCGCGAGTACTATGGACTAAAGTTTGAAGAGCTTGTTCAATCTACAGATCATTTACCCACGTCACTTGTAGCATGTAGCAGAGGAAGAAGATGGAAGGGTGGTGGGGTTTGTAATGGGGGAGCTCTTTATAGGAGAATATGGTATTTCTGAAGAGGCAACCCTTCAGACCATCGCCATTGATCCCGATTGCCAGCATAAGGGTATCGGGGAGCAGTTGATTAAGGAGTTTATCGATCACTTGATGGCACTCGGCGTCCGAAAAATAAACACCTTGGTCAACTCGAACGATCCGAAGCTGATGCATTTCTTTACCGCAAACCGATTTGTCCCTTCCAAAACCATTAATTTGGAACGAAGCCTTTAACAGTGAGCCGGTGATGTAAAGGGACATAGATGACCAACCTTTGGTCACTTACGTCCCCAAGGGTCGCTGTGGGTACCCCTAGTGCGGCCGCACGCCCCATGCCCGGGCCGGGCATTCTCATGCCCGGCCGCCCGTGCTATCGGACAAGATTCGACAGGACGAGCACCGTCCAGTACGGCGCCGCCATCAAGAGTATAATCGAGATAATATAGGAGGGTATATAGTACAGCCCTCCCCGGAACACCGTCGCCAGCGGGATGTCCTTGGCCATCCCCGCGACGACGTAGCAGCAGATGCCTACGGGCGGCATTATGGAGCCCATGGTCGTGACGATACAGATAACCTGGCCGAACCATATAGGGTCGTATCCGAGATGCGTCACCACCGGATAGAATATCGGCAGCGAGACGAGAAGGAAAGCCAGAGCGTCCATCACGCAGCCGCCGATGATGTAGCACAAGAGGATCACCCACAGGAGCATCCAGTTGGGCAGGGAGAGGCCGCCTATATAACCCGCAATCTCGTAAGGGAGCCTCGTCACCGTAAGGAAACGCCCGAAGACGACCGCGCCCGCGACAATCATGAATACGAGGCACGAGATGCGCAGGGTGTCGATCACGGAGGTGATGAAGCCTTGCCACGAGAGCTTTCTGCGGATGAGACATATGATGAGGGCAAGGGTCGAGCTTGCCGCCGCAGCCTCAGTTGCGGTGACTACGCCCGTAAAGAGGGCGTACATGATGATTGCGAAGAGGATGAGGATATCGATGATCTCGGGCAGGGCCTTGAAGCGCTCTTTCCAGCTGCTCTTTTCGGCTGCGGGCCCCCAGGTAGGATGGAGCCAGCAGATGTAGAAAACCGTCGCCGCGATCAGCACCGTAAGTATTGCGCTGGGGATTACGTTCCCGAAAAAGAGTTTGCCTATCGACTGGCCGGTGTAGAGGCCGTAGACGACGAGGACGATGCTGGGAGGGATGAGGACGCCGAGGGTCGCGCCTGCCGCGACGGAGCCGGCGTTCAACTGGGGATGGTAGTTGTACTTCTTCATCTCGGGGATCGCAACGGTGCTCATGGTGGCCGCTGTGGCCGTGTTGCTCCCGGATATGGCAGAAAAGGCGGCGCAGGCCATGATGGTCGTTATGGCAAGGCCGCCCTTGTAATGGCCGAACCACTTGTAGGTCGCGTGATAGAGGCCGTGGTTGTAACCCGCGTAATGGACGAACTCGCCTACGAGGATGAACATAGGGATGACAGTGAGCCCGTAATTGGAGAAAATGTTCCACATGTCGGTGCCGATCAGGCCTAGTGCCGCCTTGAAGGAGGTCACGTAGGCGACGCCGAGAAAGCCGACTATCGCCATGGTGAACCCTGCAGGCATGCGGAGCAGGAAGAGCACCGCGAACATTATCACGATGCCGTATACGCCTACGATGGGACCCGTCATCTTCTATCCCTCCCTTGCAAAGAGTTTCTTCAGAAGATCGACCAAAGCGGTGAGGGATATAGCGGCAAAGCCGACGGCGGCCGCAAAGACGAAGGGGTGGTAAATGATCTTCAGCGTCTCCGAGACCTCGTTCTCATTCCATATCTTCATTCCCCACACATACACCTGCCAGGCCACGATTGCGAAGAAAGCGGCGATGAAGAGGTCGGCAAAGGTATCGACGGCCTTCATCAAACCCTCCGGGAACTTATCGCTCAGTATATCGACGATGATGTGGTCTTTCCTCTTCTGGGTATAGCCCAGGGCGAAGGCTATTACCAGGGCCCCCAGAAAGGAGACGATCTCGTAGGTGCCCCTGAAGGGAAGGTGGAGTATCCTTAGGAGTACGTTGCCCGTAGCCAGGAACATGAGGGAGAGGATCGCGATTCCCCCGAGGAAGAGCAAAATCTTGTTGAGAATACCTGTGGCATAATCGAGATACTTCATTCGTCCCTCCGCAACTACCTGTTAACGGCTTTAGCGCGGCTTGCCGAAGCTGCGGCCTGCTAAGGCGGCGGGCCGTTCCGCGCGGCCCGCCACTGCGCGGCCTTCCGCTGCTACCTGGAATGCCTCTCGTACTTGTCTTTCAGCTTCATAAGGTCGTGTATGATCTGTTCCCCCGGCAGCCCCTTGGCCGTGGCTCTTTTGATATACTCGTCGATCATCGGCTTTACCAGACCAGGTATCTGGGCCTTGTCGGAGGCAGGCAGGTTGATTACCTGGTGCTGATATTTCTGCTTCGACCACTCAAGGGCTTCCTTCACGTGGTCGTCCACATACTTACCCGTCCATTCGGCCTGCTCCCGCCTCAGGTCGTCCATTACCTTCTTCACGTCCGCGGGCATGGCGTTCCACTTGTCCTTGTTCATAACAACGGCGAAAGTGACGACGAAGAGGTTCGTGTCCGTGGCGTAAGGGCAGTAAGCGGCGTAGTTGAGGTCCTTCAGCACCTCCATCGAGGAGACGACGCCCTTTACCACTCCTTTTTGGAGGGCCTCAGGCCTCTCGGACTGAGGCATGGCCACGGGTATCCCTCCCAGCCTTTTTACAGCCTCCGCGCCCGTCCCCGATACGGCCAGCTCCATCCCTTTCAGGTCTTTTAGGGTTCGCACGGGCTTTATCGTCATGAAGTCCGCGGGAGGACAGGTGAAGACCGTCAGCAGCTTTACCTTCTCGAACTCCTTGGGATACTTGTCGATCAGGTCGTACAGGGCCAGGCTGGCGTTCCTGGCGCTTGAAAAGCCTATGGGCAGGTCGATCGCCTCCGAAACGGGGAAGCGCCCGGGCTGGTAGCTCATGGCGAAGTTCCCGATGTCCGCCGTCCCCGTGATGACGCCGTCGAAGATGTTCTTCGCCGGAAGGAGCGTGCCGCCGGGGAAGGTCTGGATCTTCACCTTCCCGTTCGTCCTCTTCTCCACTTCCCTGGCCCATCTTTCCATCTGGACGCAGGGGAAGGTGGTGGAAGGCGGGAAGTTCGCGTAGGTCAGCGTGATCTTTTGCTGGCACTGGCCGGCCGGAGGCACGGCAAGGCCTAAAGCCAGAACGACCGTCAAGGCTGCAACCACAAGCAATGTAGTTTTGAGCATTTTACCCCCCTTTTTATTGATGTACTTTTCGGTCCGGCCTGCCCTTTACCCGACTTGGCTCGCGTCGAACTCGCCGTCGAGGAGCTCGACTAGGACGCCCGCCAGCTCGTCCGGCTTCTGGATGAAGGCATAGCGGTTCCCGAAAAGGGTCCTCGGCTTCTCGTCGATCAGTCTTGCTCCCTTTTTTTTCAGCTCGTCCATCGCCGCATCCAGGTCGTCAACCCTGTAGGATATCAGGAAGGCGCCTTCGCCCCTCCGCTCTATGGACCTGGCCACATCGCTTTCCGCGCTCGTCGGCTCCATGAACTCTATGGCCACCTCGCCGACGTAATATCTGGCCACCTTTATATGCTCCGATTCGGCCACGTATTCGAGATCGGGCGTCATGCTCAGGCTTTCCCGGTAGATTGCCTTCGTCTTCTCCAGGTCTCTCACGGCAAAGCATATGTGGTCGATCTTCCGGATCTTCACGGACCTACGCCTTCTTGCTCTTTTTCTCGATGGCCGCGATTATCTTGTCGGGTGTCAGCGGGTACTCCTTGATCGGGACCCCTATGGCGTTGCACACGGCCGACACGTAAGCCTGGGCCGCGGACATGGCGATGGACATGCCCGCCTCCTTTGCGCCGTAGGGCCCGGCAGGGTCATGGCTTTCGACGATTATGGAGTTGATCTTAGGCATATCGGGCGCAAGGGGCAACCGGTACTCGGCCTGGTCGGGGTTCAGGAGCCTCCCCCCGTCCCACAAGTGGTATTCCGTCAGCATACCCCCCTGGCCCCCCATCGTCAGGCCGCCCTCGAACTGCCCCTCTATGACCTTGGGATTGAGCGCAAATCCCACATCCTGGGAGGCCCAGGTCTCGAGCACGTCGACCAGCCCGGTCTCCGGGTCGATCTTGACCTCGGCGATGGTCGTGCCGAAGGAGAATGTCTCGCTCAATTGGCCGGAAGGGTTCTCGACCCATTCACGCCTGGAGTCCACCTTGGGCCAGTAGGATCCCTCGCCCGATACGGGCTCCCCCTTGGCCAAAGCCATTCGGATTGCGCGGGCAAAGGGGATCGACCTCTCCGGCTCCCCCTTCACGAAGATCTTCCTGCCCCTGGCCGTGAGGTCGTCTGGGTTCGCTTCCAGTGCGCGGGCCGCGAACTTGAAAATCTTTTTCTTTGCGTCTATCGCGGCGAGCCTGACTGCGTTTCCGCCCACGAAGGTCTCGCACATCGAGTAGGAGCCGGGGTCGGAAGGCGTCACCTCGGTGTCCGCATTGATGAGCTGGATGTCCTCCGGCAGGATACCGAGCTCCTCCGCTGCTATCTGGACGAGCATGTTCTCGTTCCCCTGCCCGTTGTCAACAACGCCCGATATGACAGTTGCGCCCCCGTCCTCGTTGAACTTTATGAAGGCGGAGGACCCGCCCCTTATGCCCATGGGGAAGCCCGTCTGGACGGAGTTGCAGCCTATGCCTATGCCGTGGAAAGGCGGGAGCTTACCCCATTTCTCTTTCCACCGGGCCGCCGAGGCCGCCCGCTCGATGGTCTCGGTCATGGCGCAGCTCGGCACCAGGGATCTGGTGGGGGTATAGTCGCCTGCCTCGCGGGCGTTCCTGAGCCTCATGGTAACGGGGTCTATGCCGAGCTCCAGGCCGATCATGTCGAGCTGGAGGTCTACGCCGCAGGCAAAGGCCCGACCGTGGGTCCTGAACATGCCCCTGATCGGCTTGTTCGTGAAGACGCGGTAGCCGTTGTAGCGAACGTTCTCCATGCGGTAGGCCTGCTCCATGCAAAGGAAGGGGACGCTCGTGGCGATGGGGCCGGTGCTCGAATAGGCGCCGCCGTCCATGTGGCAGGTGATGTCCCTGGCGAGAACGCGGCCTTCCCGGTCGACGCCGGTCTTGATCGTGGCGGTCATCGAATGGGCCAGGCGCGTCGCCACCGTGTTCTCCTCCCTTGTGTAGACGATCCTAACAGGGAGGCCGGCCTTACGGGAAAGCAACGCGCAGATCACGTCGGCCGGGGATATCTCCGAGCGGCCGCCGAAGGCGCCGCCTATGGTGATTTTCCTCACCCTCACTTTGTTCAGGGGCATCCTCAGGCAGTTGGAGAGGGGCTTGGCTTTGAGGTGGGGGCCTGCGTTGGGCATCCAGATTTCGAGGTTGCCCGTGCTGTCGAAGGAGGCGGCGACCGCATAAGGCTCGGCCTGGAAGTAGGACTCCTCCGGCGCCGTGAAAGTATCTTCCCGGACGTGGTAAGAGACGGAGAAGCCCTTTTCCACGCTGCCTACGTCTATCTTCACGTGCACGTTTATGTTGCCGGGATTGGAGTCGTGGATCAGGACGGCGCCCGGCCTCATGGCCTCTTCCATGGTGAACAGGGCCGGCAGCTCCTCGTAATCGACCTTTATGAGCGTAAGGGCTTCGAGGGCCGTATCCTCGTCTATTGCCGCGACCGCCGCTACCTCTTCCCCGATGAAGCGCACCTTGTCGGGCGGCAGGAAGGCCTGGTCCTGGGTGTAGCGGAAGACCCCCCACTTTTCCCCCGTGCTGTCGGCGGATGTCACGACCGCCTTCACGCCGGGCAGCCGCTCGGCCCGCGACGTATCTATCGCGCGTATACGGGCATGGGCAAAGGGCGAACGGAGGACCTTCCCGGTGAGCATGCGGGGCAGCGATAGGTCTGCCGTGTAGAGGGCCTCGCCGGTAGCCTTTGCTGCGGTATCGACCCTGCCGGCGCTCTTTCCGATGATGGACAGCTCTTCCATTGCCTATTTCCCTTTATCCGAAGCGGCTTTCACCGCCTCCACTATTTTCGCGTAGCCCGTGCACCGGCATATGTTCCCCGAGAGGGCCAGGCGTATCTCTTCATCCGTCGGGTCCGGCGTCTTGTCGAGGAGAGCCTTGGCTGTGAGCACCATGCCGGGGGTGCAGAAGCCGCACTGTACGGCATGGTGGGCCACGAAGGCCTCCTGGATCGGGTGGAGCGCCCCCTGCCTGCCCAGGCCCTCGATGGTCGTGACCTGTCTGCCTTCCGCCTCGGCTGCAAGGAGCAGGCAAGACCTGACCGGCTCGCCGTCGAGGAGGACCGTGCAGGTGCCGCAGGCCCCGCGGCCGCAGCTCTCCTTTGCCCCGGTGAGATGGAGCTCTTCCCTCAGCACCTCCAGGAGCGTGAGGTGAGGGGCCACCAGAAGGGTGTGGACCTCGCCGTTAACCCGGAGGTTGATCTTTTTCTTCTCTGCCTTCACCATCACGCACCCGCCCCGGAAAGCTGCCCGAGCGCTTCCCCGATCGCCCGTCCTGCCATCACGACCGCCATTTTTTTCCTGTAGGAGGCGGGAAGGGCAACGTTTTCCACGACCCTGCAAACCTTAAGGGCGCACCGGGCCGCGGAAAGCCCGTCGGCGTCGCCCGGCTTCCTCCCGACGAGAAACGCCGCCGCATCCTCGACGAGCACAGGGGCGGGGCCGCAAGCGCCCAGGACGACCCTGGCCCTGTCGATTACGCCCTTGGCCGAGAGGGAAAGGAAGGCCGCCGCAGAGGCGAAGGGATAATCGAGCCCCTTCCGAAGCCGCAGCTTCTCATACGCGCAAGAATAGGGCCCTGAGGGAATGGGAATGACGATCCTTGTGAGAAGCTCGTCTTCCTCGACGGCGAGCGGCCGTTTCCCTTTGTTGGAGAAGATGTCTGCCACCTGGACCGTCCTCGACGAGCCCGCCTTCTTGAGGACGGCTTTGGCATTGCAGGCAATGAGGGCAGGGGCGAGATCGCCCTGGTAAACGGAAAGGCACCTGGTCGCGCCCTTTACCGCGGCGCACACCCTGCCGCCCTGCTTGAGGCAGGCCGGGGCCGCCTTCCGGACGAGCTCCGACTGGTTATAGAAAAGGCACCTCGTGTCCTGCAGGAGGTTGCCTCCTATGGTTGCCATGTTCCTGATGGGAGGGGCCGCCGTACAGCTTGCCGATTGGCTGAGGGCGGGGAAGAGTCCCGAGACCTCAGGGGAGGCGGCGACTTCCCGCAGGGTCGTGCCCGCGGATATTACGAGCTCCCCCTTGTTCTTCTTTATGCCCTTCAGCTCGGATATGGCTTTCAGGCTCATCACATAGGGCGCCGAGACGAGCCTCTGCCTCAGGCGGTTCACGATGTCCGTTCCCCCCGCCACTATGAGCACTTTTCCTTTATGCGCGGCGATAGTCTCCAGGGCCTCTTTCACGGTCCCCGGTGAGAGATACTGAAAAGAAGGGAGCCTCATCGATATTTCCTTACTTTCCTGCCGGAAAGGCCTGCCCCGGCAGAGAGTCCGTCCGGCTCCGGCATGTTGCAGTCATCATGGTCCGACCCGCTCTCCGGCAAGCAAAAGTTCTTGACAAACAATCGCTCTCTTAACTATACTGGACACATAAGATGGTATACAGTATACACAACCAAAGCCTTATCAAAGAATGATACTGACAATGACATCCTCGTGTCAACGGAAAAATGGGATAGGGGCAAAAAATTTTCGAAGGGGGGAGGCCGGGCCTTCTTACTCCTCGGAAAACCTCCCCGGACGGGAGGACCTCGCTTGGAAAGGGCATTGAGCCCCAATAACTGTGCTGGAGGACGACATGGACGTTTTTAGAAATATGACGATGCTTTCCCTGGAACAGGCTACGGTGCTCCCTTACCTGAGCTACAGGCTCGCCATGGACGGGATGCGGGTCATACGGCTCGAGCACCCGGTGTACGGCGACCCGAACCGGATGATAGGGGAGAACAGGCTCGGCGAAGAGCGGATGAACACCTATTTCCTCTGTATAAACGCGGGGAAGGAGGCAGTCACCCTGAACCTTGGTACGCCCGAGGGTCAGGCGATCCTCAAAGAGATGATCGTCAGGATGAAGGTCGATATCTTCGCAACGAACCAGCTCCCTCGCAACTACGAAAAACTGGGCGTAGATTACGACTCATTGAAGGCCGTCAAGCCGGACCTCATCTGGGTGGGTCTCACCGGCTTCGGGCCGGACAGCAACGAGGCGGCCTATGACCCTATTTTGCAGGCGAGGAGCGGCCTGATGGAGCTGACGGGTAATGCGGGCGAAGACCCGCAGATCCTTGGCATCCCGCTGCCCGATATGGGGACGAGCGAGCATGCCTACGGGCTCGTGATGAAGGCGCTCTGCAAGCGGGCGCTCACCGGGCAGGGGGAGAGGATCGATGTCTCCATGTTCATGTCCACCACTTCCTGGCTTACGGTTGCCGTTACCCTCACGAAGTCCTTCGGAAGCAAGGTCACCCGCCGCGGCAACACCCACGAGTTCTTCGCGCCCGTCTCGGTCTACGAGACGAAGGACGGGTACGTCTATATAGCCGTGGGGAACGACCGCCAATGGGCCTCTTTCACGCAGCTTCCCGGGTTCGAGAGACTGGCGAGACCTGAATACGAGAAGAACAAGGGCAGGATCGCGGACGTGGCCAACCTGAACCGGCAGATCAACGACTGCACGCGGCCGCGGACGACGGATGAGATGATAGACCTTTGCAACAAGGCGACCATTGCCATATCGAGGGTCAACACTATCGGAGAGGTCCTCCAGGACCCGCTTGTCGCGAAGTCTCTCCTCAGCGCGGCCGACCCTGTGACGAAGACGCAGATATGGATGGCCCCTCCGCCCTTTATGACGACCTTTCTGAAAGAGAGCGGCCAGAAGATGACGTTCCCTCCGAGGTTCGGGGAACATAACGGCGCCATCTACGGGAAGGCCCTGGGGTACTCGGAAGAGAAGCTCAGGGAGCTGAAAAGCAAAGAGGTCATCTGAACCCGAAGGATAGGTTTGTCCTTTGACCGGCGGCAAGCTCGCGAGGAAGATCTTGGAGGGCGATGAGAAGAGCGCAGCCCGCCTCATTACCCTGATCGAAGACGGGGAGGAGGAGGGGTACAGGGAGCTTTCGAGCCTCTTCCCCTTTACGGGCAAGGCCCAGGTAATAGGCATCACCGGCCCGCCCGGCGCGGGCAAGAGCACGATCACGGGAGGCCTTGCGGCTGCCCTCGGCGACCGGGGGAAAAAGGTCGGCGTCGTCGCTGTCGACCCTACCAGCGTTGCCGGAAAGGGGGCCCTCCTCGCCGACAGGGTCCGTATGAAAGGCGCTGAAAAAAAGGGCGTTTTCATACGGTCCATGGCCCACAGGGGTTATCCGGGGGGAATTGCAAAGGCTGCGGCCGGCGCCGTCTATGTGCTGGAGGGCCTGGGCAAGGAGACGATCTTCGTGGAGAGTCTCGGGGCAGGCCAGGCGGAGAAGGGGCTCGCCTACCTGTGCGATACGGTCGTTATCCTTTTTACGCCCGATTACGGGGACGAGATCCAGCTTCTCAAGGCGGGGCTGGTGGAGATAGGCGACATCGTCGTGGTGAACAAGGCCGACCTTCCGGGGGCCGAGGGCGCCTCCGGGGTGATCGCCTCTTTGTTGAGGGCAGGGCCTGAGGGCTGGACGCCGCCTGTCCTGCGTGCCCGGGCGGACCGGGGCGAGGGAGTCGGGGAGATCCTTTCCGAGATCGAGCGCCATTGGCGCTTTATCGGGGACCGGGGGATCGAGAAGCGGAGGAGGGAGAAGATAGCCGCCTTTACGATGGGCCTCCTTAAGGAAGAGATTTGGTCGCGAGTCGCGAAAGCGGTGAAGGATGACGAGGGCTGCGCGGCCGTCGCAAGGGAGGCGATGGACCGGAAGATGGACCCCTACGAGGCAGTCGAGAGGATACTGGGGAGGGTAGCGTTCACCGTGGCGTAGGCCGGGCGCTTTTTGCGACGCTTCGCGGTAGTGCGATCTCCCCCTTTGCGCTTCGCGCCGGTAAAAGATCGTTTCAGCGCGAAGCGTGAAAAGGCAAACAAGGATAGAAAGGGCAGCCGGACATTTGAGATAATGAAGACCGCCGAATTGAAGGAGGCCGACTTATGGATTTCGCGCTAACGGAAGAACAGGAGTTTTTCAAGAAAATGATCACCGACGCGGTCGATCGCATGATCGTCCCGAAGGCGCCGGAGATCGACCGTAAGGACGAGTTCCCCTGGGAATTGTGGCGGGAGTTCGGCAAGCTCGGATACCTCGGCCTGCGGTACCCGGAGGAGATAGGGGGCATGAACGCGGACCCGGTCACCGCGATGATCTTTTACGAGCAGGTTTCCAGGGGGTCGGTCGGCTTTGCCCAGAGCGTGATCATGAACGTTCTCATGGGCACCTACTTTATCTACCGCTTCGGCTCGGAGGCGATGAAGGAGCGCTGCCTATATCCTGCCATGCGGGGAGAGAAGGTCGCCACCATGTGCTTTACCGAGGACCAGTCGGGCTCCGACCTTTCGGCTACGAGGACCACCGCAGTAAAGGACGGCAGCGACTGGGTGATTAACGGGACCAAAATGTGGATAACCAACGGCCCTATAGCCGATATGGCCACGGTCCTGGCCACGACCGACCGGTCGCTGGGCGCAAAGGGCCTCAACTTCTTTCTCGTGGAGAAGGGGACGCCCGGCTTCGCTCCGGGACAGGTACTCGAGAAGATGGGCTGCAGGGGGACCGTCACGGGCGAGCTGGTCTTCGACAATGTGAGGGTGCCCGAAGAGAACCTGCTGGGTACGGAGATAAACAAGGGCGTAGACTATCTGGGCGAGATCCTCGACGAGGTGAGGGTGATGACGGGCGCCATGGCGCTCGGGATCTCCCAGGCGGCCTTCGACGAAGGGCTGGAGTACGCCAGGAAGCGGGTCGCTTTCGGCAAGCCCATAGGCAGCTACCAGCTTATAAGGGCCAAGTTCGCCGACATGGCCTCCGAGATGGAGGCGAGCAGGCTCATGGTCTATTACGCGGCCTGGAGGATCAAGGAGAAGCTGTCGAGCCGCAAGGAGGCGGCCATGGCCAAGATGTTCGCCACGGAGACCTGTCTCAAGGTCGTGGACGAGGTGACCCGCATCTGGGGGGCAAACGGCTTCGCTCAGGAGTACAACCCCCAGCGCCACTTCAGGGACGCGCGCTTCCTCCTCTACGGGGGTGGAACACACGAGATATTGAAGGATTTCCTCGGCAGGTTGATTATAGGAAAGACGTGATGCTCTTCGGCTCTAACAGGGAGGCCCGACAATGAACGTTGTAGTGCTTGCGAAGCAGGTGCCCGACGCGGAAAGCTCGATTGAAATAAAGGGGGACGGCGAGAGGCTCGAGATACAACAAAAGTTCGCCACCAGCCTTTTCGACGAGTTTGCCCTTGAAGAGGCGCTCAGGATAAGGGAGCGCCACGGCGGGCGCGTGAAAGTGATTACCCTGGGCGCGGGCAAGGCCACGGAGATCCTGAGGACGGGGATAGCCATGGGCGCGGACGAGACGCTGCTCCTCGACCACGCGGCCTTCCTCGACGGAGACGGCTATGCGACTGCCCTTGCCCTTTCAAGGGCCGTCTCGAAGGCGCCGTGCGACGTCGTCCTTTGCGGGAAGCAGGCCGTGGACGACGACAGGGGTGAGGTAGGGCCTATGGTTGCCCAGTTCCTCGGCTTGCCCCACGTAGGCGGCGTTGTAAAGCTCGACATCGCGGAAGGCAAGGCTTCCGCGGAATCGCTCGCCGAGGCCGGAAGGGAGGTCGTAGAGGTCTCGCTGCCGGCGGTCTTCACCGTTCAGAAGGGATTGAACGAGCCGCGCGTGGCCCCCATCACCGGCGTCATGAAGGCGATGAAGGCCCAGATACCGAAGGCCGCGCCGGAGGACCTCGGTCTCGACCCTGCGGAAGTGGGCCGGGCCGGTTCGAAGGTGCAGGTAAAGCGCTATCTGGCGCCGAAGAAAAGACCCCCGGTTCAGATAATAGGCGGGGAGGCGAATGATGCAGCCCGCGAGGCAGTGCGGATTCTCGCGGACGTGGAAAGGCTCATTTAGGGGGTGGCTGGTGGACACGATACTGGTATTCGTCGAGACTAAGGGAGACGCCGCCAAGAAGGCGTCCCTGGAGCTCTTGAGCGAAGGACGGAAGCTCGAGCAGGCGGGCCGCTTCCGGATGGAGGCCGTCGTGCTGGGCCCCCTTCCGGCCGGCCTCAAGGACAGGCTCCTGTCCCTGACGGAAACGCTCGTCCACATCGACGACCCTCTGCTCGAAGCCTATACGCCGGAAGGCTACGCCTTCGCCCTGGCCGGTTATGCCGGGGAAGCAGGGCCGAAGATGATACTCGCGGGCGCCACTCAGATGGGTCGCGATTTCATGCCGAGGGTCGCGGTCCTCCTCGGGTGCGGCATCGTCTCCGACGTTACGGCGGCAGCGTGGGAGGGCGACCCCGTGACCTTCGTCAGGCCCGTCTACGGCGGAAAAGTTCTGACGGAGGTCTCTTGCAACGGTTTCCCGGTCATAGTCACTACCAGGCCGAACGCCTTCGGTATTTCGGAGGAAGGCAGCCGGACGGGAAACCTCGTGGAGAGGCAGGCGGGCGTTACGGCCGATCAGGTACACACAAGGATTCAACGCGCGGACGCGAAGCCGAAGGGGAAGGTAGACCTCACCGAGGCGGACATCATCGTGTCCGGCGGCAGGGGGTTGAAGGCCGCGGAGAACTTCAGGCTCATCGAGGAGCTGGCCGATGCAATCGGAGGGACCGTAGGGGCGACGAGGTCCGTCGTCGACGCGGGTTGGCGCGACCAGGAAGACCAGGTGGGCAAGAGCGGCAAGACCGTCTCGCCCAAGCTTTACATAGCCGTGGGAATTTCCGGCGCCATCCATCATATCATGGGTATGGACACATCGAAAGTGGTCCTCGCCGTCAACAAGGACCCCAACGCCATAATCTTTCAGTACGCCAATTACGGGATCGTGGGAGACCTCTTCGAGGTCGTCCCGGCAATGACGGCCGAGCTGAAAAAGAGGTAGGGCGCAGGCAATGGCCGAAGATAAAATGGATGTCGTGATCGTCGGCGGGGGCCTTGCAGGTCTTTGCGCGGCATACCGCCTGTGCGAGGCCGGCAGGCAGGTCGTCCTCCTGGAACGGGGCGACACTTGCGGCAGCAAGAACGTTACCGGAGGCAGGATCTACGTCTCGCCTTTGAGGCGGTACATCCCGGCCATCCTCGAAGAGGCGCCCTTCGAGCGCCCCGTAGTCAAGGAAATCGTAACGCTCCTCGACGAGCACTCTTCCGTTCAGGTGGAGTACGGGAACGACAAGTGGAAGTACCCCCCTCATATGAGCTACACGATCCTGCGGGCAGTCTTCGACAACTGGCTGTCGGAGAAAGTCATGGAAAAGGGCGCCTTCGTGATCCCGAAAAGGCGGGTGGACGGGCTGCTCTTCGAGGACGGCCGCGTGGCAGGGGTGAAGGTCGGGGAGGAAGAGATACCTGCAAATATAGTGATTGCCGCCGACGGGGCCCTTTCCTTCATGGCGAAAGAAGCCGGTCTCAGGCCCCCCCTGGAGCCTGCCGACTATGCCGTGGCTGTCAAAGAGGTGTACAGGCTCGACGCGGGCCTGATAGAGGAGCGCTTCGGCCTCGAGGCCGGCCAGGGGGCGGCCGCCCTTTTTGCGGGGTCCGTCACGAAGGGCATGTTCGGGGGCGGTTTTCTCTACACCAACAGGGACAGCATCTCGGTGGGCGTCGTTGTAGGGATCGGCTCTTTCATCGAGCAGGCGGGCGCTACGGAGATGCACAGCCTCATGGAAGCCTTTTCGCAAAGGCCCGAGGTGTCCCGCTTCATCAGGGGAGGGGAGCTTCGGGAGTATTCCGCCCATATCATCTCGGAGGCAGGATTTGCCGGCCTGAGGAAGCTCTATACGGGCGGGATGCTGGTTGCCGGCGACGCTGCCGGCATGGCCCTCAACATGGGCCTTACGGTGAGGGGAATGGACTTCGCGGTTGCCTCCGGAGTAATGGCTGCGGAAGCAGCCGACGAGGCGCTCTCGAAAGGCGATTTCTCCGCCGGGACGCTCTCGGTATATGAGAGGAGGCTCAAGGCAAGCTTCGTGCTCAGGGACATGAAGACGTTCGGCCATTCCAGGGAAGTCCTCGAAAGGCCCCGTTTCTTCACCGTCTATCCCCGCTTCCTTTGCGAGCTTTTCGAGGCGCTCTTCACCATCGACGAAGGGCCCAAGGGGTCCCTTTACGGGAGCGCGAAAAAGGTCGCCGGGCGGTACGTCCTGAACTGGGAAGGGTTCAAGGATTTCCTTTCCTTAAGGCGGTTGTGATGAAGATAGAAGAAAAGCTGGCGCTGGACGCCATGAAGAACGACAAAGAGAGCCACATCAAGCTGGACCGGGCCCTTTGCGAAAAATGCAGGGAAAAGTACTGCATCCTTGTCTGCCCGGGCCATCTCTATTCGGTCAATGAGGAGACGAAGGAAGTGGTCGTGGAGTACGCCGGCTGCCTGGAATGCGGAACGTGCAGCATCGCTTGCGTCCGTCATGCTATTACCTGGGAATACCCGAAGGGCGAATACGGGGTGCAGTACCGCTGCGGATAGGGAGGCATCGAAGTGGCGACACAGAAAGCAACGGGCAGGATCAGGAAGCCGCTGAAAGGGATAAGGGCCGTCGGCAAGCCGCGGCCCGTAGGAGAGGCTGCCTATGCCTCCCTTAGAGAGGCCATCGTCAAAGGGGATCTCCATCCCGGCCAGAGGCTCGTGGAGAACACCCTATCGGGCCAGATGAAGATCAGCCGGATACCGGTGAGGGAGGCCATAAGGCGGCTCGAGCAGGACGGTCTCGTCGAGAGGCTCGAAAAAGGCGGCTTCATCGTAAAGGACGTTTCGAGGGAAGAGATAGAGGAGACCTTCGGCATAAGGGCGGTCCTCGAGAGCTACGCGGCAGCCCTCGCTACGGCCCGCATGGACGAGAGGACCGTCTCGAGGCTCGACGCGACCCTGGAGTCCTACAGGGAGGCGCTGCGGCGGGGCGATATCCTGAAGATGACCCAGCTTAACGACCAGCTCGACGAAATCATTTTCGGAGCCTCGGGGAGCAGGAAGCTCTGCGCGCTCATCGGCAATTTCCGCGATTTCGTCTCCAGGTACAGGAGGGCCCTCCTCAACTGTCCGGAGAACGCGGCCATCTCCCTTGCCGAGCACGGAAGGATAGTGGAGGCCATGAAGAAGGGAGATCCCGACGAGGTGGAGAGGCTTGTTAGGAGGCATCTGACGCGGGGGAAAGAGATAATAATTAGGGAAATGGAATGATCTACTTTTTTCCTGGTTTTTTTCGTTGTATACAGTATACTAAGTACTAAAACGATTCCGGGAGGAGACGTTGGACAGTCAAAAGGCCGTAAAGGTATTGATAGCAAAGCCGGGCCTTGACGGGCACGACCGTGGGGCCAGGGTGGTGGCCCTCGCCCTCAAGGAGGCAGGCATGGAGGTGGTCTATACGGGGCTGCACAGGACCGTAGACCAGATCATCAGAACAGCCGTCCAGGAGGACGTAGACGTGATAGGGCTCTCGATCATGAGCGGCGCTCACATCCCCATCGTGGAGAGGCTGATGAAAGAGGTGGACCGGGAAGGGATAAAGGACAAGATGGTCCTCGTAGGGGGGGTGATCCCTAACCGGGATGTCGAACGGCTCAAAGAGCTCGGCGTCTCGGGGGTCTTCCCCGGCGGCACCCGCTTTTCGGACATCGTGGCATTCATCCGCGAGAACGCGAAGCGGGTTTAGGAGGAACAATGGGAGTCGCAAAGTATACGAAGGACGGGAAGGACCAGATCACGGACGTGACGCTCCAGTCGGGCATCCATGTGAAGCCGGTCTACGGCCCTGAGGACCTTGAGCGGATAGGCTTCTCTTACGAGGCCGACCTGGGAGACCCCGGCCAGTACCCCTTCACGAGGGGCATCCACGGGCAGGGGTACAGGAGCAGGGCCTGGACGACGAGACAGTACACGGGCTTCGGCACGCCCTTCGAGACGAACGAGCGGTTCAAGCTGATGATATCCCACGGCCAGACCGGCCTGAACGTGGCCTTCGACCTCCCGACGCAGATGGGCTACGACTCGGACGACCCTATGGCCGAGGGCGAGGTAGGTCGCGTAGGGATGGCCGTCGATTCGCTCAAGGACTTCGAGGTCGCCTTCAGCGGTATCGACCTCGCCCGCATAGGGTCGGGCCTCACGATCAATGCGGTGGCTTCAATCATGCTGGCCATGTACCAGGCAGTTGCGGAAAAGTTCAGGTACAGCCCCGCGGCGATCTCCGCAACCCCCCAGAACGACATATTGAAGGAGATGATAGGCAGGGGGTCCTGGATCTTCCCGGTGGAGCCCGCTGTAAAGCTGATCGGCGACACCATCGAATACTCCATGAACGTCCTGCCCAGGACGAACCCGGTGAGCGTCTGCGGCTACCATATCAGGGAGTCGGGAGCTACGCCCGCCCAGGAGATAGCCTGCGCCATCCTGATAGCGAACGCCTACATCGACAACGTAGTCGCAAGGGGGTATGACCCGGACGCTTTCGTAGGCCGCTTTTCCTTCAACCTCAATGTCTTCGGCAATCTTTGGGAGCAGGTGGCGAAGTTCAGGGCTGCAAGGAAACTCTGGGCAAGGAACCTCAAAGAGAAGTACGGCGTCAAGAAGGACTCGAACATGCACCTCCGGGGGCTCTTCGGCGGAGGCGGATACGGCCTCACCAAGGCCCAGCCGGAAAACAACATAATGAGGGGCGCCTATTACGCACTGGCCGCCGCCCTTTCCGGGGCGCAGACCATAGCCCTTTGCAGCTACGACGAGGCCTACACCATCCCCACCCCCCATTCCGCCATAATCTCCTTGCGGACGCTTCAGCTCCTCATGGACGAGATCGGCTTGCGGGACACGGTGGACCCCCTGGCAGGGAGCTACTTCATAGAGACCCTCACGAAAGAGATGGAAGGGAAGATCGAAGAGGAGATGGGGCGGATAGAGAAGGCCGGGGGGATCGTGCAGGGGGTGGCGACGGGCTACATTCAAAGACTGGTGGCAGCCCAGGCCTACGAGTTCGAAAAGGGTATCCAGTCCGGAGAGCTCCTCAAGGTGGGGGTCAACATCCATACGGAGGGGGAGTCCAAGGACGTGGAGCTCCACGAATACAACTGGGAATCGGCGCAAAGGCAGATCGAGGGTCTGAGCGAGGTGAAAAGGCTCAGGTCGGGCAAGGAAGTGGCAAGGACGCTCAAGGCCCTGGAGGGGGCGACGAAGGAAGGCAAAAACGTGATGCCCTTTCTCCTGGAGTGCTGCAAGGCCTATGCGACGGTCGGGGAGATGACGGGCGTCTTCAGGTCCATTTTCGGCGAGTTCGACGAGCCGGGCCTGTTTTAGCCGGTCGGTCCCGTATAGGAGGGGTCATGGGAAAAACGTTCATGCCGGCGCAAAAGACCGAAAAGGAGCTTGGCGCCTTGCAGCTTGAGGGCCTGAAGTGGACCGTACACCACGCCTTTTCGGGCTCGCCCTTCTATAAAAAGAAATTCGAGGAGGCAGGCGTCAGGCCGGACGATATAAAGAAGCTTGCGGACATCGGCCGTCTGCCCTTCACTGCTGCGGACGACTTGAAGCGGGGGTATCCTTTCCCCCTCCTTTCCGTGCCCCTTGAAGACGTGGTGAGGATCCATGCGTCCTCGGGCACCACCGGGAAGCGGAAGGTCCTTTCTTACACGGCAAAGGATATCGACGACTGGGCCAACTTCTTCGCCCGGTGCTACGAGATGGCCGGAATGACCGCCTCTGACCGCGTACAGATAGCCGTCGGGTACGGCATGTGGACTGCGGGCGCAGGCTTCCAGCTCGGATGCGAGCGCTTCGGCGCCATGGCTATCCCGATGGGCCCCGGGAACCTCGACATGCAGTGCGATTTTCTCGTCGATTTCGGGACCACCGTGCTCTGCTGCACGGCCTCGATGGGGCTCCTCATGGCTGAGGAGGTGGAGAAGAGGGGCATCAGGGACAAAATCAAGCTGAAGAAAGTCATTTTCGGCTCGGAGCGGTCCAGCGACGCCATGAGGGCCAGGATCGCCGAGCTTCTGGGTGTGGAGCACGTATTCGACATACCGGGGATGACCGAGCTTTACGGCCCGGGGACAGGCCTCGACTGCATGCATCATCAGGGAATCCACTACTGGGCCGACTATTACATAGCGGAATTCCTCGATCCGGAGACGCTGCAGCCTGTTCCTGAAGGGGAGGTCGGCGAGATGGTGGTGACGACCCTGCGGAAGGAGGCCGCGCCTCTCGTAAGGTACCGCACGAGAGACCTCACCAGGGCGATCCCCGGCAAGTGTCCCTGCGGCTCCATCCTGCCGAGACACGACCGGTTCCTCGGCCGCTCCGACGACATGTTCATCATAAGGGCAGTGAATGTCTACCCCGGCCAGATCGACCACGTCCTCTCGGCAATCCCCGGCATAGGGAGCGAATACCAGGTGCACTTGACGAGGCGGCCGGACGGCAAGGACTACATGACCATCAAGGTGGAGAGGGGGAAGGAATGCTTGCCCGAGGCCGACGCCGCCTGCAGGAAGGCGATCGAGGGCCAGGTGAAAAAGCAGATCATGGTAAGCTGCGAAGCCGAGATTTGCTGCTATGGGGCACTTCCCCGGTCTGAGCGGAAAACGAAAAGGGTCTTCGACACCAGGGAAGAGTAAGGCCAGGATAACAGGAGGAGGCGCCATGGTTCGGTACGAGTACTACAAGCCCGGCACCATCACGGAAGCCCTGGACCTCATGGCGAGGTTCGGAGGCGAGGCGGCCTACATTGCAGGAGGGACGGACGTGATGGTGCTCCTGCGGCAGAAGAAGCTGTCGCCCAAGGCACTCATATCTCTCAGGAATATAAAGGACCTTTACCTGAAGAACAGCCTGAGCATCGGGGCGTGCGTAACCCACAGGGAGATAGAGAAGGACGAATATGCGAAAAAACGCTTATCGGCCCTTCACGATGCGGTCTGCAGCCTGGGCTCCCCGCAGATCAGGAACGTGGCGACCCTGGGGGGAAATATCTGCAATGCGGCCCCTTCGGCCGATACTGCCTGTCCCCTCCTCGTGCTCGACGCCGAGGCGCTCATCTCGGGACCGGAAGGGGAAAGAAAGGTAGCGATGGACGATTTCTTCATCGGACCGGGGAAGACCGCGCTCAGGAAGGGTGAGATCCTCAAAGGCTTCAGCCTGCCCGTCTTAGGGGACACGACCGGCTCCGCCTATATAAAGCATACGAGAAGGAACGCCATGGACCTGCCGATTGTCGGCATAGCCGTGAGGGTCACGGTGAACAAGAGCGACCTCAGGTGCAGGGACATCCTCTGCGGCTCTGCGCCCGCCTCCGAGATACTCTCCCGGTTCGCCGACGAGGAGCTGCGGTGCGAGGATGTGCGGATAGCCATGGGCGTGGTGGCCCCGAGGCCGATAAGGGCCAAGAAAGCGGAGGGCATGCTCGCGGGAAAGGTGATATCGGCCGACGGCGTGGCAGCAGCAAGCGAAATGGCCGCCTCGGAGTCGTCGCCGAGGGACAGCGTGAGGGGCGAGGCCTGGTACCGCAGGGAAATGGTGAAGGTGCTCGTGCAGAGAGCATTCGTCAAATCTATAGACCGCATCGTCCGACCGGACGCTGACATCTATCCGGACCGGCTCTGGTAAGGGGGACACGATGAAGCAAGAGCTATCTTTTTTTCTGAACGGAGAGGATGTGAAAGTAGAGGTGGAGCCCCAGTGGACGCTCCTCCATCTCCTCCGGGAGGTCCTCGGCCTTAAAGGGACGAAGGAGGGCTGCGGCTACGGCGAATGTGGGGCCTGCACCGTCATTGTAGATGGAAAGGCTGTCAACTCCTGCATTTTCCCGGTCATGGAAGCGGAAGGGCAGACAGTGACCACCATAGAAGGCCTGCTTTCCGCTGACGGCGGTCTCCATCCCCTGCAGAAAGCTTTTGTCGATCACGGGGCGGTCCAATGCGGTTTTTGCTCGCCGGGCATGATCATGTCCGCCTGCGCCCTCCTTGCGGAGAACGACCACCCCACGGAGGACGAGATCAAAGACGGCATAGCGGGCAATTTGTGCAGGTGTACGGGGTACGTGCAGATAGTGGAAGCGATAAAGAGCGCCGCCAGCGGGAGGTAGAAGATGGAGCTGACTGCCGTAGGAAAAAGAGTTTCTAAGAAGGACGCCCCGTCCAAAGTGACGGGAAGCGCCGTGTTCATCCAGGACATTGCGCTGCCGGGGATGCTCTATGGCAAGATACTCTACAGCAGCTATCCCCACGCCCGCATAAAGAGTATAAACACCGCGAAGGCCGAGAAGCTCTCCGGGGTAAAGGCCGTCCTCACGGGCGCCACCATCCCGCCCTTCAAGTTCGGCGTGTACAAGGACAACCCCCCCTTGAAGACCGGGAAGGTCTGCTGCCTCAGGGACGAGGTGGCTGCCGTCTGCGCGACGGACCCGGAGACCGCCGAGGAGGCCCTGGGCCTCATAGAGGTGGAGTACGAGGAGCTCCCCGCCGTTTTCGACCCTCTGGAAGCGATGAAGGAGGGCGCGCCTCTTATCCACGAAGGCCATTTGGGCGGAAAGGAAAAGAAGCCGACGAACGTGCTCAACCTTCCCTGGAGGCTCCTTGCGGGGGACATCGAGGCGGCCAAAAAGGAGGCTGCTTACGTCGTCGAGGGAACATACAGCACCCAGTGGGTCACCCACTGCTGCATGGCCACGAGCGGGTGCATCGCCCAGTTCGACACTGCCAATAATCTCACCATGCACAGCAACACCCAGATACCTTACCTGGCCCAGAGGGATTTCATAGATGCCATGGGGGCCTTCGGGTATAAGGGGAAGCGCGTGAGGGTGATCCAGAGCGCCATAGGCGGCGGCTTCGGCAGCAAGCTGGACACTTACGCTTACGAGTACATCGCCATTCTTCTGGCCCTGTCCGCGAGGCGGCCGGTGAAGATCGTCTTCACGAGGGAGGAGGAGTTTCTGGCAACGTCGCCGAGGCAGTGCACCGTCACACGCATCTCCCACGGCTGCACGAAAGAAGGGAAGCTGCTCTTCAGGGACATTGAGATGATCCTCGACAACGGGGCCTACACGTCATGGGGGGCCACCACCCCGTCGGTCATGATGCTGCCCATTTCTTCCCTCTACAAGGTTCCCAACGTCAAGTATACGGCGAAGTGCGTCTACACCAACAACACTTACAGCCAGGCCATGAGGGGCTATGGGAACCCCCAGGCGACTTTCGCCATCGAGTCTTCGTTGGAAGAACTGGCGGAGGCGGCAGGGCTTGACCCCTACGAGTTCAGGTTGATGAACGCCAACGAGCCCGGAGAGACGACGCCCCAGAAATTCAAAATAACGACCTGCGGCATGAAGGAGTGTATGGCCGAGGTAAAAAGCAGGCTCGGCTGGAGCGGCCGGCGGCACGAGAAGAAAGGCAGGGGCTTCGGCATGGCCTGCCTGGTGCACGTGGGGGGCGGGGCCAGGGTCTACAAGTCCGACGGCTGCGGGACGATAATCAAGGTGGACGACTACGCAAAGGTCGATGTCTTCACCGGCTCTTCCGATATAGGTCAGGGCTCGGAAACCGTTATCGCCCAGATCGTCGCGGAAGTCCTTGGGATTCCGACTGAAGACATAAATGTGATAAATAACGATACCGACGTCTGCCCCTGGGACGTGGGCGTCCATGCAAGCCGCACGACTTTTGTGGCGGGGAATTCGGCCCTCGGCGCAGCGCTGAAGATAAAGCAGCAGCTTCTGGAGACCGCGGGCCAGGCGCTCGAAGAGGACCCGTCGGGGCTGGAGATATCCCAGGGCGTCATTTTCGCGAGGCACAACAAGGAGAAGAACATATCCCTGGGCAAGGTTCTCAGGAACGCCCATTACGTGGCGGGGGGCAGGATGCTCATGGCGGAGCACTTCTACGACCCGCCCAACGAGAATTTCGACCGTGAGTTCAAGGGGAACCTGTCGGTAACCTATGCCTACGGCGCCCACGGCGTCGAGGTAGAGGTCGACAGGCAGACGGGCCGCGTCAGGATCGTCAACTACGTGGCTGCCCACGACGTCGGGAAGGCGATCAACCCCATGCTCCTCGAAGGGCAGATCTCCGGGGGCGGTGTCATGGGCCTGGGATACGCCCTGTCCGAGAAGATGGTCTATAAGAACGGCAGGCTAATGAACGCCAATTACCTCGACTACAAGCTGCTCACAGCCAAGGACATACCGCCCATGCAGGCGGTCATCGTCGAGACGGACGAAAAGGACGGCCCCTTCGGCGCCAAGGGCATAGGCGAGCCCGGCCTCGTGCCGACTGCGCCCGCCATAGCGAACGCCATATACGACGCAGTGGGGGTCAGGATCAAGGACCTGCCCATCACCCCGGAGAAAGTCCTGGCAGCGCTCAAGGCGAAGGAGAAAGAGGGGGGATCGGTGTGAAGACGGACAGACGCTACCGGCTGGGCTGCGACATCGGGGGGACTTTCACCGACTTTGTCCTCCTGGACGACGAGACGGGGGAGATAAGGACGAGCAAATGCCTCACGACGCCGAAGGACCCGTCGGACGCGGTGGAGCAGGGGATAAAGGCGCTGGAGGCCGGAAAGCAAGGCTTCGTGCCGGAGCTGAACGAGCTTATCCATGGAACGACGCTGGTCATCAACTCTATTATAGAAAGGAAAGGGGCGAGGACCGCCCTCATAACCACGAAGGGATTCAGGGACGTTTTAGAGATCGGCCGCGAGATCAGGTACGCCCCTTACGATATCTTTGCCGAATTCCCCCGGCCCCTCATACCCAGGAGGTACAGGTTCGAGGCGGACGAGAGGGTCCGGAGCGACGGCACCGTGCTGAAGGCCCTCGACCGGGACGAAGCGAGGCGCCTGATCCGGACACTGCCGTACCTGGGCATCGAGTCCGTGGCAGTATGCCTCATCAATTCCTTCGAGAACCCCGCCCACGAGCTTATTCTTAAGGAGATCATCGAGGAGGAGATGCCCGCAGTCCCGGTCTCCATCTCCTACGAAGTTCTGCCGCAGATCAAGGAATACGAGAGGACGAGCACAACGGTCACGAACGCCTACGTAAAGCCCCTCACCGGCAGGTACCTTTCCAAGCTCGCCGGCAGGCTGGCCTCCCTTGGATTCGAAGGGAAGCTTTTCATAATGCTCTCGAGCGGCGGCGTGACTTCGGTAGAGACGGCCGCCCGGTTCCCGGTGAGAATAATAGAGTCGGGCCCGACCGCAGCCGTCATCGCCGGCCAGTATTACGGGAAGCACTTCAACATATCCGAGATGTTCTGCTTCGACATGGGCGGCACGACCGCCAAATCATGCCTCATCCAGAAGGGCGTCGCGGGCGTCGTCCCCACCTTCGAGGTGGGCAGGGTGCAGCGGTTCATGAAGGGAAGCGGGCTGACGATACAAGTGCCCGTAGTGGACCTCATGGAGATAGGCGCCGGCGGCGGCAGCATCGCAAAGGTGAGCAAGATGGGGACGCTCCAGGTCGGCCCGGAGAGCTCCGGCGCAGACCCCGGGCCTGTCTGCTACGGCAGAGGGGGGACGGACCCGTGCGTCACCGACGCAGACCTGCTCCTCGGCTACCTCGACGAGAACTACTTCCTCGGCGGCGAGATGAAGCTCGACAAAGAGGCTGCAAAGCGGGCCGTGATGGAGAAGATCGCCTCGCCCCTCGGGGTAACTTACGTGCAGGCCATATGGGGCATACACGACGTCATAAACGAGACGATGGCCGCCGCTGCCAAGACCCACATCGCGGAGAAAGGGGGCAACCCGAAGATCGTCACCATAGCTGCCTTCGGCGGCGCGGGCCCTGTCCACGCCTACGGCCTGGCCCAGAAACTCGGCGCGCCCAGGCTGCTCGTCCCGCCCAACGCAGGGGTGGGGTCGGCTCTCGGCTTCTTCACTGCGCCCCGGGCCTTCGACCTCCTGCGGAGCCATAAGGTATCTCTCGTGGAGGCCCGGCTCGGTGAGATCGAGGCCATTTTCGCGGCGCTGGAGGAAGAGGCCGGAAAGACCCTCATGAAAGACGGGACCGGGGAATCGATCCGCTTCGAGAGGTCCCTAGACATGCGTTTCGTCGGCCAGGGGGCCGAGACCAACATCCCTGCGCCGGCCGGACCGCTCTCCGGCCTGGGGAAAGCGGAAATCCGCCGTCTTTTCGACAATGTCTACGAGAGACTCTACGGAAGGACCTATCCGGATTCCGAAGTGGAGTTCATCAATTTCAAGGTCAGGGCGGTCCTGCCCGAAAAGCTCCTCCAGCTGCCCAAGCTCAAAAAAAAGCGGGGGCAGACCATCGAGGCCGCGGTAAAGGGGACGAGGAAGGCTTACTCGCCCGCCGCGAGAGACTTCATCCCCTATACCGTGTACGACCGCTACAAGCTCTTCCCGGGCGCGGCTTTCCGGGGCCCTGCTATCATCGAGGAGAGGGAGTCGACCGTTATCGTCGGTGAAAAGGCGCAGGTGAGGAGCGACGAGTTCGGATTCCTGCGGGTCGATCTGAAGGAGGCGTGAAGATGGCAGTGACCTTCGATCCTATTACGCTGGAGATACTCTGGCGCAGACTGATCTCTGTCGTGGACGAGGCGGACGGCACCGTCGCGCGCACAGCCTTCTCCAGCCTCCTCCGCGACGCCCATGACTATACATGCATGTTCACCGACAGGAAAGGCCGCGAGCTGGCCCAGGGGACTTTCGCCACGCCCGGCCAGTCGGGGGCCATGGCCCTCGGGATCAGGAACCTGGTCAACAGACTTCCCCTGGAGACATACAAGCCCGGTGACGTATTCATAACGAACGATCCCTGGGCCCTGGCAGGCCATCTCAACGACGTCTGCGTCATGAGCCCCATTTTCTACGACGGGAAGGTCGTCGCTTTTACAGCCTGCGTCTTCCACCATTCGGACATCGGCGGCCGCGTCTCCTCGGACAACCACGACGTCTTCGAAGAAGGGCTCTTCATCCCCCTCGTGAAGCTCTACGACGGCGGGGTGCCGAACGAATCCGTCCTCGATCTGATCAGGTGGAACGTGCGGACCCCCGACGAGGTCACCGGGGACATCAGGTCGCAGATCGCGGCGAACCATGTTTGCGGCGAGAAAGTGTGCCAGATGCTGGAAGAGAACGGTCTTCCGGACCTGGACGACCTGGCGGACGAGATTATCGGCCGGACCGAGAAGAGCATGAGGGAGGAGATCGCCAAGATACCGGACGGCGTTTATTCGGCCGAAGGCGTCATCGAGCAGATGAAGGGCAGGGGGGGAGACGTCGTCATCAAGGCATCCATAGAGGTCAAGGGCAGCGACATCTCCGTCGACCTGGCAGGCTCCTCATCCCAGGTCGATTGGGGCGGCAACGTCGTTTACAACTTCACCTATGCCTACGTCTTTATGGCAATGAAGAGCATGTTCGGCCCCGACATCCCGAACAACGACGGCTGCGCAAGGCTCATAAAGCTTCAGGCGCCGGAGGGCAGCGTGGTCAATTGCCGCTTCCCCGCTGCCGTTGCCGCAAGGCTCGTGATCGGCCACTTCCTGACGGAGATCATTTACAGGGCCATGGCGTCCGCCATGCCGGCGAAGGTAATAGCGGCGAGCGGCGGCACGCCTGCGGTGATGAACGTTTTTTACGGGAGGAGAAACAACGGGAAGCCGTGGCATTCGGTGATCATAAGGGGCGGGGGCATGGGAGCCGGCAGCGCGAATGACGGCAACTACGTTTACATCTTCCCGGCCAACGGAGCAGGCACGCCCGTCGAGATATTCGAGAGCGACACCCCCCTTATCGTGGAAAAAAGAGAGCTCCTCCCGGACTCGGGAGGCCCCGGCAGGATGAAGGGAGGTCTTGGTAAGAGGGTGGTCTTCAAGGTTCCGGACGACGCCTATGCGCCTACGGGCCTTGTCAACCTCGGCATGCAGTCGGGAAGGTATCTCTATCCGCCTGAGGGGCTCTTCGGGGGCAGGCCGGGGGCAAGGGCCCGGTTCTCGGTAAGCGGGAAGGACGGGAACCCTTACGGCCTCACGCAGCTTTCGCGGGGCGACGTGGTGACCATCGAGGCGCCGGGCGGCGGGGGCTATGGAGACCCCCTGGAGCGGGACCCGGAAATGGTGGAGACCGACGTGGCCGACGGGTATGTGACGATCGAGGCGGCTAGGGGCGAGTATGGGGTGGTGATAGACAAGGCGACGGGGCGGGTCGACGGGGAGGCGACGAAGGCGCTGCGCGCCTCTCGTCGCTGACGCCGGGCGGCCGGGATCTTTTCGCGCCTAATGCTACCGACCGCGGACCCGCGCGATCCTCTTGCGACCCACCGACCACGCCTTCGGCGCGGTGCCCGCCGCCGAGGAATGTGGGTGCCCCGCCTATTAAAGCTCCGGATAAACCCCGTCCAAAAACGGACGCGGTTTATGGGTGCGGCGGCAATTACGCCTGCCGCCCCCTCGGCGGCCCCTTGTCGCCACGCATTATCCATCGAAAATCTCTCCGGCCGCGAGAGAACCTTTTACCCACTTCAACTACGAAGAGTTACAGATGACCCAAGTTAGCGTTCGAAGATTACGCCTGAAATGCGAGTTTCAGAATCAGGAACTTGATCCGCGTCGAGCTAATCGTCTTTCTTTTGCAACCTCCAGCCTTTTTGGCTCAGTATAAATTCGCTCTAGGAGTGCATAGGTGAAGTCGAAAAGGTCTTCTGCGTCCTCTTCTTTTAATGTGCCTTCGTGAGCACCGTCATTACCGTCATCTTTCACACAAGATGATAGTTCCCGTAATGTTTCAGGGATGATCTTGTTATCAAACAGCCAAGGAAGACGTAATCCCAGGTCTCGCCTTGTTCTGGAGTTGAGGCCTGTTGCCTCTCCCTCAGGGAGCATGGATTTGGTGCACAAATCAATACATAGCCGGAACATGGTTCCCGCTGCATTAAAGCATCTAATGGCCATACACGCACTGCCTTCCCGGAAAACTGCTTCAATATTTTTAGGAAGGTGTTCCGGTGGTTTTCGTGAAGCGGCATCCTTAAGGCTGACATAACCCTCTATGTTCATTATTTGATTCACCGCTCGATCGAAATTTATCAAACCTTTCTTGATGTGGTCTCGATCATGGATATCTTTCTGATAGAGTACAAAGACTGTCGATCTATTGCAGCCACGGCAAATGCAGAATGCTTCAAACCAATACTGCCAATCGTATTTCGCGTATAGGGTAAACGCGCTCACGAGGTCAAACGTCATTGCTTTCGCTCCACAGCGTGGGCAATTAGCTACTAATTCTGACATTTATTATCCCCCCCCTTGAAGTGCTCCGCGCAGTTTTAAAGTTCGCTTGGTGATGGAAAATCCTCGTATCCGGCGTACATTACGTATCCTACGTAATCAACATATGGAACTATTCCAACCCTTTTCATATATGGCACAAAAGAGCCGCTTCGCCAACTTTTTTTACTCAGACATGTGATAAGGCGATCACCATTCATAATCTCCCCTATGTAGTTGCCACTCGGGTCGTAAACTTCGTCCTCTGCAAACTGGCCGACGTGTCTTCCGTTGTGCGTCCACAAACTGTTGTCTTCCCGATACCCGAAGAACTTTCCTCCCCATGTCCATAAAAGCTTCATCGACTTAATCCCCCTTACCGGACCGTCATGATTTACCAAATAACTGTTTTAGGACATTTTCAAGTTTTCCTTTGCATCGTTGCGAAGACCCGTATTGCTTTCTCCGGGGTTTCAGGGTGAATAATCGACCCTACTTTACAGAGGTAAGGACTCCGAGGGGAACGCCCTTTACATTTTTTCGTCCCTGGTTCTCCTTTACTTTCTTAGGATGTCCCGATCATTTCCCGACGCTGGAGTCTTGACACCTCCGACTACGCTCTGTCCGGTTCTGTTCGGTTACCGGGTGAAAACTGGTCCCGAGTTTCTTTAGCCACTCTACGGGCTATCGCTATGAGTGCCCTTACATCCTTCTCCTTCACCTCCGGCCCTTCATATCCATGAGCCATCAAATTCCTAGTCTTCATTATCGATTCGATAACGTTCGCATCGTTCCTTGAAATGACACCATATATAGCAGAATCGCGAATAAGGGTTTGTGAGGCGATAGATTTTTCCTTCTGATATAAGGCTGATAGTGAGTACCGCATTGCAGCCTCCAAGCCAGCCCAAGCAACCATCAGCGCTGCACTTTTGAATTTGCCTTGCTTCCCGGAACGAAGCAAAACCTGCGCCTCCTCCAACTGCCTTAAAATATGGACCGAAGACTCTGAAGATGATTCTTTGTCTTGACGTAATGCCTCTGATTTCGGGTTGGTTAATACAAATACAAAATCCCAACCTTTTTGTTTCCTCACATGGTCGGCTATTTGGGTAAATTCCTCTGTATCTCGGATCGTTTGGCTCGTCTTCACTTCCACGATGAAAGATTCCTTTTCACCGTACACAACCAAATCGGGATGAAATTCGCACTGTTTCAAGAAGTCTGGCAACTCTTCTTGGCTCGGCTCTATGACCACCCGATATCCTTTTTTTGAATACTCTCTCGACAGTTCCCTTATCTTTTCTTCTTCGCGTTTTGTCGAACGTGTATGCATTAGTCAAGCTCCTCCGTATCCGGTGCTTTTGTGATTCTTATGTGCAAAAAATCATCTCCCGAAGCGAAGGCCATTAACAGAACGGACGCGACTCCTCTAATTTTGTATGATCCATTCACCGATTTCTTCCTCGACTTGGTTTCGACCACTTGGCTATCATCAACGTACACAAGGCCGATAAGCGCGTCCTGTATCGGTTTTATTATGTTATCCACATCTGGCGAATCTCCGTCGTAGTAATATGTAATGACAACCACTACGTTCCCATTCACTGGTAGGGATCCGGTAGGCAGACGTGCTTCGGCGGCAGCTCGAACTTCCTGCTTCCAAGCTTGTAACCGGCGCGTGTTCCTCGTCTGGACGGAGACCGGCGGCCCTTTGATCGTAAACTCGAAAGGGAGCAACTATTCCTCGTCTCTACCGGCTCGCTGCATATGAAAAATGGGCCAGCGAAGTCTTGCAATCACATGCTCCTCCATAGCAAGCGGTATGCTCACGCTGGTTTCTGATTACCCCACTATTAGCACGTGAAAGAAAATTGTGCAAGAAAAAAAACGCGTGATGTCAACGCAAAGTAGAAATGTCCTATTCTTAGCAAAGTAGAAATGTCCGGTATGCACTCATCGTCTGTTTCTCTTCTAGTACTGATCCTTATGCTCATGACACGTCCGTCGCCGTACTGTGGGAAT
>Ga0208689_1000216_pt1 | contig 52525 bp, 34 predicted proteins | sample June2015DPH_8_15_FD_184700 | JGI IMG/M metagenome (GOLD analysis project Ga0208689, IMG submission 184700) | Peatland microbial communities from SPRUCE experiment site at the Marcell Experimental Forest, Minnesota, USA - June2015DPH_8_150... | ecosystem: Environmental > Terrestrial > Soil >... | reverse complement strand
GCTTTTCCTCCATGACACTGCTCACTTTCCACGGCATCGGCGCTCCTCCCTGCAAGCGCCTGCCATTAGTTCACAGTGTCAGGAATCCTCCCGGTCCGTTCTGTCAGCCATCCGCCCGGTCTGTACCGGTTGAAGGTACCCCCACCCCCCTGTTTTTGCGTAAGTAGGGGAAACAAAGCACTTACGGGCGGCTTTCCTGGATGTAGGGGAAACAAAGGACTTAGCGGGCGCAAGAGCGAAGAAGAGGCAAAAGAGAAGGGTGTGGGGCGCATTGTTTGCGTCCCGGATGAGGCTCCGGGACGGATCGAAATGGCACAAGAGCAATGTCCCCTCAGCATAACAGGTGAAGCATATCACATTATTTACCACTTGTCAATTATTATTTATAGAGTACTAGTTTCGAAACTGGTACTCGCGCGGAATTGGAAGCCCCTGGACCCAGCCTCTCACCACGAGGCCGGGGCGCCCAGAGTCTAGTGCGCATTTTTCGCCCTGGTCACGCGCCCGGATGGCTAACCGTCTTAATTTGGGGTAATATCCGAGTCAGCATAATAACTAAAGAAGATTTATGAGAGATCTCTTCCCTGCTTTCTTTCCGCCCACAGAAGAAGAATTCAAGAAACTGTGGAGCGAGGCAACGTTCGCGTTTGACGCAAACGTCCTACTTGATCTCTACAGAGTGACGCCCGACACTCAGCAAGCCTTCTTTGACGTGTTGCAAAAACTGGATGGCCGTATCTTTCTGCCTCACCAGTCGGCCTTCGAATATCTCCGTAGTAGAATTGCCACAATCGCTGCTCGGTCCCGTGCGCACGAGGCCCTCAAAGAGTTTGCGAATAAACTCGCGAGTGGTTTTGAGTCCCACCAAAATGAATACCCTTCCCAGATGGCGACTGAATGTGCGGAAGCTGCAAAGCGCGCCGCTAATGACATAACTGAAATCGTAGACAAGTCGATGAACAGCCAACCGGACTTGCTGAAATCTGACGATGTCTTGTCAAAGCTGTCCAAGATCTTCTCGGGGAAAACGGGGAAACCCTACGACCAGGCTAAGCTGGAGGAGACCTACAAGAAGGGACGTCTTCGATACGCGGAGAAAACTCCTCCAGGCTTTAGGGACGACACCAAACCAGAACCGAATAAATTTGGCGACCTGATTATCTGGTTCCAGCTAATCGACTACGCTGCTTCAACTGAAAAGCCTGTTATTTTTGTTTCCGGAGACGCGAAAGAGGATTGGTGGTGGAAGCACGAGGGAAGGACGATCGGGCCCAGGTGGGAGCTAGGCCAGGAAATGCATGAGAAGGCTAGCGTACGCTTCTACATGTATACGACGCCGAAATTCTTGGACTACGCACAGCAATCCCTTGATGTGAAACCTGAACCGACCAAGAAAGCCAAAACAGAATTCGAGGAAATAGAGAAACAGGATGAGCAGGCGGCGGACTACTCTGTGACCCAGTGGATTACCGCCCAGCCGATTTATGGTTCCCAATTCGCCACAACGATACCGTCCACCGGATTTGGATACGTCAACACCTTTCAAGGGACGGTTGACTCTGGCGTTTTCGACTTTGCTCAGACTAAGTCACCATCACCCGAAGAAATACGCCACAAGAACAACCTTCTTCAAGTATTACCATTCAACGGTCTAATTTTTAGTGCCAGAACAGGTAAGTGGACCTGTGAAATTGAAAGTACGCCCCCGATTGGCACACCGGATCGCGGATCTTACAGTCTCGAATTCCAAGCGAAAGATTGGCCGCGCAAGACCCGTCGCCTGGATCTCCGGGTGTCTTTAAGCCGCCTGAAGAGCGATGCCGATTGGACGTACAAGCAGGCTATCACTCGTGCAATCTTGGCATGGCTGGACGGCGGTATAGGCCTGGGCGAAATCGACATGGCTCCCTGATCGTCGTTCGCGGCCGACCCTGAACGCAAAATGAGAGCCCTTATTACGTGACCGTGCGATTGTGAGTGCGAGGGAGGGAAAGTCGTCAATGCCCCCTTTCAAGAAAGTCTTCCTAGAGAGCACGGCTCTCTTTCAACTCGGCCCCCAGCTTGAGAGCGTAGAGCTCTCCATGCTGCTCGCCGTTCGCGAGTCCACCCCATTTGAGATTCTAGTCGCAGAGGTCAGCTGGATGGAGTACCTCAGAGATCGAAAGTCAGAGGTCGGAAAGTCTCTGGATAAGCTCAGCCTCATTGCAACCCAGGCGGACAAGCACGGCTTACAAATGGATGAGTTGGCAAATGCCGAAGCGGCGCTGCGATCACACTTAAGTCGGATCGATGAGCATTTCAGAGTGAGGGCCAGCGCACTCGGTATCCAGATACTACCTCTCCCGGAAGATATCAGCCTCCGGTCACTGCTTGAAATGTCTATTGACTGCGTGCCGCCTTTTGAGGGGCGCGACGCCAAATCCAAGGAAAAAGGTTTTCGCGATTCCCTGATTATGTTCACGGTGCTCAGAAATCTCAGGAGCGACGGTATCGATCCAGCAATCCTAGTGACCGGAGACGGGATCTTGGCTGAGGGCTTCTTGTTGCATCAGGAACAATTCGGGGCAAACATACAGGTGGTTGCTGACCTGTGGGAGGCCGTGGAACTGCTTGAAAGAGGGATGGAGGACGAAAACCTCCAACGCATTAGGGCCAGCGGTGAGGAAGCTAAACGCACCCTCGAGACTTTTCGTGAACAGATTTTGCAAAAGGTCGCCGAGATACATGAGCTGACCGATGCCGATCTGGGGCAGGGCGGACCGTTTCTTGAGCTAGACGACAAGGCCGATTATTTAAGCCCTATGCTGGGAATCAAATCGCCAAAGGAGTACGTTGAGATTCATCGTATAAAATCAGTCACCTACTCCGAAATCGGAACTGCAGTATGGCAACAAAAGAATGAACAGGACGCAACGATTCTATTCACGATCCGCTGCGAAGTACATGTCCTCGCTAGGGCGCCCTATCTTGTTACCTACACCAGAACGAAAAAATACGTTGTCGGTGCCGCACCAACCATGCTTGACCTTGCGTTCACAGGTGCACCCACCGAGGACAAGACGATGAATCTTCATTTCTTCGGAAAGGCAAAACTGGAGAGGGTGAAGACTGGCCCATGGAGACTGACATCGCTCAGCCTCGATAAATCACTGCCCTCTGAGGATGATTACAAAGCACTCTGGGGGACTGAACTATCTTCAGCGCAATGAGCCCGTGCTTCTAGTCTCCGCGGGTGGCCTACCCTTTGCGGGGTTGGCAAAGGGTGGGTGGACCGTGCACTCTTCTCCACGCTTCCCCCCTCATACCAGTTCCGACGCTAGTACCTCACAATGTCTATTGGGGAAGAGAGTGACCAGCGATCAGATATCAGCGATCAGGAGGTAACAGCAGTGGCGGGTGGCGATCAGCGAGCAGGAGGCAAGAGAGATCCCTCGACTGCGCGACCCGACGCGCCACAATTCGGCGCGAAAGAAAAGATCGGGCCGCTCCACTCGGGATGACAGAGGGCCTGCGAGGCGAGTGGCGAGCAGAAGGCAGGAGAAAAGCAGATCCCTCGACTGCGCGGCCCGACGCGCCACAAGTCGGCGCGGAAGAACAAATCGGGTCGCTACGGTCGGGATGACATGGGGGGAAAGAGGCGGGTGGCGAGTGGCGAGCAAACCTCAGAATAGAGCGGACAAGCCGGGGGAAGAAAGAGTTTGAGGAGTTTTTGGTTTTGGGGTGGCCTGTATGTCGGAGCTGAAGCTCCGACCCCCTAAGGAGGAAGAAAGAGTTTGAGGAGTTTTAAACCGCCAATCGGGAGATTGGCGTTCCGGGGATTGCCATGCCCTGACGAAGGAGGAAGAGAGATCCCTCGACTGCGCGACCCGACGCGCCACAATTCGGCGCGAAAGAAAAGATCGGGCCGCTCCACTCGGGATGACAGAGGGCCTGCGAGGCGGGATGACAGATTTTGGGAGCATTGGTGTTGGGGGCGGATTTATGTCGGACATGAATGTCCGACCCCCTAGGGAGGGGGAGAGAGGCGGGGAGGAAGAGGGATCCCTCGCGTTGCTCGGGATGACAGAAGGGGAGGACGGGAGAAGAGAGAGAGTTTGGGGAGGGTTTGCTTTGTTTTCGTTTCCCAGCCCTGACGGGCTGGGCTAACGTCTGGCGCGCCCTCCAGAAGACGGCGGACGCAAACGGCGCGCCTCCGGCGCTGAGGAGAAAGAGGGACGACGGAGGGGGAGAAGAGCCAAGAGAAACCCAAGAACCGGTCTGAAGACCGGCCACTACATAAGAAAGAGAGAGGCGGGCACGATGTATCGTGCCCCTACGGCGGCAAGGATGGCGGGGCTAATCGGAGGCGGCTGGGGTGGAGATGGCGGGGGCGGGATGAGGAACGGCTTCGCGGATGAGGAGCGGAAACCGAGGGAAGGAGAAACTGCCGGCGACGTCGTCGATCACGTTCACTTGGCAGAGATAGAGGCCGGGCTTCAAGGATTGCAGCGGCAAGTCCATCTGGAAGATGACGGCTTTGCGATCGGGCGCGGTGACTTCGTTGGCCTCGACCAGCTTGGATTCATAGACCTTCGTCCCGCCCTGGATAAATTCGATGCTGGTGAGGACGCGGACGGAGTCACGCGCAGGCTTTGGGGCCACGGGTGATTTGGCCGCATCCTGCTGGCCCGGAGCGGCGGGAGCCGGCGCAGCTGGCGCGGAGTTCTTGCCCTTGGCGGCATCATAGACCTCGTACTGCAGGTACAGATGCTGGTCCGGCGTGAAGACGTGGGTGATATTGGGAACGAGCTCCATTTGGTCGCGCACCAGCGGATTGACGCCCGTCTTTTTTGCGGTTGCCGGGACGCGCAGGCTGCTCAACACCACGGAGCTCATTTTCATGGGCGACTTGCGAAGGTCCGGGATGCGCACATCGGTCTCGAACGAGCCCATGCGCCCGGTCTGATTTTCGCGGATCACGAATTTCAGGTGGTAGCTGCCGGGAGCCAGGAGGAAGCCGGTGTTGTACTGAACGTTTTTGCGGCGGACCTCGCGCGTGCTTTCAACGGCGAGTTTTACGGTGTCGCGCAAGCGGCCCACGGGGAATTTACCGCTCTCGAGAGCTACACCGATGATGTCAATGGTGGCGTTGTCTTTGTCCTTTTCGGTGACAAAGGGAATCTGGGAGCCGGGGATGACGAGGGAAACGGCCAAATAGTAGTGGGAATCGTCCTTGCGGAAATAGGAGGCGCCAGCGTAGAGCGGCACATCCACACGAGGCAACTGGGCGGCCATCTCGTCTTCGAGCTGCTCTTCGCGGTCGGCATGGTTCAGGTGCTCGAAGTCGCGGCCGGCGTAATAGCCGGAGCGGAAATCGAGCTTCAAGTCAGGCCGCTTCACGGTGACTTTCAGATGCCGGAACCTGCCGTCTTTAGCCGGATTGTTGCTGGTGAAACCCAGAACGTAATAGACGGAGCTGTCTTTCTGCACCTGGGAGAAGATGCCGCTGAAATCGTTGGAATCGAAGAAAGCTTTGCCGCCCGTGTCCGCGGAAAGCGTGGCCAGTGTGTCTTGTGAAGCGGCGTTGCCATTCAGATCGTTTAGAGTGGACGCGCCCGTGTAGGCGGATTGCCCGTGCAGGCTGGCGTTTTGCGCTTGCCCGCCGGGAGGAAAGGCTTGCAGGCCGCGAACGTCGAGGGAATAGATGGAGGCGTTGGACTTTACGGCGGCGGCCGTTGCGGCGCGCAAGGCAGACTGGTTATCCACGCCGGATTGCGTGATGCCATTGCTGAAATAAATGACGCTCTTTTTCTGCGGGAGCTTGCCGAGCGCCTGCATCAGGGACTGAATGGCAAGGAGCTTGCGATCGGCGTTGAAGGTGTTGAGATCGGTGTCGTCTTCGGTGAAAGAGCCGCCGGTCTCCGCGGCACCCTCGGAACTTCCCGTGGCGCCGTTGTCGAAGCCTTGGCCTTCGCCGGAGTTGTAGCTGGAGAGCACGGCGGCGAGTTTCTGCTGGTCATCGGTGAAATCGCAGTCCACGTGCATGTTGGTGGCGAGCGAAACGATGGCGATGAGATCCGCGGGCTGCATCTTCTCGTGAACGAATTTCTTCGCGGCGTCCACCGAGCGGTCAATCTCCTCGGGCTCCATGGCGGAAAAGTCGAAGAAGAGGAGAATCAGGCGGCGATCGCGAGCATCGAGCGTGGGAGGAGCTTTCTTGCTGGAGTGCAGCAGTGTTCCCGGCGTTTCCGGCGCCGCGCCTGAGACTGTTGGGCCGGCAGTGGCCGGCAATTCATCAACATTCTCAAAATCGAAGCTGGAGATAGCCTGCTTTTTGCCGTCTTCGTAAAGAGTAAAATCCTCTTTCTTCAGATCCTTGATTAAGTTGCCCTTTTTATCGTGGGCGACGACATTCACTAATACGAGTTCGGTAGTGATGCGAATGCGGCCCTGAGCGGCGACGGGCTGGCCGGGTTCCTGGGCGACAAGCGGAGCGCCCGGCGAGAGCAGCGCCGCGGCGGTAAGCATTGAGAGAATGTTTCGTGTGCGTAGCATCGGTGTTATCTCTCAGAAGCGAAAACGGGCCTGCATGGTGACACGGCGCATGCCCCCCGCAGCGGTGACTTCCCCAAAGGTCAGCGAGTTCACGGCGGTGCTGATGGAAGTGAAATTCACGTGATTGAAGACGTTGCTAGCTGTAAGGCGCAGATCGAGAGAGCGGGATTCCTTGAGCGGGATGGTGCGATTGATGGACATGTCCAGGGTCACTGTGCCGGGCCCCTCGATGGAGTTGCGTGTGGCATCGCCGTAGGGTGAGTCGCTCGGATTGCTGCAGTTGATTCCCGGGGTGCAAAACGCAGCGGTATTGAACCATTCCCGCGCCGTTGGATTTGGAAGAGAGATCGATTGCCCTGGGACAAGGTTGGCACGCTGCGATCCGCTGACGCCGCGTGCGATATCCAAGGCGCCGCCGAGCACGCTGGGAGTGAAATAGAGACCCGAAGCAACGGTGAAGTCGCCACTCCATTGCCAATTGGAGAGGGCGTGAGACCACACACCTTTTTGGGCGAAGCGGCGGTTCTCGCCGAAGGGAAGATCGTACATCCAGTTTCCAGTGAATTTGTGGGTCTGATTGAAACTGGAGAGCCCCCGGTCAGCCGAGATATCAAAGGGATTCTGAGCTACGACAACGCCACCGCCGCCGATGGAAGAGGCATCATCAATGGACTTGGAGAACACGTACTGTGCGCCGATACCGAGGCCTTTGGACATGCGCCTGCGAACGCGAACGGAGGCGGCATGGAGAATCGAGTTTCCTTCGGAGGACTCGTAAATGAACGGCTGATTGCCCGCGAAGACCAGAGCGCGCTCCGTATCCAAGCGCGTGCCTTTGGCGCCGTTGTAGCCGACGTTTAAAACCACATTGCCGGGCAATTCGTGCTGGAGGTCGAGATTCCAGATCTGCACGTAGCCCAGGGCGTAGTTGGGATCGACGGCGAAATTATTGGTTACCGTGCTTTGGGAAGCGGCGGGGAAACCGTTCGCAAGAGTGAGCGGGGCCGGGCCGATCAGGCTGGCGACATTCGTGGCATTCGTGACCGCGTTGGCAAAGGGAGGTTGAAATGCGAAGTTCTGAATCATGGTGCTGTACTGGGCGAGGTTGTAGTTGATGCCGTACCCGGCGCGGACGACCGTCTTCTTGAGAGGTTTCCAGGCAATGCCGATGCGAGGTGCGAAATTATTGCGGTCGGGATGAAGGAGAGATGGATTGGAGAAGACGGCCAATGTCCCCGAACCTGGCGGCAACACGGCACCGGCTGGAACGACCGGAACTGCAGTGGCAAATCCCGGGCCAACTTCCAAATTGGCGATACGGTCCTGGGCCTCGGTGTAGGGGCCGTTGTACTCGTAGCGCACACCGAGATTCAGCGAGAGACTGGAAAGTATGCGCCAGTCGTCCTGGGCGAAAAAGTCGAACGAGTTGGCGCGAAAATTGTAAGAAGTGGCACCGAACTGCAGCGATGTTTGCTGAGGAAAGCCAAGGAGGAAGTCCGCGAAATCATAGCCCGTGTCGGGGAGAGGTTGCGTGCTGCCCGGTGCGTATTGAGAGGTGGCAAAGCCTGTAAAGACGAAACTGCCCTCCGCATTTCTGGCAGAGTGAAAACTCTGAAGTATGCGCCGGTAGTCTCCGCCAAAGCGCCAATTGTGCTTCCCATGATTCCAGGAAACGGTGTCGGAGACGGTGTAGGTTTGATCGAGTTCGCGGCGCGGCGTGGGATCGTTGAGCCCGCCAAATGAAGTAAAACTGATTCCCGGCAATCCCCAGTCAAACGGAACGTTCGAGATTCCCGTGATTCCGGCGCCGCCAGGGCCTGCAACGTCGGTGACGTTGGAATAGAGATTCGTGGTGGAAACGTGATTGTGGTTGTAATTCACCCGGAAAATATTATTCATGCGATTTTTGCCGTAAGTCCAGCCAGCGCTGGCGTTCAAGCCTTGCGTTCCCGTACCTCCGGCAAGTGAGGGAAAGGGATTGACGATATTGGTCGAGGTGCGCGCCCAATTGAGCCCGAAATTGATGTTGTTTTGCGGCCGTCGCCCGCCACCTCTACCCCCGCCACTCCGTCCACTGGGGGTGGGGATTGATCCGAAATTGTGGACCAGACGCAGGATCACGGCGTCGGAGCTACTTGCGGCCGAAGTAAGGTACTGGAAATTCTGACCGGACGCGGTGGGAGGCATGTTTGGCAGGGGGATGTACTGCAGGAGAGCTTTGGCAGAGGGACTGATCAAGCTTGGATCCAACTGGTTGAGGACACCATTGAACTGATACTGCTGCCCCGTGGCAGGATTGAATAGCTGAACCGGCGCGGCGTCGTTGTAGGTGGCCCCTGTAAAATCACCATTGCGTTCGTCACTTGTTGGCACTCTGGAGTAAGCAACGTACGGGGAATCGCCGCGCGATCCGTTCCAGCCGGCGAAGAAGAACCATTTGTTGCCACCGTCGTAAATCTTGGGAATCTTCAAAGGGCCGCCGACGTTTGCACCGAAGCGCGCCTGGTTGTATTGCGGTTTGATGGCGGGGACTCCGTTGAGCGAGTAGGGTGTGGCGTCGAGCGAGGCGTTGTCGTCCGAGAAATAAAGCACGCCATGGGGCTGGTTGATGTTGAACCCGCGGCCACCCAGCCTGCCAATAGCGATGGGCCCGCCACCGCCACCTCCGCCCGGACCGCCGAAGCCAGGTCCGCCACCGAAGGGGCCACCGCCACTTTGTACACGGTCGCGAAATTCCTGGATGCGCTGTTGCAGTTCATCTTCACTGCCGCCGCCGAAGTCCTGTGTGCGCCCCTGCGCACCGCTGATGCTGACTGATTCCGTGGGGCCTTCTGCGCCGGCGCCATTCAAGGGAAGACTTGAGAGATCATTGGAGTTTTGCGCAGCGCCGGGTGCGCCCGTTGCACCAAAGCCGGAATCACTGCCGGCCAGAGAAGAGAGTGTGCTGTCCACGGCCAGGCTCTGAAACCCCCGGCCTGCCGCGATGCTCGCGCTGGAGTTGTTCGATTGCTGCTGCTGTCGGGAGGCGAGCAGCAATTCGGCGTCTACTTTTGCTGATGGATTCTGTGGATTGAGCAGGAGCTCCTGAGTGAAGAGAGAGAAGCCCATGAACTCGATGCGTACAACGTACCGGCCACGAGCGATGCCCGAGAAAGAGAATTTACCCTCGGCGTTGGTCACCGCAGCATATTTCTTGCCGGTCAATGTGTTGGCGGCAGTGACAGCCGCGCCCGGCAGAGGAGTCTTGCCGCTGCGTGTAGATCCGGTAATTTCATAATACGAGGCAGAGGTGCCCGGCGGAACGGAGATTACGGTGCCCTGCGCAGGTGCAACGGGCGCAGTCTCTTGCGCCTGCAAATGCAAGGCGAAGAGAATCGCCACCAATGCAATCGTCAATATGCCGTGAAGAATTGACTTCAAACTGCACTCCCTCGGTGAGTTATGGTTGCGGCGAATTGCCTGTGGGCGCGTTAGGGGGTGCACTTCCGGCAGGTCCTCCTCTAGCGTTACCCATCTGCTGCAGGCGCTCCCACTGTTCGGGGGAAAGGACCATTACGTTTTTGGGAACGAAGACATTATTTTGCGACGCTCCGCGGACCACCACATGGTCCCCGGGATGAAGGTCGGCCATGGTGATGCTTTCGCGGCCTTTGCGCAGAGAAGTATCTTCGTTGAGTTCGAGGGTCTGTGTGACATTGTCGGTCCGCAAGATGGTCAGCTTGGGTGCGTCAATGGACTTCACCTCGCCGGCGACAAAGTCTTTGCCCATTTCGCCGAATCCTCCGCCGCCGCCGGATCCCCCGCGACCGCCTCCTTGGCTGTTGTCTGTGCGCGTCCCGATCATCTGAGCGGTCACAGTGTGGTCGGCATTTTCATCGCCGCGCACAACAACAAAGTCGCCGACTTTGAAGTCGGCAATTTTCGCGGGCTGGCGGTCCTTGCGGAATTCGGTTTTGTCCGTGAGCTTGACGGTTACGGATGTTCCGTCAGGCTTGGTCATCGCGATCGAACCGCTGTTGATGGCGGTGATCTTTCCGAAGACGCCGCGACCCTCCATGGGCCCGCCACGGCCCTGCCCGCGGCTGCTGCGGGGGGATGTGCCCTGTTCTTGACCCTGGGGTGAAGTATCGGGAGTCTGTGCCGGGCCGGTTGTGGCAATGACCAAAAACAGGAAACTCAATAAGTAGAAGTGCTTATGGTGCATAGGGCTTCTTTCCTTCGCTAACCTGCTCATTCTTAAAGACGCAGGCACGGGTACTAAAGTTACGCCACCCAAGCTCATGGGGTTGGGGGATCGACTCAAACTATACCCCTGTAATTCCGCAGAGGCAGACCGAAAGTTCCCGGCGAATCCTGCCTGACAGCTTTAGCAGGATACCATCAGGCAAACTGGGGAGGCGTCTCGGGTATGTGATGTGGCGTGGGTAACAGGGCAGGAAGCTGCATGAGGGCAGCACTTGGTATGAGCCTGAAATCCGAAGTTGCAGAGGGATTCTCCTACGACTATGGATTGAAACAGAATAAGAGGCACACGCCTGTAATTGGCCAACTTCGAATTTGGGACTATGGTATGTCAGCGGGGCAGGCGGCTGTAAAAGCGGCGGCAAGCCGCCGCACTCCAAATTGGGTTGAAACGTGCCACGCGCACACCTTGGGACGCAAAAGAAAAAAGGCAGGAAGTTGCGCTTCCTGCCTCTCGGAACTTCGAAACCGGCGAGCTCTATTTCGCCTGGAGGGAGTCGATATAGCTCACCAGGTTGCTGATTCTCTGCTGCACAACGGTCTCGTGGTACTTGTCCAATGACTTGAACAACGGACCCCAAACCGGCATATCGGCCGAGCCGTGGGAAGCGGGGCCGCTGCCAAACTTCAGTACGGAAGCCACTGAATTGGCTGGATACTTGCCATCGTGTTTCCTGGCCAGTTGGGTCAAGTCGGTTGGCATCACCTTCATCGATGACGCCGCGGGACCTGCACCCTTACCGTCGGTTCCGTGACACGGCGCGCAGTACTGGCTATACATCTCTTTGCCAGACGCGGCGCTGGTTTGCTTAATCGGGGTCTTCTTGACCACGGGTTGCTGGTTTGTTTTCTCCTGTGCCAGACAGAGGCTCGTTGCCACGAGCAAACTTGCCAGCAGGATCATGCTCTTTTTCAACATGAGATCCTCCTTTCGATTGGGGATAGATAATAGGTGAGTGGAGTGCCTGGTCTATCCGAATTGTCGCTAAAATGGACTATATCACGGCTGCCGACCAAAAGGCTGTGATGTGTGCACAGTATGCAACACCCGCCAGAAGTGGCCCAATTCGGCCATTTCCCTGCGATCCACGCCAGAAAACCGGACCCGGTCCGGCTCAGAAGTGGAAGACGACGCCGGCGACGCCCTGGAAGTCGTTCTGGTGCTCGCTGAAGAAGGTGTTGAACACATAATCGCCTTCGGCCCGCAATGACAACCGATCATTCACCCGGAAGTCCACCCCGCCGCCCGCCTGCAGCATCAACGCGGTCCTGCTGCTGTCCGCCGTCTGCGGCTGCAGGTGCCCGCCACCCACCAGCGCGTGTCCCCAGGGTTCCCAACGCTCCCGCCGCGAGCCAATCCGTATCCCTCCGCCGCCTCCAAAATACTTCACATGCTCCCGGTCGTAGATCTCCGGCGCAAAGCCCGTCACCAGGTTCCCCTCCACGGCAAACCAGTCGTTCGTGAAGTACGTCACCGTGGTGTTCAGCCCCACCAGGCTCGCGTCGATCCGCGACGACTGGAACCGGAAAAACTCCACGCCCACTCCCAGTTGCCACCGGTAGTCATCCCGGGCGCCAAACACGAACTTCGGCCGGGGCGGCGCCGCCGCGGGCTCCGCGGCCGCCGCGCTCGCCGCTGGAATCGCCGGCGTTGCCAGCGCAAAACTCCGCGCCTCTTCGCTCGGCGCATACAAATTCACTTGCGCCGCCGAACTCTCAGCAAAATCGGCCGCAACATTTGTGGTGTCCTTGGCCGCAGCTACCCCCAAGCTCGCTTCCTGCGCCCCAACGGCCCACGCCGCCATCAACAGCACCAGCACTCCCAGCAATCCCTTTCTCATACACATTCCCCTCTGCCTCTTCGGCCAGTGTCTCCCACGGCAAACCGGCGCGAACATGTTGAGCGCCCCAAGCTCCGCTCAGTTTACCGTGAGCACGCCACGAAAGGGTTGCAAATAATTCACGCCGTCGAGCCATCAGAAGGAATCCATGATAGACACGCGGGTCGCCTCCGCCTGTCTTGGTGTGTGGACACAAACCTGCCGCGCACATATTATTGACACACGCTCCCGGGTCTCTTGTTTCCACGCACCGCGCGGCCCGAATGGGGAGGAGAGACAGAGCTCTCTTCCACCGCACTTCAACCACAGCCCAAGTCTGTGATGAACCCGTCTGGAATTTGCCAGCCGCCGTGGCTCATTCCCCGACGACACGAGGACCTCATGCAGGATGAACTCTTCCGGGAAATGAAGCAGGCCATCATCGATGGCGATCCTGACCGTGCCCGGGAACTCAGCCTGCAGGCAATCGTCCAGGGCGTCCCTCCACTCGATGCCATTCATCATGGCTTCCTTCCCGGATTGAACGTTGTGGGCCAGCAGTTCGAAGCAGGAGAGATGTTTCTCCCTGACCTGGTGCTCGCCGGAGAAGCCATGAAAGCGGCGACCTCCGCCCTGGAGCCGGAGATTCAGAAGGCGGGCGCGGCGCGCGAATCGCTTGGGAAAGTTGTATTGGGAACGGTGAAGGGAGATATTCACGAAATTGGGAAAACCCTCGTCGGAACGATGCTTTCGGCGAATGGATTTGAAGTGTTCGATCTTGGCGTCGACGTTCCGGTGGAATCGTTTGCCCTCAAAGCCAAGGAGCTGAACGCCGACCTCATCGGCGTCTCTGCCCTGCTGACCACAACGATGACGGGGCAGAAGGACGTCGTCGAGGCTTTGCAGCGGCACGGTCTTCGCCCGCGCGTAAAGATCATTGTGGGCGGCGCTCCGGTCACACAGAGTTGGGCCGACGAGATCGGCGCGGATGGTTTCGGAAAAGATGCGTTCGCGTCAGTGGCGCTGGCCAAGAGCCTGCTCAAAAAGCAGGGGAAATCACCTGTCAGTTAAGAATCAAACGGGCCGATTGCAAATGCAGCCAAACCTACGATTACTGGATGCGGAACTTCTCGAGCGAATCCTGTCAGAAGCCCTCGCTCTTATCTTTCAACGCGGCGTGACCGTACAGGGTCCCGAGGCGAGCGAACTGCTTGCCTCCGCGGGAGCGCGGGTGGAAAACGGGGTAGCCCACATTCCGGAATCGTTGGCCCGCAGGAGCATCGAGAGCGTTCCGCGAGAATTCCACCTGCACAATCGCGCGGGCGAACCCGTCGTGAAATACGGCGGCGATAACGTGCAGTTCGACCCGGGCTCCTCTTGCGTGCACATCCTGGACCCGGAAACTCTCGAACACCGCCTGACCCAGTCCGCCGATTTGGTGCGCTTGGTGCAGGTTGCGGAGATGTTGCCGCAGTACGCCGCGCAATCCACCGCCGTGGTTTGCAACGATGCCGCCAAAGAAATTGGCGACTTGTACCGGTTGTTCCTGGTGCTCTGGTATTCCAACAAGCCCATCGTGACCGGAGCATTTTCTCCGCATACCGCGCCTGCCATGATCAACCTGCTTGTGGCGGACAGCGGCAGCCTTGCCGCTCTCCAGCAGAAACCACGCGCGATTTTTGATGTGTGTCCTTCGCCGCCGCTGCACATGTCGGAATTCGCGGCCCAGAATCTGATCGATCTCGCGCGTGCCTGGGTTCCCGCGGAGATCGTCGCGATGCCGCTTTCGGGCGCGGCTGCCCCCGCTACATTGGCTGGCACGGTCGTCCAACATGCCGCCGAATGCATCAGCGGCATCACCATTCATCAGTTAGCGCAACCCGGCGCGCCCGTAGTCTGGGGCGGTGCACCCGCCATCTTTGACATGCGCAGTGGCATCACCCCGATGGGCGCGGTCGAAACCGCTATGTTGAATATCGCTTCCGCGCAAGTGGCGAAGACCTTCGGTCTGCCCACGCACGGCTACTTGATCGGCAGCGACGCAAAATGCCTGGATGCGCAAGCGGGCCAGGAAAGTGGCGTCGCAGCGATCTTGGGCGCGCTCGGCGGGATTAATATGATCTCTGGGGCAGGCATGCTGGATTCGCTGGCATGCCACAGTGCGGAAAAACTTGTACTGGATGCGGAGTGCATTGCCATGGCGCAGCGCCTTTTGCAGGCTGTCCAGGCACGAACAGAATCGCTCGCCTTGGAGATGTTTGCCAAAGCTGGTGCGCAAGGCGATTTCCTGAAAATTCCGGAAACGCGGAAGTATTTTCGGATGGAGCAGCATCTCCCCTCAAAAGTGATTGACCGCGGTTCGCTTCATTCCTGGGAGCAATCAGGGAAAAGAGATGCCTTTGCGCGCGCCCGCGATCGCGTGAAAGAGATCCTGGCGGCCTACAAACGGCCTGTAATTTCGCCGCAGGTGGAAAACGATTTGCGCGCCATCGTGGCCGAACACGCGAAACGCGCAGGCATGGCGCATCTGCCGGGAATCTGATGACGAAGACATGAATCGAGTGCGGGTCCCATGACACAGAATCTCATCTCGAGCGAACCCACGCGGATCCTCAGCGATTGGCAACTTGTCACCACCGTGGATATGGTATTGCGCGGCCAAGGAGCGGAGCCGCAGAAAATTCGCGCCCGCCAGCCTCAACTCATTTCCCTGGCTGAACGAGCGATCGCCGAAGGCAATGGTTTGATTCATCCGCAGGTGGCTTTTCGCCGCGTGGACATTTGTGGAGTCTCTCTGTCTTGCGTGACGCTGAGAGGTGGCAGCGAGTTAAATGGGTTCGGAATTGCGCGGAAGCTCGCCGGATGTCAGGGAGTTTTTCTCGCCGTGGCTTCACTCGGGAAAAAGCTGGAAGAGGAAATGGACAAGGCGTCGCAATCCGATTTGCCCTGGCAATTTGCTCTGGACGGTTTTGGCACCGCCGCGATTGGTGCTCTCTCCAACGCGGCTTGCCGTTTTTTTGCGGCACTGGCGGCAAAGGATGGCCTGCGCGCCACAAGTCAGTTTTATCCCGGCATGCGCGGATGGCCTCTCGCTGAGGGCCAGACGCAGATCTTCTCTCTAGTGGATGCGCATTCGATTGGAGTTGCTCTCAATCCCTCATTCCTGATGGTGCCGCGCAAATCGCTTTCCCTGGCCGTGGGGTTTGGCACCCACGCGCAGCCTGCTGGCCATCTTTGCGACGAATGCAGTGTATCCGCGAAATGCCGCCACAAACCGGATGACCACTGAATTGCTCCATGGCCAACCGCGGACAAAACTTTATCGTCGAACTGCAACCCATTGGACGCCGCGCGGAAATCTCTGCGGGACAAACTCTGCTGTCGGCTGCGCAATCCGTCGGCGTGGAATTACAGGCGGTTTGCGGTGGGGTGGGAACCTGCGGCCAATGCAAGGTGCGCCTCACCTCAGGGTCGCTCTCCGCGCCCACTTCGCAAGAAAAGGAGAAACTCGGTCCGGAGCTTCTGGCTTGCGGCTACCGTCTTGCCTGTCAGGCCCTGCCGGCAAACGACGTCACTCTGGAGATTCCGCCGGAGTCTCTTACTTCCTCCCAGCGCGTTCAACTCGATGGCCTTGAGCTCGGCGTTTCGTTAGACCCGCTGGTCGTGCCCTTTGATCTCGCAGTGGACGCGTCGCTCCCTGGCAAAATCCAGGAAACAATCAATGAGGCCGCGGGCCAGGATGTACAGCCGGCCGCAGGGAGCTTCGAGCATTTGGCGGAAACCGCGAAGCAGTTCGCGGGACACGTGCGAGTTGCGGTCAGTAAGGAATCTTTACCTTTCACAATTGTCGGCATTCTCCCGGAGCAGGCCCGCATCTTCGGTCTTGCGATTGATCTTGGAACGACGAAACTCGCATCGTACCTCGTGGATTTGGAAACGGGGAAAACGGTCGCCCAACGCGGATTGATGAATCCGCAGATTGCCCACGGCGAGGACGTCATCAGCCGCATTTCTTATGCCAGTCATTCTGGCGGGGCCGCGCAGCGGCTGCAACGCAGCGTCATCGAGACGCTGAACCAGATGGTGCGGGAATTTTGCAACGATCTCGCCATCTCACCCGTGCAAATCGTGGAGATGGTCGTCGCCGGAAATACGGCGATGCATCATTTCTTTGCGGGTCTGCCCGTTCAGCAGTTGGGCATGGCACCCTATCTGCCTGCGACGACTGAGCCACTTCACCTAGCCGCGCGCGATCTCGGCATGGAGATTGCCCCCGGTGCCGCTATTTATACTCCGCCAAACATCGCCGGTTATGTGGGCGGAGATCACGTGGCCATGCTTATTGGCATCGGCGCCGGCTCTCGCAAATCGGGTCCTCCGTTTCTGGCGATCGACATCGGCACCAACACTGAAATCACTCTGCGCGTGCACGGCCGCTTTTTGACATGCTCGTGTGCGTCGGGACCCGCTTTTGAAGGAGCGCACATTCGGCACGGCATGCGCGCCGCTCCGGGCGCCATTGAACGCGTTCTTTTCGAGCGCGGCGCTATTCAGATCTATACAATCGAAAGACGTCTCCCCATCGGCATCTGCGGCTCCGGAATTCTCGATGCTATCGCCGCCCTGCTCGATGCCGGTGTTCTGGAGTCACGCGGAAATTTCTGCAAAAGTGCGGAGCGCGTGCGGCAAAACAGCGGCGGCGGCGAGTTTCTTCTGGTCAGTGCGGAGAACTCCGGCAGCAGAGGCGAAATCGTATTGACGCGGCAGGACATCAGCGAGATTCAGTTTGCCAAGGCCGCGATTCGCGCAGGCATTGAGGTTCTTCTCGAAGCGGGCGGAGTGGACGCGTCGGCTCTGAAAGAATTCATCATTGCCGGCGCTTTTGGCAGCTATCTGGATGTGCAGAGCGCGCTGCGCATCGGGCTGTTTCCGCAAATTCCCCTTGGCAATTTCCGCCAAGTTGGCAATGCCGCGGGGATTGGCGCAAGGCAAATGCTTATATCCGGCTCCCAGCGCCGCCTGGGCGAGTCTCTCGCCAAACAGATCGAATATGTCGAACTGGCCAGTCACCCTCATTTTCAGGATAAATTCGCGCAGAATCTATTTTTCTGAGGATCAAGCTAGATCGCTTCGCGCTCGAAACGCCGGATCTCGCGCCAGCACACGGATAAAGTCCGGGCTTGTTCCGCAGCAACCTCCAACGAAGGTCGCCCCTGCGTTCGCAAGTTCCTTTGCCGTCTCGGCGAATTCCTCCGGCGTCGTCTTGTATTTCACCACGCCGCCCACAATTTCAGGCAATCCCGCATTCGGCTTGATCCATATCGGCAGGCGGCACACCGCCACCAGGCGCTTGCAGATCGCCACGTACTCCCGCGCGCCGACCCCGCAATTAGCTCCGATGCCGTGGACACCTTCGCTCACAAGAGCGCTGGCCACTTGTTCGGGCGTCGCGCCCATGATCGTCCGGTCGCGATTCTTGCCGGAATCATAGACAAACGAAACAATCACGGGCAAGCTTGTCTCCAGAGCCGCCGCCGCCGCAATCTTGGCTTCCGTCACATCAATCATCGTTTCGAGCAGGAGGGCGTCGGGACTTTCTTCTGCCAGCGCGCGGGCCTGCGTGGAAAATGCGCCATGGAGTTGTTCAGGCGTAACGTCTTTCGTTACAAGCATTTTCCCACTTGGGCCAATCGAAGCAAAGACCAGCGCCGCGCGTCTCGCCGCTTCCCGCGAGATCTTAACTCCCGCGCGATTGATCGCCGCGCATTGGCCGTCCAGCCCATGTGGCGCAAGACTGATCGGATTGGCGCGAAAGGTGTTGGTCAGAATCACCTCGCTCCCTGCCTGGATATAGCTTTCCGCCACCTGACGCACTAGATCAGGTTTTAGGAGATTCCATTCGTCCAGGCAGGCACCCAGGGGTGCGCCGAGTTTCTGCAGCTCTGTACCCCAGGCGCCATCGGCCAGCGTCAACGTTCCGCGAAGGCAATCCGTAAAGTTCATAGCGTTTCTTCGACGTGGAATTTAATCTCCCAGTATACTCCCGCAGGCAGCAGGAATTTCCTCCTGCGTTGACAGGAAACGCACCAGAGAAAGTGCCTGCAAAATCATTTTTGTAGGGTTGTCTGTGCTTCACCAGGGTCATAAGATGATAGCCACGTGGATATGACCATCCTCGCGAAAGCAATCCAAACCGAATGGCAGGCGCAAAGGAAATGAAACTTCTAGGGATCGATGTCGGGACGGGCGGGACCCGTGCGGTGTTGATCGATCAATCCGGGCGCGTCCTCTGCAGCGCAACTGCAGAGCACGCTCCCATGAGCTCTCCGCAAATTGGCTGGGCGGAGCAAGACCCGCAGGACTGGTGGAGGGCGGCATGCCGCGCCATCGCCGAATGCCTCGCGAAAGGTGGTGTGCAGCCCGGCGAGATTGACGCGATCGGCCTGACGGGGCAGATGCATGGCCTCGTGCTTCTGGATGAGCAGGACAACGTGCTGCGCCCATCGATCATCTGGTGCGATCAGCGCACCGGCGAAGAATGCCGCGAAATCACGGAGCAGGTCGGCGCCCGCCGGCTGATTGAGCTCACTGCTAATCCGGCGCTGACGGGTTTCACTCTTCCGAAGATCTGGTGGGTGCGCCGGCATGAACCGCAAATCTGGGCGCGCGTTCGCTCGATCCTTTTGCCCAAGGACTACGTGCGGTTTCGTTTGACCGGTTCGCGCGCAATTGATGTCGCCGATGCTTCTGGAACTCTCATGCTCGACGTCGTCAACCGCCGCTGGTCCCAGCCAATCCTCAAGATTTCACAGTTGGACGAGCAGTTGCTTCCGAAAGTTTACGAATCGCCCGAAATCACCGGGCGGACTTCCGAAGAGGGTGCTGGCGCCACCGGACTCCGCGCTGGCATACCCGTCGTTGCGGGCGCCGGTGATCAGGCGGCTGGTGCGGTCGGCATGGGCATCGTCAAGGCCGGCGCGGTCAGTGCGACCATCGGCACGTCCGGCGTGGTTTTCGCGGCGACAAGCAAGCCGGTGCTGGAGCCAGGGGGGCGCATTCACACCTTTTGTCACGCCATTCCCAACCGCTGGCACGTGATGGGAGTGACCCAGGGCGCAGGGCTCTCGCTGCGATGGTTCCGCGATCAATTTGGCGCCGGGAAGGACGATGGCCGCGATCCCTACGACCGCCTCATGGATGAAGCGGCGAAAACTCCGCCGGGTGCGGAAGGCCTCCTCTGGGCGCCTTATTTAATGGGTGAACGCACTCCACATCTCGATCCTGATGCGCGCGGCGCGCTCGTCGGAATCACCGCGCAACATTCGCGCGCCCACGTGATTCGCGCCATTCTGGAAGGTGTGGCTTTCAGCCTTCGCGATTCCTTGACGCTCTTCAAAGAAATTGGCGTGCCGATCGAATCCATTCGCCTGGGTGGCGGAGGCGCGCGATCCCCTCTCTGGCAAAAGATCCAATCCGATATCTACGGCATGTCCGTGGAATTGATTGAAGCGGAAGAAGGCGGCGCCTACGGAGCCGCCCTGCTTGCGGGTGTTGGAGTTGGCGCATGGCCCTCTGTCGAAACGGCCTGCGAGACCGTCGTCCGCGTCTCCAAAACCGTGCGGCCCGATCCGAAAACGGCGTCGTTGATGAACCTGCAATACGCGGAGTACCGCAAGCTGTATCCAGCACTAAAGGGAATTCGATACAAGTTCTAGCGAAAATGTCGGCGGTCGCCTCTCACTTCCCGCACCAAGTCCCCTTTGGCGGACGAATGCCCGCAAAGCCGACGCCAGCAGCTCGACTCGCAGCGCATGTAAGTTTCGATCGCCGTCGCGACTTCGGATTGCCTTATCACGGGCTGCCTGGTCTTGGCTGACCCTAATTGGTTCTTCTGATGAACTTTTGTTGACTCGTCTTTTGCCAGCGGTGCGGTCCCTGGGGCATTCCGGCCCGCACTCGGTTCCACAGGCAAATGAGCCGGCCAAGCCCTCTTTACGCTATGCCCAATTGCTTCTGGATCTGCTCCAGCGGAACGCCCTTCGTTTCCGGAACCATCGTCTTCACCCAAATGAGTTGCAGAACCATCATGCAGGCGAAGAACGAGAACACGTATCCGGGTGGAAAGGCGGAGACCATCTTGGGGAAAAAAGTTGTGAGCAGGGCGGCGAAGATCCAGTGCGTGAAGCTGCCGAGCGCCTGTCCTTCGGCGCGCTGACGGTTGGGGAATACCTCGGAGATGAAAACCCAGATGACCGCCCCTTGGCCGACGGCGTGCGCGGCGATGAAGGAGAAGATACAAACCGGCACGATCGCGTAATGCTGCGTGAAGAAAGCCCAGGCAACCAGACCGAGCGAACCGATGTAGCCGAACGAGCCAATAAAGAGAAGAGTGCGGCGGCCCAGCCGGTCAATGAGCCAAAGGCCGACGAAAGTGAAAATGAGATTGGTGACGCCGATGCCGACGGATTGGAGCAGCGCGGCTTTCGCTCCCAACCCCGTAAGTTCAAAAATGCGCGGAGCAAAGTAGAGCACCGCATTGATGCCGGAGAGTTGGTTGAAGAAGGCAATGAGAATGGCAAGCAAGATCGGTTTGCGAAGACGAAGCGTCCAGAAGTGCGCCGACGACCCCTTCGCCGAGGACGCGGCGGCAATCTCGTTCGCCTGAGCTTCGATCTCCTCGCGCGAGGCTTCCGGTTCGATGCGTTGCAGGACTTTCAAACCGCCCTCGCGGTCGCCCTTCCTTGCCAGAAGCCAGCGCGGGCTCTCAGGAAGACCAAAGCACAGCAGAGCGTAGAGAAGCGACGGGAACGCGGCCACGCCCAGCATCCAGCGCCAGGCATTGACGCCGATGCCGGCAAGCAGCGCGTTGGATACAAAGGCGACCAGGATGCCAAAGACAATGTTGAACTGAAACATGCCGGCAAGCCGTCCTCGGTGCTTGGGCGGCGCTATTTCCGAGATGAACAGTGGAGCCGCCACGGTGGAGATACCAATGCCCAGACCGCCAATGACGCGCGCCGCGATGAATAACGAAACATTGGTCGCCAACCCCGACCCGACCGCGCCGACGAAGTAAAAGACGCCGACCCAGAGCAGCGTGGCTTTGCGCCCGAAGCGGTCGGCGGGCCACCCGCCGATCAGCGAACCGACAACGGTGCCGTAAAGAGCGGAAGCCATAGCAATCCCGTGAAGACCGGGGCTCAGCCCCCAAAGCGATTGAATGGTTTTCTCGGCCCCGGAAATGACAACCGTGTCAAAACCGAAGAGAAACCCGGCGAGTGCGGACGTGAGCGACCAGAAAAAGACGCGAGTATTCATAGGTGTGTAGAGCAATCTGAAAGTGTGACCTCAGCGGCCAAATCGGTAGTGTCAAAGCCGAACAACAAACCGCCCAAAGCCGCCACAATTGTGCTTCGCAGAATATAGGAATTGAGTTTCACGTGATTTTCCTGAGACTTTCTTCAGTGACGCGGACTCGCGCTCCGCGTTCACCGGCCCTCGCCACACTAAACTACACCTGGCGGTGGCCGCGTACGCCCCTGATTGTATGGGATTCCCTTCCGGTTCTCGCGCAATTTCTTCGGCTCCTACGTAGCGCGGCACAGCAAGTCCTTAGTTGCAAAATATTTGCATATACGCACCCTCCCAGCCTTCCCCTCCGCGCCCGCCAGCAAGCTCCTTAAATATCGTATTTTCACATCGTTACTCCTGGTAAAGATGCTCTAACTATTACTAAGTACTCTTACGTTACACCTCGTGTTTCAACCCATGACACCCCTGTCCCAGTACTGGACACTTTTAAAAAGGGCATTCCAGTTTTGAACATACGCCCCGGCGGAGGTCTGCCAAATTTCCATGCTTCCCGATAACGTCCGGTTGATCCGCAATCGCGAGGTGGTCTCGCGTCAGATCGAAGGCGAACTCATCATCGTGCCCATACGCCACGGCGTCGGCGACCTGAATTCCCTCTATACCCTGAATCAGGTTGGTTTGGTTCTCTGGGATTTCATGCAGGAAGAACACACCGTCCCGGAGATGATGAATCGCGTCTGCGAAGAGTTTGAGGTCACCACGGCGCAGGCACATGACGACATTCGTGAGTTTCTTGATTCGTTGCTGGAGGAAAAGCTAGTTCAGCTTGTTGCCTAAGGCTGCGCGGGCATTCCGCCAAGGACTGTCCGCCATGCCAAATGCACAGTCCGTTTTAGCTTTACTCGAAAAGGTAGATACGTGTTGCAGACGGCCACTTACGGAGAATTCTCAACCTTGATTCACCAGCGCCAGCAAGGGCGCCGCGTTCCCGCGGATGTGTCGATCGAGGTGACCCACCGCTGCCCCCTCGAGTGCCAGCACTGCTACAACAATCTCCCCATGAACGATTCCCATGCCCGCCGGCAGGAAATGACGTTCGCCGAACACGTCCGCCTTCTCGACGAACTTGCTGGTCTTGGTTGCCTCTGGATTTTGTATACCGGAGGGGAAATTTTCGCCCGCAAAGATTTCCTCGATATTTATACCGAAGCGAAAAAGCGCGGCTTTCTTATCACCCTCTTCACCAATGGAACCCTGATCACTCCGCGGATCGCCGATCACCTTGCGGAATACCGCCCCTTTGCCATCGAAATCACCATGTACGGCGCCACTCGGGAGACCTACGAAGCCCTTACACGCATCCCGGGCTCCTTTGACCGCTGCATGAGGGGCATTCGTTTGCTGAAGGAGCGCGGTCTGCCTCTCAAATTAAAGACCGTCCCAACCACCATCAACGTCCACGAAGTTTACGAAATGAAGCGTTTCGCGGAGGAAGAAATCGGCGTCGAATTCAAGTTCGACCCGCTCGTCAATCCGCGCACCGATTGCTCCCAGAGTCCTCTTGCCGTGCGGCTTTCGCCCGAACAAGCCGTGGATCTCGAATTCCGCGATCCCGTCCGTAAGGCCGAATACCGCAAGCTTGCGGAAGACGAACTTGCTTCCCAACACGGCCCCCAGGGCCCCAGGAAATACACCTGCGGCGGCGGGCAGAACGGCTGTGCCATCGACCCCACCGGCCGCATGACCATCTGTGTGATCTCCCATCAAGACGGCTACAACCTGCGTGACGCCAGTTTCGCGGAAGGATGGCATGGGCGTCTTCGCGAAATTCGCGAGTCGCCCCGTACGCGGCAAACCATTTGCTCTCGTTGTCAGATTCAGAATCTCTGCAGCATGTGCCCTGCCAACGGTGAACTCGAAAGCGGTGACGCCGAAACGCCCGTGGAATTCCTCTGCCAGGTCGCTCATCTGCGCGCCTACACCCTCGGGGTCTCCGTGCCCGAGCATGGCGATTGTCCCTGCTGTTCTTCAGGCGTTCATTTTTCGCATCTTCAGGAATCGGCAGAGCGCCTGCAAAAAAGCTCCTCCAATATCGAAAAGATTATTCCGCTGCCACGTCCAAATTCTCCACTTCCTGTTCTTCAGTCCGGCGGCGGATGTAGTGCCGGAGGCTGCTCCTCCTGTGGGGCGCACCTTCGTTAAGGTCAATGAAAAGGCAAAGCTCGACCATGAATGACTCACTCAAGTCCGATAAGCCCACCAAGGCGCCCTATCAGCCGCCGACGGTGGTCCGCGTCAGCTTGCGGCCGGAAGAAGCGGTATTGGGTCATTGCAAGATCTCGGGCTCGGCGGGGCCTGGAAACCTTTCCTGCCGCGCCCTTTTTTGCCGGACCCAGGGATCTTAAGACCCGCTCAATCGGAGAAACTTACGTGCCCACGCCTCTCACAGACTCCAAGCTCCCCACCCGCAGCGCCACCCGTCTGGCTCTGGCGATCGGTGGCCTCTCCTTCGGCATGTGGTGCGAGCGCGGTATGCCGGTCTCTCTCGATCCCGAACACGAGCCCTTCGCCATTCCCCACGCCAGTTCGCATCCTTGCGAGATTGAATTGGACATTGCCTGGGCCTCGCAACTCGACGTGCCTGACGCTTCCCCGGCATTTGTTTCCGGCGGGCTCTGGTCCGCCTTCACGCACTCCACGGGAACGCAGTTTTATTTCACCACCCCAACATTGGGTCCTGCTCCCTACAAGGCTGCCTGGTTTGATCCAACCTTTTCGCGCGGCCACATTGTTCTCAATCGTGCCAGTTATCCCGCGGGCCAGCCGGTTTACCCGCTGGAATACCCCACCGATGAGCTCGTCATGATGCACCGTTTGTCCCTGGGAGAAGGCTTGGAAGTTCACGCGTTAGGTTTAGTCGACGAAGACGGCAGCGGCTACCTCTTCCTCGGCCACTCGGGCGCCGGCAAGAGCACAACTGCGCGCCTCTGGATGTCCAACCCCGGCGTGCAGTTCCTCAGCGACGATCGCATCATTCTCCGCAAGCTCGACGGCCAATTTTGGATGTACGGCACGCCCTGGCATGGCGATGCCGGCGTTGCCTCTCCTGCGCGTGCGCCGCTCACTTCTGTTTTTCTTCTCGAACAGGCTCCCTCGATCAAGTTCTCGCCGCTCCCCGCGTCGCAGGCGGCCGCCGAACTCTTTGCCCGTGCCTTTGTTCCCCACTATTTGAAGCACGGCATTCATTTCGCCTTGAGTTTTTTGGATGATCTCACTCGCTCCATCCCCTCTTCGAATTTCTGTTTTGTTCCGACCCAGGACGCTGTGGAGGCCATCCGCCATGCCCACGCGTGAGATCCAGCACCGCAAGGATTCGCATCTCTTCGCTCAACTTTGCCTGGCGCTTCTCCGTGAAGGCCACAGTGTTCAGTTTCGGGTGCAAGGAGAAAGCATGCGCCCCAATATTCTCGATGGTGATGCGGTCCTCGTTGCCCCTGCGGCTGATCGCGAGCTTTGTCAGGGTGATATCGCGCTGGTTCAAAATCAGGATGGCTTGCGGGTCCACCGCGTGGCCTCTTGCGGCGCTTCCTCGGGCGCCGTTGTCACGCGCAGCGATACGGGCCTCGCTTCCGACCCATCCGCTTCGCGCATGTTTGGAAAGGTTATTGTTCTGCGGCGAAACTCCCGTGAAGAATCGCTCACTCCCCTGCAGACTCGCCTCGTTCATCCTCTGCGCATCATGTTCCGCCGGATACGCGCCGCAGCCATGCTACGCCTGCGACGTGCTGCCCTGCTTCTCTCCGGGGTTTTCGCCCTGTCTCTCTTGTGCGCGACGTTCCTCGCCCCCGCTGTTCACGCCCAGACCGCCGACCTGCAACTCACGCAGACCGCTTCCGCCTCCGCCGTTGCTGCGGGTTCCACTTACACCTACACCGAGGTCGTCAAGAACAACACTTCGAGCGCCACGGTTACAGCCGGAACGATCACCGTCTATATGCAAACCCCGCCCAACACGACCTATCAAAGCTATTACAGCTACCAAACCAACAGTGGCACCAACGATTGGACTTGCACGAATCCCGGTGCCAACAACGTCGGCCCCGTTGTTTGCAGCTATGGTCTTGCGCTGGCCAGTGGCGCAACCGCCACTCAGCTCACCGTCACCTTCCTAGTCAACACTGGCACCGCATCTGGCACCACCATCCTTAGTTCCGCCACTGTCACGAATTCCACCTACGTGGATAACATTCCGGCGAATAACACCAGCATCACCTCCATCGTTGTCGAACCCACCACCTCCGCTGATCTCGGCGTCTCCATGTCCGTCTCCCCCACTCCCGTTTTTGTCTCCTCCAGCATGACTTACGCCATTAAAGTCCAGAATCTCGGCCAAGCCGCAGCCTCTTCCGCCGCAACTACTCTAACCATCAGCTTGCCCTCTGGGCTCACCTCCATGTCCCTCTCGGCTCCTGCCGACTGGAGTTGCGCGATCACCATACCTATTAAGTGCACTCTCCCTGGCTCCCTGGCTTCGGGCTCCACCGACACGATTACAATCTCTGCCACTGCACCTTCCACGCCTTCCACTCTCACCGCCAGTGCCGCGCTTACCCTCACCGGCGATCCCAATAACACCAACGACAACGCTACCGCCTACACGGTTGTTCAGCCCCTCGTCTGCGCTACCCCCGGCCGCGACGGCGCCGGCGGCACTCTCACCGGCATTGTCAACGCCTACTTCCCTCCTTCTACTACCGGCACCCTCGCCTCCGGTTCCACTTCCGTTGCGCTGGGTGCGGCCGCCCCGCTGGGCGCTCAGAAAGCTATCGCCGTCGGTGATCTCCTGCTCATCATCCAGATGCAGGACGCGACCATCAACAGTACGCAATCGAGTTCTTATGGCGATGGCCTCCCCGGTGATCCGGGCTCCGGTTCCACCAGCCTGGGCAGCTCCGGCCTCTTTGAATTCGTGACTGCCTCCAGTGCGGTCCCCGTCACCGGTGGCACTCTCACATTCACCGGCACCGGCTCCGGCGGCTTGCTCAACAGCTATTCTTACGTCGTTGCCACCACCACGCAGCCTCAGCAAACCTATCAAGTCATTCGCGTGCCCCAGTACACTTCCGCGACTCTTACCTCCGGCCTTGTCCCATTGGCCTGGACTGGTTCTGTCGGCGGTGTCCTCGCAATCGATGTCTCCTCCCAACTTACGCTCGGCGGCACGGTGGCTCTCGACGCTCTCGGCTTTCGTGGTGGCGGTGGCCGGATCCTTACCGGGGGCACCGGCGCGCTCACGGATTACATCACCCTCGCCACGGATGCCACCAATGGCTCCAAGGGCGAGGGCATAGCGGGTACTCCCCGCTATGTGGCCCCGGCCACCATCACAGACACCACCACGGCCACGGACACCACCGGCGGCACTCCTGCGGATACTCTCCCAGGCGGCAGCTATGCGCGTGGTGCTCCGGGGAACGCCGGTGGCGGCGGTACCGACGGCAATCCTGCCGCCAATAATGAGAATTCCGGCGGCGGCGCGGGCGGCAATGGTGGGACCGGGGGACAGGGTGGTTATGGTTGGGACAGCATGACCGCCACTAACTCCACCGACGGCGGATTCGGCGGCGTGGCATTCCCCGCTTCCACGAGTGCTCTTGTGATGGGCGGTGGCGGCGGCGCTGGCACCACCAACGACGGCTCGTACTACATCCTCCCCAGCGGCCCCGGCGCTGCCGATTGCGGCGCAACCTGCACCGGGATCTACAGCAGCGGCGGTGCGGGTGGTGCCATAGCCATCATCCACGCTGGTACTGTCGTGGGCACTGGAACCATTACTTCCAATGGCCAATCCACTCTGAGCACGGAGAACGACAGCACGGGCGGTGGCGGAGCAGGCGGCTCTATTCTGCTTTTCGCCAACAATGGTGGCTTGGGTGGCCTCACCGTCAACGCCAATGGCGGCACTGGCGGCAACGCCTGGCCCGCTAAGGCCCCCGGTGGCTTTCCTGGTGAGCGACATGGCCCCGGTGGCGGCGGCGGTGGCGGCGTCATTTTCCTTTCAGATTCGCACGCCAGTTCTAGTGTCGCCGGCGGCTCCAACGGCTATACCGACACGGTTGAGGATTCTTACGGCGCCACTCCCGGTCAGGCCGGCCTTGTCGTGACCACCGATGTCATCACCGAAACTCCCGGCACGCAGTCCGGCGCCTACTGCGCTTCCGCCGATCTTTCCGTCACCAATTCCGCTACTCCTTTCGTGGTCTTACCCGGTGGCACAATCACTTATACCCAGACCGTCGCCAATAACGGCCCTCTTGATGCCGTCAACGCCGTCTTCACCCAAAGCGTCCCCGCCAACACCACTGTCTCCTCCATCACCCCACCCGCCGGCTGGACCTGCGTCAACTCAGCAGGCGCCATCTCTTGCACCACCACCACTGGCATTTTCCCCGTCAACACCCCGGGCGTCACCTTCACCATCGTCGTTACAGTTGCTGCCGGCACCTCCAGCGGCACGCAGATCGTGGATGTCGCCAACATCACCTCCGGCACCACCGACCCTAATCTCGCAAACAACACTGCTATTGCCAGCACCACCGTGGGCGTCGTAGGAACTGCCGATCTTGCCATTACCAACACCGCTTCCTCCCCCACCGTCGTTGCAGGCTCGAACGTCACACTCACGGGCGTCATCACCAATCAAGGACCCTCCGCCGCCGCCGGCCCCGTTTTCACCGAGAACATACCCACTAACACTACTTTTGTATCCGTTTCCGGTCCCCCGGGCTGGAGCTGCTCTTCCTTCGTGTATAACGGCACGACCATCGCCGAATGTGTTGACAATTCTCCCCTCGGGGTTAATTCCCCCGCCACTTTCTCCGTCGTCGTTAACGTTCCCCTCGCCACCACGGCCGGCACAGTAATTACCGCCACCGATAACGTTAATTCCGCCACTCCCGATCCCAACTACTCGAACAACTCCGCCTCAACCACGTTCACCGTTGCCACTGCTGGTCAGGCCGATCTGGCCGTCACGGCCTCCGCCTCCCCCAACCCGGTCACTCAGGGCAACAACGTTACCTTCACGGAAACCGTTGCCAACAACGGCCCCGCCACGGAAACCAATGCCACTTTCACCGTCACCATCCCTGCCAACACCACTTTCTACTCACTTGCCCCTGTCCCCTCCGGCTGGTCCTGCACCACTCCTGCCATCGGCGCCACGGGTACTGTCACCTGCAATCTCACTGGCACTCTCGCCGCTGGCGCAAACGTAAGTTTCCCGCTTGTGGTCAAAGTGAATTCCGGCGTTGCTGCCGGCACTACCATCTCCGCTACAGCCACTGTCTCTAGCACCGTCGGCGATCCCAATCTCGGCAACAACTCCGTCACCGTTTCCACCATCGTCGCTTCGCCCACCCAGTCCAGTGTCACTGCGACCAAAACCGCCGCTCCTGATCCCGTCAATCTGGGCTCCACCCTCACCTACGTCTTGACCGTCACCAACTCGGGCCCCGCTGTCGCTCAGAATGTCACGGTGTCGGACCCGCTCCCTGCCGAGGTCACCTATATCCCTAACTCTTATTCCACAACCATCGGCCTCTGCTCTGGCACGACCACCGTGAATTGCACCCTCGGCAACCTTGCCGTCGGCAGCACCGCCGTCATCACCATCAACGTCACCGCCACCACTTTCAGCGCCTCTACCCTCTCCACCAACACCGCCACCGTCACAAGCTCGACTGCCGCTCTCACTTCCAACGTCCCCAATTACCCGCTCTACCCCAGCTTCGTGTCCACCATTCAGGCCTCAACCGCCGTGGACATCTCCTCCTTCCAGGCCTTCTCCCAGCCCGATGGCTCCGTCATCCTCGAATGGCGCACCCATGAAGAGTCCCGCAACCTCGGCTTCCATGTCTATCGCGAGGATGCCTCCGGCCGCACTCGCATCGATCCTTCTCTTATTGCCGGCTCCGCTTTGCTGCTGCGTGGTTCCCGGCCTCAGCATGCCGCCAAGATCTATCGCTGGATTGATCCGCATCCCGTTCGCGATGCCGCGTACTGGATTGAAGACCTGGATATCAATGGCACGCGCGGCACTCATGGCCCCGCTTACGTCGAGTCGCCTTCCGCCGAAGTCGCCGCCGCGCTTGCCTCCGCGCGTTCCTCGGCCTTGCTAAGCAGCCAGCGCGCCTCATCCGTCTCGCCCTCTGCCGCCAATCCATCCCCTGCTCTGGCGGTTCCGCGACCCGGTCTCCCTATCCCACCGCCAGGCCTTCCGCCTCTCAGCATTGCCGATCATCAGGCCGTCAAAATTTCAGTCGCTCAGGAAGGCTGGTATCACGTCTCCTTTGCCCAGCTTTTTGCCGCGGGTCTCGATCGCTACACCGACTCACGCACGCTTCATCTTTACGCCGAAGGAGTCGAACAGCCGCTTCTCCTGACAGGTCGCGCCAGCGGTCCTCCATCTACTTCTGACGCCATCGAATTCTACGGCACGGGCATCGATACGCCCTTCTCCGCGGATCGCGTCTATTGGTTGATCAGCGATTACCAATCGCCCAAGCGCATCCTTCCGGTGGCGACGCCTATTTCCGGCAGCACCGCCCCAGCGAGTTTCCCCTTCACCGTTCTTCGCGAGGATCGCACCATCTACTTCGCCGCTCTGCTGAATGGCGAAAACAACGACAATTTCTTCGGCGCCATCATAAGCTCGGAAGCGACCGATCAGGATCTCTCCGTCGCACACATTGATCCTTCCTCAGCGCTGCCGATCTCCGTGGACGTCGCTCTCCAGGGCGTCACCGACGCGCAGCAACATGGCGTTACTGTGCAGTTCAATGGCGCCACTCTCGGCGAAATGGACTTCCTCGGTCTGGCGCTCGCGCAGCAATCTTTCCCGGTCGAATCCTCGTTGCTCCAGAACGGCAGCAACACCGTCACCCTCACGGCTTTGAATGGCGACAACGACGTCAGCCTCGTGCAATCCATCGCGCTCCATTACGCGCACACCTATGCCGCGGACGCGGACTGGCTCCGCGCCACCGCTTCTGCCGGTTCGGAACTCCACCTCACCGGGTTCACTAACCCGCAGATCCGCGTGTTTGACATCACCGATCCGCTCAACATCTCGGAACTCGCCGCCAAGATCTCACCCGAATCGGGCGCTTACGGTGCTGCTTTGGCACTCTCCGCCCACGGGCTTGCTGTTCGCACCATTCTCGCTTTCGCCAACGACGCCATTTCCGCCCCGGTTTCTCTCGCGCCGCATGTTCCCACGTTCCTCGAAGACAATCGTACTGGCGCCGACGTTGTCATCATCACGCATCCCGATTTTGTCACCAGCCTTGCGCCGCTTGTGCGCCTGCGCGAATCACAGGGCCATCACGTCTCTCTCGTTACCACCGACCAGCTCTTCGACGAGTACAATTACGGCGAGCGCAGCCCCTTTGCCATCCGCAGCTTTCTCCAGGAAGCCGCCTCCGTTTGGAAGAACAAGCCCCAGTCCATCCTGTTCGTTGGCGATGCCTCCTTCGATCCACGCGATTATTTGGGTCTCGGCGATTTCGATTTTGTGCCCACGCGCATCATCGAAACCGCGGCTTTCAAGACCGCATCCGACGATTGGTTCACCGACTTTGCTCAGAATGGTTTCGCCACAATTCCTACTGGCCGATTGCCCGTGCGCACCTCCGCCGACGCCGATCTCGTCGTTTCCAAAATCACGGGCTACGAGCACGGCAGCTCTGCCGGCTCCTGGAATTCGCAGGCTTTGCTGATCGCCGATCAGAATGTCGATTCCAACTTCACCGCTGCTGCAACTTCTGCCGCGGCCACCCTTCCGGCCACGCTGCAGGTCTCAGAGATCTTTGCCGACTCGCTCGATACCGCTACCGCCCGCTCCCAGATTCTCGCCGCTCTCAATAACGGTGCGCTCTTGGTCGATTACAACGGCCACGGCGCCGAGCAGCAGTGGTCTTTCGCCGATCTCTTCGACACCACCGACGCCGCTGCACTCTCCAACGGAGGACGCCTCCCCGTCTATCTCTTGATGGATTGCCTCAATGGATTCTTCCAGGATGTTTACGCCGAGAGCCTTGCCGAGTCTCTTCTGCTCGCTCCCAACGGAGGCGCAGTCGCCGTCTGGGCCTCTTCCGGTTTCACCCAGCAATCGCCGCAGTCCACGTTGAATCAGGCATTTCTGCACTTTTTCGCCGGCAATCCAAATCAATCCCTCGGCCGCCTCGTGCTTCAGGCGAAGGCCGGCACCACTGACAACGATGTCCGTCGTACCTGGATTCTTTTTGGCGATCCCGCGATGAAACTCCAGTTCGTGCCCGCAGCCATTCCTGCGCAAACTACTGCGCCAAAGTCTCAGCCCGTCACTATTCCCGTAAGCAATCGCCCCTGTCTTCCTGTAGCTGTCTGTTCGAAGGAGAAACAACGCCAATGAGAATCGCTCGCTTCTTTTCCAGGGCCGGATTTTTCGTTTTTTCTTGCGTCTCTGTGCCTGCGCTGGCGCAAACGCCACCCGCGAATCCTTCTCTGGGGCTTGTCGCCAAATCCGTCTCCGGTCACATCGGCGATGCCGCTGCCCCTGAAGGCGCCACCGTCTATTCCGGTGACTATCTTTCGACGGAGGACGCTGGCTCCATGCTCGTTCGCGTCGGCCCACTTTCCCTTGAACTCCAGGGCTCCTCGGCCGTGCACATCTATCGCGCTCCCTACGGCGCGGTCGTTGAACTGAATCATGGCACCGTGGTTTACACTACGCCCGGTGGTCACGAGAATATTGTCATCGTTGCTTCCGACGTGCGGGTCACGCCCGTGCTCTCCCTCGCCGACCTGGGCCGCGTCTCGATGGTCGATCCCTGCGATATCACGGTCTACAGCCAGCGCGGCCAGGTCAATGTGCAGGTTGGTTCGGAGTCCCATCTGATCGAAGAAGCCAAGGCCTACCGCGTCCGTGCGGAGAACGAAATCAGTTACCGCAAGTATCTTTCTCCCGATGCCAGTGATTACCACGACTACCACGAGCATCGCCCTTGCGCGCCGGTCGAGATGGTGAAAGGGAAGCTTCCCATCGCTCCGGGCCAGAGCCGTTTCTTGTATGTCGCCGTCGGCGTTGTCGGAATAGCCACCGTGTGGGGCATCGACAGGGCACTCGAAAGCCCCAATCGCCCGTAGCCACCAGTTCCCCCGCACTTCTCTGATTTATCTTTGTAGGTGTCGAGCACTGCTCGACACCATCTCGGCATCCACCACTCAAAATCTGTCATTTCGACCGGAGGGACGGCGTTTTTTGCCGTCCCGGAGTGGAGAAATCCCTCTTCGACTTCGGATTCCAGGATGAATCTTTCTTTTTGTCACGAGGCCCCACAGTTTTCCCAGGGCGCGCTGTTCTTGCCAGTGCTCTTGCCTATCCCGCCATCAATTGTGTCCGCCGGAGATCTCTCGCACAATCGCCCCCACAAAATTCTTCGCATCTCCGAACAGCATCAGCGTCTTATCCAGGTAATACAGCGGGTTTTCAATCCCCGCGAATCCCGCGCCCATGCTTCGCTTGATCACCATCACGGTGTGCGCCTTGTCCACGTCCAGAATCGGCATTCCGTAAATCGGGCTGCTCGTATCCTCTCTTGCCGCCGGATTGGTCACGTCATTTGCCCCGATGACCAGCGCCACGTCCGTTTGCGGAAAATCCCCATTGATTTCATCCATCGCCAACAGTTTGTCGTACGGAATGTCCGCCTCCGCCAATAGCACGTTCATGTGGCCCGGCATGCGTCCTGCCACCGGATGGATGCCGAATTTTACGTCCACGCCGCGCTTGGTCAGCGCATCGTACAATTCGCGCACCTTGTGCTGCGCCTGCGCCACCGCCATCCCGTACCCCGGCACGATCACCACTTTGCTCGCTGCCGTCAAGATGCCTGCCGCTTCCTCCGGCGACGCGCTGCGCACCGGCCGCGCTTCCTTCGCTCCCGCCACCGTGGCCTGTTCCTGTCCAAACGCGCCAAACAGCACGTTCGTGAAAGAGCGGTTCATCGCCTTCGACATGTTCACCGAAAGGATGAAGCCGGATGCTCCGTCCAGCGCTCCCGCGATAATCAGCAGTTTGCTCTGCAGCACAAATCCCATTGCCGCCGCCGACAATCCCGCATAGGAATTCAACAGCGAAATCACCGTGGGCATGTCCGCTCCGCCAATCGGAATAATCATCATCACGCCGAACACCAGCGGAATCCCGATCATGAACGGAAACAAATACATTTTTTCCGGATGCAGCACCAGGATCGCCGCAATGCCGATGGCAATCGCCAGCAGTCCCAGGTTCACGAAATTCTGGCCTTTATAGGTAATCGGCCGCTGCCGCAGCACTTCCTGCAGCTTCCCCGCCGCCATCAAGCTGCCCGTAAACGTCAGCGCTCCCAGGATGACCTCCAGGGACAGCACGCCCATCATGAGTCCCGGTACATTCGGCGCCCGCAAGTAAAACTCCGACGTTCCTACCAGCGTCACGCACAACGCTCCAAACGCATGGCTCAACGCCGTCCGCTGCGGCACCGCGGTCATCGCCACTCTTCCCAGCGGCACGCCGATAATCGTTCCCAGCACCAGCCCGATCGCGATCAACTTGTAATCAACGATGCCCTGATGCAGCAGCGTCCCCGCCACGGCCAGCAACATCCCTGCCTCGCCGGCCCACACGCCGTGCCGCGCGGTCACCGGGGAACTCAGCCATTTCAGCGAAAGCACGAACAGCGCCGTCGCGATTAGATACGTCACTTCGATCAGGTGTTCTGTCGCGATCATGTGCGTCACGGCTTCCTTGGCCCGCTGGCCTTGAACATCTTCAGCATGCGGTCCGTGATCATGAAGCCGCCCACGATGTTGCTCGTCGCCGCCACGATGGCGATCGTTCCCAGGATCTTTGCCAGCGCGCTCTTTCCTTCGCCCACCAGGATGATCGCCCCCACCACCGCGATCGCGTCCAGGGCGTTCGTCAGCGACATCAGCGGCGTGTGCAGCAGCGGTGACACTCGCCGGATTACTTCAAATCCGATAAACGCCGCCAGCATGAAGACGTACAAGCCGGTCATCAGATCCAGTTTCATCGGCTTTCCCCTCCTCCCGGCGTTGTCTGCAAAGCCGGCAACGCGAAAAATTCTCGTACCCGCGCGTTCACGATTTCTCCCTCATGCGTCACCAGCGTTTCCCGCATGATTTCATCCTGTAAATTCAGTTGCAGTTTGCCTTCTTTTGTCAGGTGCAGCAGAAACGACGTCACGTTGCGCGCATACATCTGGCTCGCGTGATACGGCACCATCGCTGCCAGGTTGTACTCGCCAATAATCGTCACCCCGTGAATTACCGCCGTCTCGTCCGGCTTGGTCAGCTCGCAATTGCCGCCGCGCTCCGCGGCCAGGTCCACGATCACGGATCCCGGCGACATCCGCTCGACCATGTCCTTCGTCACCAGCACCGGCGATTTCTTTCCCGGGATCACCGCCGCCGTGATCACCACGTCGCTTTCTGCCACCACCTTGCCGAGCAGTTCCCGCTGCTTCTGATAGAAGCTTTCGTCCTGCGCTTTGGCGTACCCGCTCGCGTCCTGCGCGTCCTTTGCTTCAATGGCCAGCTCCACGAATCGCCCTCCCAGGCTCTGCACCTGTTCTTTTGCCGCCGGGCGCATGTCGTACGCCGAGGCCACCGCCCCCAACCGCCGCGCCGTGGCGATCGCCTGCAGTCCCGCCACGCCCGCGCCGATGATCAGCACGCGTGCCGGTGTTATCGTTCCCGCCGCCGTCGTCAACATCGGGCACATTCTCGGCAGCGTGTTGGCGGCCAGCAACACCGCTTTGTACCCGCAGATCGTCGCCATCGAAGACAGCGCGTCCATGCTCTGCGCCCGCGTGATGCGCGGCATCAGCTCCACCGAAAACGACGTCACCCCGCGCTCCGCGATCTCCTGAACCGTCTTCACTGTTCCTAGCGGCCGCAAGAATCCCACCAGCGCCTGACCCTTGCGCAACAGCGGCAGGTCCGCGCTTCCCGTCTTGTCATTCGCTCCGTGGCATAAGAACTGCACGATAATGTCCGCGGTCGCAAACACCTCTTTGCGGTTCGCGGCCATCTTCGCGCCCTTTTCCACATACTCCGCGTCCAGGTAGCCGGCTGCCTGGCCCGCGCCCGCTTCGATCAACACATCCAACCCGGCCTTCTTCAGATTCGGGAGCATCGCCGGCACCAGTGCCACGCGCCGCTCTCCTGGATAACCTTCTCGGGGCACACCAACGATCATGTACCCTCCTTCCTTCTCCGCAGTTCCTTCAACTTCAATTTACTCTCCCGCATTCGGCCCTAAGAAACTCAAGTAATTTGTCATTCCGACCGGAGGAGCGGCGCTCTTGGCCGTCCCGTAGCGGAGGAATCCCTCTGCAACTTCTAATTCCAGGCTAATCCGCGAGGCAAGCACGCACCCACAGTCTTCTACCGAACTGCCAGCGGCAGCCTGGTCCATTCGTGGATGCTCGTCCGGAGTCGAGGGTGGAGCGAATGCCCCTCTTCCAACAGGCGGAACGCAGCCATGCTACTCGCATCTGCCGCGCCATCCCCACTTTCTTGTTTTGACCGCCGAATTCTATCTCCAACAACCTTCGAGTGACAAGCGCGCATCCCCTCTACTGCGCCCCTCACGATCGCTTCGCAATTCTTGCCCAGGATAAGAGCTCCCCTACTACTTCATCCCTTCATACACGGCCCGCGCTTCCCGCAATCTTTTCATCACCAGGTCCTTCTCCGCCGCCGAATTCCAATCCGGATATTTCTCGGTCACCTCGATTGTCCGGTCAATCCATGCCTTGAAATACTCCGCGCCCTCCTGCGAATACGCTCGTTTTCCGCCGATGGTCACATACACGGGACTTGTCGTCGCATACGCATAGTTATCCAGCACGGGATACTCCGCCTTCTCGCTCCAGGCCCGCAACACGCACCATCCGCTCTCATTGAGTGGAATCGTCCCTGCCACATCTGCCGTGTCGCGCGCTCCTTCCAGCTTCAGTTCTCGCGCCACACTCCCGTTGCACACCACCTGCAGATGATCCACCGGCACGATCGACCGCAATTTCGCGGTGAAGGGAACTGCGCTTTGCGCCGCATCAAATTTCAGTTCGCTTCCCACCATCTCCCCGCCCATCTTGAACTCGATCAGCGGCCCATTCGTCGCAAACGTCCGCCCATTCTTCAATCCATCCATCCACGTTTCTATATTTGCCGGCCAACCGGGCGTCCACACGTACACGCGGTCGAATCCCACCTGCCCGCGGATTGGCGCCGCATAATCCGCCGTCGCATCCGTTCCTCCGCCCGCTGGCAAGCGAAAGCCCAGGTTCAGCAGCTTGTACCACACCACCGCCGTGGATTTGTGGTCGCTGAACCCCACAATTTCCATGTAGTCCAGCTTCCCCAGCGCCACATCCACCGGCAATTCATCCGTAATCTTCTGCGCCGGCTTCGCAAACGGGTCCGGCACCTCATCAAACGGATGCACCGCTCCCACCAGAGCCCCCTGCGCATGCGCCATGTCATACACATCCGCATTCATCGGATATAAACTCGCCGCCGCCGTATTCGGATACCCCGCATATCCCGGTAGCAACAAATGATCTTTTAACCTCAATACCCCGCGGTGCCCCCAGTAACTCGTGTGGAATTCCTGTCCCTGCACCAGGAGCACGTCCGGATCGTGTAAACCCTTTTCCTCCACACCATTCTTAGGAACAAAATGCAAGAATTGAATATCGGGAAATCTTTGCTCCTTATTTACGGTCAGCTCATGAATCACTTCGAGTCCTTCGCTTTCTCCCTGCTCGACCAGGTGCTCTGGGTTGTTCCGGTATGTTCCTCCATAATTCATGTGTACATGAAGGTCCGATGCGACCCAATGGTCCTCTCGTCCGCCATTGAAATCCAGAGGCTCTAATGTCGCGTCGACCCCGGAGACTTTCTCGGCTTTCACCCCTACAATCGTTCGAAATGGTCTAGCCTCCAGTCCTTGCGATACTTCGATGGTGAGTTTTCCAGCAGGAACCTCAACCTTCGCGTCCACGCCCTCTCCCGTGTGGAAATAATGTCTTTCCAGCGCGCGCTCGTTCCGGTCATATCCGTCGTCAGCTTGAATCCACGCATCCCTGGGAGCAAACGAGCGGCCAGCTTCATCGGTGATAGCAATTCGGACATTGGAGGAAATGCTCGGGCCTTCGGCGTTGATCTCGAGTATGCCATGAGGATGCAAATAATTTCGATTCGCCGCCTCCAGCTTCCCTCCAGCTCCTCCCTGAAGCTCCTGCCAGTGGATCACCGTGGACCCCGTTTTATTTGAGACGAAAGCGAGGACATTTCCATCCGGCGACCACCTCACATTTGTCTCGTCCCAATTGTCATACGTCACCGGGAATGCATCTCCTCCGTCTGCCGGCAGCACCCACAAGTTGTGCCACTGCCTTCCCAGATACGAGCTGTACACCATTCGCGAGCCATCCGGCGAAAAGTCCGGCCGCGCTTTCCAACTCGTCTCCTCGTAATGAATTTCGCGCGCCTCCGCTCCCGGCTCCGCTTTCATCCGCCAGAAGCCGCCGGTCCCGTGAATGTGCCCGCGGTTTGAAACGAACAAAATCTCTTTCCCGTCTCGCGTCCACACCGGATTGATCTCCATGTCGTATTCGCTGTAGTAGTACCGGGGCAGGGAACTCTTGGTTTCCCCCGTCAGCCGCACCACATTTTCCAGCGCTCCATCTTTCACATCTGCCATGAACACGTGGAAATGCTTGTTGTACTGCGTCGAAACCCAAACAATCTTTTTCCCATCCCGCGACCACCGCGGCTCCACATTCACCGCTCCACCACTCGTCAACTGCTTCGTCTTCCCACGCGCCAAATCCAGCAGCCACAACTCCATCGCGTCCTTCTGATACGACACGTACACCACGCTCTTCCCATCCGGCGACCAATCCGGCTGGTAGTCGTATCCCGGTCCGTCCGTCAATTGCGTAGCGTCTCTCGTTCCCAGGGTTTGCCGCCAGAGCGATCCCGCCATCGAGTAAATCAGCTCTTCCGAATCCGGTCCCCAAGTCAGGCTGCTCGGTCCGCTCGTCAACTGCGGCAAATACAGTTCGCGGTAATAATAAGGATGCGGCTCATCAATCTGTGGCAGCACCGGCCGCCGTTGTGCGCTCGCCGGAAGGGCGATTCCCGTCACTAGCAAACAAACAAATCCCAGTACTCGTTTCAACTCAACCTCCGCTCACCCGCATACTATGCCAAAACGCGTAGGGGCGCAGCATCGCTGCGCCCCGGTCACCTCGGTCGAAAGTCTTTCTTTACTTAAAACTTAAAACTGATAATTCCCTCACGCCAGCCCCGCCTTCGTCAGCGGCATCTCCCTAATTCGCTTTCCGGTTGCCGTAAACACCGCGTTATAAATCGCCGGCGCCACGGGCGGCAATCCCGGCTCGCCAACTCCTGCCGGCGGCGCATCGCTCTCCACAATGTGCACATTCGTCTCCCGCGGCGCCACGTTCATCCCGGCAATTTGGAAGCTGTCGAAGTTGGACTGGTCGATCACGCCATCTGTCGCTGTGATCTCCCCGTAAAACGCGATGCTCGTGCCCATCACCGCCGCGCCTTCAAACTGCTGCCTTACCGTCGTCGGATTCACGATCGTTCCCGCGTCCAGCGCCGTGTCTACCCGGCGGATATTAACCTGCCCGTCCTTCACTTCCGCCTGCACCACCGTCGCCACATACGTCAAGAAGCTGCGGTGCACTGCCAATCCCATCCCAAATCCGTTCCCCAGCTTCTGTTTCCCCCAGCCGGATTTTTCCGCCGCAAGTTGCACCACTCGCCGGAATCTCGCGATATCGATCGGGTAATCCGCGTACTCCCCGTCGTAGTTCGTGTAATCCTTCGGCAACTCCTCTCTCGGCATGATGCGATCCGGTCCCAGCAGCGCCAGCACGTACTCCAACTGATCCTTCCCGGCAGCGTGCGCCAGCTCTCCCACGAACGAGTGCACCCCGAAGGCGTGATAAATATTCGCCACCGAGCGCAGCCATCCAATCCGCGTGTGCGCCTTCGCCGGTCCGTTTTCCGCCCGGTGGTTCGGGATCGCGAATGGAATATCGCTGAACCCCAATCCAATCTCTCCGGCATCCGCATACAGCCCCTTCGGATCAAACGTCGACGCAATCGGCGGGAACACGCTTCGTTGCAGCCACGCCGTCGGCTTTCCGTCCGCTCCCAGCGACGCCTTGAAATACATCGCCGCCACCGAATGAAAAGCGTCGAACTTGATGTCGTCCTCCCGGCTCCATACCACCTTCACCGGTTTCCCGGTCTTTTTTGAAAGCACCGCCGCTTCCACGATGAAATCTGGGAAAGACTTTCTTCCAAACGCGCCGCCCAGCAGCGTCATGTGCACCGTCACATCTTCCTTCTTCAATCCCACTGCTGCCGCCACCGCCTCCTGCGCTCCCTGCGGATTCTGCGTGGGCGCCCACGCCTCTACTTTCCCGTTGCGGTACACCGCCAGCGCCGCCGGCGGTTCCATGGGGGCGTGCGCCAGCATCGGCGCGTAGTATTCCGCCTCTACAATCTTTCCGCCCTTCGCGAACTCCCGATCCACATTCCCATTTTCCCGCACCACCTTGCAGGGCTTTCGCGCCGTGGCTTCCAGTTCCTTCCGGTACGCGTCGGAGTTCCACACGCTATGCTCGCTCTGACCCCACTCGATCTTCAATTTCTTCTTGCCTTGGAACGCCGCCCAGGTGTTGTCTGCAATCACCGCCACGCCGCCCAGCGCCTGCATGGTCACCGGTGGCTTGAACGCGTCGATCGTCGCCGTCTGCTTTACGCCCGCAATCTTCAGCGCCGCGGAATCATCCACGCTTTTCACCGCACTCCCGAACACTGGTGGATGCGCCACCGACGCATACACCATCCCCTCCATCTGCACGTCCTGGCCGTACACCGCCTTGCCCGTGGTCATGTCCTTCAAGTCATACCCCGAGGCCGCCTTGCCGATATACCGCCATTCGCTCCGCGGCTTCAGTTGCAACTCCTCCTTCTTCGGCACAGGCAGCTTCGCCGCCGCGGACGCCAGTTCGCCGTAACTGAGTTTCTTCCCGCTCGGTTTGTGCACCACCGTGCTCAGTTCCGTGGCACATTCCTTTTCCGGCACGCCCCATGTCTGAGCCGCCGCGCGCACCAGCATCAGCCGTGCACTCGCGCCTGCCTGCCGTAGCGTCTCGAAGAAACTCTTCACGGAATGCGACCCGTCCGTGTCCTGGTCGCCATACTTTTCGTCCCCCGTGGCTGACTCCACTTTCACTTTGGTCCAGTCGGCATCCAGTTCATCGGCGACGATTCGTGGAAGCCCCGTGCGGTTCCCGCTGCCCATTTCCGCCCGGTGCGCCACGATGTACACCATTCCGTCCGTGGCAATCGCCAGGTACACATTCGGCCGCAACGCCGCGTTCGCCATCGGATCTTCGCCCGCGCTCACCGTTGCGCCCAGCAACTTCTCCGGCAGAATCTGCACGCTCAAAACCAGCGCGCCTGTTCCCAGCATCCCCCGCAAGAATCCGCGACGGCTGACGTTTTCGATTTGAATCATGTCCTCACCCGGTCTTTTCTCGACGAAAATCACGGAAAATCCGTCGACGACCGCCTTCTATCCTACCCGCATTCCTGTTCCTTGCAACCCCAACCCGGCTCCCCCGGCGTCTACTCGCTAGGGTCCAGCACCGCTGGACCCCATCTAGGCAGGATCCTTCGTTTAACCAACTCCGCATCTCTTCAACTCCATCCCTTCTAGTGCACAATTCCCCTCCTCCCCTTCTCATCCGCATTGTGAATCTTTCTCTTCCGCGGCACTCTGGAGGGCAGGGGATTCTCTTCCATGTACGAGCCATTCCTGCAACGCGCCATCGCCCTCGCCATCGAAAATGTGAACTCCGGCCAGGGTGGCCCCTTCGCCGCTCTGATCGTCAAGGACGGCAAGATCATCGCCGAAGGCGCCAACCGCGTCACCTCTGCCAGTGACCCGACCGCCCACGCCGAAATCGAAGCCATTCGCCAGGCCTGTCGCGTCCTCGGCAACTTCCAGTTGTCCGGTTGCGATCTCTACGCTTCCTGCGAACCTTGCCCCATGTGCTTCGGCGCGATCTATTGGGCTCGCCCGGACCGTGTCCTCTACGCTGCCAGCGCCGCCGATGCTGCCGCCGCTGGCTTCGACGACGCCTTTATCTACGAAGAACTCCGTTGCCCGCCCAGCGACCGCCGTCTCTCCATCACGCAATTGCTCCATCCGGAAGCGCTGCGTCCCTTCCAAGCCTGGCTCTCTTCCTCTTCCAAAAAACCCTACTGATCGCAATTCTCACCATCACGCCATTCCTGCCGGGCCGCCGCCTCCCTGCTCCCGCCCAAATCTCCGCCTCGCCTTGCTCATCTTTCCTTCCGCTGCCATACTTCTCTCCCGCACAAAGAAAGGCCTTTTTGATGAAACGTGAATACCATCGCTGGTTGTCTCCGCGCCTCGGCCTCGATCTCGGTGTCGTTGCCTACGGCCATTGGGGCCCGCCGCTCCTGGGTTTTCCCACCAGTGCTGGCGACGAATGGGAACTCGAAGGCCAGGGCATGGTCGGCGCCCTCGCCGATTTCATCGATGCTGGCCGCATCAAGCTCTATTCCGTCAACTCCATCAACGGCCTCAGCTTTTACAACAAAGGCGCTCACCCGTTTCACCGCAGCTATGTCCAATCCGTTTTCGATTCCTACCTCCGCGAAGAGGTCGTTCCCTTCATCTGGGATCACTGCCAATCGCAAATCGCCATTTCCACCATGGGCGCTTCCTTCGGCGCCTATCACGCCGCCAACACCCTGTTCAAGCATCCCGACGTCTTCAAGCGTTGCTTTGCTATGTCCGGTGTCTACGATCTGCGAAATTTCATGGACGGGATGTACGACAACAATTTCTACTTCAACAATCCCGTCGATTACCTCGCCAATCTCTCCGATGGCTGGTATTTCGAGCAGTACAATTCCTGCGACATCCACCTCATCACCGGCACCGGTCCCTGGGAAAATAGCGCCCCACCTATCGCCTGTCCGAAGTGTTGTCCAGCAAAGGGATTCGCCACTCCGTGGACAACTGGGGTCCCGAAGGCGGCCACGACTGGCCCTTCTGGAAGCGCCAGATGCGCGAATACGTCTCCCGCCTGTTCTAGCTGCTCGGCCAGCTTCTAACGGTCACTTTGCGTTCCGCCGCCGTCGCGAGAGCGCATACGTCTGTCGTAGGTAAACGCCTAAAATCGCTTTGTATTTTCGTTTAGAGTCGTATAAAGTCATTCACTCGGCTGAGCCCAAGCGATTTCTTGCCTGCCCCGCCAAGGCAGGCGCACATGGGGGGCTGGATGATCCGTCTACGCAGTTTTCTGTTTCTGCTGTTTTTCGCGGGTTCGATTTCTTGCACGCAAGCGCAAACCGCCGGCGACACTCCTTCGCAACCCTCTTCCGCGCAACCTACTCCCGCGAACTCCGGCGGAGATTTCTTCCGCGACTGGTTCAGCATGGTCTCCGCAACGCAGGCCGCACAGCCCCATTGGATGACTCCCGTTGCTACCACCACGCCTCGCCTCGAACAGGAGTTCCGCTATGACATTTTCTGGCAGACAAATAGCGCGGACGTCACCCGCGAAAACTACGGCGGTGCCAAGGGCCTCGAGTTGATCCCGCAGAGCCACGTCGAAGTGATCCTCGTCGCGCCGCCTGCCTACATCGTCCACAACTCCCCCACGGTTCAAAATGGCTTCGGCGACTGGGGCTTTCTCGTGAAGTACCGCATCCTCTCCGCCAACGAGGAGCACGGCAATTACATCCTCACCGCTTTCTTCCAGACCACCCTCCCGACCGGGCAATACAAGAACGGCGCCACCGACGCCATCATCACTCCCACCATCGCCTACGGCAAAGGCTTCGGCCACTTCGATATTCAAGGCACGTTCGGCGCCTCTCTTCCAACCGGCAATGAAGCCAAAATTGGCCGCACCTACCCCTGGAATAATGCGTTTCAATATCATCTCTGCCGCAAGTTCTGGCCCGAACTCGAAATCAACTACACCTATTTCCAGGACGGCCCGGACGACGGCAAAACTCAGGTCTACCTGACGCCGGGTATCGTGCTTGGCAGGTTCCACCTCTGGAAACGGTTGGCGCTCTCCGTCGGTGGTGGCTTTCAAATCGCCACCACGCACTTCTACACCACCAACCACAACGGCATCTTCACCGTGCGTCTCCCGTTCTGAGCCGCCGCAAGCAGTTTTTTTTGGAAGGCCGGGGCTTCAGAGTCTGTTTGAATACGTCCATTTTTCGTCAGGGCATGGCTTCACAGGTTGCGGAAAACTTCGCAGTTCAGGGGGTCGGAGCTTTAGCTCCGACATTAAGTGCTTGGGTATCATTGGGCTTTAGCCCCTGAGGAAACTCTTTTCCGCGATTTTTCGGGAACCTGTTAGGCCAGCCCCAGATGATCCAGGTGGTAGCGCCCCTTCTCGATCACCTGATCCTCATCGATCCACACGTCGCAATTCCGCGTCAGCACGTCCACATGCGTCCGCGACTTCCAATTCGCATGTGTCTGGTTCCCGTACGGATCGCCAAATGCGATGTGCACTCCCGGAAATTTCTCGTCCTGCAGCAGCACGCCGATCATCCGCGACAACCCCAGGTTCGTTCCAAACGCCAGTTCCCCCACCCGGTCGCTGTTCTCGTCCGTGTGGCAATACGCCCAGAACTCCTCTTCCAGATCCTTCCGCCCGCACTCCGCCTTCTTCAGTCTTCCTCCCGCAATCTTCAGCACCAGCGGCGTCGCCTGCAAATCCCCGTATTTCCCGTTGAAATAATCTCCCGCCGTCGCGTCGCACACAAACGTGCCGTCCACCGTCGCCGGCGTCGTGAACACTTCCCCCGCCGGCAGGTTCGACCAGTATCTCGGGCTGATCAGCCCGCTCGTCTTCACCCAATCCAGCCCACGGTCAAAGTGCGCGCTGATCGCAGTCCCCGCCTCTGTCTTTACCGTCAGCTTTTCCGCCCTCAACATCCGCTCGCGCAGCCGCTCGCTCAAGCGATCCACCAGCCGGTAGTCCGCGCGCATCCCCTGCTGCATGATTTCCGGCGTCACCCCAATCATGTGCGCGTAGCGGATCTGCCTCCGTTCCACCACCCTGACGATCGCCATTCGCGCGGTCAGCTCGCCCGGCTGCGGCGTCATGCACAAGATCCCGACGTCGGCCTTCTCCAACGCTTCCAGCACCGGCTCTGGCGCGCTAATCATCGGCCGCGGCCCAAAATCCTCCAGCAACAGTCCCGTGATCTCCGCCCCACGCTCTTGCAGCGCCTTTTCCAGGCTCGCCGCCACCTCCCGGCTCACCTCATCCGCGATCAGCGTCACGCGCTCGTTCGCGCGCACGCTCAGGCAAACTTCCACGGCGTTCTTCGCGCCCGGCATCAGCTCATTCGGTGCGGTCCCAAAAGACATTCTTACTATTTTACCCGAACTGCTCCCCCTGCCAATTCCCTCTGATCAGAAGTAGGCCTGATTCCGATTATCCATCATAGTGAAGAAAGTCACGCCCACCGCAACTTCCCGCATCGGGACTTCTGGCCAACATCGCCTGTCACACCTGGGCGTCGGCGGAAGGCGCGTTCATGCTCGCCCCAAACTGGTAGTTTCCGGATGCGCCGTGATCCAAGCACAATCGCCAAAATGACCAGGGGAATTGGCTCTTTAGGGGGTAGCTCTTCCAGATCGGCACGATGAGTCCCATCTGGCACAGCCCGTGCGGAAAAGCGAGTTGGGCAACCAATAACGCCCGCTATCTTGTTGATTCTGTATGCCAAGCTGGCCGGCCAGCGCTGGGTTACTGGCCTTTCGTGTGCTCGCCCTAGGGCCCAGGGGATGTTCCGCCTGGACGGGAGAGCTCTGAGATGAAGGTGGAAGTGTGCAGGCTCCGCAGAGCCGCTGGATGGGTTCTTTGCGCCTCAATCTTGTGTGTTATATCAACCCGGGGCCAGGAATCACAGAAGCCTGACCTGGGCGGACTCAGCATCGAAGATCTTTCGAAATTGAAAGTCGAGTCGGTTTACGGTGCTTCAAAGTTTCTCCAGAAGGCTGCGGATGCACCCGCCTCGGTAACCGTGGTCACGGCCGAGGAGATCCAAAAACACGGGTATCGAACCCTGGCGGATGTACTTCGAAGCGTCCCCGGCTTCTACGTGACCTACGACCGCAATTACAGCTACGTCGGAGTGCGGGGATTGTCAATGCCAGGGGATTACAACGCGCGCATTCTCTTTCTGCTTGATGGGCACCGCGTAAACGACAACATTTTCGACGGAGCGTATGTGGGTACCGAATTCCCGGTCGATGTCGATCTGATTGACCGCATTGAGATCATTCGGGGACCTAACTCCTCGGTCTACGGCACAGGAGCATTTGTCGCGGTCATCAACGTGATCACCAAGCGGGGCCGCGATTTGAGCGCCACCGAACTCTCCGCCGAAGCCGGAAGTTGGAATTCCTACAAAGGACGAGTGAGCTACGGCGGCCGTTTTGACAGCGGCCTTGAAACACTCCTCTCCGGCTCTTTCTACAACAGCCAGGGGCATACACGGCTCTTCTATCCGGAGTTTGACAATCCTGCCACCAACAACGGGATTGCTGAAAACGCCGACGGAGATCAGGCCTACAACGTGTTTGCCGACATCATCTACCGGGATTTCAACATCCATGTCGTCGACGCCTCTCGTACCAAGCACATTCCGACCGCTTCATTCGGTACTGTCTTCGACGATCCACGGACCCGAACCACCGATGCCCGTAGTTATGTCGATCTCCAGTACCACCACATGTTCGGATCCTGGGAGACGCTCGTACGGACCTCATACGATTGGTACAACTATCACGGGATCTACACTTACGACTATGCGGGCAGAGGCATCCCGCCGTACACGGAGAACTACGACGCTGCCAACGGAAGCTGGTGGGACCTTCAGTGCGATGCTTCCCGAATCTTTTTCAAACGACACCGGGTCACCCTCGGCACAGAATTCCGCCAGGATATACAGCAACAGCAAGTGAACTACGATATCCAGCCTTATTACCTCTACGATGACGACCACCGCACTGCGCGGGTTGGGGCATTGTATTTTCAGGACGAGTATTCCATTCGCAAGAACCTGGCCTTTGTGGCGGGCCTGCGCAGCGACTGGCATGAAAAATATGGAAACATGCTGAGTCCACGACTAGGTATCCTCTTTACTCCGAAGCCGAACACGGACATCAAGGCGAGCTACAGCTGGGCGTTTCGTGCACCCAACAGCTATGAAAGCTTCTATGCCGGCAACAAGACCAATACAGCAAATCCTTCCTTGAAGCCGGAGAAGATTCGCAGCTGGGAATTGGACCTGGAGCATCGTTTCGGGAAGACGTATTCCGTATCAGGCGCCGGTTTTTTGAATCGGATTGACGATCTGATCGAGCAGAATATTGACCCTCTCACGGGCCACCCTTTCTATACGAATTCAGCCCCAGTGCAAACGAAGGGGATCGAAGTCGAGCTGAGAGCAAAATGGCTGGGCGGCCTGGAAGGCGCGATAGCGTATACCTTACAAGACTCCAGGAACGTTGTCACCGGAGACGTGCTGACCAATTCTCCAAAACAATTGGCCCAGGCGAATCTCAGTGTTCCTCTGCTGCAGAAGAAGCTCTTTGCAAGCGCCGATGCCCAATATGTGAGCGAGAGAAGAACAATCGCGCAAACAGAATTGGGCGGCTTCTTCGTCATGAACCTGACCGTTTTCAGCCGCAAAATGACGGAGAAGTTCGACTTTTCCGGCGGTCTCTACAATCTTTTCGATAAGCGCTACGCCGACCCGGCCAGCATCGAACATGTGGAAGCCTCGATTCCGCAAGACGGGCGAAGCTTTCGGATAAAACTGACCTATCGGCCTCATTTGAGTGCAAAGTAGGTGTGGAAAAATATCAGCCCCGTGATCAATATGCAGCAGCAAAGCTGCTCAGTGCACAAGGCGAACTTCCGGCCAGTGGGCAAACTTACAGCCCGTCCGATCCGTGGACTGCTCCGCGTGCCGCTAGTATTCTGCCTGGCATACGCCATGATACCCAGTATTGCCGCCGGGCACGGGGACGCCGCGGGTGAGTACGAATTGAAAGCAGCGATGCTCTATAACCTGACGCGCTTCGTCGAATGGCCGCCCGCGGCCTACCCCGAACCGCAAGCTCCGATCCAGCTGTGCATCCTCGGGCGAGATCCATTCGGAAGCTCTTTGACATCCATTGTCCTCAAACAAACCGTTAACGGCAGGCCGGTGCTGATTCGCCACTGTCAAAATGATAAGGGAATCCGGGCTTGCCACCTCCTCTACATCAGCTCTTCTGAGAGGAAAGCCACCGTTCAGATCTTCTCAACTCTGAAAGGCTCAAGTGTCCTTACAGTCGGAGAAATGACGCAGTTTGCCGCGCATGGCGGCATGATTCAATTCTTCTTGGAAGACCAACAGGTGCGCTTCGATATCAATCTGGATGCGGCCTCGCGGGCAGGGCTCAAAATTAGCTCAAGACTGCTCGTGCTCGCGCGCATTGTCAAAGATCAGGGCGGCAATGAGAAAAGCGGAGACTCCACGATCCCATCGCAACCTTTCAAGGTGGCCGTCTCGTACGTCCCGTCCGGCGACAGAGATCTCGAGCAAGAATCAGCGCAGGCCGCAGCCTCCGCCAAAGAGAGTGATCAGCGACCCGGGAGCCGATAAGAATGAGATTGTTCCTAAGTTCCTCGATCCGACAGAAGCTGGCAGCAGTGATTCTGACGACCAGCTGTCTGGCGTTAGTTCTAGCGAGCGTGGGCTTCGGGCTGTACGAGCGCGCCAGCTACCGGGCGATGATGACCGCTGAACTCTCCGTTCTGGCAGATACGCTGGGAGCGAACGCAGCGGCGGCAGTGATGTTCAATGATCGCAAGTCGGCACATGACATATTAGGAGCGTTGGGGGGCGAGAATCACATTGTCGCTGCCTACCTGTACGACCACCAACGTAAGCCCTTTGTTGAATATCGTCGCACGGGAGTTCCAGAGTCTTTCCAGGCGCCGGCATGGGTCGAGGAGGGCGCCAGATTCGACCAGGAAAATCTCACCCTCTTTCGGAAGGTGTCCTTCGACCATGTAAACGTCGGTTCCATCGTCATAGTCTCTGACCTCAGTGTGCTGCATGCACAATTTCGGCAGTATGCGAAGATTTCTGCCCTTGTATTAGTCGTGTCCATTCTTCTGGCCTTCCTCCTTTCTTCGCAGTTGCTCCGACTGATCACTTCGCCCATCGTGCACCTCGCGGCTGTTGCCAGCAGGGTATCCGCTCAAGAGGACTACTCACTCAGAGCCACAAAGGAAGGGAATGACGAAGTTGGCTCGCTCGTCGGTTCCTTCAACCAAATGTTGGAGGGCATCCAGCAGCGAGATGCCGCCCTGCAGAGTGCGAATGAAGAACTGGAAACTCGTGTCCTGAAGAGAACAGAAGAGATGCGAAGGGCAAAGGACGCCGCCGAAGAAGCCAGCCGCGTAAAGAGTGAATTCCTGGCCAACATGAGCCATGAGATCCGGACACCCCTGAACGGCATCATGGGAATGACGGATTTGGCGCTCGGAACAGAAATTACCACGGAACAGCACGAATATTTGGATACGGTCAAACAGTCAGCTGATTCACTCCTGGTTGTCATTAACGACATTCTGGACTTTTCCAAGATCGAAGCGGGAAAAATCGATCTTGAAATGGTCGACTTCAATCTCCGCGATTGCCTGGAATCTACAATGAAGATACTCGCCTTCCGTGCAGATGAAAAAGGGTTGGAGCTACTGTGCGAGATAGCTCCGGAAGTTCCGGAGGTTGTGCGGGGAGATTCCAGCCGGCTTCGCCAAATTGTGACTAACTTGGTAGGAAACGCCATCAAGTTTACGAATGAAGGTGAAGTGGCGATGAAAGTTGAGGTAAAGTCGCAAGGCGACGACAACCGCACACTGCAATTCACTGTGTCTGACACAGGGATTGGGATTTCCCCGGAGAAGCAAGCTCTAATCTTTGATCCGTTTTCCCAAGCGGATACCTCGACGACACGGAAGTATGGCGGAACGGGATTGGGCTTGACGATTTCGGCGCGCCTCGTAGAACTGATGGGCGGGAGGATTCGGCTGGAAAGTGAAGTTGGGCGAGGAACTCACTTCTTCTTTACCGTGCAGATGAAGAGTTCAGAAATGCCAAGCGCGATTGGAAGCATCGCTCCGCCTGAGATCCTGCGCGGGGTAAAGGTCCTAGTCGTAGATGACAACAGCACGAACCGGCGAATTCTGGATGGGATGCTGAGGCGCTGGGAGATGAGGCCGACTCTGGTTGAAGGGGGAGAGGGAGCGCTCGCGGAATTGTCCGCTGCGCGAGAAACTGAGGAGCCATACAAGCTAATTTTGACAGACATGCATATGCCGAAAATGGATGGTTTCTCCTTGGTAGAGCGGATCCGGCAGAGGCCGGAGCTGGCCACGGCAACCATCATGATGCTGACCTCCGCGGGTCATCGAGGAGATGCGGAGAGGTGCAAACAGTTGGGTGTGGCGGCTTACCTACTGAAACCCATCCGGCAATCGGAATTGCGCGAAGCCATTGCCCAAGTCCTGGGCGCGCGCGAACAGACCGGCGCGATTCCACTGGTCACGCGGTACTCCTTGCAAGATGCGCGCGAACCCATGACGGTCCTGCGAATATTGGTGGCGGAAGACAACCCCGTGAACCAACGGTTGGTGATACGTTTGCTTGAGAAGAGAGGACATCGCGTCGTGTTGGTGGTCGATGGGCGACAAGCCATCGAGGCACTCAACCAAGGAAGTTTTGACCTGGTTCTGATGGACGTGCAGATGCCGGAGATGGACGGGCTTGAGGCGACCGCGCTCATCCGGGAAAAGGAAAAAAAGACCGGGAAGCACCAACCAATCATCGCCTTGACCGCCCATGCCATGACAGGCGACCGCGATCGATGCCTGGCCGCGGGAATGGATGGTTACTTGACGAAACCCATCTGGCCACAGGAACTCGATCAGATCCTGGAAAGTTATGTGAATCGGCGGATTTCAGTACCTGAGGTGGTCAATACCAAGTAGCCTGCAATCTGCGGGCCCCCAGATCCCTACACACTGGGGCACGTAGAATTTGTTCGCCGAAGTGGCACGGCTCATCTGCTATGTCAGATGGATGGCTTTCATGATTTCATCTCTACAATCAGATGATTGTGCCCACCGCTAAACCGATGGCTGTTGCGAACTGTGCTGCTTTCTATCGCGTCTTTTGTCGTAGACGATGTTTGGCAAACCCCTGAGCCTGAGAAAGGCCAACTCCCGATTAACGCTAGCGCTTTACCGGATGCGCGTTCTTGCTGAAGAGTGAACGAGGGCGAGGAGATCCTTGCGCGTCCGGCAAAGCCGTTTGGACGTGGCCGCCCGTGATTGCGGTGGACGCGGGCACTAGGCAAATTCAATTGAGGGAAGGGGTGAGTTTGAGCTGTGCCGAGACTGTGCTATCGGGCGCAACCCACGACACGGCACGCCCAGAATTCGAGGCAGGAAAGTCGACCTGAAAATGAGGTAGCCGATCAGGAGGCAATAGGGCCCGAAAAATACCAGGGAGCTGATTTTGTAGGGAGCGAGATTAAAGAGGCTAAGAACACCATTGGCGCATCCCACCAGGCTGAAGAACGCCGCGAGCAAAGAGAGGCTCCTTTTCACAGGCTTAAACATGTAATAGAAGAGCAGCGTCACGGCGATGTAGAACGCGTACGCGATGAGGTTGACGGCGTCATATGCAAAAAGCCAGCCCCGGCCAACGAAGACCTCGGCGGATACTGCCGTCAGAAAGTAAAGCAAATAAACGACACCGGTAATCCTGGCCTTGGGACGCGGCGACGCTTCTGCAATCCGTTCCATCATTTCATAACCTCCAGGAGGGACCGCTTCAGGTTATGTTGTAACACCGATACGTCAGAAGCGCCGATAACTCCTGGTGCGTCGCCTTACCTGTAACTTGGGTACTGGGACCAACTTCTCCGGTAACCGGTAGGGTTCTTTTGTAGCTCTTTGCTCGCCAGGGCTTTGTCCTCGAATGCCAAGCCCGACGTCCGATTTGCTTGGACACGTGCATCCTCGGGTGAGTTGGCAGCGCTGGCCAGCCCGCCAAAAATGAGCGATTCCGTAACAACCCCTGCCTTGTCTTGCGTGCTGAGGGACTTGCCGCGACAGTTCTTAGTGTGTGGGCGCAGCGCGGTTTGCGTGAGGCGGAGTGGCGATGCGGAAGGTGGCGGAAAGCAAGTCTGAGGCGCGGGAGGAACCGCCGACCAGGACCTGATGAGCGACGGGTTCGACACGCCAGGCGGAAGATGCCGGGTCGTAGTAGGCCAGGTCACGGGCGTGCAGAGTGAAGGTGACGCTTTTCTTTTCACCGGA
>Ga0208689_1000213_pt1 | contig 52744 bp, 50 predicted proteins | sample June2015DPH_8_15_FD_184700 | JGI IMG/M metagenome (GOLD analysis project Ga0208689, IMG submission 184700) | Peatland microbial communities from SPRUCE experiment site at the Marcell Experimental Forest, Minnesota, USA - June2015DPH_8_150... | ecosystem: Environmental > Terrestrial > Soil >... | reverse complement strand
TTCGTTCAAGACATTGGCCATGCCCACGGAGCCTACAAGCCTCCGCGGGAATCAATGTCCCGGACGCTACTCTCGTTGGCCGGTTTTCAGGTGATACTCATTGGCCGGTTTTGCGTGATCGCTGAGGAAATGCCAATCACAATCCACAACAACGAAAACCTGAAAAATGCCGCCTACCTGATAGAAGAGCACGTCTTCAACAACTGCAAACTTACGAATTGTCAGTTGTTTTATGATGGCGGCCCATTTCAATGGGCAAACACTTCTTTTGAGAATTGCACTTGGGGATTTCGGGAGGCTGCGCGTAATACGATCCAAGTATTAACGACCCTTGGGCTGTTGAAGCCTGGACAAGCGCCACCACAAGCCCTACAGGGCACAACTGGGGGACAGGTGCATTGAAGGGCAAGACCTTAGCTCGTCCTTTTTTCACACCCCCACAATACATTACTGATTTACAGTGATCGTCAGAAATCCACCGCTCGGAAGGGCGGTGGTTTCCAAATTCTGCACCCCTGTCACGGCTGCAATCAATTGCACAGCCTCCCGGAATTTGTGTCAAGTGAATATTCCTCCTCTACAGTTACTAACCAACTATTCATGGCACCTCCCTCCCCCCTGTCTATTAGAATCATCAGGTTACGGAGAAATCCCCGGTAAATCTTTGGGTTTAAAGGAGTTAAAGTCAAAATCTAGATAACAAAGGAGTTACGGTCACTTCCTAGGACCGGAACCTTTGAAATCAACGAGTTGCGATTTACTAAGTCGCGCAAAATCTAGATTTCAAAGAACTTAGTGAAAATTGCGGCTACAGCCACTCTGGGCTATCTGCTAGTTCTTATTATAACTGATGGTGTCAACTCGGGATTGTCATTACTCCGGGACATTCGATAAGAGCCGATGGACTTCTTCCGCGGGCACGGTTCGGCCGGCTTCGGCGTCCCGCATTCCTTCGTCAATGGCGGCGAGCGTCTCCTCGTCTTCATCACCGACGACGGGAGCGGGATTCTCTAAATCGAACTTCTTCGACTTCGCCGGCCGGTAATGGTGGCACTGACACCTCCGGCGACCAGAGGCTTGGACAGAGCAGCCTGAAGCGTAGGCCGCGCACGGGCCCACCCGGCAGGGAAATCTAGAACCTTTGACGACCTGGGCGCGAGAATGGCTGAGTCGATTCGATTAGGACTCGGCCCCGTTCATCTTCAGACGAATCGGGGTCGGTGGAATGACGAGTTCTACTTCTGGAGATTCGCTTAACCCCAGACATATCTCTTTCCACCGCTCTTTGCGTTCGTTAGGGTCCGATATCGCTGGCCATCCTAGCACAGAGGTGTGTCGGATGAACGGTTGATCATCGCGGATAGCTTGAAGGTTCTGCTGAAGGAATTGTTTCACCGGGACGTCGGCGCGCGCATAGATGGTATAGCGGCCCGGCTCGTCGCGCATCGTATTCTTCTCTGCAATTTCCCAGATTGTTGAGTCAAGTAGGTCGGTTACGTGTATTCCGGAAAGCTTCATGCTCGGAGGAGGCATGAAGGCAGTCGTCTTCGGTCGTTTTCTCTGACGGCTAAACTGACTTTTCGAATATAGAATACGTGCGACTACCTCGGAAGGCGCTAATTCACGTGGGACTTGAGACGCAGTCTCAACGCGCCGGATTCGTCGCAGCAGAGTCGTGAGCCAGTTGGGACAGTGCATTCGCAATTGATCCAGGAATCCCATCATCAAACCAATCTGTACCCCGAAAGGTACTATATCCACGCATACAAGCGAAGGTGCATCGGCCCCTTTCATTGATGCTGACGCTTAGCGCCTTACGTGAGCCGAACGACCAGTCCAATGCCACATCGCCGTCGGGGTCGGCACTAATCTCCGGCTGTGGCGCGGTAGTGGGCAAGGATTCCAGGAAACGTTTCGCCTGAAGGTAGGCCTCACGGTTCATCGGCTTCGCCCCGTAACCGTCCCATCCTTCAACAGAGGCTTCGTCTCGCACCACGTCCAGTTCGTCCAGTGTGCGTTCGACTCTATAACGGACCGCGTAGCTGGCCAACAAGTGCATCCGTATCTGTTCGAAAATGTCCGCCAAGCGCACCGCAGACTCACCCCAAGCAGTTGATCGGTTTGGTGTGATCAGCCCGCTACGTCGTTCCAAAGCCAAAGCTTGTGTCATCGTACATCTCCACAGTTCGCTCAGTGAGGCTCGCAAAAAAAATCTCATTCTTTAGCTTCCGCAGCTGCTCGAAAATTTGCAATAGCGACGGCTCCTCTGCAGGGAACACGGATTCCCGGAACGCGTCGATGTCCAAAAGAACTTGTACAGTAGAGGGATCCAGAGGTCTCTCTAACGCTTGAATCAGGATCGCAGAAATACCCCTCTCGGGAGCATCCACGACTACGCGAGTTAGAAACTCACGTACCGTTTGCGGAATCGGTTCAGGCAGCACTGGAGGCGCTGACAGGTATTGGCCCAGATCCGCTGGTGCAGGCAAACGTAACCGATTGATATACCTGACCGCCAGCCTGGAGACCTCAAGCGGCTGCGCCACCTGCACATAGATCTTCCAAAGGCGGCGCGCCTCTCCAAATACTTCTTCCCACGTTGTGTAAGGTTCCAGTTTGCTGAAAGTGAATCCGTCAACTCTAAACTGCGCGACCGCCGCCTGACTGCGGCACTGATAAACCCACCCAAGAGGGGCCTCTACCTGGGTCGGCACAAGCGCTTTGCCACGTTCTATACCAAACCGCGCTTCGACACGGTGCATCATTGACGGTGGTTCATATTGCTGGCCAATTTTCGGAAGGAGACCAGACATTTGGTCCGCCGCGATGCCCTCGCGAGCCAAGACACGAAAGTCAATGACCGCCTCGACGATAGGAGCACGGGCCAGGTGTGAGCGAGGTCTAGCCATTCGAGGTACGTCGCTTTCGTTGCGAAGAAGGGCTTACAGGGAATCTCGGCGGCTCGACAAAATGCTGCAGCGCCTGCTCGATGAACCTGCCACCAACCTCGGCCGGCGTTCGACCGTAGATTCCTCGTGTGGCAAGCTCCTTCAATATCTTAATCGATTGCACAGACAGCGTCACTTCGAACCGATCACCCTGAGACGAGTTGGGCGGCCTGGACATGATATTACCCGATTATTATCGGGTATAAATCTAAACCTGCCAAGTGCTAATCTTTCGCAGGCCAAAGACCTGTCATCTGGTTGGTTAGGTGATTCCTGCCCGGATGCCCGAGGTGGTCGTCCCCACGCAGGCGCTAAATATCTAAATTCTTTACGTCGAGGGCGTTGTCTTCTATGAATTTTCTGCGGGCTTCTACGTCTTCGCCCATCAGGGTGGTGAAGATGGTTTCGCACTCGGCTATGTCTTCGAGGCGGACTTGCAGGAGGGTGCGGCGCTCGGGATCCATGGTGGTTTCCCAGAGCTGCTCGGCGGTCATTTCTCCGAGGCCTTTGTAGCGCTGGACGATGTATTCTTTGCGGCCTTCGTTTAGGACGTAGTCGAAAAGTTCGCGGGCAGTATTTTTCTCGACGATCTCGGGCTCTTTCGCGCGTCTCGCCGGCGGCTTGCCGGTTTTCTTCTCAGCCTTCTCGGCGTCTTCGCTCTCCGCAGCGCTTAGATTTTCCTCTTCGTCTTCGCTTTGTTCTTCACTCTTGTCTTCCGCTCTGGCTGCCGTCTTTGCGGGTTTCACCACGCTCTCGACCACGAAGGGCGGATCGAGATACTGCTCGATCTGCTTGAACTTGGCGATGAGCTGACGGCATTCCGGGGTTGAGGCCAGTTCCCAGTTGACGATGTGCTCGGCGCCCTGCGCGTTGACGAAGATCAGTGCCCAGAGATTATGTTCTTCGTCGAAGCGCGTTTCGACGCTCTTCAGCTTCAAGTCTTTTTGCAGTCGCTTGAGTTCTCTTTCGAGCTTCTCGATTTTCTTCGGCGGAGTATTCTTGTCGCCTTCAAAGTCGGCGCGCTTCGCCAGGTCGAACTTGGGCAGCAGCGCGGTAATCTGCTCTTCGCGTATGCGCTTGTTTAACTTGTCCAGGAACCCTAGATACTCGTTCAGAACGGTGATGAACTTAGTTAGAGCGGCGCCTTCGAGCCTGGCTGCGCCTTCGCCGTAGCGGATGATGAGGCCTTCGGACGCGCGCTTCACCATCACCTTGACGAATTCGCGCTCGTCCTTGATGTACTGGTGCGACTTGCCTTTCTTGATGCCGAAGAGCGGGGGCTGCGCTATGTAGACGTTGTTGCGCTTGATCAACTCCTGCATGTGACGGAAGAAGAACGTTAGCAGCAGGGTGCGGATGTGCGAACCGTCTACGTCGGCGTCGGTCATCAGAATGATTTTGCCGTAGCGGACTTTGGTGGGATCGAAATCTTCTTTCGAGATGCCGGTGCCGAGCGCGGTGATCATGGCGCAGATTTCTTCGTGGGCCAGCATCTTGTCGTAGCGCGCTTTTTCCACGTTCAGAATTTTTCCCTTGAGCGGGAGGATGGCCTGGAAGCGGCGGTCACGGCCCTGTTTGGCGGTACCGCCTGCGGATTCGCCCTCGACGAGGAACAGTTCGCAGCGGTTGGGATCGCGCTCGCTGCAGTCGGCTAGCTTGCCGGGGAGTCCGCCGCCATCGAGCGCGCCTTTGCGGCGCGTCAGGTCGCGGGCTTTGCGGGCGGCTTCGCGGGCGCGCGCGGCGTCGATTGCTTTGTTGATAATCTTGCGGGCCACGGCGGTGTTTTGCTCGAAGAATGCTCCCAGCTTTTCATTGACTACAGCCTGCACTATGCCTGCTATGTCGGAATTGAGCTTACCCTTGGTCTGGCCTTCGAACTGCGGTTGCGGCAGCTTGACGCTGATCACGGCCACCAGACCTTCGCGGACATCGTCTCCGGTTAGATTTTCTTTTACGTCTTTGAAGAGGCCCATCTGCTGTCCGGCGTAGTTGATGGTGCGGGTCAGCGAGGTGCGGAAGCCGGAGAGATGCGTGCCGCCATCGACGGTGTTGATGTTATTGGCAAAACTGAAAACGGATTCCGAGTAGGCGTCGTTGTACTGGAGTCCGATTTCCATCGCCACGCCGTCGCGCTCGGCTTCCATGTAGATGGGCTTGTCGTGGAGAACGGACTTGCCGCGGTTCAGGTGCTTGATGAACTCGGCGATGCCGCCGGTGTACCGGAAATCGGTGCGCTTGGCTTCGCCGGACTTCGAGTCAGTCTGGCGCTCGTCGGTGAGCGTGATGAGCAGGCCCTTGTTGAGGAACGCGAGTTCGCGCAAACGCTGCGAGAGCGTGTCGAAGTTGTATTCTATGTCGCCAGTGAAAATAGTTTTGTCGGGCAGAAAGTGAACGCGGGTCCCGCGCTTCTTGCTGGCGCCTGCCTTTTTCAGTTTGCTGGTGGGCTCGCCTTTCGAGTAGGACTGCTCCCAGGTGAAACCGTCGCGCCAGATTTCTAGATCGAGCTCTTCGCTGAGCGCGTTGACGCAGCTCACGCCGACGCCGTGCAATCCTCCAGAAACTTTGTAGGAGTTGCTGTCGAATTTGCCGCCCGCGTGCAGCGTGGTCATCACGACCTGCGCGGCGGAGATTTTTTCGCCGTCGATGTCCATGTTGTCGACAGGAATGCCGCGCCCGTTGTCGACTACAGTGATGGAGTTGTCGAGGTGGATGGTGACTTCGATCTTGTCCGCATAGCCGGCGAGCGCTTCGTCCACGGAGTTGTCCACGACTTCGTACACCAGGTGATGCAGGCCGAGTTCGCCGGTCGAGCCAATGTACATGGCGGGACGTTTGCGCACCGCTTCCATGCCGCCGAGGACTTTGATCGAGTCGGCGGTGTAGTCTCCGTTGGTCGTTTTGCCGTTCTTGTTCTTCGCGTCGTTGTTCGCGTCGTTGTTCTTCGCGTCAAGGAGTTCGGCTTGCAATTCTTTCGTGGCCATTCTGCTCCGTGGAAGAATGCCGGATCGGACGCCTGGCTGGAGGGACGATTCCGGGACTGCTCGGGTGATCTCAACTTATTGAATTTTCTGCTATTTAGCTATCACCAGACCTTTATGCATTTTAACACAAAAGACACTCATTTTGAGGCTGGAATCGAGACCATAAACCGCGTTTTTTGTTGCTCTTAGGGACGTGGGTTGGAGTGTGACGCGCCACACGGATGGCGGGGACGGATTCTAGTGTACGGACGGTTTTGCGGCGCCGAAATGCAGCCCGTCCATCAGATCGTCGAGTTCATCTTCGCTGCCGGCGATGAAAGTAAACGAGACGATCTGACCCTTCGCGAGCAGTACGAGTGTGCACTGGCGCATGATGAGTTTATCGCTGAGCGGCTTGATGAAATCGGCGCGCAGCAGTTGCCGCAACTCAACTTCCAGCGCATACGGTTCGCCTTCGGCCTTGAAGCCTTTGGCGGTCGCGAGTTCGGTGAGCGGGCCGAGGTAGTCTTCGGCTTTCTTGAGGCCGGGATAGGACGCCGCGCTCTCGGAGGCGATCACGACCGCAGAGTTGATGGTGTCTCCGGTGGCCTCGGGAGGACGCTCGAAAGCCGCAAGCAGGAGTTCTGCTTTACCGGCCTCATTTCCCTCTTGCATCTCCTGGGTGCGCTTCACCCAGCCGTAGGGAATCTGATAGCGGAATCCGAAAGTGGGGTTGCGGTAGAGCTGTGCGTCTTCGTGCGTAGCGGCGGGCTTGGCGGGTGGCGCGGCGGGCCGAGGCTTCTGCTGTGCGGGCGATGACAACGCGCAGGCAAAGAGTGCTAGAGCTACGCCACGATTCATTGGGATATGATTCAGTGTACATGCCATAGCGCGTCGCCAACCGCGAGTTATAATCGCAGCCGCAAAAGGAGTCTGGTAGTGCCCATCCCGACGCGGTTCGTGCTACTTTTGCCACTGTTGTGTGTCATCGGGGCGGCTCAGGGATCGGCTCAGGAAAAATCTCCGACAGCTGCATCGAATGGGCCAGCCCTGCAGAAGGGACAAATCATCCCAGCCGTGCGCTCGGCGGCGAGACCCGGGCAGAGCTATGCGCTGTACATTCCCACGAACTACGTTCCGGAGCGGCGCTGGCCGATGATCTATGTGTTCGATCCCGACGCGAACGGAAGCAGGCCTCTCGAGTTGATGAAAGAGGCGGCCGCGAGCTACGGCTATCTGCTGGCGGGTTCGAACAACTCACGGAACGGCTCGTGGGAGATGGAACGGGACGCGGCCCAGGAGATGTGGAGCGACACCCACGAATCCCTTTCCATCGACGACCGGCGCGTCTATTTTGCGGGGTTTTCCGGGGGAGCGCGCGTTTCGGTATGGCTCGCCCAGCTTTGCAACTGTGCTCACGGCGTCTTTCTTAACTCGGCGGGATTTGGCGTGTCCTCGACGCCCTCGCACAAACCGGCGTTTGCAATATTCGCCATGGCTGGCATGACGGATTTCAACTATGCCGAGTTGGCGGAACTAGACGCGCGACTAGAATCTCTAGGCTCCCGCCATTTCTTCCGGCGGTTTGATGGAAGACATGCCTGGGCTCCCGCGACGGTGTGGCAGGAAGCTCTCGCGTGGTCGGCGCTGTGGGAGATGAAAGACAACCTGCGAGACCAGGATAAGGGCATCATCAGTGCAGAATTCGTGCGCGCCACCGACCGCCTCCGTCAGCGCGAGGATGCTGGCGATCCGTATTTCGCCGTCGGAGAATACCGCGCCATGGCCGCCACTTTTGACGGTCTCACAGACACCTCAGAGCTGAAGAAACGACTCAGCGCTCTCGCCGACAGTCCCGCGGTTCGGGAGGGCGCAAAACAGGAGAAAACCGAAATCGAGAAGCAGCGCAGCCTGGAGGCGGACATCGTCAGGGTCACGGCGGCAATGCGTGTTGCCGGTGGCGATCAGGCCTCTCTGTTCGAAGACGCCTCGAACCGGATCCGCCAGTTGAGGGAAAGCTCGATCAAGGAACGGCGTCCCGAATCGCGGCGCGTTTTGGAGCGCGCTGCCGCAAACATTTTTGCTATGGCCATGGAGACGGGCGAACAACTCCTGGACCAGGGACAAAGTCGTACCGCCGAGCTTTATTTCGAACTGGGAGCGATCGCGCATCCGGATTCGAAATGGCCTCTTTTATCGCTGGCACAATGCCATGCCATGATGGGCGACAAGAAAGCAGCGCTTCGCGATCTGAAACGCGCACGGGAAGCCGGATCGACGATTGCCGAGCTAGCCGAATTCGTCAAGGCGAATCCCAAGCTTGCGCCCCTTATGGACACCCCGGAGTACAGGAAGTTGGTGGCTATCACTTCTCAGTAAGCTGTATGTCCCGGAGGCTGCTCTTCGGCTCTCCGTGTCCCGAGACAGTCTCATAGAGACCGCGCGGCTGGCAAAGACGCCGGCACTACTCGCTTCTCAGGAATCCGATCTCCGGCCGCAGCGCCTGAAGGCGCTTATATAACGAAGGAACTTAGGGCATCGCTAAAGTGATGCCCTGATACGAACCGTACTTGCACCACTGATCTCTAGTCCATTGATCGCTAGTCTATGAACATGCAATCTCCATAGGAGTAGAACCGGTACCCTGCCTCGACCGCGTGCCGGTAAGCGCCCATCACGAACTCCTTACCACCCAGCGCGCACACCAGCATCAGCAGGGTCGATTGCGGCAGATGAAAGTTCGTCAGCAGCGCGTCTACGATGCGAAACCGATAGCCCGGATAAATAAACGCGTCCGCCTCGCCTCGCCCGGCCTCTACCCGATTTCCGCCTGTTCGTTCCGCAGCGTGCTCCGCAGCGAACTCTGCAGCGTACTCTAGTGTGCGAACGGTGGTTGTGCCCACCGCCACCACGCGCCGCCCCTCGGCTTTCGCCAGGTTGATCGCCCGCGCCGCCTCGACTGGAATCTCGTACCACTCCCGATGCAGCTTGTGATCTTCCACTTTTTCCACTCGTACCGGCTGAAAAGTGCCCAGCCCAACGTGCAACGTGATCTGGGCAATTTCAATCCCGCGACCACGAATCTGCTCCAGTATCTCCGGCGTGAAGTGCAAGCCCGCCGTAGGCGCCGCCACCGATCTTGCCATCGACCCCGACGCCTGGGCGTATACAGTCTGGTAGCGATCCCGGTCCGCTGCCCGGTCGTCGCGGTCAATATAGGGCGGAAGCGGCACGTGTCCAATGCGCTCGACGCGGGCAAAGAAATCGGGGACCGGGGCGAATCGAATGCGCCGCTCCCCAAAACTGCCGCGTTCCGTGACCTCGGCTTCCAGTTCGGCTGGGTCGCCAAAGTAGAGCTTTTCTCCAATCCCGATCTTCCGCCCGGGCCGTACCAGGCATTCCCACTGATTCGGATCGTCCGCCACCTGGCGGGTCAGCAGAACTTCGATGCGCCCGCGGAGAAAATCTCGTGCCGCCGGATTGTGTGGGCTCAGGGGTTGGGCCCGCTGTCCGCTCCGGTGGCCGTAGAGCCGGGCCGGGAACACCCGCGTATTGTTCACGACCAGCAGGTCGTCGGACCGCAGCAAGCCGGGGAATTCGCGAAATTTCCGATCCTGCCAACTCCCAGGCAGCCGATTCAGATTCGGACGATCCAAGCTCAGCCGATTCAAGTGCAGCAGGCGCGATCCGGCGCGGTCCGCCAGCGGCTCCTGCGCAATGCGTTCGGGCGGCAGATCATACTGGAAGTCCGAGACGAGCATCGAGGAGATTATAGGGTTTGAGGGCAGGCTCCAGGCCGCCGCTGCGTCTGCCGGCCTCCGTCGCCTTCTATTTACATATTTTGACCTTCTAGTGGTTGTAAGGTTTCCGAGGCGTGCTGTACCATGACCGCAATGGCCAGCGACCGCCAGCATCGTCTTGCGATTGTGCAGTACGGCCGCCTGCTGCACGAAAACGGATTTGTTGCGGCCACCGATGGGAACCTGTCAGTCCGTCTCGACGAAAAGCACCTGCTGGTGACTCCCACCTGCATAAGCAAGGGCAGGATGCGTGCTTCCGACATGGTGATTGTGGACATGGACGGAAAACGCCTCGCCGGTAAGCGCAGAGTTTCGACCGAGATCGGCATGCACCTGCTGATTTATCGCCTGCGCCCCGACGTGCACGGCATCGTCCACGCGCACCCGCCGACCGCCACCGGGTTTGCCGCTTCCGGTTACGATCTGAACCGTCCGCTGGTGTGCGAGGTCGTCGTCGGTCTGGGCTCGATCCCGCTGGCCCGCTACGGTACCCCCGGCACGCCCGAACTGACCGATGCTCTCGAGCCCCTGATTCCGCACCATGACGCTATCCTGATGGCGAATCACGGGGTCGTGACCTTTGGGTCCTCGCTCGAGAGTGCCTACATGAAAATGGAAACCGTGGAACACTTCGCGAAGATCGCGCTGGTCACGCACCTGCTCGGCAACGAACAGCCGCTCGGGGAAAAAGAAGTGGAGAAACTCCACGAGGTACGCCACCGCTACAACGGCGGAGCAAACCCCACTCCGCCCCGCAGGCCGGTTGCGGGGGATAATCTTCGAGCGGATGATCTTCAATCCGATCTTCAATCCGATGGCGAGCCGAAAAAGACGGCCGGCAGCCGCCGGTAGAGTTACTCCCCTCCGATGCGAAACCTCACGCCCGCGCGGAAGTTCGCCGTCAGCGCCGGATATCCTACCACTTCGTTGTAGTGATCGTTGAGCGCGTTCCCGACATTCGCGTATGCCGTGATTCGCGAATTGATTGCATACCACCCGCCCAGATCGACGCGAGCGTAGCCAGCCGCGTGGTCGATGCCGAAGCCATCAAAATCGGAATCCGCACGGCGGCCCACAAAGCTTCCACCCAGATTTGCGCCCCAGCGCGTACCGAGGCAGCTCAGTAAGAGAGTGGCGGAGTGCTTGGGGCGGCGGAGCAACGGATTTCCCTTGTCATACAGAGGGTCGCAAAAATTCGCCGGGGTGCAGAGAGGAGCTTGCAGATACTGGGTCGAGGTATAGGTATAGGCCGCGTTCAGCGACAATCTCGTCCGGATCCTTCCTTGCAGCTCAACTTCGGCGCCGTGAGCGAGAGATTGTTGCACATTGAAAAACTGGCCTACGCCCGCCTGATTGGTTCCATACTCAATCTGATCGTGGAAGAGATTATTAAAGTAGGTGGCATCCAGGGCCCAGCGGCCTGCAAGCAATTTCTGCTGGAAGCCGGCTTCGAAGGCTCGAGTGCGCTCCGGCAACAGACCAGGGTTCGGAACGTAGTATGGAGCACCGGCAAAAGTCTGATAGAAGGCGGGTTCCATGAACCCCGTGGCATAGGAAAAACGCAAGCGCGTTCCAGAAAAAAATTCTCCACCGCGGAACGCCAGCAGAGTTAGAGCAACCCGTGGCACGCCCGTATTGCCGAATACGCTGCTATGGACAAAGCGACCGCCGGCGATGACGGACAGCCTGCCTAGCGTAAGCTGCTGTTGCAGGTATGCATCCTGATTGAGACGCTGACCGGGAGTTTCTGGGGGATAGTCGAGGTCGCCAGTGGATCCGTTTTCGTTTTCGATGCGATAACCGAAGGTGGAGTGTGCCCAGGTTCGTTCGGAATAATCGCCCTGGTATTCAAATCCCACGCGGTTGATGTGATCGTACTCGTGAGAGGGATAGTCGTCGACGCGGGCAGGATCGCCGTTCAGATTCACTTCGATGTAGCGGTAGAGGTAGTCGAAGCCGCTGAATCGGTGCTGCCATCCCGAAGGCGCTGCCACGGTAAGTTCCACACTGCCTAGCAGGCTGTTGAGCTGCGACCATTCGCTGGGATCGGGAGGCTGGAGCGGATCGCCATTGAAATCCCATTCTCCGGGAACTCCCGTATGACTGTTGGAATGGCGCATGTGCACGCGCAAAGAGGCACGGTCGCTCAGCGCAACTCCGACATTCGCGCCCTGCAGCGAATCCGAGTAAGCATCGTTCACGCCCTGACCGTTGGTGTTGAACTGATCGCCAAAGAAGTTATAGTCGAAGCGTCCGTGGGCGCCAGCCAGAGATGCGTAGCCGTTGGCTGTTCCGAAATTTCCTCCATCGGCGCCAAAGCGGAGTTCGGGGACCGGAGTGCTTCCAGTGCGCGTCCACACCTGCACGACGCTGGTCATGGCATCGGAGCCGTACAACGTGCTCTGCGCGCCGCGCACAAATTCCAGGCGATCGGCTTGCGCCAAGGGCAGAGTGCCAAAGTCAAACGTTTCGCCCGGGTTATCGACGGCAACCCCATCGACAATCACTTTGTTGTAAGTGGACTCGCCGCCGCGAACAAAGAGAGAGGAGATTCCGCCGCGTTGCCCGGCTGTATTCACGACCGCGCCCGGCAGGAAACGCAGGGTGTCGTCCGCGGCAATCGGCTGCATCACTTCCAACTGCTGGCTGCTCAGACTGTCAACGTCGGCGCCCGCGGCCTGGCTCGGAACTGGAGTGCGGGTCGCGGTCACCACCACGGTTTCCGCCGCCGTCGCCACGCGGAGCTTGATCGTGACGACTTCGGACGTTGGGGGAAGGTCCACCGTCACCATTTCTGCCGCGAAGCCTGGAGCCAGCACCTGGACGCGATAAGAGCCTGATGCCGCCTCGCGAAAAATCACGAGCCCTTCGGCGGATGTGCTCTGCACGGCCACGGGTTTCCCCAGCTTGAGCAATTGCACCTCAGCGCCGGCGACGACAGCGTCTTGAGGATCGACAACTTTGATTTTGATTTCGGCGGAAGCGATGGACAGAAGAATGTACAACAGAAAAAAGACACTAGCGAATACACGAGAAAACCGCATGCACGTCTCCTTTATCACGCGAAAGGGTTGTGGTGGAAGGTTCACGCCGGTCTCCTGGCTTTGCGAGTCAGGATGCGAGCTTTCGCTCGAACATCCAGCTACTGCAATCGGCCTTCCCAGGTTTCCCCAGTGGCCGGTTGCGATTTCCTCGCTTACAGTTGCGCGGCAGCGCGGGATTTGCACCCGCTTCCCATAGCGCCAGCGTGTCGCCGGCCTACGATCATGCGCGAACCTAATTTTGAGAAAGAGCAAAAACAGCAGCCCAGCAAATCTACCGGGCACCCCAATACAAAGTCAAACGTTAGCCCTTAATGATGGGAAACTCCGCCGATCCGACTCGCGCAACGTGCTCCTCAGCGAACCGGGTGACGCGTTCGAGCGCACCCTGCAGCTGCCGGTGAAACTCAGCCATCTGCGCATCGTCGGCCTCGGCGGGAACTCGCATCTTAGCGCTGACGCGCACCAGCGCCTTCGAAAATGGCTTCGGGATCATCAGCTCATCCCACGTGTTCAGCACCCAGGCGTCGCTGAGCGCCACGTAGAACGCCGCCATCGGCAAAGCGCTGGCACGCGACAGCAGCACCGGGCCCGGCTTGGCCACGTATTTCGGTCCGCGTGGACCGTCAATCGTAAACACAACCAGGTTGCCCTGTTCCAGCTGGCTTCTCAAGCCGAGCAAGGCTTTCGCGCCGCCGCGGCTGCTCGATCCGCGCAAGGCGACGAAGCCAAGTTTTTCAATGGTCCGGGCGATGTATTCCCCGTCGAAGCTGCGGCTCACCATCACTGCGATCCCGGTCTTTCTCCATAACCACGCACTGGCGAACACTGCCCGGTGCCAGAAAGAGTAGATCACCGGTTTTTCGTAAGTCGCGTCCGGCGGCGAAGGCGGCTCTTCCCACGATATTGAATAACGGAGAGTCGGACCGATCAGCGAAATGGCCAGATAGCTCGCCCCGCTGATGAGCCACAAAAAAATTCTTTGTCGCAGCGAGAATCGGCGCGTTTCTAAAGCGGAGGGCTGCTCAGGCTCAACCGCGGCTGAAGAAGAACTCACGCGGATATTGTAGCCGGGCGGGAAAGGTTTAACTGCAGGGCTGACGGTTAACTGCAGGCTGACGGCCGAAAACGGATGGCCTACGCTTCCAGATATGCCACGATCCACTCTTTCAGCCGTTGCCGCCGTTCGTCGGTCGAATCAAAGCGAATCCCGAAGCTCTTGTTGGGTTTCTTCCACGTAACGTGCCCGCGCACCCAGACGCGGGGCAGCGTCAGCAAAGAAAACGACACTTCCACCAGACTTCCTGGTTCGGGCACGTGATTGCCCTTGAGCGACATTCCCCCCGAACTGATCTCCTGGCTGGTGGCGGTTATGCGGCCACCGTCGGTCATCACGACCCCAACCTCCGTCATCACCGGGATACGCACGTAGCGGCGGAATTCGTGCAGCACCAACATTCGAGTCGAGCGCACCAGCTTCATCGCTGCCGACCGCTCCAACGGTTCGTGAAACACCGCGTTGAGGCACAACTTCGAATAGCGCATGGCATCCTGCGCGGTCCCGCCCAGTCCGTAAATGATGATCCGGTTGTTGGAAGCCGATCCTCGCGCCAGCTCGATGATGCTGCCGGCTGCTTCTCCCAAGGGCAAAACGCAAGCCTCGAACTTTTCGTGTTGCAGTCGATCCGCGTGTTCGCGAGCAATCGAAACCGTTTCGATCCCATATTGACGGAAACACTCCGTCACCAGGTTCGCAGACGCCTCGAGCAAGTCAAACAGTGCGACGCGCGCAGCCGTCTTTCGATGGACGGGAATGGGCGCGAGAGCGGTACCAGTCGAAGTTGGCATGAGTCTCAGGGGATGAACTACTCTAAAACCCCATTCTGACGGGCTTTTCCACGGTTGCATAGGTTTCGAAGGGCTTAGCCCCTGTCCACAAGTGCCATTACGGAAGTTGTACTTGGACCCGTTACCCCTACTCCCTTCGTTTCTCGGTGTAGCGCCGACACATTAAGGAAACTCTGATTAAGTTGGTTCCCGGATAGCTTTGAAGGGGCATGGCTTCAGCCACGCCGTTAGAACCCGCCACACAAGCGGCTTTAGCCGCCGAGGCGCCGCCGCTACAATCACTTTGCTCCGCTTCGTTTGCGTTCAGGTAAGATGTTGCCATCCTTGCATCCGTAGCCGCAGTCAGAAGAAGCAGTCAGAGGGAAATGATCACTCTAAACGACATCCAGTCGGCCTTGCGCCACATTCGCAACTCCATCTACCTTTCGCCCTGCGCGCGTTCGGAGACGTTTTCTGAGTCCACCGCCAATCACGTTTATTTGAAGCTCGACAACCTGCAGCGAACCGGCTCTTTCAAAGAGCGCGGCGCGCTGAACAAGTTGCTTTCGCTCAGCCCCAAAGAACGTGCCCAGGGCGTGATCGCGGCCTCGGCAGGAAATCACGCTCAGGGCGTGGCCTACCACGCCGGCAAGCTCGGCATCCGGGCCGAGATTTGCATGCCCCTGACCACGCCTCTCATCAAGGTTTCGGCGACGCGCGGCTACGGCGCCGATGTGGTTCTGCACGGCGCCAACTACGACGAAGCTTTCGAAGAGTCCGTGCGCCGCAGTCAGGCTGAGCACCTCACCTTCGTGCATGCCTTCGATGACGACGCCGTCATCGCCGGGCAGGGCACCATCGGCATGGAGCTCCTCGATCAGCATCCTGACCTCGAAGCCGTCGTCGTCCCGATCGGCGGTGGCGGCCTGATTGGCGGCATCGCCTGCGCGCTGAAAGAATCGAATCCCAAGATTCAAGTTTTCGGGGTTCAGCCCTCGCGCCTGCCGTCCATGAAAGTTGCCGTCGCCGAAGGCAAGCCCGTGACCCTCATGGCGGCCTCCACCATCGCCGATGGCATCGCCGTGCGCCGGGCCGGCGACCGCACCCTGCCGCTCGTTCAGAAGTACGTGGACGACATCGTTACCGTCGAAGAAGAAGAAATCGCCAACGCCATCCTTTTGCTGCTCGAGCGCGAAAAAACTCTGGCCGAAGGCGCCGGCGCAGCAGCTATCGCCGCTCTCGTCAACCGCAAGCTGCCCTTGGTCGGGAAAAAAGTTGCCGTGCTCGTATGCGGCGGAAACATCGACGTCACGCTGCTCTCACGCATTATCGAGCGCGGCCTCGTGAAAGACGGACGTCTCGTGCGCCTGCGCGTCCACCTGCCCGACTATCCCGGCGCGCTCAATCGCCTCACATCAATTCTGGCGCAGCATCGCGCCAATATCGTCGAGACCGACTACGACCGCGCTTACCACGGCGTGGGTCTGGGTGAGACCGCGATCGAAATCACCATGGAAACCCGCGGCCCCGACCATATCGCCGAAATCATCTCGGCGCTGGGCGCAGCCGGCTATACGCAGGAACGAGTGCTGTAGGTAAAGAGCTTTTTCACCGCCGAGACGCCGAGAGGGCAGAGAAAAAAGAAGAAATTCGTGGTTGGGGCTTCTCGGCTCTCTCGGCGACTCGGCGGTAGATTTCATTCAAACTGCCTCCGAAATCTCTCCAACTGATCCTTCACTTCCGCGACCTCTCTCCGCAAGTCAGCCACTTCTTCTTCCAACCGGGTGATGCGCTCGGCATCCGCCGAATTGCGCCCTACTGCCGCTCCGACCTGCACCGGCGTTTCCACTTCCACTACATCCCCGGCAAGCAGATGTGCATATCGAGCTTCTTTCGTGCCCGGCTGCCGGGGCAGCACTTTCGCCAGTGGCGGCTCGCGCTGCATCAACTTCTGCAACGCCGCTTGCACATCCTCCAGCGCTTCGAAGCGGTGCATGCGCTCGGCGCGTCCGCGCAACTCGCCCGGCGTCTGCGGACCGCGCAGCAGCAACACGCACAGCACCGCAATCTCCGCACGTGTGAAGTTAAACACCTCCTGCAACCGCTGCTCGTACTTGGTTACGCGGCTGTCGGCGCCGCGCGCGGGTCCAGCCATGCGCTGCTCCTGCAGACCGTCCAGCGCATCGCGCACCGCGTCTTCGTCCAACTGCATCACTGGATCGCGATTCGACTTCTGACTGCACGCATTCACCAGCGCGTTCAGCGACAGCGGATAGTATTCCGGCGTAGTGATGTCCTTTTCGATCAGCGCCCCCAGCACGCGCACTTCGGTTTCAGTCAGTCTGAATTCCATGGATTTCATTCAACCGTCGTCTGAAGATTGTGTAGAGCCACTTGCGTGTGTGGCGCGGACACTCCCTTCGACTTCGCTCAGGGCAGGCTCTGTCCGTGGCTCAACCCGATTTCGTTCCAACTTAGGACGCCTTGCTGCCCGGGTCCCCCAGTCCAGGATCCATCAGGGACCGCTTGAAACGCACCTTTTCCTGCAAAAGCGCTTGTCTTTCTTCCAGGGGGAGCCCCGGACGTTGCAAGCCGAGCTGCACTTCCTCCAGCCGCCGCCGCAGATAAATCCTCCGCAAAGCTCGCACCGCACCTTCCACCGTCTCGGGCGTCAGCTCTTCCTCCTCGTGCATGAGGATCGAGGCCAACAGCCGCCGATCTTCTTCCGTCTTCGGCAGCGCCAGAACGTCCACCGTCTCGGTCCCCGCCTCCAGCAGAGCCTCCATCAACGACTGCGAAGCCAGCCCCTCATACAGCTGTTCCGATTGCAGCGCATATTGCGCCTGCCGCGCCGGATCGAATTCCTCGTCCGCCCCGTCGCGAGCCGAACTCCGCGCTCCGCCAGCCTGCATCTGCGTGGCCGAAGCCAGCGCCCGGATCAAGACGCGTTCCGCACCGGTGACTTGCGCCTCAGCCGTGGCTTTGACCTGGGTCGCGGAGCGAGTGGTGGCGGCATGCTTCAATTCCTGGCGCAGCACGGCGGAATCAATTCCCAGCTTCTGCGAAATCTCCAGCGCCAGTTCATCGCGCACGATCCGGCTCGGCACCCGCTGAATGTGCGGAAGAAGATGGTTGACGGCCTTGACCTTGCTCTCCGAGTTCCGCACCGGAAACATTGCGCGCACCCGATCGATCAAATAATCAAAATATTTCTGCGAGTTCTTGAGCGCCGCGCCATAAGCGTCCTTCCCTTTGCGGCGGATGAACAGATCGGGGTCGAATCCAGTCTCCAGCGTGAGAACCCTGATGTTGAATTCTTCTTCGACCAGCAAGCCGAGCGTCCGCTCCGTAGCGCGGGCCCCGGCCGTGTCGGGATCGAAGTTGACCACCACATTTTTCGAGAATCGCCCGAGCAATTTCGCCTGCAGCTCGGTGAACGCGGTGCCCGAGCTCGCAATCACATTGTGGAAGCCAGCCGCGTACACCGAAATGCAATCCATCTGCCCTTCGACCAGGATGGAGTACTCGAGCTTGCGAATCGCTTCTTTCGCGTTGTCCAGATTGAACAGCACGCGCGACTTCGAGTAAATCGCCGTCTCCGGAGAATTTAGATATTTCGGCCCTGCCTTCTCATCGGTAGAAAGCGTGCGTCCGGTGAAGGCAGTTACTTTGCCTTGGTCATTACAGATCGGGAACATCACGCGATTGCGGAATTTGGAATAGATGGCGAGAGCTTCAGGCTGCGAGCTTCGAGCTGCGAGCTTCTGGCTACTGTCATCTGGCGCGAGGCTCTCAGCTCTCAGCTCTCGGCTCTCAGCAACTGGCTCACGATGATCGTTTAGCTCCCCTTTGTCACCCTCCGCTTTGTTGTCATCCTGAGCGGAGCGAAGGACCTGCTTTCCTTGCGAGCTTCGAGCTGAGAGCTGAGAGCTTTCCTTCCACGAAAACAGGCCACTCTCCCGCAGCAACTCCTCATCAAACTCGCGCCGTAAGGCATCGCGCAGCAGGAAGCCGGAGTCGGGAGCGTAGCCGATCCGAAAGCGCGCAATCGTTTCCGCATCGAGGCCGCGACTTTTCAGGTATTCGCGGGCATTCGCCCCTTCGGGGCGTCGCAGACATTCCTGAAAAAACGCGGCAGCGCGCACATGCACGTCCAGCAGCGCCATGCGAACCTGAGCGTCGCGCGCCTCCGCCGGACTGGAAAAGCTGACCTTGGGCATCGGCACGCCAAGCTTCTGAGCAATCAGCCGGACGGCTTCGGGGAAAGTGATGTTCTCGACCTTCTGGATAAAGGTGAAGACATCCCCCGACTCTCCGCAGCCAAAGCAGTGAAAAAATTGCCGCGTAGCATGCACCGAAAACGAAGGCGTCTTCTCGGCATGAAAGGGACACAGCCCCGAGAAGTTCTGCGCCCCAGCCTTCTTCAGCTTGACGTAGTTGCCGACGATGCGGACGATATCCGCCTGCTGCTTGAGGGATTCTTTGAAGTTGTCGGAGGAAGTCGAAGTCATTGACGGCGCACACCGGTCCCGTAGTGATTATGAGGGTGGGAAGGCGCTGAGGGGAATATAGCAGGGGCGTTTACGATCCGGAAAAACTGTGGATATCAGCTCATTGACGTTGACGGGTGAGGAAAAGGGGATAATCACAGCCATCTACCCTGTAACCTACCGCTCCGGCCAGGGCGCATCCGGGTCGAAGCTGCGGCGGATTGCCATCACCACTTCACGCATTCGGGTGTTCGACAGGACGCGTCTCTCGCGGCCAATCAACCCGCGCTTGGGGAAGGATTGGATGAAGTGGCCCTTCACGAACGAGGGGCCTGGGAGTCCTGTTTCTCCAGGGAGTAGCGGGACGACCGTTGCTCCCTCCGGGCCGCTGCTGCTGAGGGGAACGATTAGCACCGTGTCTCTTCTGTCGCTGAGGTTTCTTCCGTCCAGCGAAACGACCAACACCCAGTGACGGACGGGCGGGTTGCTAAGATTCGCAGTCCAAATCTCGCCACGCCTGGGAAACACACTAGTTGTCAACGTCGATCTCCACAGCACTCTGTGACAGCGCTGTCTCCAGAGCCCGTTCCTCGGCGGCTTCTTTCTCGGTGAGGTTCGCGAAATACGCAGCCGTGTCGTTTTCCAGTCGTTCGCGGTTCTCGAAGGCAAGGAGTCGGTCGATTGCCAGGTCAATCGCTTCGGCGAGATTCTGGACCTCGCCCTTCTCGATGAGCCGTTCCAGATACGAGAGCGCCGTGGGCGAGATTGTGGTCGAGATTTTCTGACGTGTCAGCCGTGCAGATGTGCTCACGTTCTATCCCCCGATGTTACGATAATATATCATATAATTGTCTGCCAAGTGGAGGATAACGTACAATAGTACATAATATAATTATTATCAGTCATATACATACTTCGTCCATACACCATCACTTCGGCGCTGGCGTGAGTTTGAGATCGGCAAACGTGGTCCATTTGCCGTCCTTGTCTTTTTGCTCCAGCAGCCACTGCCAAGTTGTATTTTCCGGAGACCAGCGGAATGTGGTGTGGAAGGGGCCGTCGGGGTACTCGAAGACGAAACGAATCTCGTTGCCGTTGCGGGCACCGTAGCCGAGTGTTTCGGAGTAGCGTCCGCCGAAGACGTCGAGGAGGTGGAGCACGTAACGCTCGCTGACTGCGTCGCAGCCGAGGAACCAGATCGCTTCGTACCGGTTCTCGGAGGCGGGCGCGGTCGCTGCAGTCTTTTCGTGGATACGAAGGAACTGGTGATTCAGCACCCACTCGGCGTTGACTTCATGATGGGCCTCGCGACCCAGGACTTGTCCCTCGACCTTCCAGGTTCCGGTGATGTGGTCGGCGAGATTGTCTCGCCACTCGGCGGGAGCCTGGGCGATGGATGGAACAGAGATAAGAGCCAGGAGGAGCACCACCAGCAACGCTGAGGTTTTCATTTGATTTCGCCCTTCGGTTACTCGGAGAACGTTTGAGGGAGTCAAGCTGGAATTCCGGCCGCGAATTGTTACAGAGAAAAAGACGAGCTGAGACATCAAAAACAAATGCGGCCTGGGCCAGCCACCCAAGCCGCATTGTTGTCGCGGACGTTCTGACTGCCGCCTTTCGCCGTGGCGAAAGATCATCGCGCAACTGCACTCCGAAAAGTGCCATGCTTTCGATGCTCACCTGAGGCTTGCGCCTCAGGGTTACGATTCAGCGCTTCCATCCTCCTTGGAAGAAGGATTTCTTAGGAGGCCGCGAAGCCTAGGCACCGGCACACTGGACATGCACCGAATTTCCCCCGGCGATTCACTCTCGAGAAAATCACCGGCAACGCTGAACCCTTGTCGGAACAGATTCAGAACATCTCACGCCTTTGACTGCAAGCACTTTGCGGCAGGGGGAAAATTAACGCAACGGCAAAGTGCGGCTCCGTTGTGTAAAAACTGTGGAGCGGCGAAACTTCCTGTGGAAAGGAAAGGAAAAGTGTATTTTTACTCGCGCGGCGCGCGGCGGGAGAAACTGGCGGGCTTCGCCCGGCAGGACTAGAGGCGAGGCCGAGCTGCGCTCGGCTTGGACGGGCGAGGGCGCCCGTCCCCACACGCCAGCTGGGCTGCCGTACAATAGGCGCGATGATTGCTCATCTTCGAGGAACGCTGCTGGCGAAACATCCGAACCAGGCGATCGTGGAGACGCACGGGGTCGGCTATGACGTTGCGATCAGCGTGCCGACGTTCACGGAAATGCCGACGGCAGGCGCTGAAGTCGCGCTCCACATCCACACGCATGTGCGCGAGGATGCGCTGAGCTTGTACGGATTTTTGCGTCTTGCGGAGAAACAGCTTTTCGAAAAGCTGCTGACGGTCAGCGGGATTGGTCCGAAGCTCGCGATCACGATCCTGAGCGGGATGCCGGTCGACGAGATGGTGGGAGCGATTCGCGGAGGCGACCTGGCGCGGCTCACGCGCATTCCGGGAATCGGCAAGAAGACGGCGGAGCGCATGGTGCTGGAGCTGCGCGACAAGCTGCCGGCGCCGGCTGGAGCGTCCGCAATGAGCGCTGCGCTGGCGAGCCCGGTGGAGGAAGATGTTATTTCCGCGCTGGTAAATCTGGGCTATCCGCGCGCGGCGGCGGATAAGGCGCTGCTGGCGGCGCGGGGCGGCAAGAGTCCTCAGAGTTTTGACGTGCTGTTTCGCGAGGCGCTGGGATCGCTGTCGAAGTGATTCCACGTCAAGGAGCCTGTGGTGAAACTCGAATTTCGAAATCCAGCGCCTGAAGGCGCGTCGATCCTAATGCAATTGCGGCAGCCTGAAGGCCTGCCCTGATACGAATCTCACTTACACCGCGGACTGCTAGTTATCCACGCTCGGTAAGTACACACTAAGTGCCGGGTTACCTCGAACATTGGGAGGTTTTGTGCGCAGACGGTCGGTTCAAATCACTTTGCTGGTCATGTGCATCGTGGTCGCGTTCTTCGTGACGATCCCGCGGCTGGTGGACGAGCAGCAGAACAAGCTGGTGAAGAAGCCGCCGTACAGGGCATCCGAGCGGGCGCTGAATCTGCACAAAGAGCTCACGATCGCCGATCTTCACGCCGATTCGCTTTTGTGGGGCCGCGATCTGCTGGAGCGCAGCGCCTACGGGCAGGTAGACATTCCGCGCCTCGCTGACGGCAACGTTGCATTGCAAGTGTTCTCGCTCCCCACCAAGAGCCCGCACGGGTTGAACATTGAGAGCAATGATGACAAGAGCGATGACATTTTCTGGCTGGCGATTGTGGATCGCTGGCCGCCCGCAACCTGGAACAGCCTGACGGAGCGGGCCTTGTATCAGGCGCGGCGTCTGCATCAATTCGCGCGCGGTTCGCGAGGCGGCTTCGTGGTGATTGAGAGTGCTGCCGATCTTTCCAGCTACCTGGAACGCCGGCGTCTCAATAGCAGGCTCACGGCCGGATTGCTTTCGATCGAAGGGGCGCACGCGCTCGACGGCAAGCTGGAGAATCTCGACCTTTTGTACCGCGCCGGGTACCGGATGATGTCGCCCAGCCATTTTTTCGATAACGATATTGGAGGATCGGCGGCGGGAGTTCATAAAACCGGCCTCACGGAAAAAGGCCGCGAGTGGGTGCGGCAAATGGAAGCCCGGCACATGATCGTGGACCTGGCGCATGCGTCGGCAAAGACGATTGAAGATGTTATGGCGATTGCGAGCCGTCCGCTGGTCGTTTCCCACACGGGCGTAAGAGGCACATGCGACAACAACCGGAACCTTAGCGACGATCAGATTCGAGCGGTGGCGGCAAAGGGGGGATTGATCGGCATCGGGTATTGGGACACCGCGACTTGCGGCAGCGATGCGCGGGCGATTGTGAAAGCGATGCGGTATGTTTCCGACCGGGTGGGCGTGGAACATGTGGCGCTCGGTTCGGACTTCGACGGAGCCGTCACGGCTCCCTTTGACACAACCGGATTGGTCGAAATCACCGATGCAATGCTGGAAGCGGGGTATTCCGAACAGGAGATACGGATGATTATGGGAGAGAACGTGGTGAAGTTTCTGAAGGCGAATCTGCCGGAGAACTAGCAGGTGCGTGCTGCAAACTGGCGGCGTTGTCGCGTCTTATCGAGAATGACATTGTGATATGATTGTGTCATATCTTGGAAGGTGTGACAATGGATACGGAAGCCCGACTGCGGGTCAATGAAAATGGCCGAGTGGTGATCCCCGCTTCTTTTCGCAAGGCGCTGGGTATCAACGCCGGCGATGAGGTGGTGCTGCGAATCGAGGATGACGAATTGCGAATCACGACGCTGAAACGGCGCATCGAGCGGGCGCAGCGGCGCATCCGGCGATACATAAAACCCGGCAGGTCGCTGGCCGGCGAACTCATTGCCGAACGCTGCGAGGCAGCCAAACATGAGTAGGGTCGTGCTGGACGCTTCCGCCGTTCTCGCGCTGCTCAACAATGAGCCGGGGGCGGACAAGCTGACTCCGGAACTATTGAGCAACGCCACTTGCAGCACGGTCAATCTCGCCGAAGTGCAGACCAAACTCGTAAGCGCGGGCGGCGCACCCGATGAAGCGTGGGAAGATACTCTCAGCCCCATTCGGGAGGCAGCGCCTTTCACTGACGAGCACGCGAGAATTGCAGGAAGCTTGGTTGCCCAACCCCGCGCCCTCGGGTTGTCATTGGGAGACCGGGCCTGTTTAGCTCTTGGACTTGCGCTTAAGGCCCCCGTGTACACGGCCGACAAATCGTGGAAGAACCTGAAATTGGGCGTCAGGATCCATGTGATCCGGTAGTGGACGCGGGGTGCGCGAGCACTTAGTTGCCGACGAAGCGCAGATATAGGTCGCGGTCGTGGCGGCAGGTTTCCGCCATGTGCTTCACCTTTTCCCAGGCTTCTAACTGAGAGTCATCGCGCACGCGATCTTTCGCACGATCCCATTCCTGGAGAAAGGCTTCCATCTGCAGGTGATTGAACACGGTTTTGCCGAACGGATCAATGCCGCTGAGCAGCAGGAAATCGGCATGGCTGGTGACTGGAACCACGCCGTGCAGCATAACCCACTCGCTGCGTTCGCCGAGATCGTCTTCCAGTTTCACGACCAGGGACATTGCTAACCTCACTGACTGATGCAACTGATGCAATGGTACTGGCCGCAATGTAACAGCCCCGGAGGGCGTTTGTCCAAGGTGAGCCGGGTATCGAAAGTAACCGCGGATTGGTCACCGGGAGAGCCGCAGGCCCGGAACAGATAAGGATCCGCGGACAGGAGTGTCCGCGCCACACTTTATGCTTCGCCGACGTGCGCGCCGTGCTGGAAGTGGTATTGGAGAATCTTTGCGGCCAAGGCGGGGGTCACACCCTGCCCTTGGGCTTCGACGGAGCGGACCACTTCTCCGCGACAGATGACTTCGGTGGCCGTGAGCCCGGCAATTTCTGCCGGGAGCACGAGGCTAATCTCCAGTTGTGCGTGCGGATGGAGCAATTCCTGCGCCTGGAACAGCAAGCCGGAGCGGCTGATGTTCTCGGTGGTGCCGGGGCGCCAGCTCTTTTCACCGAGCGGACGATAGCGCAGCGGAACGTGGAGATTGAAACGGCGAGCTCGGAACGGTGGAACCTTCTTTTCAAGAACGCTTGAACCGGTGCGGAATGACATCGCGACCTCCAGGGGGATGGGCTCGGAATCCAGCACCTCGCGGACGCGATCTTTCAGCGCGGGAAGGCTGAATGGTTTTTGGAGCAAGTTAATGCCGGCATCGAGCGTGCCGTCCAGACCGACGGCATTCTCGGTGTAGCCCGACATGTAGAGCACCCGGACGTCCGGGAGCAACTCAGTGACGCGCGCGGCTAATTCGCGGCCATTCATCCCGGGCATGATGACATCGGTGAGCAGGAGGTCGATGGCGCCCTGGTGGCCGGCGACGAATTGCAGAGCAGCGGCACCGTCTTCGGCTTCGAGAATCTTGTAGCCCTGCGTTTCCAGATACTGGCGGGCGAGACGGCGGAGATTGGTTTCATCTTCGACAAGGAGGATGGTCTCCTGCCCACGCTCGGCACGGGGAAGGCCGAGAGAGTCCTGCGCGGCGGCGGCGCCTTCCCGGCCATCGACGCGCGGGAAATAGGCACGGAAGGCGGTGCCGCGCTGCGGCTGGCTGTCGACGAAGATAAAGCCGCCGCTCTGTTTCACGATGCCGTACACCGTAGAGAGGCCGAGGCCGGTGCCCTTGGCACCCTTGGTGGTGAAGAAAGGCTCGAAGATGCGAGATTGGGTTTCATTGTCCATCCCGACGCCGGTGTCGCTGATGGCAAGCATGACGTAGTCGCCTGCGGAGAGCGGGGCGTGAGTACGCGCGAAGTTTTCGTCGAGCGCGACGTTGGCGGTCTCGATGGTGAGCTTGCCGCCTTGCGGCATGGCGTCGCGAGCGTTCACGGCAAGGTTCATGATGACCTGGTCGATCTGGCTGGGATCGGCGCGGACGGCGCCGAGCCCAGGGCCCGGAACCATGACCAGATCGATATCCTCGCCGATCATGCGGGTGAGCATTTTCAGGTTCTCGGCCACCACCTCATTCAGGTCGAGCACCTTGGGGGCAAGCATCTGTTTGCGGCTGAAGGCCAGCAATTGCCGGGTCAGGGAAGTGGCGCGCTGCGTGGCATTGGAGATTTCCTGCGCCGGGCCCCGGAGCCGGGGATCGGATCCGAGACGCTCGAGCAGAAACTCGGAGTAGCCGGAGATCACCATCAGCAGGTTGTTGAAATCGTGTGCGATGCCGCCGGCGAGGCGGCCGATCGCTTCCATCTTTTGCGCCTGACGCAGTTGCAGCTCCAGCGTGCGGGTTTCGGTAACGTCCTCCATAAAAATCTCGAAGGTGCTTCCGTCTTTGCCGTTCGGAATTGAGCGTCCGGAAATGCGCGCCACGATGGCTGAGCCATCCTTGCCGACGCACTCGGTGGTCAGGTTGTTGAATTCCTTCCGGGCGTGAAAATAATCGGCGGTTTGAAACCATTGCTGGGCATCGGCGTACAGGCTTCCCAGATGTCTGCCTGTGAGCTCGGCGGCGCTGTCATAACCAAACATAGCCACCAGCGCGGGGTTTGCGTCCTGCAGGATTCCGAGGGCGTCGCAGCGGCAGATGCCGTAAGGCGCGTTCATCACCAGCGAGCGAAAGTTGCTCTCGGACCAGCGCAAGCTTTCCTGGGTAGCGCGGAGGGCGGCGTTGAACCAGCAAATCAGCAGGGCCACGGCGAAGAACAAGGCGAGGTGCGCGATCGCCTTGTGATACTCGCGTGGAGTCGGCTCTCCTGTGAACGAATAGTAGGCGCTGACGGTAAGCGCAAAAGAGGTGGCGGCGAGTCCGGGCTTCCATCCTCCGTACCAGGCACTGACCATCACGGCAACAGCGAAGATGACGAGGCGGCTCTCCGCGATATCGGAGAAAAACAGTGTTGGGATCAGCGCCAGGACGGTGCTGAGGAGAGCGACTCCGTAGCGCAGGATAGGGGCCCGCGCCGGAGCTACTGCCAAGCTGCGGATGAGGGGGAGCTTCATTCGCATGGCCTCATGCTATGCGCGGAGCGCGCGCAGAGCGAGTTACGCCAGTCCACCGCATTTTCCTGGCGGCACAGTGGCCAGAGGTACACCTGCCAGGCACACCTGGGGGCAACGTCGAGAGAAAAGGAACCGCCTTGTCCACAGCCTAATCTCAGATGCCGTTTTCCGCAAAACTCGCTGGTACAAAAAGGCGAACGGGGAACATAGTCTGGCAACAGGACTTGCAACAGTGACCAGCAAACGACGAAACTAACGGGGCGGCGCAGGAAAAATCGGGCAGGGAACATCGGAATGAATATCGGGCTTTTCGGCGGCAGCTTCGACCCCATACATCGCGGACATCTGGCACTGGCCCAGGCGGCCGCCAGCCGCTACTCTCTGCGGCAGGTGCTGTTTGTGCCGGCGAATGTTCCTCCGCACAAGCAGAAACAGCCGCTCACAGCGTTCATCCATCGTTATGCCATGGTGGCGCTCGGAACGCAGGACGAACGGGGATTCGTGCCGTCGTTGCTGGAGGCTACGTCCGGTGGCGTGAATTATTCGATCGATACGGTGCGACGCTTGAAACAAACGCTCAAGAAATCGGACCGGCTTTTTTTTCTGGTCGGAATTGACGCCTTCCGCGACGTCGCACAATGGCACGAGGCGCGCGCGCTGCTGGCGGAATGCGATTTCATCGTGGCCAGCCGTCCCGGATATTCGTTGCGGGACGTGGCCGAGTCGTTGCCGGAAGACTTGCGGCCTCCGGCGGCGGTGACTCGTCCGTTTCGCAAGCAGCCGGCAAAAGGCGATCTGGTTCTTCCCGGGGTCACGCTGCACTTGCTGGAAGGCGTTCACCAGAGCGTCTCCGCGACCACGATTCGGGTGGCGGCGGCGCAGGGCAAGCCGTTGACACGATGGCTAGACCCGCGCGTGGTGGATTACATTCGGAAGCACGGGCTGTACCGTGGGAAGCGATTGGAGGAGTAAAGAGCTGGGCGCCTGGCTCGGGCGTTGCTGATGCGCGCTGCGCTGCCGAGCTGTGCTCGATTGGACGGGTCCTGAGCGAAGTCGAAGGAGGGCGGGCCGTCCCTACGTGGGTTGTGGTGGTTGGCAGCAGCTGAGACGCGGCAAGCCGCGTCTCTACCGCGGGGCGGGTTACAATCAATGAGCGCGTATGAAGAAAAAGGACGACCTCAAACTGCAAGTGAGCGCAGCCATCCTCGCCTGCCAAGACAAACAAGCTGACGATGTCACGGTTCTCGAACTGGAAAAGGATTCGGGAGCGTTCACCGACTACTTTGTGATGTGCAGCGGGACCAATCCTCGGCAAATCCAGGCGATTGCCGACGCGGTGGACGAGCGGCTGGAGGCACTGGGCCTCCGCGTGACTCACTCCGAGGGCTACAAACAGGCGGAGTGGGTGCTGCTCGATTACGTGGACTTCGTCGTCCATATTTTCTCCGAGAAAGCGCGCCAGTTCTACGACCTGGAACGCCTGTGGAAGTCGGCGAAGCGGCTGGAGCCAGCGGAATTGATCGCGAAACCGAAGCTGCGGCGGGCGGCGGTTGTCAAACCGACAACTGGCAAAACCGCCTCCCCGGCGCCGAAGATGACGCGTAAAAAGAAGGCCTGAAGTGTCCGCTTCGAATCCAGCCCCGTGGAGTTCCTCTTTCCGCCTGGTGGCCGCAGAAAAGTGGAAGGCAAAATCGGCGGCGCTGGGCAACGCGGTCACAGAAGCTTTGGTTGAATACTCGCGTCCGTTCCCTGACATGCGTGTTCTCGATCTGGCCAGCGGCACCGGCGAACCTGGGATCAGTCTGGCGCAGCGCGTTGGTCCCCAGGGTTCGGTCACAGCGGTGGATCAGAGTTCGGAACTGCTCGACATTGCCGCCGAGCGAGCCCGGAACAAGAAACTCCTAAACTTCACGACCCAGCAGGCCGACGCACACCATCTGCCGTTTGCCGACCAGACCTTTGATCTCGCCACCTGCCGCTTTGGGGTGATGTTTTTCAGCGACGCCCATCGAGCCCTGGCGGGACTGCGCCGGGTGTTGAAGCCCGGAGCTCGTGCCTGCTTTGCCGCCTGGGGTCCGATGGAACAACCCTATTGGCAAACCACGATGAAGATTGTGCACCGGCATGTGGGTGGAACCGTGCTTCAACCTGGAGGATCCGATCCTTTTCGATTTTCGTCCGCGGGCTCTCTTTCAGAGGGGCTCAGCGCCGCGGGATTTCACGAGGTCGAGGAGTCGACTCGGAATCTGCCCTGGACTTGGCCGGGAGACGCGGAAGAAGTTTTCGATTACGCCTGCGCCGTGGCAGCTCCGTTCCGGCCGATGCTGGAACGGGTGCGGGCGGAAGAGTGGCCGGTGATCCGCGCTGAGGCGAAGGCGGCGATCGAGCGGTATCGCGTGGGGGATGAGATCCGGTTCGGCGCCGACGTGGTTCTGGCGTCGGGAAAAGCCTAAGCGGCGGAATCCTTGTGAAGATCAAAGTGGCATGGATCGGGAAGACGAAAGCGCCGGCGATCGAGGCTCTGACCGAGGAGTATTTGAAACGGATCTCGCGCTATTGTGACGTTGCGGGTCTGGCATTGAAAGACGAAGCCGCAATTTTGTCGCTGGCGAGCGGCGAGCGGCGGCAGCGGCAGAACAAAGAACGGCACAAGCTGGTTCTGCTCGATTCGCGGGGGAAACAGTTTTCATCCGAAGAGCTGGCCGAGTTCCTGGAGCACGAGCGGGTGAACGCGACGCCGCTGCTGTTTGCGATTGGCGGCAGCGACGGCTTCAGTGAAGAAGCGCGGCGCCACGCCGGGTTTACGCTGTCCCTGGGAAAGATGACGCTGCCACACGAGCTGGCGCGCGTGGTTCTGGTGGAGCAGCTTTACCGTGCTTTCACCATTCTTAAGAATCATCCCTATCACTTGGGACATTAACTTTATGGTAACGGGGCAGCGGCCAGTCAGCCCCATTCTCGCGAGACTCGATTCCCAGCCCCGATGCACCTCTGGCAGCTTCACGGGAGCGCGAAATTGGCTTACTGTATTTCTTGACAGGCGAAACAAGTCTGAATTTGTTGGCGAGGCCCTCCCCCAATGAAAAATCCGTACGACGTACTACGAATGAAGGAGCAGGAGCTGCTGCGGGTCCGCAAAGAGATGGACGCTCTGCGGGTCGCAGCGCGCTTGCTGGGCGCCGAGGATCCGGGCGCAGCGAAAGGCGAAGGTCAGCCGAAGCTGCAACGAGTCGTCGAAATGCCGTAAAGGATCTACCCCCCGTTGGACTCGAGGCGGACGGAAGCCAAAACCGTCCGCCCACTCATCAATTGGTAATTGTGTAATCTGTAATTTGGTAATTTGAACCCCTCGGTTGGGGTGTGAGCTTAGGCTTTAGAATTGCCAAATTACACAATTACCATATTGCAAATTCCTCAGCATGGTCATTCCTATCCGCGTACAATCAGGGACTCGGTCTTATGTCGGATCTTCGCCGTGGTCTCATCATCGTGAATACCGGGCCGGGCAAGGGGAAGACCACCGCGGCCATGGGGACGGCGCTGCGGGCCGTTGGGCAGGGGATGCGCGTCCTGATGCTGCAATTTCTGAAGGGCTCGTGGCATTACGGCGAACTCGATGCGGTCAAGGCTTTCGGTGACAAGTTCATCCTGAAGCAGATGGGACGAGGCTTCGTAAAAGTCGGCGCCGAGAAACCGGACCCTGAAGATGTGCGGATGGTGGAGGAGGCCTGGGCCGAGGCCGAGAAAGCGATCCAGTCCGGCGAATGGGACCTGGTGGTGCTCGATGAAATCAATTACGCCATCAGCTACGGTATGCTGGACCCGGCGAAAGTGGTGGAATCTTTGGAGCGGAAGCCGGAGATGGTGCATGTCATCTTGACCGGAAGGAACGCGCATCCGACAATTGTCGAGCTTGCCGACACCGTGACTGAAATGCGCCAGGTAAAGCACGCCTACGAGAAAGGCGTGATGGCGCAGAGAGGAATCGAGTATTGAATTGGTAATTTTGTAATCTGTAATTTGGTAATTTGAAATCCTTTGAGCGTGGCCGCGGTTTAGGTTGCCAAATTACAAAATTGCCAAATTACAAATTCCCCATGACTTGGTTCAAGCGACAATCCGGTGAGTTGGACACTTCGGGCGAGAAGAAAGTACGCACTGAGGGCCTGTGGGTGAAGTGTGACAACTGCCGCCAGATTATCTGGAAGAAGGACCTCGAAGATAATCTCAACGTCTGCCCGAAGTGCGACAAACACTTCCGCATCGACGCCCGCGCCCGCCTGGCGCAGCTTCTCGACGACAACAAATACGACGTTTTCGACAGCAATCTCGTCTCCACCGACCCGTTGAAGTTTGTGGACCTGAAAGCGTACTCCTCACGGCTGAAGCAGGCCAAGGCTGACACGGGCCTAAAAGATGCCATCATCAATGCGCGCGGCAAGCTGAACGGGCGGCCGGTGATCGTGAGTTCGATGGAATATTCGTTCATCGGCGGGAGCATGGGAGCGGTGGTTGGCGAGGCCATTACGCGAGCGATTGAGAAGGCGATTGAAACGCGGACGCCGATCATCATCGTTTCAGCATCGGGCGGCGCACGCATGATGGAAGGCGTGGTCAGCCTGATGCAACTGGCGAAGATCTCCGCCGCGCTGGCGCGCTTAGACGCGGGGCGGGTTCCGTACATTTCCCTTTTAACCGATCCCACCACGGGCGGCGTGACCGCATCGTTTGCCATGTTGGGCGATCTCAACATCGCTGAACCCGGCGCGCTCATTGGCTTCGCCGGGCCGCGAGTGATTGAGCAGACGATCCGGCAAAAGCTGCCGCCAGGGTTTCAGCGCTCCGAGTTTCTCCTGGAACACGGAATGCTCGATGCCGTGGTCGCGCGCAAGGAGTTGAAGGCGTACATCGCGCGGGCGCTGGAATTTATGGTGCAGGCGGCGTAGAGGCACTGGCTGGTCGTTCGTCGTTGGTCGTTAGCAAACCCCCGATCAGCAGCGATGCCCCGACTACCTCTCCGGCATCGGATTCCTGAACGAAAGCAATCAAGCGCAAATTCGCAGGATCAGGCGTGGATTTGACTTTCACAAGAACACCACGATCAAAGTTCTTCCCCTTCTCCACCGTTCCAACTTTGCTGATACTCTCGGCCACAGCGACATGATGAATGTCGCGACCCTTGTTCTCGCCGCCCAAAACGTTGGGATTCCGCGCGATTGAGTGCAACCGCAACGAAGACGTCGGCTTTGCGGGCCTTGAAGTCTCCAGGCAACGCCTCAACCTCGAGGTGAACGCGGAGCGTTTTTGGATTCGCCAGAGAAACGGAAAGAATCCGAACCGGAATCTTGGCATGGCTACGGGCGGTTTCGATAGCGCGACCCACGGCACGGGCATCACTCCCGTTCAGTTGTGTGGAGCCATCAACCACCATTTGGGGGGTGTAAGGGGTGCTTAATCTAAAGCGGTGCTCATAATCGCCTTGCCGAGCGGTGAAAAAACTCGACGAGTAAGTGTCTTTCCAGCCATCGTGGTTCCAGTAGTCCACATGTTCACTAAGAACAATCGCGTCAGCTCCCAGTATCGGTTGCTATCCATCCAACTTCTCGAGCAGGGCATCGGCGGGAGGACAACTCGAACACCCTTCGGAAGTGAACAACTCGACCAGCACACGCGAAGCACCATCGCCTCGAGGAAGATCCGAGGCAGCCGCGAACGTGAAAGCTGCCTCAGTTATGAGAAAGGTCATGAAAACAGGGAGTGCGACAGTGAGCCTCGTCGTCTTCATAGCAACTTCATGCCTATCAAGCGACCCTTCGCAGGCGGGTGGCCCGGCCTTCGCTCCATTTTAACTCTGAAAGGAGCCCCACCCCAGCTCAAGTGCGGCCACCCGCACCACCCAAGTAGGGACGGCCGTCCCCGGCCGTCCAAGCCGAGCGCAGCTCGGCAGTTGCATGCGGTCGCAGCAACTCTGGATTCGCTATAACCACCCTTACAAGCTGGTATCCTTTCCCTCATTCGAGGGCTTGGGAAGCGCTTGGACCTCGATCCGCCGCCGTCCGATGAGAGAAAGTCGAAACTGTTGGCCGGACTTGCTACCCTAAATGTGCCCGCTCCCGCGAACGACGAGTCCTTCCGGAGTTCGCGAACGACTACCGACTAACGACCGATGTCCTACGAAACCGCAGTCGCGCAGATGTACGCGTTGGGCCACGAGCTGGCGCAGACGCCATCGCACAAGTTCGATCTGGCGCACATTCGCGTGCTGCTCGCGGCACTAGAGCATCCGGAAAATCGCTTTCCAACTGTGCTCGTCGCTGGCACCAACGGCAAGGGTTCGACGGCCGCTACTCTGGCATCCATCCTGCAGGCTTCCGGGCTGAAGACGGGGCTCTACACTTCGCCCCATCTGGTTCGCCTCAATGAGCGGATTCGCCTCGATGGCGAACCGATCGGCGACGATGATTTCGCGATGCTCCATGACGTGGTCGACCGCACTGCCGAGCGGCTGGTTGGGGAAGGCGATCTGCCGTGGCATCCCAGCTTCTTTGAGACGCTGACCGCGATGGGCTTTGAGTATTTTGCCCGGAGCCGTCCCGAGATGGTTGTGCTTGAGGTCGGCATGGGCGGGCGTTTGGATGCGACCAACGTGGTTGAGCCGCGCCTCAGCATCATCACCGACATATCGCTCGATCACCAGAAGTATCTGGGCGAAACTGTCGGCGAGATTGCGCGCGAAAAAGCGGGGATCATCCGGCCGGGCGGGATTGTGGTTACGCTGCCGCAATTGCCCGAAGCCAACGACGTGATTGGAAACGCAATTTTGGATGCAGATGCACGCGCAGTGAATGCCGTGCCATACGTGCCGCCGGTGTCGCTCAGCAGTGGTCAGTGGCAAGTGGCCAGTGGTCAGTGGCAACGGTATCCGCTGGACGTGATGGGGGCACGAATCCTGGTCGAGTCGCCGTTGGTGGGGCGTCATCAGTTGCGCAATCTTGCGCTGGCGATCGCGGCGGCGGGGGAACTGCACAATCAGGGAATAGTTCAGATCACGCCGGAGACGATCGCACAAGGCATCCGCGAGACGCATTGGCCGGGGCGCTTCCAGGTGGTGCCGGCCGCGGGAGACAATCCTGAGTATGTGCTCGATGTCGCGCATAATCCGGCCGGGGCCTGGGCGCTGCGGTCGACACTTTCGGCCGCTTACCGGGAGCTGCAAAACGGCCGGGAGATCACGATGGTGTTCGGCGTCATGCGGGACAAGGCGGTGGCGGAAATTACTGAGATTCTGTTTCCGATCGCCGCGCACGTGATCGTAACTCACGCTAACAACCCACGCTCGGCGAGTCCGGCTGAGATTCGGCGGGCAGCGGCGCGTGTGGCGTCGGACACTGATATTGAAGAGTACGAGGATGTAGCGTCGGCCTTGGAGCGAGCGCGGAAAGTTGCCGGACCAAAGATTGCTGGATCGGGCGGCCTGGTCGTCGTTACCGGTTCGATTTACATTGTGGGAGAGGCGATGCGAACTCTCGGCATCGGCATCTAGGTACGGATGTATGTAGAGACGGGGGCTTGCCCCGTCTCACTTCGCTCAGCGCAGGCTGTGCCCGCGAAAAGTTTGTGGATAGGTAACCTTTGAACAAGATCGCTACAACTGCGGAGTCGGAAAAAGAGCGCGCCGAGCTGCGCTCGGCGGAACAGCCGGGGGCGGCTGTTCCTACGTGGTCTGAGAAGCGGCCCGCAGCTCACTCCAAAACCCGCCATGGCTGGCTCAGCCGCCTGCGCTCGTATTTCATTCTTGATCCGCTGATCTGGGCTTACACGCTGATTATGGGCACGCTTTCTCTGATGTGCTCGCTCTTCGACCGCAACGGGCGCGTCCAGCACAATTGCGCCCGCCTCTGGTCGTGGCTCATCATGAAGACGATCCTGTCGCCGGTGCAAGTCACGGGCATGGACATGGATAAGGTCGACAACTCCAAACCCCGTGTGTATGCGGTCACGCACGCATCGGCGCTCGACATTCCGATCCTCTACGTCAACTTGCCATTTCAATTCCGCATCATTTTCAAGAGTGAATTGCTGGCGTACCCGTTCATCGGCTGGCATCTGAAACGCTCGGGACAAGTCTGCATCAACCAGCAGAATCCGGCAGCTTCAATCGGCGCCATCAAGTCGGCGCTGAGGGGCCTGCGCAGTGGTATGCCGCTGGTCATCTTTCCCGAGGGCGGCCGTACGCGAGATGGACAGATTCAACCTTTTCTGCCGGGCGCATTTTTTCTGGCGATCAAGGCGCACGCCGATATCGTTCCCATCACGCTCGTCGGCACCTTCGACCTGCTGCCGATGAACACCTACCACATCAAGTGCCAGCCGCTGGAGATGCGTGTTGGCGAACCGGTCTCTACGGCCGGGTTGACCGTGCGCGATACGGACGAGGTGTCGGCGAAGGTGAAGTCTGCCATCGAAGCTCTGCACTCGGCACAAAGAACCACGTAGGGGCGGCCGCCCTCGCCGGGGTCCCCACTCCAGGCGAACAAGAGATTATGACGGATGATGGAGCATATTGTCGCGACGCTGACGAGTTGCGCTCCTTTGGACGGCCGACAACCACCCCAGCCCGCGAAAACCGCGCGGTCTGGTGTCATGAAATCCCTTGGTCTCGTATTCTTATTTCTTGCCATGAACGTCTACGCTCAAAACACCGCGCCCACCACTGCCGAAGCCCAGGAGTTCATGAATAAGGCCGAGGCCCAGCTCTCCGACTTAAGCGTCAAAGTAAACCGCGCCTCCTGGGTGCAGGAGAATTTCATCACCGACGACACGCAGGCCATGGCGGCCGACGCGATTGACGAAAACACCGCCGTCACGACTGCGTTGGTGGAACAGGCCAAACGTTTTGACGGCCTCGCACTTTCGCCCGAGCTGGCGCGAAAGTTCATGCTGCTGAAGCTCTCGCTCACGGCGCCCGCGCCCAAAGATGCCGCGCTGCGCCGCGAAATGACCGAGATCGGCGTAGCGCTCGATGCCGATTACGGCAAGGGCAAGTACTGCCGCAAGAACGGCGAGTGTCTGGACATTACGGCGATCGAGAAGCTGATGTCCAGCAGTCGCGATTCGGAGGCGCTCAAAGAAGTTTGGACGGGATGGCACGCGATTGCGCCGCCCATGCGGCAGCGCTACGCGCGATTCGTCGATCTCTCCAATCAGGGCGCCAGAGAAATTGGATTCAAGGACACCGGCGCCCTGTGGCGCGCGGGCTACGACATGACGCCCGAAGAATTCTCCGCCGACCTCGAGCGTTTGTGGAACCAGGTAAGACCGCTCTATCTTTCGCTGCACACGTTCGTGCGTTGGAAACTGGCGGAAAAATACGGCCCCAACGTCGTTCCGCCCGACGGCCCGCTCCCCGCGCATCTGCTCGGCAACCCGTGGGCGCAGGAGTGGGAGAACATCTACGACCTGCTCGGAGTGCAGGAGGACAAAGGCGGGGTCAACGTAACTGAACTGCTGAAGAAGAAGAAGCTCGACGCGAAGGGCATGGTGAAATATGGCGAAGGCTTCTACACGTCGATGGGCTTCGCGCCACTGCCGCCGACTTTCTGGGAGCGGTCGCTGTTCACCAAGCCCGCCGATCGCGATGTCGTCTGCCACGCCAGCGCCTGGGATGTGGACAACATGGACGATTTGCGCGTGAAGATGTGCATCCAGGTGCGCGGCGTGGACTTCGTCACCATTCACCACGAACTTGGGCACAACATGTACCAGCGGGCCTACAAAGATCAGCCGTTCATGTTTCAGAATGGCGCCAATGACGGATTCCACGAGGCGATTGGCGACTCGATCGCGCTGGCCATCACGCCCGAATATCTGCATAGAGTCGGACTGCTGGAGAACGCGCCCGAGGACAGCAACGATATTCCGGAACTACTGAAGCAGGCGCTCGAACGCGTCGCGTTCCTTCCCTTTGGACTGATGATCGACCAGTGGCGCTGGAAAGTATTCTCCGGCGAGATCGCGCCCGCCGATTACAACAAGGCATGGTGGGCTCTGCGGCTGAAATATCAGGGCGTGGCGCCTCCCATGGCGCGCAGTGAAGCCGATTTCGATCCGGGAGCGAAGTATCACGTCGCCGCGAACGTGCCCTACACCCGCTATTTCCTGGCGCACATCCTGGAGTTCCAGTTCTACCGCGCCCTCTGCCGCGAGTCCGGATACAAAGGCCCGCTGCACGACTGCACGTTCTATGGGTCGAAGGAAGCCGGCGCGAAGTTCAACAAGATGCTCGCCATGGGCCAGAGCAAACCCTGGCCAGACGCTCTGGAAGTCCTGACCGGCGGCCGCCAGGTCGATGCCAGCGCGATCCTCGAATACTTCGCGCCTTTGCAGAAATGGCTGGACGAGCAGAACAAAGGGAAGAAGGTGGGCTGGTAGAAACAGAGCCGCGCGGCTTCGCCCCGCTGGACGGACAGGGCGTCCGTCCCTACCTGGCCAATGGTAAACTGAAAGGATTCATCACCATACAAGGCCTATCCATGTCTGACAGCATTCAAGTTAAACTTCCCGACGGCAGCACCACGGAAGTCCCGAAAGGGACCACTGCGCTCGACGTTGCCAAGTTCATCAGCCCGCGCCTCGCCGACGCCGCTCTCGCCGCCAAAACGAATGGCGACCTCATCGACCTCACCCGGCCGCTGGAGGAAGACAGCGACTTGCGCATCCTCACTGAGAAGGACCCTGAGGCGCTCGAAGTCTACCGGCATTCGTCCGCGCACCTGCTCGCCGCGGCTGTGCTCGAACTCTTTCCCGAGACCAAGCTCGGCCACGGTCCCGCGACTGAGAACGGATTCTTCTACGACTTTTATCGCCCGACCGCGTTCACGCCCGAAGATATCGAGAAGATCGAGAAGAAAATGCAAGAGCTAGTCCAGCAGAACCTGCCCTACGCCCGCGAGTTTCTGCCGCACAAGGAAGGCCTGGAGCGATTCAAGAGCGAAGGCGACTTCATGAAGTGCCACTTCATCGAGCAGTTCACCAAGCCCGATGAAAAGATTTCGATTTACAAGACCGGCAAGTTCCAGGATTTCTGCCGCGGACCGCACCTGCCTTCGACGGGAAAGATCAAAGCCTTCAAACTGCTCAACATCGCCGGCGCCTACTGGCTCGGTGACGAAAAGAATCAGCAACTGCAACGCATCTACGGCACGTCGTTTTTTTCGAAGAAGGACCTCGACGCCTACCTGAACGGCATCGAGGAAGCGAAGAAGCGCGACCATCGCGTGCTGGGCAAACAGCTCGACCTGTTTTCGATCCAGGAACTCGCCGGACCGGGCCTGATCTTCTGGCATCCGAAGGGCGGCATCATCCGTAAGGAGATGGAAGACTGGATGCGCGAAGAGTACCTGCGCCGCGGCTACGCGCTCGTCTGCACGCCGCACGTGGCGCGCCGCCAGTTGTTCTACACCTCGGGCCACGAGGGCTACTACTCGCAGAACATGTTCGACGCCATGGAACTCGACGACGCCGAATATCGCCTGAAGCCCATGAACTGCCCGGGCCACATCCTGATCTACAAAGATTCGCTGAAGTCGTATCGCGATCTGCCGGTGCGGTTGGGCGAACTCGGCACGGTCTATCGCTACGAGCGTTCGGGCGTGATGCACGGCCTGTTGCGCGTCCGCGGCTTTACCCAGGACGACGCTCACATCTTCTGCACTCCCGAGCAGATCGAAGCGGAAATTGTCGGCTGCCTGGAATTTGCGCTCGCCGTGCTGAAGGCCTTCGGCTTCGACCAGTTCCAGACCGAGCTTTCCACCTGGGATCCCAACGACAAAAAAAGCTTCCTCGGCACGGAAGACCAGTGGAACCTCGCCAACCACTCGCTGGAAAGCGCGCTGAAAAAGTTGCACATCGAATACAAAACCATCCCCGGCGAAGCCGCTTTCTACGGCCCGAAGATTGACATTAAGCTGGTGGACGCCATCGGACGCCTGTGGCAGCTCTCGACCGTGCAGTTCGACTTCAACCTGCCGCAGCGCTTTCAGCTCGAATACGTCGCCGAAGACGGCACCCGCAAGCAGCCCGTCATGGTCCACCGCGCGCTCTACGGATCGGTCGAGCGCTTCTTCGGCGTCCTGCTCGAACACTACGCCGGAGCGTTCCCGGTCTGGCTCTCGCCGGTGCAGGTGGCGATGATCCCGATCGCCGAGCGCCATTCGGAGTACGCGGAAGAAGTAGCGTCGCAACTGCGGGTGGTGGGCGTGCGCGTGGAAGTCGATGCGCGCAACGAAAAGATGAACGCGAAAATCCGCGAACACGCGATGCAGAAAGTTCCATTCCTGCTGGTGGTCGGAGACAAAGAATCCGCAGCCGACAGAGTCAACGTCCGCACCCGCGGCAAAGAAAAAACCGAAGACATGCCCACAGCGGAATTCGTGGAGAAGATCAAGAAGCTGATTGCGGAGAAGAGCGCGACTTTGTAGTCGACAATCTTCAGACTTCACGTAGAGCCTGTTCCTTGAGCCCCACCCCGTGTGTTAGCATCAGAAGTTTCGCAGGCGTTGTTGGGCTGGCCTGTAGCCTGTACTCATCCTCATCCCGGGCCTTATCACCTTTCCTGTAAGCCTGCGGAAGGAGAAAACCCGTGAAAGTGTACGAAGGAGCCAATCTCCGCAACCTTGCCCTCATCGGACACGGGCATGCCGGCAAGACTACCCTGGTGTCCGCCATGCTCTATACCGCTGGCGCCACGCCGCGCCTTTTACGCGTGGACGACGGCTCCGCCACCACCGACTACGACGAAGAAGAAATCGCCCGCAAGATGTCCATCGCGACCGGCCTCGCTCTTGTCGAGTGGGGCAAGACGGATTCGAAGGTCAAGATCAATCTGCTCGATACCCCCGGCTTCAACATGTTCGTCCACGAGGCCAAGATGGTGCTGCCCGTGGTCGACGCCGCGCTCGTCGTCGTGGACGGCGTCGCCGGCGTCGAGGTCGTCACCCAGCGTGTCTGGAATTATTGCGACGAGATCGGTCTGCCGCGCATGATCGTCGTCAACCGCATGGACCGCGATCGCGCCGACGCCAACCGCGTCCTCGAATCGCTCACCAACGCCTTCGGCCGCGCAGTTACCCCGCTGCAGCTCCCCATCGGCAGCGAGAAGAGTCTCAACGGCGTTATTGATCTGGTCCGCATGAAGGCCTACACCTACGAGATGGGCGGCAACGGCAAAGGCAAGGAAGGCCCGATCCCCGCTGACATGGCGGGCATCGCCAAGGAAGCTCACGAGCGGCTTGTCGAACTGATCGCCGAAGGCAAGGACGAGTTGATGGAAGAGTTCTTCGAAACGGGCACGATCCCCGAGGAGCATCTGGTCCCGGCGCTGCACGAAGCGATTCGCGAAGACAAACTTTTTCCCGTGCTGTTCACCTCCGGCCTCGGCAACATCGGCGTTGATGAGCTCATGGATTTCATCGTCGACTACACGCCCGCCGCAAGTGAACATCACGCCATCACCGGCTGGACGGCCGAGGGCAACACCGAGCCGGCCGTACGCAAAGGCACCGACAACGAGCCCGCTTCCGTCTACGTCTTCAAGACCATGTCCGATGCGTTCGCCGGACGCATTTCCTACTTCAAGGTTTTTTCCGGCGTGCTGAAGAACGACGCATCGCTCCAGAACTACAATCGAAATATTCAAGAGAAATTCGCTCACATTTCCCTGATCCAGGGCAAGCAGGCGGTTCCGATCTCGGAGCTTCATGCCGGCGATATCGGCTCGGTCGCGAAGCTGAGAGAAACCCTCACGGGCGACACGCTGGGCGACAAGTCATCGCCGATCCGCTATCCGGCCGTGCAGTTCCCCGAGCCGGCGATCACCTTTGCCATCGAGCCGAAGAGCCGCGCTGACGAAGACAAGCTCGGCGTCGGCCTCCACAAGCTGATGGAAGAAGACGCCATGCTGCGCTTCTTCCGCGATCCGCAGACCAAGGAATTCCTGATCGCGGGCACCGGACAGCAGCATATCGAAGTCGTAGTCTCGAAGATGAAAAAGCGTTACCACGCCGAAGTGGTGCTGAAGGCGCCCAAGGTGCCGTATCGCGAAACTATTCGCGGCAAGGCCGACGTCCAAGGACGCCACAAGAAGCAAACCGGCGGCCACGGCCAGTACGGCGATTGCAAAATCAAGATGGAGCCGCTGCCGCGCGGCGCCGAATTCGAGTTCGTCAACGATATCTTTGGTGGCGCGATCCCGCGTAACTTCATTCCCGCCGTCGAAAAGGGGATCAAGGACGCCGCTGCCCGCGGCTACCTCGCCGGCTATCCCGTGGTGAACTTTCGCGCGATCCTCTACGACGGCTCTTACCACGACGTGGATTCGAACGACCTCTCGTTCCAGATGGCGGGCCGCATCGCCTTCCGCAAGGCCATGGAAGTTGCCAAGCCGACGCTGCTCGAACCGATTATGACCGTCGAGATCACCGTGCCCGACGAGTTCGCCGGGACCATCATGGGCGACCTCAACAGCCGGCGCGGACGCATCCAGGGCATGGACAACAAAGGTGGCAACACGATCGTGAAGGCCGAGGTGCCCATGGCCGAGATGCTCACCTACGGCGCCGATCTCACTTCCATGACTCAGGGCCGCGGCAGCTTCTCGATGGAAATGCACCACTACGACACCGTCCCGCAACAACTGCAGGACAAGATTATCGAGAAGGCAAAAGCGGAGCGCGGCGAGATTAAAGAGGAAGAGGAATAAGAGAAGGCCAAAAACAGATTCACCAGCAAGCGCTTTCTGGCGTACCATTCGTCTTTCTTCGTTCTAAGGAGGCACGCATGACCACGCGGATTCCCCTGATCTGCTGCCCCTTGTCCTTCGCGATGCTCGCTCTCTTACTAACCTCCCAACCCGCGATGACTCAGGAAAGCAAGACCACAACACTGGAGATTGACCACGCATCGGTCTGCGGATCGAATCTCGACGCGCTTCGCCAAGCCTTCACGGATGTGGGCATGACTCCGGACCTCGGCGGTCCCCACGGCAACGCCATTACCCAAATGGCCGCCATTGGCTTCGATGACGCGTCTTACCTTGAGCTGATTGCGCCGGTAAAGCCGGGCGCAACCGCAGGCTCCGACTGGGCCAAGTTTATGGCCGAGGATGCCGTCACCTGCGCATGGGCCGTAGGGACGAACGTTTTGCTGCAGGAAGTGGATCGCCTGAAGAAGGCCGGCATTCCCGTCAAGACTCCCGAGCGTGGCAGCCGCAAGCGCCCCGACGGCATGTCGATCGAGTGGATGACCGCTGACGTTGGCTCCGGAACCCCGGGCTCCACGCTGCCGTTCATCATCGAAGACCAGACGCCGCGAGCCTGGCGCGTCCAGACTTCGGCCAGCGTACAAGGAGCGCCGGTGAACGGCATCGAGAATGTCGTACTGGGCGTCAACAATCTTGATGCGTCGATTGCCTTGTTCCGCAAGGCTTACGGCTGGGCCGACCCTCTCACCGAGACCCAGAAAGACTTCGGCAAACTCGCGTACTTCCCCGGCGAGCCCGTGATTCTGGCAGCTCCTTCCGGCGGAGGCTGGCTCTCCGACCGCCTCAGCAAGTTCGGCGAGACCCCGGTCGCCTACCTGCTCGGCACGCGCGACTTCGCAGCGGCAGCCAAGAAGTACAAGCTCTCCGGCACCAAAACCTGGTTCGGCCAGAAGGTAGCATGGTTCGACGCCGGCAAGCTGAAGGGCGCGCGCCTGGGAGTGATTGGGCAGTAGACTGTGTAGCGCGGACACTCCTGTCCGCGAAAGGTCAGCGTTGAGCCGATGGCCTGCGCATCCGCCGAAGAGGTTCCAAAGCGGCGGACAAGAGTGTCCGCCCCACACCTAGAACCCGGAACTCAGAACTGCTACCATCCCCTTCAGTGTCCGCCGCTAAAGACAATCCCAACTTGAAAGACCGCCTTGTCTCCGCGGCCCCGGTCGAGGACGATTCCTCCTTCGAGCTCAAACTCCGCCCGCAGCGCTTGCAGGAATTCATCGGCCAGAACAAGGTCAAAGAGAATCTCGACATTGCAATCCAGGCGGCAAAGTCCCGCGGCGAGGCGCTTGATCACGTCCTGCTCTACGGACCGCCCGGCCTCGGCAAGACGACGCTCGCCAACATCATCGCCAACGAACTCGGCGCCGCCTTCCAGCAGACCTCCGGCCCGACGTTGCAGATCAAGGGCGACCTGACCGCGATCCTCACCAATCTCCGCGACCGGCAGGTGCTTTTCATCGATGAAGTCCATCGCCTGCAGCCCGCGCTCGAAGAGATCCTCTACTCCGCGCTCGAAGACTACAAGCTCGACATCATGATCGGCCAGGGCCCGTCCGCGCGTACGCACACGATGGACGTAAAGCCCTTCACCTTCATCGGCGCCACCACGCGCGCCGGACTGCTCTCCGCGCCCCTGCGCTCGCGTTTCGGACTGCTGTTGCGCCTCGAGTTCTACAACCACGACGACCTCCGCGTCATCGTCGAACGTTCCGCCGAGATTCTCGGCGTCAGCATCGATCGTTCCGGTGCCATCGAAATCGCAAGCCGCTCTCGTGGAACGCCACGTATCGCCAACCGCCTGCTGCGCCGCGTCCGCGACTACGCCCAGGTGCGCGCCAACGGCTCCATCGATCTGCCCACCGCCCAGTCTGCACTCAGCATGCTCGAAGTTGACCGTCACGGCTTCGACGAAGTCGACCGCAAACTGCTGCTTACCATCATCGAGAAGTACCAGGGCGGCCCTGTGGGCTTGAATACGCTCGGCGCCGCGCTCGCCGAGGAACCCGACGCCATCGAAGAAATCTACGAGCCCTTCCTGATCCAGATCGGCTTCCTAAACCGCACTCCGCGCGGCCGAGTAGCAACCCAGCTAGCCTACGAACATTTCGGAATCACTCCGAACCGCCGCCAAAGCTCGCTCTTCTAGAGTGCTCGTGTGGGGACGGGCGCCCTCGCGAGCCTGCCCTGAGCGCAGTCGAAGGGTCCAAGCCGAGCGCAGCTCGGCAGCTGCCTGAGGGCACATCAACTCTGGATTCACTATAAACCGGAAGATGCGAGTCCGGGTTTGACTTCCACCGCCGCAATCTGCGTTAATCACTCTTCGTTATCATTTCCGCAGACACGCAACACACTGGAGGAATCATGCGCGAAGTAATCGCCACCGAGCACGCCCCGCAAGCCATCGGCCCGTACTCGCAGGCAATTCGAGCCCAGGGCTTGATCTTTACTTCAGGACAGATCGCCATCGATCCCGCCACCGCGCAGATCGTCGCCGGCGATGTGAGCGCGCAGACCGACCGCGTGCTCAAGAACCTCGCCGCCATTTTGCAGGCCTCGGGCAGCACCTTGGAGAAAGTTCTGCGCTGCACGGTCTTCCTCAAGAACATGGGAGATTTCGCCGCCATGAATGAAGTCTACGGCCGCTACTTCAAGCAAGCGCCGCCCGCCCGCTCCACCGTCGAAATGGCCCGGCTTCCGAAAGACGTGTTGGTTGAAATTGATGTGATTGCGCTGGCTTGATAAAAGCTGGCGTGAAGAGACAGAATTGAAGAATTGAAAAAGCCAACGTGAAGAAACCTTGCAGACGTAAGAAAAGGGGAATTATGAAAACTCTCATTTTTGTCATCACACTGCTCGCACTAGCCAGCCTGGTCGCCGCCCAGACGGCTCCAGCTCAAAAGCCAGCCAGCACCAGCGGTCCCACCAAGGTCACCGGCGCGCCCACCAAGACCGCCAGCGGTCTCGAGTACTGGGACATCAAAGTTGGCACCGGTGCAGTCGCGCAGAGCGGACAGCAAGTCAAAGTCGATTACACCGGCTGGCTCACCAATGGCAAGAAGTTCGACAGCTCGGTCGGTACCGGCCGTCCGTTTGACTTCATGCTCGGCGCCAGCCAGGTCATCAAGGGATGGGACGAAGGTGTAGCCGGCATGAAGGTCGGTGGCAAGCGCCAACTCCGCATCCCTCCCGACCTAGCCTACGGAGCCAAGGGTTATCCGGGGGTCATTCCAGCCAACTCAACCTTGATCTTCGACGTGCAACTGGTAGATGTGAAGTAGCTCGTGTAGAAAGGGCTCGTGTAGGGACGGCCGCCCTCGGCCAAGCCGAGCAAAGCTCGGCAGCCGCGGACACTCCCTCCGACTTCGCGCACGGCAAGCTCTGTCCGCGAAATCTGGCAGACACAGAAAAGCCCGCAGGACTCGAAAGAATCCGCGGGCCTCTAGAATCGCTACGCCTTAACCACTTTGCCGCTGCGCAGACAGGAAGTGCAGACGCGTATGTGCTTGGTAGCGGCTCCCACCTTGGCGTGAACCGGGCGCAGATTGACGTTCCAGCGCCGCTTGCTGACATTGTGGGCGTGACTGATGGTATTTCCGAACTGCGGCCCCTTGCCGCAGATATCACAAACTCGTGCCATAACTCTGAAGTCCTTCCAGGCCTGTTGCCGAAACTCTAATTTTACAGGAATCCGCCGGATTTCGCCAAAGGCAGAAAAGCCGCGCGAACTAAGCGGCCTTGCCCATCACCAGTTGCGAGCAATGGCTGCACCGCCGCGCATCGATCGGAATCTCGCTCAGGCATTCCGGACACTTCTTGGTGGTCGGATCAGCCGGCGCCGGATCCTTGCGGGTCCGCGCGATCAGTGCATTGATCGGGGTCACAACAAAAAAGTAAACCGCAACCGCAACCAGCAGAAAGCTGACAACTGCGGTGATGAAATCGCCAATCGGAAACACCGTGCTTCTGATTGTGAAAGAGGTCCCGGTAAAATCCGGCTTGCCCACCGCGAGCGCGATGATGGGATTGATAATGTCCTTGACCAGAGCGGTAACGATTGTCCCGAATGCACCGCCAATCACCACGCCGACTGCCAAGTCAACGACATTACCGCGAAGTATGAATTGCTTGAATCCGGATAGCATTGCGTTTGTCTCCGCTCTTCACAATGGCCGACAATCTAAATGCTCAGTGGCCTCTGGTCAAGGTGCACATGACAGGAGCACATTTTGGGGAACAGATGCAGAGAGTTGCATGACGCGCAGTCTCAGATCCTCATCGGCATCACAATATACCGATACTTGTAATCCTCGGCTTCCGCGGGACGAAGCTGGCCGGCAGACTGGGCATCCTTCAGCTCGAGTTTCACTTCGCACGACCCGGTCGCTTTGATGAAGTCGATCAGGTATTGAGCGTTGAATCCGATCGCCATCGGCTCACCGTCATAGGCGACTTCGATGGAATCCTCCGACTCGCCCGTCTCGGTCGACGATGCGGAAATTTTCAACTCGCCTTTCTCCAGACGCAGCCGCACGGCGCGCGAGCGCTCATCGGCGAACTGTGCCACGCGTGCGATCGCGGCTCCCAGTTCCTCGCCATGCAGCGCAATCGACTTGGAGATGTCTTTCGGCAGCACTGCCTCATAGTTGGGGAACTGGCCCGTAAGCTGGCGAGACGTCAGCAAACGCGATCCCACGCGGAAGAACAGCGTAGACTCGTCCTTGGCGAAGTCGATGGTCTCGACATCTGAATCCAGCAACGATTTCAACTCGTCCATCGCCTTCTTCGGGATTAGCGTTTTCATCTCGCCGGAAACGCCTTCAAACTTCTCCCCCGAGCGTTCCACGTGCGCCAGGCGGTGGCCGTCGGTCGCAACCATGGTGATCGACTCCGGCTTCAGCACCATCAACGCCCCATTCAGCGTATAGCGCGACTCCTCGTTGGCAATGGCGAAGCCCGTCTTGGCAATCATCGACCGCAGCACGGCCGCGGGAATCTTGATCGCTCCTGCCGATGGAAACACCGGCAGACTCGGGAAATTCGACCGCGCCATGCCCACCATCTTCGTGTTGGACCGCCCGCAGCGAATACTGACCCAGTGATTCTCAAGCAGTCGGATGGTAATATCGGCATCAGGCAGTAGCTTCACGTAGTCATAAAGTTTGCGCGCCGGAATTGTGCATGCGCCTTCTTTTTTCACCTTGGCGTTGCAGGACGTGCGCAGGCTCAGGTCGAGATCCGTCGCGGTCAGCGACAACTTGTCCCCCGCGGTCTCGAAAAGATAGTTGGAGAGAATGGGAATCGTGGTCTTGCGTTCCACCACGCCCTGAGTGGCTGTCAGTTCGCGAAGAAGCTCAAATTTGCTGACCGTAATTTCCATGGTCGTTGCGGATACCGCAGGGGCGATTTCCACCGGCATATTGGGTCTCCCGACTTTACTTCTGTTCTCTTCTTATATCAAATACAAAAGCAAGAAAACCAGTAGTAACCGTAGGCGCTTCGGAGAAGTGGAAAACTAGTCCAGGTCCCAATGGGTCAGTTGCTTCCACATCAACCCCTCGTGTGAAGAATCGCTCCCCGCCTCAGCGGAGGCCATCGTAACCCGCGGACCGTTCTCACGTTTCTGTCTCGTCTCCCACAGTTTCCACATACACTCCACAGTCAGAGGGCAGAAAGAATGGCCTGAAGTGTGGAAGAGTCGGTGGAAACTGCCATTTACGCGCCCAATTGCTCGGTCAGTTTATTGAGCAACCTGTTCAAATCCTTGTCGTTCTTGCGGACCTCTTCAATCTTGTCCACCGAATGCAAAACCGTCGTGTGGTGCTTGCCACCGAACTGGCGTCCAATTTCGGGTAGGGAAGCTTCGGTAAGATGCTTTGCCAGGTACATCGCAATCTGCCGCGGATACACGATGGAACGCGAATTATTCTTCGCCTTGATTTCCACCAGGCGTAGGCCGAATTGCTCGGCCACCGCCTTCTGAATGGATTCAATCGTCACCTTGCGGGCCTGCGAATCAATGAAATTCTTCAAGACCTGCTGGGTGTAGGGAAGCGTAATTTTCGCCCCGATCAGCGAAGAATGCGCCACCAAGCGGATCAGCGCGCCTTCCAGTTCGCGCACATTCGACCGGATGTTCGACGCGATAAACAACGCCACATCCGTCGGCAACGTGACCTGTTCCTGCTCCGCTTTTTTTTGCAGGATGGCGACTTTCGTCTCCAGGTCGGGCGGCTGAATATCGGCAATCAGACCCCACTCGAACCGACTGCGCAAGCGATCCTCAAACTCCGCCAACTCTTTTGGCGGACGGTCGCTGGCAATCACGATCTGCTTCATCGACTCGTGCAGCGCATTAAACGTGTGGAAGAACTCTTCCTGCGTGCGCTCTTTCTGCGCTAGGAACTGGATGTCGTCAACCAGCAGCACGTCCACCGTCCGGAATTTATCCCGGAAGCTGATCATCTTGTCGTACCGCAACGAGTTGATCATCTCGTTCGTGAACTTCTCGCTCGACACGTAGCAGATCGCCGACTGCGGCGTCCGCCGCTTGATCTCGTGCCCGATCGCCTGCATCAGGTGCGTCTTGCCCATCCCGGTGCCCCCGTACAGAAACAGCGGGTTGTAGGCCTTCGAAGGCCGCTCCGCCACCGCTTGGCAAGCGGCATGCGCGAACTGATTCCCGCTGCCGATCACGAACGCGTCAAACGTATAGCGCGGATTCAGTTGCGCGGCGCTGTCCCAGTCGAACCGCCCCTGTGCCGGATGCAACCCCGGCGCGGCCTGCAAACCCGGACTCGGAGCCGATAGCCCGCCGTTATGCCGGATCGGCGTGTTCGAAGGATCGTCCTCGGCGGTAACGAATTTCACATCTTCGTATCCGAGCCCGAGATTGTCGACCGCTTCCTGAATCAGATCTGCGTATTTGTCGCCTACGTGACGGAACTCGGCGGTTGGAACGCGCACGTAGAGAACTTTATTGCTGGCGTGGCTGTACCGCGTCGGCTTCAACCAGGTTTCGTAGGAGTGCCGGTTGACTTTCTTTTCCAGGGCGTCAAGGATGCGCACCCAAGGATTCGGGATGATGGCAGAACTGGAGAGAGACATTGTTTACCAGAATAACGGTTACCAGAATATCGAAAGCGCCCGAGTAAAGACGTCCGGGAAAAACCAATCTTGAAATTATGAGTTCTTCGTTTCCTGCAGAGCAGCTTCTGTTTTGCAGTACGGGTTATCTGTGAAATTTATTACGAGACGAACCGCATACTAGCATAAAAAAATCGCCGCGTCGGTGCGTTGCAATAAAAATCTTCCGCGCGAGCGCTTTATCGAACCGCGATTTTATTGCGCTGTCAAGTGTCGAGAAACTAACTGCCGCGCAAAGTGTGCACCTACGAAATCGTCCGCCGTTCCCGCTTCGCCGTCGCCGTCGTCTTGTAATTCCCCGGATACACCACCACCGACCGTCTTCCACCCTCGCCATCACTCTCGGTGCGCAAATCTTTTTCCTCGCGGAGCGCCAGATGCACGATCCGCCGCTCGCGCGACGACATGGGCCCGAACCGGTACGGCTCGCTCGTCCGCCGCACTTGCTCCGCCGCCACCCGCGCCGCCAACTGCAACTCGTCGATCCGCATCGCCCGAAAATTCTTACAGTCGAACCAGATCTTCTCGTGCTCGTTGCCCTGCAGGTGCAGGATCTCCGACGCCAGCAGCTCAAACGATCGCAGCAACTCGCCGCCCCGCTCCAGCAATAGTCCCGAATCCGGCCCCGCAAACTCCACCAGAATTTCCGGATGTTCCCACTCGCGATTCTGCGCGATCGGAGGATCCACCGTAATCCTGTACTTCAGCTTGAAGCCGCCGTTCGAAATTACGGCCTGCAGGAATTCCCCAATCTGTTTTGCAGCCACGACCTTATCGGTAATCGGCATAAGTAAGTTCTCAGCTGTCAGCTCTCAGTCTTCAGCCCCCGCCAGACAAGATTTAACTGACGACTGAAAGCTGAGAGCTGACAGCTATTTCTCTTTCTTCCGCGCCCGCTTCTCCATCATCTCGCGCATTTCGCGGCCCAGCGACGTGCGATTCATCACCGCCTGCTGCACGATGCCGATCAGTTGGCCCGCGGACCAGTACAACCCCAACCCCGCCGGCAGGTTCCAGCTCATGATGCCCAGCATGCCCGGCATCATGATGTTCATCATCTTCTGCTGCGCCGGATCCATGCCCGCCTGCGGCGTCATCCGCTGCATCACCAGCATGGTGACGATGATCGCAACCGGCAGAATGTGCCACGGATCGGGCGCCGAAAGATCGTGAATCCACATCCACGGCGCATGCCGCAAATCCATCGCGACGTTGAGCATCCGGTAGTACGCAAACAGAAACGGCATCTGGATCACCAGCGGCAGACATCCACCCGCCGGATTCACGCCTTCCTTCTTATACAGCGTCGAAATCTCCTGGTTCATTTCGGCTTTGCGCGGATCCCGCAGACTGTATTTCTTGTACTTTTCCTGGATCGACTTGATCTGCGGCGCCACGCGCTGCATCTTCAGCATCGACTTCATCTGTGAAAGCCGGAGCGGCAGCAGCGCCACATTGATGACCAGTGTCTGCAGCAGGATCGCCCAGCCCCAATTGGCGACGATGTGGTTGTACATCCACTTCAACCACAGAAACAGCGGACGCGCGATGATTCCCAGCCAGCCGAAGTCAATGATTTTCCGCAGATCCGGTTCCGCACCCGTAATCCCCGGCACCGAAACCGATTCCAGATCCGCCAGCGCCTTCGGCCCCACATACAGCCGGGCGTCAGTCGAGCCCTTCAAGCTGCCGACCGCCGCGCCCAGCACGTCTACCTTGTCCATCTGCTTGTTATTCGCATCGGACGAGTTGTGCGGAATTTCAAGCGCGTTGTGCAGCGTCACCATCGCCGCGTTCTGCGGATCCTGCGGCAAAAAAACAGCCGCGAAATACTGGTCCGACACCCCCGCCCAGTGGAACGGTCCCGGTAGCGTCCCGCCCCCGCTGATCTTCTTGATCGCCAGCCGCTCGACCTTGTCGTCGTACTGGTACACGATCTGGCCGGTCGCGTACTGTGCACCAGTCGTATCCCCGCCAAACCCCGCCGGCCACATCGGAAACGCCGTGACCTGCGCGCCCTTCACTTCCACCGAAATCCGCACCCCGACCACATAGCTGTTGCGATCGAATTTGTAGCTCTTCTGCACCGAGACGTCGCCGTCGGCGTATTCGAATGTGATTTCTGCGGGAGCGGTGAGTGCGTTATTGGCAAGTTTAAGCCCCTTCGCTGCGACGCTGATCCCAGCCGTTTCGTGACCCATCAAGCTCTGGGTCCGCGACGGTACATACAGCGCCGAGTTCACCTTGTTCCGCAGCGTCTCGTCATACGTCCACAACGTCAGCGGATACCCGTACTTCTCCGCCGCCGCGGTATTCACCAGTTCCAGCGGACCGCCTTTGTCGTCGGTGTACTTCTTCAGCACCCACGACTTAGCCCGCCCACCGCGATTGGTGAACACGATCCGATAGACGTCATTTTCAATCACCGTCTCCGACTCGCTCGCCGCCTGCTGCGGAGCCGATGCCATTGCCGCCTTCACACCCGCAGCACGATTCGCCGTCGCGGGTTTCGTAGGAAGTTGTGTTGGGGTTTGCGAAGGAATCTGCGCCTGATTCTGCCCCGTCGCCTGCGAACTCTCCGGTTTCGCCGGAGGCTGCGGCCCGTACTTTTTCAAAAGCGGCTGGAACAGCATGATGACCAGGAACGTCAGCGCAAACACCACCAACAGCTTGCGCTCCATCCCGGGTTCTTGTTGAGGATTCTTAAATTCCGCCAAATCAGTCGCTCGTCTCTTCGTTAGTCGCTATGAGTTACACGTAGGGACAGCGGGTGCCCCACTCATTCGCGCCTTTTGAATGAGTGGGATTCCCCACAGCATCTTTCGCCAGCGTAACCGCATCGTATCCCAACCCGTCTTCGCAATATGTGGAAACACAAGCCGCGGAAAAGTGTCGATTCGTGTCAGGGCATCGCTTTAGCGATGCCGAAACCGATCCGCTGTCAACTGCCCCTTTAGGGGCTGAGGGCCCTTTTTCCGCAGCCGGTTCAACCGCGCCCGACTTCACCACCGGATCCAGCCCGCCCTTCGCCAGCGGATGGCACCGCAAAACCCGCCACGCCGCCATCATTCCCCCGCGCAACGCGCCATACCGCTCCACCGCTTCGACAGCGTATTCCGAACACGTCGGCACGTAGCGGCACGCCGGCGGAAACGCCGGTGAAATCCACCGCTTATAAACTCGCAGCAGCCCCAGCGCGAGAGATTTCATTTCTCCACCAGCTTTTTCGCAATCACATCCAACGCCCGGCCCACTTCTTCGAGCACCACCGAAAATTCCAGCGTCAGAACCGACTTCTTCGGATTGATCACCACATCAACCGCGCCCTTCAGCACCTCGCGCCGCTGCCGCACTGCTTCGCGCAGCCGCCGCTTGATCCGGTTCCGCTCCACCGCGCCGCCCAGCAAGCGTCCCACCGTAAACCCGACGCGCGCACTCCCCTCCGCCTGGCGCAGATAGAGCACGGTCATGTGCGAGGAAAAATGCCGCCGCCCCTGCTTGTACACGCGATCGAAGTCGGAATGTTTCAGCAGCCGCGCCGCGCGCGGAAAGCCTGCCTCCGCCTTCGTCGCGGGCTGCTCTACACTCCGCTTCGGAGCGTCGGCGCTCACCAGCTCACCATCCTGCACAATAGTTAATGATAATGACGGCCTTTACTGCCCGTCGGGGGAAAACTACTCGCGGAAACCCGGTTTCACCGAGACGCGCTTGCGTCCTTTGGCCCGGCGGCGCGACAGCACTGCAGCCCCGCTCTTCGTCTTCATGCGAGTCCGGAACCCGTGCTTCTTCGAGCGCTTGCGCCGGTTGGGTTGAAATGTACGTTTCGGCATCGAAAATCCCTTGCTCCTGATTGAATCGACTTACTTGAGGCAAACCGTAAGTATAAATGACGCGGACTCCCCCCGCAAACGCGCCCTGGGTAGGTGTATAGCGACGGCAAAAGTGCTACGCGTTACTATTTAGTAATATTCACTGGGGAGGGACGAGTGAAGTGGAGGGGCCGGGGCGGTGCGCGCGAGCGAGCGTGGGGCGAGGGAGCGGGGGAAAGCGTGCGCGGCGCGCGTTTTCGTTGGTGGGCAACGTGCGCTCTCGTGACGGCGTGGTGCCAGAATCGTGTTCCCGCGTTCCCCGGATCGTATTTTCGCGCGTGCGGGGCGCGAGATCGTTTC
>Ga0208689_1000210_pt1 | contig 52849 bp, 76 predicted proteins | sample June2015DPH_8_15_FD_184700 | JGI IMG/M metagenome (GOLD analysis project Ga0208689, IMG submission 184700) | Peatland microbial communities from SPRUCE experiment site at the Marcell Experimental Forest, Minnesota, USA - June2015DPH_8_150... | ecosystem: Environmental > Terrestrial > Soil >... | reverse complement strand
CGTTGAGAACGTTGCTCGTGAAATGTCGTATCGTCTTGGCGAATCGTTGTCCGCACTCGTGCGTGCAACTGCCGACGGTGCATCGAGCATCGACGCCAGTGTTCTGACCGAACTGGCCGCTTCGAACACTTCGAGTTTCACCGCTCTGTCGCTCAGCCAAATCCGTAACAGCGTTCAGTCGCTGGCGGGTCGTAGCGTGCGTCCGTTCGATGAAGGCTCCAAGTCCTTCGCAGGCGTGATCCATCCGTTCGCTTTGGGCGATGTCCTTGCTGACAACAGCAACGATTCCCCAATCGACATCTTGAAGCACACTCCGGTGGGCCAGATGAAGATGGACAGTCTCGTCTCGGTTGACCTGACCGAAGTTATCACGCTGCCTTCCACGGGCGTGGACTTCTATCAGACCAACTTGGTCACCCAGACCACGAACTACAGCGGCATCACGGGTCTGACCGCACTCCGCACCTACATCTTCGGGCGCGATGGTATCTTCTCCATCAACCTCGGAGCGAAGGGTGATACGGGCTTCGGTGACGGTGAGTGGCGTAACATCAATTCGGTGTCCTACTAACTGAAAGGTTTGTAGGTTAAAAAATCTTCTCTAATTGACTTGGAAGCTGAAATGCCAACAAGGCGGAACGCTTAGGCGACCGTGAGAGACTAAATGAGAAGACCCCCAGATCGTATCGGGGGGTGCGATAGTCCGACCTTAAAGGAAAATATGGATAAGCCCAACTATGTTGGCGAACGATACGGCAGACTTGTCGTAATCGCTTCTACAGAATCAAAACACAATCGTTCACGTTGGATTTGCCAATGTGATTGCGGAAATAGGTGTGTGGCGACTGGTGCTTCTCTTCGTTCAGATAAAAAGAGAAGCTGTGGTTGCTTGCGTCGGGAAGTTTCAGCAGAGAGAGCAAGACTCAATTCTCTGAACAATACGTTGCCCGAAGGCGAAGCATCTTTCAACCTTCTGTATTCTACATACAGATGGCAAGCCGAAAAACGAAAACTTGAATTCAATTTGTCTAAGCAGGATTTTAGAGAATTGACCTCTGGTAATTGTTTTTATTGTGGTTTAGCACCCGTTCAAGAATATTTCGGCAGCAGTTGTAACGGTGTATACCTGTACAACGGCGTTGATAGGCAGGACAACAACGTAGGCTATACGCTTACCAACTGTGCTCCTTGCTGTAAAACTTGTAACGATATGAAGAGGACTCGAACGGTTGAAGAGTTCTTGAAAGCGTGCGAATCTGTAGTCGTCCATCAAACTTTAAGAAGCAAGCAGAAATGACTTGCTACCCACTGCACGGGTTAACAATTGCGAATGCAACATTGTGCAGAACGCAGAGCCAACTGTTGCCGACCCGGAAGGATTGATCCCCGGCTGGACGAGCTATCGTGTGCACTTCACGACTTCGCTCGGCCCGGATACGACCATCCGTATGCGCCAGATCGACGCGGCAAGCGCAATCAGCTAATCGACTTCCTTGTGGGGCTGTACTCGTACAACGCAGACAATGCATAATTGGACGAGGTAGATACAGCCCCACCTGAGTCTTAGCGAAAAGGAGATTATTTTGGCAAATCCAAATCCACAGCACAACCCAACGGACGGCCTCGGTGTTCTCGCAGTAGTTCTGGTTTCGGGAACCAACGTCGCCCAAGTGGGTAGCCAAGTCGCACAATCTGCCGGGGTAACTCCCGGTGGGCACCAGTACGCAGTCACGCTCAGTCTTTCGAGCAAGACAGTCACAGTTTTTGAAGGACAGCCGAATTCACTCGGTTCTCCCGTGGCGTGTCATAACACTGTGCAACTGACGCCGCAGGCAGTTGACGTGAAGGGTAATGACTACACGCCAGTTGCTTCCGCGACTTACAAGTCGTATAACTATCCAGCTTTTACTGGATACAACCCCGCCAATCTCAGCCCTTACTCGGCTCTGATTGCCTCGGTGTCTGGCAGCGGTCTCATCACGGCCCACAACGTCGGTCAGGCGATTATCGAGGTTTGTTATCCATTTTCGGATAACACCCTCGGCAACAACGCCTTCGGTCTTCCCGATAACGATGTATTTTCTCAGATTATCGTGACCGTCGTACCCTAGTTGTATACTTCTATCGCCTCATGAACGGTAGACGAGGGGGAACCTTGAATTCCCCCTCAATTCTTTCAAGGAGATTTATGAACAGAAATACCGAAGTAGGAAGGCTTGCCCATAATGCGTATATGCGGGCGTATCGTAAACGACCTGAAAATTTGGCGAAGGATACGGCTCGTAAACAGGCATGGATAGCAGCCAGCCCTGAAAACGCAGAGAAGCATAGGCTACATAGATTACGCACGGCTCGAAAGAAGCGTTGGGGTACTCCGGAAGCGTATGCAGCTAGATTAGCATCTCAGAACGGTCTGTGTGCTCTTTGTAGGCAACCTTTTGACAATACTGAGTTAGGTAGTCCTGTCCAAGACCACAACCATGAGACTCTGGCACTTCGAGAGTTTCTGCACCGACGTTGTAATCTTGGCATCGGAAATTTGTTAGACGACCCTAAACTTTGTCGGCTTGCCGCAGAGTATCTAGAACGTCATTCCTTGGAGGAGGAAGCATGAACAATCCTAATGAGATTGAGATAGTGCACGCTTTGCGTGATTCGATTGAGCTACTCCGCAAAGAGAATTCGAGACAGCGTAAGTTGATTGGGAGGCTCAGAAAAACAGTGAGCGACCTACGCCGGTTAAAGAACATTCAGATTCAGAACGACGAAGCGTTCAAAGAGATGTGTGAAGATATCTAGTTTGTAGTGAACGTGCATTTCGATAGGGCGTTATTGCTCGATTCGAGTGCTAACGGAGTTTGTCGTCTAGAAGGCAAACGAAGTGTTCATGGTTGCTCTGCCTGATCCGCAGAGTGTACGTGGATTCCACGCAACGTAGGCCCCTCCATGATCGTGCAGGACGCCTGAGCCTTATCGAAAGTGGAGGAGCATATGTCTTACGCTAACCGAAATGGGTTGCAGAGTATGCCCGAATATCAGGCATATTGTTCTGCGAAAACTCGTTGTACTCTCACGACAAACAGGGACTACCCCGCGTATGGTGGCCGAGGAATCCAGTTCAAATTTGAAAGTTTCGAAGACTTTCTGAAAGAACTAGGGTTTCGACCAACACCCAAGCATTCATTGGATCGTATCAACAACGACGGGAGTTACGAAGTAGGGAACGTCAGATGGGCAACTGCGAAAGAGCAGTTGTACAATCGACGACCGTATGTTCTATCCAGCTTTTCGAACGATGCGTTGTTGGCGGAAGTTAAACGGAGGGGTTTAACGATATGATGCACATAAGTAATGAGGAGTATCTCGAAAGATGGGAAGCCGCTGCCCCGAAAGCCGTAGATAGCGGGTTAACCCCCGACCAAATCAAGCAGGTTCAGGGCACCCGTAACAACGATGTCGCACCGTGGGAGAGTTACATGGTGGAGGAGCAGTTGACGCCTGAGCAGGAAGCCGCAGTCGCTGCGTACGCTGAAAACGTACATGATGACAGCAGCAATCAGACGAAAGAAGAACTCTGCCGCTGGCGAGAGGGCAACGAGGAAGTTGCAAAAGAGTATCGGTGGTGCACTGAAGAGGAATATAAGGACATCCAGCAACGTTTTGGCCGCATCATGAGCCATGACCAGCTTATCACTAAACTACGCGACGAATGCAAGCTGAAAGTTTATTACCGTGAGCATCCGCACGCAGACAAGTTGACACTGCTTTACAGCGACGAGTACGGCAATAAGAAGCCCGAAATTGCGTGCTGGGTGCAGCGTGGATGGATGCCTGAATATACGGTTATGGGTTTTGATGACCATGGCGTACCGCTCGCGGAGAAATATCGCGGCTGGCGGACTGTACTTCTACAGTTGATTATCAAAGAGATTATCACGATTGAAAAAGCCCACAAAGTTTTCGGCGAGGCTAACCTACCCTGTGCAGAACGGTACAATACCATTCTACACTCGTTTAGGAATCGGGCGTAACATGCCTTACAAAGATAAGGAATTTCAGAAAGAGTACGACCGACAACGCCATCATGTAAGTACTGACCCCACGATGCGGAAGTGGAACCGAGACCATTCTAAGATTCGCAGATTAGAAATAAAAATCAAGGTTCTTTCTCATTACGGGTTGAATCACACGTTGCATTGCTGTTGGCCGGGATGTGACGTTGTTGATATCGATATCCTATGTTTAGACCATGTGAAGGATAACGGGTCTGAGCAACGGAAAACTTTGCCGGGTAGTACGTTGTACGAGTACCTCGTTAGATACGATTTTCCCGAGGGGTATCAAACGTTGTGTGCAAATCACAACTTGAAGAAAGAAATACTTAGGAGGAGACTAGTATGAGTGAGCAGGAAAAGCAAGAAACAGCAAAGGTTTACTCAAATGCTGCGGAGGAAATCGCAGCCATCGAACTGAGCATCAAGCGGGCGCAGTTGGCCGACTTGGAGCTACAGAAACAAGAACGCGAGTTGAGCATCCAAGAAAAACGCGGCACGATTGGTGACCGCCTCAACAAGCAGAAGCAAAAAGAGCAAGATAGGGCGATGCAAGGTCGCGTGTTTGCTGCCCAGAAACGTGAAGACGATGCGAAGCAGAACGCATGCACCCACAAGAAGGGTGGCACCGTTTCGCAACGCAATCTGCAAGTGCTCAGCACTGGTGGAAACAGCCCGCAGTATGCCGTTATCAAGCATCAGATGATTACTGGCGACTTCTGGGTTCGCTGTCTCCGTTGCGGCAAGACGTGGCTCCCACCCGTTGAAGAGAACTTCTATTTCAACGCGAAGGGCAAGCAAGTGGCTCCTGTTGATGGTGTGTTCTCGAAAGAGAAGTTTGAGAAGGCTGAGGCAGATTATCGCACAGCAGTCCAGTTCGAGACGAACAATACCCCGTCAGGCTCCGTCATCTGCAAGTTTAGCAAATGGGATGATAAGGCCGAAGCGTGGGTGGATGCGACGAAGGACTATCGTCGGTTAGTTAAGGCGACGAACCTGAGATAATATGACACCCAATCTCACGCCAGAACAAATCGCCACGTTGTCGATCTCAGAGATTGATCGCATGTCTTCGGATGTGTATCTATCAAACCTGAGAGCCAATCCGACTGCATTCGCAGCGAGAGTCGATGAACTTTCGGCCATCGCCGCCCAGAAATATCCACGCCCGCAGAAGGCGTAAATCGAATTGCCGCTGAGTGCGGCCCATGCCGAAAGGAACACTCATCACCGCAGAGCACGGTTTGTGGCCCGATCCCATCGCGTTGGGGTCGGGCAATGCTCGTCTTTTTGTGTTTAAGGAGCCTTATGGGACATCAGCCTTCTGCGGAAGCCAAGCAACGTTGGTTAAGAGCTAACAAGCACGCTCGTACTGAAACGAATAAAAACTGGAAACTACGGGCGGTGTACGGAACAACGCCAGAAGAGTATCAAAACCTCCTAAAACAGCAGAACTATAAATGTGTTATTTGCAATATCGAGTTTGTGATGGAGCCTCGTAATAACGCTCGATATCCTCATCTTGACCACGAGCATTCCTCGGGATGGATTCGGGGCATATTATGTAGTAACTGTAATCATGCGATTGGTCTATTAGGCGAAGATATTGAACGCATGGAAAAAGCGGTTGAGTATATTATCAGTAACTCAGCCCCGCCAGAGTTTAACCTGATAAACGCCAAAGAATCATGTAGGATTACAAGGAAGGTTCGTCATGGGAAATTCTAGTGTGACCGTTCAAGATGTCGTTGATGATGCACGCAGCAATGGTGAACTCGCACCTGCCCTCGCCACTGGCGGATTCTCCGACGCTCCCGCATTATCCATCGCAAACGATGTCATGCAAGCACTGCTCTGCGGCGGGCCACAAGGCCAGCCCTTCAACTGGAAATGGAATCGAGCGGTTGAAACGCCGTTCTATATCAACAGTTGGCAACAAGATTATTTCATCCCGAATCAAGTGGCTGTGGGATGGCTGGAAAGTTGCACGGCTGTAAACTATAGCTGTACACAATTCCCAAAGCCCGTTTATCCTGTCATTGTCAAGCGTGACCTTCTGATTACGTTCAATCTCAGTACCAACAATGATGCACGCATTTGCTGGATGCAGAACGACACGATGCAAGCAGGCACTTGGGGCGCGACGACGCAGAAAACCCCGACAGGACAATCACAACCCGGCCCCGGCGTCGTATATACCGATCCCAGCACCGCAACCGCGCAACCCATCAATCCGACTACGTGCATCAAGGATTCTTTCGGGAATCTCTGGGTGTTGACGCAATACGGAACATGCGGGCCTACCAATCCATTTCTCACGAATCTAAACCCGACTTATCCGACCGTGCAAGACCAGACTATCGTATCTACTGTCGTGACAGATGGCACGGTCCAATGGACGGCAGTCAACCCAAAGGGACAAGGATATCGAATCAACCCTCTGCCTTGTCAGACTGGCCCTGTGTGGCTCATTCAGCCCGTCGGCCAGATGAAAGTTCCGTTTCTGAAATCACTGAGCACTACGCTCGACCCGATTCCCGATGACTTCTATGTATTCTTCAAGCAAGGATTTTTCGCGCAATGCTATCGCCGCTCACCGATCAGAGAAGTGCGGGCCAAGTTCGAGATGGAATACAATCTCTGGCAGAGGGCATTGACTAACGCAAGGATGTTTGGTTCGAACCAAGAAGATGATTGGGGTTTCGTGCCCCAGAGCAACGTCCTTGATTCTGGATATTCATACAATCCTATCTCGCCCGCTTCTCCGTATGGCCCTTGGTCTTACTAGTTTAAAATCAACAACTTACGACTACTTTACAAGGTGGTTCGCACGTGCTATACTGTAAATATGGAGAATTTCTACACATATTTGTGGTTGCGACCAGACGGTACACCCTACTACGTCGGCAAGGGCATCAACCATCGTGGTTTCACAAGCGAGATGCATCGCTTCCCGTGCCCACGGGATAACTCCCGTATTATAATTCAGGAGCATCCTTCAGAGAGTGAAGCCTACCTCGCTGAAGTATTTCTGATTGCGTATTATGGTCGGAAAGACCTTGGAACGGGATGCTTGCGGAATCTAACGGATGGCGGCGACTGCCCGCCGTCTCGAAAAGGCGCAAAGCACACTGCTGAATCCAACCAGAAGAATCGAGAAGCCCATCTTGGTAAAGCGGGCTATTGGAAAAATAAGAAGTTGTCGGACGAGCACACCGCAAGGATGTCAGCATCCCTGAAAGGGCGCACCAGCCCACGGAAAGGTGTTACACTCACCGCTGAAACGCGCAGTAGGATTAGCCTCTCCAAGAAAGGCTGTCCCAGCCCAATGAAGGGCAAACGTCACACGGATGAAGCAAACGACAAGAATCGGAAGAAACATCTAGGACTTCCCGCTTGGAATAAAAATCTGCCGTGCTCTGACGCCACCAAGCAAAAAATTTCTATTGCGAATAAGACTTTGCGCGAAACTCCCGAGTGGAGAAAGCGTATGAGCGAGCAGGGAAAACTTGGTGCCAAAGCTAGATGGGAAAAGAGACAATATGGCGTTGAGTTCAGTGACGGTGTATGACACGATGGAATTCTGCAAGAAACTATCCTTTAATAGAAATTCTGCCATTGGAAATAATTTAGAGCCAGCCCTCACAGCCGCCAACATCGTCATGGAAACAATACTCGGGCCTCCTTTTTGCTGGTGGTGGAATACGCAGGAATTGGCCTTCACCACTTCGCTGGTTGCAAACAGCGCACCGATTACCAACATCGCCATCTCGGGTGGGGTAGTCACGGTCACTGCGAACAACACTTTCGGTGTGGGCAATCTGATAATCCCATCAGCATTAGCTAATGCTACGTTTTTGAATGGCGTTCTGCTTGTCATCGAAACAGTATCCGCTACACAGTTTACCGCTCAGGTGAATTTTCAGAACTATGCGTCACATGCGGACACGGGTACGGCCACCAACGCGACGACGCAAGATTACACGATTGCGGCCCCGGCGTTCTCGCACATAGAGCACGCATCGGTGTTAGATATCACTAAGACTCCGAACAACTGGATTGAACTGGAAGTCAAGGATAATCTCGCACTCGATTCACGGAGTGCCCGACCAACGTTCGTAGGACCGCACGTGGAAGACGGCAACGGTAACGTGACTTTCAGGGTCATGCCTTCACCTAACGCCGCATATCCTGTCTCCGTACACGTACAACTTGCAGCCCCAGAGATCACTAGCGTCAACCAGACATGGGGACCAATGCCAGACTTCATGCAGTACATATACAGTTGGGGATTCCTTTCGCTCATTTGGGCCTTCGCAGATGATGCTCGATTCCAGATTGCCAACGCGAAATTCACAGCGGGCCTGCTCGCTCGTGCCGAAGGATTGACCGAAGAGGACCGCAACATCTTCATGAACAACTGGAACGCGACTACCGGAATGGGTCCGGCCAAAGGCCAGCAGGGAATGCAGGCTAGACAGAGCTAGGAGTAGTATGGCGACTTTAATCCAGCAGTGTTCAGGTGGTGCAGGTTCAGGTACGCTCGGGGGTTCAGGTAACATCACGAGCGGTGCTGCGGGGTTTGCAAATGCCACAGTAAACGGCAATCTGCTCATTTTGGTTGCTTATGGTACAAGTTATTCCTATGCGGGGAATCCGACGATACACACCCCAGTGAATTCTGGCGGTTACTCAACGGCATGGACGAAAGCCAATCAAGCATCTTTTGGAAATGCTGTAGATGGTGGTGCGGGCACCGTCGCAATCTATTACATCAATAATGCCCCATCCATGAGTCCCTCGCAGACGATCACTTTGGAACTCAGTACCGTAGCGGCTACGACTCTCAATGTTGAATTTGATCTTTACGAGTTTTCAAATGCGAGCACCATAAAATTTGATTTTGTCAACTCTGGTCAGACTGTTGGCACTCCGCATGTTTCTTTTGTTGGAAGTACGAGTACCGAAGACCTAATAATCACGGCTTTAATCGCACCGGATACTGGAAGCAATATCTCTGCCGGAACTGGATATACGTTAGGAATTAACGCAAGTACGCTCTACGGAGTCGGCCAGATGCAATATGCTCTGGCGGTTCCCTCTGGGGCAACTTCGTCCTCTTTTTCGGGAACTGAGCCTACTTATTGGGGGGCAGTATCCGCTGGATTCCTGACAACTCTACCTACACCTACCGTGTCTTCTGTGTCACCAAGTAGCGGAACCCAGAATGGTGGAACTCTGGTGACCCTCACGGGTACTAATTTTGTGTCGGGAGCCGTGGTGACTTTCGGAGGAGTCGCAGCGACCTCGATTGCAGTAGTATCTTCAACTACAATCACCTGTGTGACACCTGCAAATATAGTGGGCGCATGTACGGTTTCTGTTACGACTTCTGGTGGTACAGGTTCGTTCGCATCGTATACATACACCCCATATTTTACCATTCTTATCACTGGCGGGAATTTTCAGGACGCTGCTGGCAATCCGATGGCGGGCGGATATGTGACGTTTCGTCTAAACACGGATGCAACTGCGGTCGATTGCCAGATATCCGCAGGGCGTCTAATCACTTTTCCATTGGACTCTAATGGGAACTTGTCAGGGTATATCTGGCCGAATGACCAATTGACCCCTGCCACGGTTTACATCGTTCGAGCATATAACGCCGCAGGAGAACTCGTCTGGAATAATCAGATGAGTATACCTAGCGGTATGGGTTCGTTCGACATTGGGTCTTGGGTGCCCAGCAATTTATAGGAGCAATCATGGCATCACAAGTCAGACTCGTAGGTGGGAACTTCCAAGATTTAGAAGGCGGTCCTTTAGCCCTCGGCTATTTCACGATGCGGTTGAACCAAGACGAGTCGGTCAACGATTCGCAGGTTTGCTCGGGCATCATCACCAAGGTTTATTTGGATAGCACCGGCAATTGTGAGTACGGCCAGTATGTTTGGGGCAATGATGTCATGTCCCCGATCAATAGCTATTACACAGTCACCGTCTATTCCGCAGAAGGCCAGATCGTTTGGGGTCCGAACAACCAGCAAGTCACGGGCAGCGGAACCTTTGACGTAGGCACATGGACACCGAATAGCGTCATCAGTTGGTCTCCCGCATTGCAACAACCCCTGTTGCTTGAAATCAATGGAACAACGGCCAGTTCGCAGACAGTTCAGAATCTGGTAAATTCAGCCAGCGTCACCGTGACCGATGAAGGTAGCGGCGAGATTTCGTTTGTTGCTTCTGGCGGCGGAAGTTCTTCTGGTTCGAACGTGTCCACCCTTCCTTGGAATTTCTGGGAACGTGGTGGAAGTAGCACTCTCGCGGAAGCGGGGACATATTGCCAAGTCATGTTCGCGGATTCTATCGTAGCTTCTCCGTCTAGCTGGAAAGTTCAGATAGACGTGACCTCAGCATTCACCTATCACATCACAGAGATGTTCATACTGCGGACACTCAAAGGTTCTTTAGCGACGGTTGACATAACTCCAATCACTTTTGGTGGGAGTGCGATACCCTTGTTCAGCACGACGGGAATTAAGACGAGTGATGCCATTTCTCTTGCCATTGACGCGGCTCATGATTACTATTTTGTGTTTCAAGGAACTGCAGGGGGCACGGGTACTATCGCATCCAACGATTCAGGTGGGGCGTACATGTATACCAGCTACGCGGGGAACCCGAACACGGGGGGTCTCTCTACTCTCTGGGCAACGTCTGTAGGCAATGGCGGCGGTTTTGGCGCGGCATTCCCGTTGGGTTTCGGGCCGTATTTTCTCACAGGATGGAACGCAGCATAAAGGAATTGAATCATGTCAAATTCTTTGCAGATAAATGGGGCACAATCCGAAAAACGAGTGAAGGCTACTCCTCTATATGTGGGTCGAAATACGACTGGCCTCTGGACAAATCGTTCCCCGTTGCGTGATGCTAACACTTCGCGTATCTCTGAAAAATACTACGGTCCTTCTGGGGATGCGATGATCGCGGGTTCAAACGTTGAAGTCACTAACCGTTTGACCCTGACCCGGCGTCCGGGTAATCCACAGTACGATGGAACTAATACATACACCGACATTCTCGCGTTCGATGAGTTTCGATACAGCAAATCCTTAAGCGATATCTGGGGAACAGCGACGGAACAGATTGATACGATGGTGGATACAGCGACCGCGTTGTATGCTAACAACAATGGTACAAGTACAGAAGTGTTGGCGAAATCCACAGGTGCGGGTCAGTCTTTCATGCAAGAAGTCGGAACGCAATTATATTTTGGCGACGGCATCGACCAGAAGAAATGGAATCAGTCCCTTTTCGTTCGCAATATAGCCAACGATAGTAGTGGATTAAACGTTGACGCATATCCGTTCATGAATACAGACCTGATTGACCCGAACGGGAACATCCAGCAAATGATCGGATGTCTCATCGCAACGATCAGTACGGTCAAGATTGCAGATAACGTTCTGACGGTTACCCTAGACGCCCAGCTAGGCGATAACACGCAGTTCCCCGGCATGTTCGACATCCCCGGCGATGTCAGCCCTATTATCGACACGGGAACTCAGTTCGTTCTATGGGGTTTCCAAGGCACCGCAGCGGCATTCCTAAACGGAGCGACCATCACTCTCAGTGCTCCGACGACTGCTGGTGGAGTTACCCTTATCGCAGATTTTACTGCACCAACTCTTGCTCCGACCAGCGTCGAAGGCAAGGGATATCTCCAGATAGCGAGCGGCTTGATATGTGGCACCCCGAACGCACTCACAGGTGCGGGTACGATTACCGCGATCATGCCTAGCACTCTGGTCGGACTCACGACGGGTACGGCTGTACCCACTTGGGGTACGACAGTTCCAGCGGCGTCAAATAGCTTCTGCGGCAGTCTCACGATTGACGGAGATATTATCTGGTACAATCGCGGCATTCCGACCCAGAATTGGGGGATCGTAGCCCCGACAATTGCCCCGAAGTATGTGGCGAATAGCTCCATCGCGGGATATGTCGAGGACACATATTTTTCTCCAGCCAGTATCGTACAAGATGGTGCTGGATATCTGTGGCAAATCAGTACGCCCGGAGAGTTGAGCACTTCTGCTACTCCCCCGTTCACCGCGTCACCTTCAACAGCGACTCGTGTGGCGGTTGAAGAGATTGCAATCGTTTCGGCCACAAGTAAAATCACGGTTACTATCGAAGCACAAGGTAGCCCATTCACGGCGGGCGATGTTGTTTCTTTGCAGGGGATGAATCCATCTTCCTTCTTAGACGGCGTTCAATTGACAGTTCTGGCATCCCCGGCACCAACGGATACCACATTTGTCGCAACTTTCGCTTATCCAACAGATTTGATACAAGTACAAACCGCAGGCACTCTCTTACACGGTGGAACCATCGTGGCGGATGGTGCGGCGTATTGGACTTGCATCCAAACCTCGACTCTCACAAACGCATGGGTAGCTGACCAGCATTATGTAAGCGGAACGTATATTGTTGCACCGAATGGTGCAGGCGGTGAGCCCGCGTACTGGTTACTTCGAACGAATCAAGCGAGTGGCACCGGCCAGCCAACGGTCAACGTCAGTAACGCAAACCCTCCGGTCATGTATGGGTATCCTCGAACTCTACCTCAAACACCTAACACGGAGAACTTTGCATTGACGAGTGTTTCCCCGTCGGGGGCAATAGACACGATAACATACGCAGCCTCGCCTACGCCCAATTCTAATCAGATGTCGGGGTCTTTGCTGTTCAATTATTACCATCTCGACAATGCATATCTGTACAACACCCCGGTCACGGGTAACGTTTTCCAAGGCACCGCATTTGAAGTTAGTGAATATACGGACAGTTGGCAGTATTGTGCGTGGTTTCCCCTTACAATTCCATCGGCGGGCCAATACACGTTTAGCATGGCTCACAATAGTGGTGGTTTCTATGCCTTTGAACCTACCAACGCAGCGGGCGGAACGGCGACTAAGAACTCTGGAGCCTTCGTCACTGCTTTCGGGCAAAATGCTACAGCTCTCAAAGCATACCCAACTCCGTGCGGAACGAACAATCTTGTAGGATATCCTTCAACGATCACGACGGACGTATCTACATGGACGTTCTCGGCTCCGGGTGTGTATTTTGTGGAGATTGATTGGCTCGCGGCTTCCGCAGGCACCAATACCATGAACTTTACGTGCAACGCCGTGAATATCGGAGTTGAACCTACGGTTAGTGGTACGACGCCATTAGGGTCGCCGGGTGTTTATCAAGCCCCTATCTGGGTGCCGTTTGCCACTTCACCAACGGCAGCGACGTGGAATCCTGCGGAGTCTGAGATTTATTTTGCCCAGACTGCAACAGATTCAGGTGGCCAGTACACATGGAATAATATCGGACCTGTAAGCACTTTCACCAGACAACCCGGCATCTATTATACGTTGCCCGGACAAGCCATCGTTGATACGTTCAGCGATGAGCAAGGTGCTTATGCGACGGGGGTAAGCGGGACGACAACTCCCCCATGGTCTACAACCCCTAACGCGATTACGCTCGATCCGAACGTTCCTTTGTCATGGATCAATGAAGGGCCAGTGCCGACGACTGCGACTGCCGCAGGGAAAATTACTGCGACCAGCAAGACGGGTTGGACTTGGGCGTTAGCTCTTGTCAACACGTTAGACAACACTGTATCTAACATCGGCCCGGTAAGTATCTCCTCCGGTCCACTTACGAACGCAGCACCAACTTTTGCTCCCGGCTCGGGACTCATCGCATCCGCAATTGACCCACAGGCTGATTACGTTGCGATCTACCGAACCACAGATGGTTTTACGACCGAACTGCTCATTCCGGGTTTCGGGAATACGATCTATACTGTTCCTCTTTCACAGTACATGTTGAACGGGTACATAGATACGACTCCTGATATCGGGTTAGATACCCAAGCAGAAGCAGCCCAAGCCTTCGAGAACACTCCACCGCTACCCGGTGCGATCAATCTCACGTATTATCTCAACCGCCTTTGGTACAGCATCGGAAACACGGTGTTCTGGACAAGTGGTCCGGATGATCCAATGGGGAATGGGCTGAATGGTTTTGGTCCTAACAATTACGATAAGATGCCCGCACTCGTGAAGAGACTCGTGCCTACCGCGATTGGCATGCTGGTTTTCACGGTATCGGACACCCATGTAATCCCCATCAACTCGTCTGACCAGATTCAAGCTAGTCAGCCGTTTATGCCCGGAGTTGGGTTGAGCAGCTATAATGCCTTGGACACACATGGGCCTACCATCGGTTTCTTTACGACGGACAGCCAATTCCTTGTGTTAAGTCCCGGTGTCAGTGCTTCTCACGAAAGCGTTCCAATCGCAGATCAACTCGCAATGAGAACGGGTACACCCGGCCAAGACTGGTATCCACAAAATGTCTACGTCGCCCACTATGTGAGCGGACAGGACATGGGGTGGTTCCTAGCAGATGGCACAAACGGTTGGTATCGTCTCATCACTACACCTACACCGGAGACTCCCGGCCCCTTATGGAGTCCGTTTGCGACACTAGCAAATACTGGCAGATGCGGAGCGATCAAATCTGTTGAAACGTCACCCGGTGTTCATCACCTGTTAGTCGGACCACGTGGCTCGGATGTTCATATTCTGAACCGCGATGTTCTGTCTAGCACTGATGGTGGGGCTGCTGGCGAATACACGGAAGGCACGCCCTATCCCGCATACGCGGTCTATGGCTCCTATGTGCTCGCACAGCCCGGACAGGTTGCCAACATCCTATTTGTGACTCTTAAATCTGTTAAGACGGGTTCTCCTGCGGTTCTAGGATTACTCATTGATGACGGACTCCCCTATTACAAGGGTTCATTTGAGATTCTCAAGAATTGGGTGAACGACCCGCCTGAGTTGAAGGTATCGAGAACATGGTACTCGCAGCGATTCTACTTGTCGGATATGCCGACAGAATCGGCAGCATGTACGGATATTCAGGTACTCGTTCAATGGCCAGCAGAAGCCGCCATCAATGAGTTGCAGACGTTTACCATTTTTGGATTTTATGTCCAAGAAGGATAGTCCTCGGACTAGTTACCCGAGAGTAGGGGTAGGTTGCCTATAACAACCTACCCCGTTCTAACCCATCAAGAGGGTATCAATGCCGAGTCTTCGTGATGCAATCCAATCCGCAAAGAACATGTCTAACTATGTACCCGTACCAGGGGCACCCATGGCTGTATCAGTACAGCCCCCAACCCCTTCACCTAATGCGAACATGAGGTTTATCCTCCCATCGTTCAACCAAGACCCAGACTCGATTCGACTGGCAGAAAGTAATACGCCCAAGATTCGAATTTGGCCTCGACCACAGCAGACAGCAGGAGCAGCTACCGCAACGACTGCTGCGTCAACGTCGTCTTCATCCTCTTCATCTTCATCGACCGCCGCTCTTGCGTCAGCGACAGCTACAGTCACAACGGCTACTCTTTTAACATCTTTTTCTGGGTCTGTCGTCATGGCTGAATCTTTTCAACTTCTCTCGATCAGTGTAAACCGTGCGTGCGAGGTCCGGCTTTATGGTACTCCAACCGCACAATCAATAGATGCGTATCGAGCAACAGATGCTCCAGTTCCCCCTGAGACTACGGCAGGCATAATTGCTTGTGTGACATTTGACACGGCCCCATATACGTGGGGTTTTCAGAATGTGTGTGGGGCAAATCAACTGAACCCGCAATCGAATCTGCTATATGTTTCAGTTATAAATACGAACCCACTGATACAGACGCCAGTCACAGTGACTATACAATTTGTGCCTATGGAGAGCTAGCATGTCTAATCGCATGACTTATCCAGCAAGTCTCTTCCCATTGAGGGGTGACATATCCGCAGAGGCGGGCCAAGTCGCGGTTGAAGTCATCGGCATCCAAACATACCCGATTGACAATCAACCCGCGCAGGGCGACGTTCCTGCATTCGACTCAGCGACTAACACGATCCATTGGACCCAAGGTCCGGGGTCGGCAATCACTGTCGATGGTGTTGGCGTGAGTGCCGACTACCTAATACTGTGTGGCACGGCAATTACGACCAACTACGGGACCGATGACTTCCTCGGTATCCGTATGGACGGGGAACTGATAGGAAACTAATGTCAACCAATTTCAGCAGCAGCACACCAGCACCCCCAGCGAACACTGTCAATGGCACTTGGCAAACGGACGGTTCCGGCAACATGTCTGTCAACGTCCCCGCACCGTTGATCACCGAAGCAGAATCAGAGATCATCAGTCTGGTTCCGGGTGATATTCTCGTGTGGAACGGGTACTATTGGGTGAACGCCGGACTCCCAGCGGTCCTCAGTCTCAATCTTCCAGTTTATGCGAACAACGCAGCCGCAATCTCAGGCGGGCTAGTCGCAGGCAACCTTTATCGAACAGGGGCAAACCCTGATCCAGTTTGCGTAGTCCACTAGGAGGGATATGACCAGCAGGCCATTAGCGGTCGCTGACCTCCCCATGCTAGAGCGTGCGTTGGCTCAGGACCAATTCGAACATTTAGAAGTGAAGAATTTCACGATGGACTCGGCATACTCAGTTGTTTATGAGGATGAACAGGGTCCAATCGGTATCCTGCGGTACACGAGAGAGTCTAGTCGCTTGCGGCTCATAACTGTCTGGTGTGATAACCTCGACAGGAAGAGAAATGCCGCATCAGTAGTCCAAGCCATTTCCGATACCGTCTGCAAAGCAAAAGCAAACGGGTATGCCACAATAGTTTTTAGCACGCAATCACCATCGCTCGCCAGATTTTGCATGGACAAACTTGGCTTCGAGAAAGAGAAGGATGACTATGTTCTCCACGTTTAATACATTGATGAACCTTATGACTGACGAACAACTGTGGGAATTCATAATCGCTCATCCTGTCTCGGGCGGGTGTGGCACCCACGGGGCAGAAAATGCCGCCGCCGCCGATCAGAAGGCATTTACTTCCCAGATGATGTCGCAGGCTACGCAGGTTTTTGGTGCCGACAACATCGTGTTCAACTCGATGAAATCTGCGTATAGCAATTTGCTCGCAGCCGGACCAAGCCAGCAAGGATTTAGCGCGGCCCAGCAAAGTGCGATGGACGCTTCCGCGATTACGAGCGGAGCGAATCAAGCACGATTCGTAGCGGGTATGGTCAAAGGTGCTGGAGCAGGGGCGGGCGGTGGATTCGCCACGCCCGGTTCATCCGGCGCTGCGGGTGCCTCACTCGCAGGAGCAGAAGCAAAGATTGCGGGGAGCACCGCGAGCGAACTTAACCAGATTCAGCAAGCAAATTGGAAACAAGGAAACGAGAATTGGAAAGTCGCTGGTCAAGGACTCGGGGAGTCTACTAAATCATTCAGCAACGTTGCTGGATTAGAAGAACAAGCAGAAGGTGGACTCAAAGCGAACATGGCAAATGCTCAAGCAGCGGACGCCGCAAGCAACTGGTGGGTTAAGCCTGTTGAGGGCGCAGTTATGGGTGGAATTGATGCATTCACTGGCGGTATGGGTGGTGGACTCGCTAAAATGGCGATGAACAAACTTGGCGGTAGTTCCGGTGGCGAGGACGAGGACGAGGGATAGGAGATATATGGCAGAAGATCAAGCACCACTTCAATCAGCACAGAACGGTCCTCCCACAACTCCTGATGTCACGGGAACTGACGCAGCTAATGCGGCGATGGGGAATCCTATTCCTCCGACCAGTCCTGCATCCATGGGAGTGGCTTCTGTTCCCGTGCCTAACCAGCCGACGGCTCCCGCACCTGTTACGAGTGCGGCATTGGCAGCAGGACAAACACCGCCGACACCTCGTCCACCGCAACCACAAGCACCGCAGAATCCACAGGACTTACATCAGTCCATATTCAAGAATGTTCTGGGCATGCTCACGAAAGGTAGCGGACGACCACAAATGGGTCCGAATGGACAACCAGCTACGGATGCGAATGGCAATGTCATTATGCAACGCGGCAACGTCAAAACGCTCGGAGCGTCTATTCTCGCAGGAGCATTGTCGGGGATGGTCGCGGGTTTTGGGGCACCCGACAAACGAACGGAACTCGGCGGCGGACGCAGCATTGCAGATTACAGTGGTGCCGCAGCCGCAGGAGCAGCAGCCGGATCACAATTTGGTGGTCAGGCCCGTAAAGCCGCCGCCCAAGGACAAGTGGACGCGGCCCAAGCACGCCAGTTTGCTACGACTGAACATAACCTGAAAATGCACGCAGCGATGCTGGGCAATTTGAAACTCCAAGGTGAAGTACTCAATGAGGGAGTCCAACAGGATGCACCTCTTATTGAAGCGATGAAGCTGAATCCCACGATCACGGACGAGAAGGGTAATGTCCTGTCTGCGATCAAAGGCGAGCACGTTTCTGAGAAGGCGCTACAGAAGATGATGGCTGATGGATCAGCTCATACTACGCGTGATTCCGTGTTGCGTGACGGTGTGCAGAATGTGTACGATGAGAAAGGTAAGCAGGTATTCAATCCAGATGGCACTCCGCGTCAAGAGTACACGTACACGGTGTATGACCATAACGCACAAGTCGCATTGACTGACGAACTCAAGAAGGGTAATCATGCCCTGCAATATGTCGCACCGGGCACGAGTCTTCCCATGGCGGTATTAGGGAAGTACAACCGCGAGAAGACGGACGTCCAAAATGCACAGGGATTCATAAATCAGTGGGCCAAGCAAGTCGCAGATTTTAATGGCGATGAGAAAATCAAACCCATTGATCTAAAAGCCGCCATAGCGAAAGACCCTTATCTCCAAAAACTCGTCCCATCCTTGGGTCGATATTCGAGTATGGACCCCGCCGAAGCAATCCAGCAAATGAACAAGGATGGGGTAGACCCTGCCCTCGTTGGTAAATTCAATCTCCTACTCGGCGGTGTTAACACTAATGATTGGAATCGTGTTAAGGCTGATAAGATTCTGGAAGATAAGACTGAGATAGCCGAGAAGAAGGCTAAGGAATTGGCCGATCAAAAGCGCCAAACACCTGAAGGCCAGCAGGATTTAGAGCACAAGATTCTAGAGAATGCAGCACTTCGTCAAGCAGCGGCCCAAGCACAAGCACAAACTGTGGGCATCGAGATTCCAAAGAATTTCGTTGCTGATCCGAATGCTGTGACTCTGGATACGAATGCACTGAGCAAGCAATTGGCCGACAAGGGTGTGAAGATTCCACCGAATTTTACTGCCCTATATGCCATCGCTCATAACCAAGCAGACCTTGCAACCCTGCCCAATAACCCGCGACCGAAATCAGGTGTCATGCCCCGCGATCAGGGATTGACATTTATTCGGACGTTCATCAACCCTCAGTATCAGGAAGGCGATTTCAAGGCAAACGCAAACCTGCAACGAGAGTTGGAGAGCACGCGTCAGGGCACCGCAGGCGGCTCTTTACTCGCCGCTGGCACCGCATCGAATCACTTGGCGTTGCTCAACGAACAAGCCGACAAACTGGCGAACATGGACGAACCCGCAATCAATACCGTCGCAAATGCGTTGGGTATTGCTGTTGGTAAATCCCCTGCTGTTACTTTCCGTGCAATCGCGCAGCAAGTCAACAGTGAAGTCGCAAAAGTAGTCGCAGGCGGACAACCGCATGAAGCGGAGTTGAAACAGTTCGAAGAGAGCCTCAACAACGCGCAGTCACCCGAACAGATCAAGAACGTCATCAAGTCTTACATCGGTTTGATGAACGGACGCATCGGGGAGATTGACGACCGCAGTATGCAGTATATGGGACGTCACGTCAAGGGCATCTCGCCTACCACGGTAGATGTCTTCAACAAAAACGGATTCACTGTCCCCGGTCAACCGAAAGGTGCGACGGGAACATTCCAATCCAAGGGTAAGACATACTGGACCGACGGTAAGACAAACCTAGGCGAGATGCTCCAGTAGTGAAACCCTCTTGCGTAGCCGAAGAAAGTGTGTTATCATAATAATAATATGAAGATTTTCTACACTTATCTTTGGTTACGCGAAGGTGGAACGCCTTATTATGTCGGCAAAGGATGCGGTCGATGTTCTGGTAAGCCACTATCTTTAGAACATCGTAGAAAGATATCCGAAAGTGGCCGAGGTCTGAAACGTTCAGAAGCGACTCGGCAAAGAATGCGTGAAGTTTTTAAAGGGCGAGTTGTCTCCCCTGAAACTCGTAAGAAAATAGCTCTTTCTCTTAGGAAGTATTTTAAAGAAGGCCGTGAATCATGAGTGACAATCAATCCCTCCCTCCTGTAGATATGCAAACATTTCGTCCGCTCGGTTCTACATCTACACCAGCAAATCCCGCCCCGGTACAAGGGTTGCCGCCTGTCGATATGCAAACTTTTCATCCTTTAGGCCAAACATCGGAACAATCGCAAGTAGCGGCTACCGTCGCTCAAACACCCCAAACAGGCCCCGCAGGTACTTCTGACATCAAAGAAGGTGAAGCGGAGATTCCGGGCGCAACAGGATTTGAGAACACGTCTGCCTCTACCTCCAGTGGTAGAGGCTTGCCGACAGCCCCGAAAGAGGCTGTGAACGTGGGCTTAAAGCGTGAGGCATCTGTTGGTGCAACTATCGCTACTCTTCCTTTCGCCCCGATCCTTACCGCAGGTATTGCGGCGGCGGGTGGTGGGGCGCTAGCACAAGCTGTTGGAGCAGGCGGCGGAATGGGATTCTTGAACTCCGTCGCAGAGGACATTGCTAGAGGCGAGAATCCGACAGAGTATCATCACCTGAACAAGACCGCTCAACAGACAGTTCTTGGCATGGTGTTAGGTGGTCTATTTCATGGAGCAGGGGCGGCGTACAACGCGGTCACAACGCCCGCCGAAGGTGAGGCCCCGAATCTCGTACAGAAAATTATTAGTGGTTCAAAAGTCGCGCAGGCTCCCGCGAAGTCAGCGATGGCTTCTCGTGCAGCCGCAGCGAACACCGGCGCGGGTGCAGCAGCCGAAACAGAAGCGACGACTAACGCAGCGAAGATTGCCAAGGCAGAAGCAGCCACGCCTAACCGCATGCCTGTCGGCCACGAAGCAACGCCACATATTCCTGACGAGTACAAAGACGCAGTTGCAGCAGCCATGAAGGAAGGGCCAGCATGGACTCCTGAAAAGGCCAAGCCTGTAATGGAAGCGTTAGGCGATAACTTCGAACTGAAAGGTTCTGTCAGCGAAGGTAAGTCAACCGCTAATGACTTAGACGTTTGGCAGAAGAGTGGGAAACTTTCCGATGCGCATCCAACCCTAGAGCGTATGGGATTCAAGTTCAATGCGGACACACCGCACGGAGAGACATGGACTAAGGGCGACCAGCATCTTGATTTGTGGGATAAGGAACATCCACCGATTAAAAATTATGGCAGACAGCCAGAACTTTCGGCCAGCGAGCCAGAAGCCGAGCCCGAAGCGCACGAAGGCGCACCCGCAGGGACACCAGCGGGAACACCTGAGGCACAGCCGGTAGTCAAATCCCCTCTCCAACCGAGGGAGGCATTAGGACCAGCCATTACTGATGCGGGCAAAGCCGCAGACGCCTCTTACGCCAAAATTGATGAAGTTGCAGGGACGGACTTCAAAAAAACAGCACAGGACATCCGAGACTATAACAAGAAGATATTCCAAGCGCATAATCCTACGGATGCTGCCGCGTGGACGAAGAAGCGCGACGACGCAGAACTCTTGCTGGACACAGCCAAGAACTATGCAAAGGCAGCGGGTGTCGGCCCAGAGGTTCTCGAAGAGGCTTCATCGCAATTCAAGCGTATGTCGGCTCTTCGAGACGTTGAGCGATTCGTATATAAGAACTCTTCTGTCATTGATCCGACTACGGGAGAAGTTAACGTCAAGGCAGCGGTACGCCAACTTCAGAAACTTCAGGACAATGTGAAGTACGGTGGACCACGGCTCGAACAAGCAGGTATGGGCGGGTTGCTTGAAGATATGAAGGCCGCGCAAAGACTTGGCATTGACGCTCTGAGCAAACAGCAAATGGCTAAGTTGACGGCCAAGATCGCTGTTTATACGGGGCTAGCTACAGGTGCTGCGGGCGGGGTTATCCACGCTTTGAAATAACGCAAAAATAGGGCTTGACAGAGATGCCAAGCCCTGCTATGCTGTGAATAGGCGAGGAGACCCATGCTCGATAATAAGGTTATGATGGCTTTGGTTGTATCCGGTGTACTCGCGGCTGGGTGGTTGTGGAGAAAAGTATTTCAGGAGATGAAAAAGAGTGACACTGAGTGTACGCGTATTCGATTCAATGCTTTGAAGTTGCGGGCGAGGATGATTCATGTTGAAGATCGAGGATGTTCAGAAGACAAAGCTGGTTGAAATTGGCTGGTCATTCGGGCAGTCATACGGCGGCGGGCACATCGCGGGCCAGATGATTATGCACGTAATCGCCAACCGCAAGCGTTGTGGCTGGGGCGATTGGCTGGACGTAATTGCTAAAGTTCCTCACTTCATGGCAGAGAATCAACTCCCGCCGTTAGAATTTCCTGATAGGTGGAATGGGTCGTTCGTGAAATTGCTGCATGTTGTGGACGGAGTGTTCGACGGAAGCGTACCTGACATATCCAAAGGTGCTTTGTATTGGGCCGATCTGACTCGCATCGAACGGCCTTGGTTCAAGAGCAAGATCGTTGACCCGATCAAGCAAGACGGCCCGCAGGCGGGCCAGCGTCAACATCCGGCAGTCGCAAATTTAAACAGCCTCACTTTTTTTCGATGACATACATTTTAGGCCAGAAACAACGCCCTCTCATGAGGCAATACGATTTTTGGGGAACTCTGACGCATAAGGAGTGCGGTCATTGTCGGGATGTACTGCCTGTTGATTTATTTTCGAAATCTATTGCCAGTCCTGATCTTTTGAATAATCGGTGTACGCCGTGCGCCGTCAAATGTAACCGCGAGAAAGGTAGAACGACCAAGAGAGCCAACAACTTAAAGCATATGTACGACATGACGACACAAGAATGGGAATCCCTGTTCGAGTCCCAAGGTCGATGTTGTGCCATATGTGGTGCCACAGAGCCGGGCACGAAACACGGCTGGCAGACGGACCACGATCACATTACAAACTGCGTCAGAGGCATTCTCTGTCTGGGTTGCAACTGTGCTCTGGGGAATATAAAAGACGACCCCGAGAGAGCGGAGAAGTTGGCCGCTTATCTGCGGGGGCTGAGAGGAGAGAACGTGGCAAAGGCAAAGAAAATTTCTGTAGACGTACAAGCGTTGTATGCAGTCATTGAAGCGCAGGAAAAGGCAATCAAGGCATTGCAGGAGACGATAGACAGACTTCGCTCCCCATTGCAAGAGGGCCAATTTGTATTCCCGCCGATTACGTCAATCCCACCTAGCCCCTTGGTCCCTTTCCCGTACCAGCCCTACATTGGTGATTCGATGTGGCCTTCGAATACGATTTGTGGGGGGACTGCGGGTGCGATGGGTACGGGCGCTATGTGTCAGACCAACGCGAATCTGGGCGAGGCCCACTAATGAAATCGAAAATTCTTTCGTATATCCTGTCCGTCTTTTCTGAGGCAGACGGCAGCGGTAGCGCAACTCGCGTGCTCGCGGGCGTAAGCGTCCTATCCACAATCGTTTGGGTGTCATTTATCACCTTCTCGACGCACCATCTTCCTGACCTCGGTGGAGCATCCCTGTTCCTGTCGTCGGCATTTTCAGGCTACGCAGTGAATAAGGTATCGGGCGTCTTCACGAAGACGGACACAACCACCATCACGAAAAATTAGGCTTGACAAGTAACTCAGGTAATGTTACTCTATATTTTGGCGAGGAGCATGCAGGGCGTGTTTGAAAGGAAATAATGAACGTTTCCAAGGAAACCCTACTGGCCGATCTGACGGCAGTTGCAGAGAAGAATGGGGGACAGGTCACCCGGAACTTCTATCGTGAGAACGGCGAATATACCGAAGCGGCATGGGGCAAAGAGTTTGCCACATTCCAAGATTTTGCTGATGCCGCTGGCGTCAACAAAGAGGGCATGACGAGCAAGATCGACGGCGATGACTGGAATGTTTTTATCCCAAAGACAACCGTGTGCAGTCCCGACGCGGTCATCAAGCAATTGAAGGTTGACACGCACGTATGGGAACTTTACCGTTTCCGTGCGAAGGATTTGGACGAGGGTGAATTCCAGATCAGTGCGTTCTTCCGCAAACGTAAACACATCATCGAGATTCTTGACGAGATCGCTGACCTGAAAGATTTGGCCGCGAAGGGTCTTAAACGCAAGATTCTGAAAATCGAGCGACCAGAGGGTGTCTCGGGCAATTTGCTCGAAATCAATATCTCCGACCATCACTTCGGCAAGCTGGCATGGCCTAAAGAAACCGGGCACGAGCCTTATGACGTGCAGATTGCTCAAGCGATGTTCATGCGGGCACTCAACACGCTCATCGAACGGTCGTCTGGGTACAAGTTTGACCGCATCCTGTTCGTCATTGGGAATGACCTGTTGAACAGTGACAACGCGGAGAACACCACGACCAAGGGGACAGTGGTTACGACCGATATTCGTTACCACAAGACTTATCGCACCGTTCGCTTTACGCTGTGCGAAGCGATTGAGAAGTTGAAGAAGATTGCCCCGGTGACCGTCATGGTCGTCCCTGGCAATCACGACCAACTTGCCGCTTGGCACATGGGCGATTCGTTAGAGTGCTGGTATCGCAGCGACCCGGATGTCACTGTTGAGAACGACCCGCGCTATCGAAAGTATTTTCAGTTTGGAAAGGTTGCGCTAGGTTTTACGCACGGAGACAAAGGGTCAGATTACCCGATGCTCATGGCGAGCGAAGAACCGAAGATGTGGGCAGAGACGCAGTTCCGTGAAATTCACACGGGACATCGTCACTGCGACAAGGTCACGGAAGACCATGGCGTGAAGGTACGAATTCTGCCTGCGCTATGTCCGCCGGATGACTGGCATGCTGAGAACGGCTATGTCGAGAACCAACGACAAGCGGAAGCATTCATCTGGAATAAAGACCAAGGGCTTATCGCCACGGTGTTGTATAACGACGCCGCGTTCGATACGCTTGCGACCAAACGTGAAATCGTAAAGTAGAATCTCTGGGAGGAGGAGATATGGCTTGCGAAGACGGAAATTGCAATTGTGGTAGTGGAATCAAGATGGATGGATCAGGCGGCGTGGGCGACCTCGCACGTCTGACCATCAATCGCACTGACGACATACAGGGCGAAGTCGAAGAAATCTTCGTTGTCCCGTACAATCTCATCAACTTCACGGCACTACAGACGTACTCGTTTCTGCGCCAGATCACCGCGTACACGGTTCGTCGTTTGCCGAAACAAACGGAGGCGGCATGAGAAAATTCGTCATCGGCATCGACCTAGATGATTGCCTCGCGGACTTCATTTCCGCGTTCACCAAACTGGCGAATGCGAAGTATGGGACGCCCGCGATTGGCACCCAGCCTGTTGATTGGGCTTGGTCGAACTTCGGTCTCTCCAGAGAACAGCAGGATGCGATCTGGGAAGATATCAAGCAAGTCAAACGCTTTTGGGTGAATCTGGAATTGGAACCGGGCTTCTCGCCGTCTCTTTTACGCGAGATGGATGAGGCGCACGAAGTCTACTTTCCGACCGCCCGTGTCAACACAGTTGGCCGGAACGCGAGGAAGCAAAGCAGTGAGTGGGTTTACAATTGGACGGGTATTCGTTACCCGGCAGTCATCGCAGCTTACGAGAAAGGCCCGATGGCTACGGCTCTCAAGTATGATTTCTTTCTTGATGACCGGCCAAAAAACTGCATCGACATTCACAACGCTCTGCCGAATTGCAGGGTCTACCTTAAGAACAGTAGCCACAATGCAGCCTTCGAAGCCCCTGAGTGGCTCGTACGTGTACAGGATTTTGACGCATTCGCAAAGATTGTGAACGACGCATCTCAGGAGGGGTAGTGATCGAAAAGAAAGCCGTGACCCTGCTACCACAGGACGCGAAAGAACGTAAACGCATTCCGCTCGCAAGTGGGATGTTCGACTATTTCACCAGCGCACTAATCGAAGTCTCGAAGGTATCTTTCTTTGGGAACGAGCAACATAACCCCGGCACACCGGTACATTGGGAGCGTGGTAAATCTACCGACCATTCCGATACGATGCTTCGGCATTTCGCGGAACGGGGAACGATAGATACGGATGGTGTTCGACACTCCGCAAAGATGGTGTGGCGGGCATTGGCAATTCTGCAAATGGAACTGGAAGACGCGGGCGCACCAATCGCCCGTGGAGCAACTGTTAAGGTTTCAGGCTAACGCCTGAACATGAACGTCCGGTCGGTGTTGGGCCGCAAGCCCCATCGTTATTCCACCGTTCGAGCACGACCACAGGCCGGGACTGGTCGAGCACGTAGGAGACACCATGGAAACCTATTTGGCGGCACTCGCCTTCACACTCGCGGTCGCATATGGAATGGCGTGGTCACGGTGTCAACGAGAGAAAGCCCGCTTGGAAGCGGAACAGAAATTGTCGAGGAGAGAAATGGGGCCACATGGCCGATGATATCTATTTGAGCACCAAACCCGCCGAGGGAACTAGGGTCATCCCGAATCCCAAGAACATTGCGCCGAAGATGGATACAGACAATCCAGACCTTCCAAAGAAACAGTATGTGAAGATGGACATAAGCAATCCTACCAGCAAACTCATTCCGAAGCATCCCTTAGAAGAACACTTCGAGAATGAAGGCCCGCGAGCACCTATCGGTCATGGCGTTCCTAAGAGCCATCCCGCGATTCAAGAGTCGGAGAATTAGGAAGTTTTATGGTTGTCTATCTGATAACGAATTTGATTAACGGAAAAGTTTATGTTGGTCAAACGATTCGTTCGATATCTTGGCGATTTAGCCAGCATAAAAGTAGTGCCAGAAGGGGAGATAATCTGGCCCTTTGTCGTGCCATTCGTAAATATGGTGAAGATAATTTTCAGATTGAGGAACTCAGTCATCATGAGAGTGACGAGGAGTTAAGCCTAGCAGAGATTGCCAGCATCTATGTATATAAATCCGCAGATAAACTACACGGATACAACTGTACATATGGTGGTGAGGGTACGCGAGCAACTCCTGAAACCGCAGCAAAGATTAGTAGAGCGCAGATGGGGAACACTTACGCCCTCGGACTGAGACGAGGACCACAGTCAGAAGAACACCGGCGTAAGAATGGGTTGAGTCATATGGGGTTAAAACGATCCGCAGAGTCCCTCCGAAAATTTCGTATAGCTATGGTCGGTCATGAAACTTCTCAAGAAACCCGAGATAAGATTAGTAAAGCCAATATGGGTAAGATAGTGTCGGCGGAAACTCGCCAAAGATTGAGGAATTCCCACTTAGGGCACATTCCGTGGAATAAAGGAAAGAGTGGGTATAAAATCAAATGACATATACATTCGCAGAGCAAATCCGTTATTGGCTTCCGATGGTCTCAGCATTTTTGTTGATTGTAAAAGCTTATACTAGCGGGAAGAAAAATGTATCCGAGTGGGCTTCTCGATTGCTTGACAATCATTTGGTGCATATTGAACAGGCTACAACGAACACCGAAGTTGAGACTCGCAAAACAAATGAATTGATCGCTGGTCAATCAGGCAAAATCGACATGGTACAAGCTACCCTCGCAGACCAACAGACGAAGAATCTGGAAGTGTGGCAAGGTGTGTTGACGCAGTTAGCTGTAATCAAAGAGAGAATGAGAGCTTGCGGGCCTAAGACGCCAAGCAGAAAGCGAAAATAGGTATGCCTAAATTAACAGGCTGTGGTAAAGCCGACCGTTCGAAACTCCATGGGATGTCAACTGCGGAGCATGACACAATAGTCTCCCGTACGCGGGGAGTGAAAGTTGAAATTGGTGTAGGCCCGCATGGTGGGAATCTAGTATCGAACAACCCTTTTGCCTCAATTGCTCAGCAAGGTTTCCTGCACGCTCACCCCGAAAAATTGGGAAAGAAAGGTCTCGCAGAATGGGACGCTAGTACCAAGGGCCGTTCGCTACCTTATAAAGTTAAAAAGAAAAAGTAAATGCCACGCAAAGACTACGAATCCCACAAACGTTACATGCGAGAACGATATCAGAAACTCCCAGAGCATGTGAAATCGAAGTAGGAGAATTTATGGCTAACATTTCAACGATGGCACGAACGACTTACGCCATAACACAGCTGGACATCACCAACGGATATTTTGGAGTAGACATGTTGTGGGACTCGCCGTTCAACGACACGAACTACAACATCGCATGGAGCATCAACGATATTGGCCAGAACTATCTGAGTCTGGACTATTCGACGGGTGATATACATTTCAAACGACCAGACGGATTTATCGCAGTCGTGACACTCCCCGCAGCGGCACCATTGATTCAAGGACAGTATGACTTGACCGCAGGTATCGTGCCGTCGGGCAATTTGATCTCGGTTATCGCCCTGTTCAAAACGTTGTATCAAGTGACCTTTTATTACGGGCCATCTGACAACACCGGAAACAGCGGAGAGACATGGTATCCGACGATGCGTTGGACCGACCCCGCAGGCAACGCACTGGAATTGACTAACCCCTATTTAGGTGTGGCCACGGGTGGGGATGTCAACAACTATCAGAGCTATTCGATTCCGTTCTACGCAGAGGCCAACACACCGATTACACTGACTGGAACTTATGTGGGCGGCTCCTTCCCGATGAACGTCGCTGTACGTATCGTGCAGATGCCCAACAATGCGGTCATTCCCGAAGTGGGAGCGAAAGTAACGATTGAGGCGATGGCATCACACAGGTAAGGTCTAGCAGGAGGAGTATGGCAACAACGACAACGACAACTACGGGTAAGAAACTCCCAGAGCATGTGAAATCGAAGTAGGAGAATTTATGGCAACAGTTTCAGTTCAATCAGTAAATTACACCGTGACACAAGCGGACGTGAACCAAGGATGGTGTGTAATCCCTGTTCTATGGCGTTCGGAGACGCCCAACGCAAATTATGGCGCTGCATGGGGTGTTGAGGATAGGGATTCCGCTATTGACCTCGATTATTTCACGGGCGATATGCACAACAAGACTGCCGCAGGCTTTGACGCAATTGTATATATGTACAGTCCCGGTTATGGCTCTGCGGGTGATAAACTCGTAGTGAATGCAATGGGCTTGATGGTGCAATAGGAGGAAACATGAGCACAACCCCGCCAGCTTCTACCCCTATAACAGAGACGAAAAGTTGGCTGCTACAACATGAACGGATTATCATTGTTGCATTAGTTCTAGCCTTCGGGACGTTCGGTCTCGACAAGGTCTATAACGTCGAAGCGGCTCGGGCTGATGCAAAGTACACCGCTGCCCAACAACAGCTTGCCGACGCAAAGGCGAACAGTGCCGCCCAAGCCCTAGCGACGTCCCAGATGACCCAGCAATATCAAGCACTGGTTCAGGCCCTTGCTGCCCAAAATGCTAGCCTAAACGCCTCTATTGCCCAAAGAACAGCATCTGGCGTGGCACAACGGACGACGGATGCCTCATTGCCGGTCGCGGGTGTGGCTGCTCGATGGGATGACATCGCTGGTACACTGGTGACACCCTCGGGAAACACAATCATAGTGTCGGAAGCCGACGCACACAAGACGCTGGACATGCTCGAACAAGTCCCTGTACTCGTACAGAACTTGGCCGACGAAACAAAAATCGCGGGCAACTATCTCGCGGAAGTCCAGAAAGGTGATTTGCTCACGAACGATTTGAACGCGCAAGTGACCGGACTGAATACGCAGTTGGCCGACCAGACGAAGGCATGTACTGCTCAAGTCGCGGCAGTCAAGGCAGAAGGCCATAAGAATAGCGTGAAGTGGTTCAAGCGAGGATTCGTTCTCGGGTTCATTTCAGGACTCTGGGCGGGTCACGCAATGGGGGTTTAATGCAAAATTTTCTGGAAGTCATTGTAGACGTGGCGATCATCGCTTTTACCTTGGTCGGGCTGAAAGCCTTGTACCAGATCGCAACGAAAGAATAAGCGTGGGCGGCGGTTTTGTCCACCAAGTTCGCCCGTCAGAGCGTTGGTCGCCCTAAGGTGACATCTGACCCGACAGCCCACCGGCCCGTGAGGGAGTGGGCACAAATTCTGAAAGGAACACATGACCGTCGGTTCACAGATAGATTCTCTCGTCACACAAGTGCAGGAGCACGCCGCGACAATCGAGCAATTAAACGCACGTATTGCAGCGCACGAAGCGACCGTAGCCGATATCTCTGCGAAGTGGGCGGCACTGACCGCAGCGTTCGCGCCGAAAGCGGCCCCAGCAGTTACGCGCCCGCTCGCGGCAATTCCAGTAAAACAATAGAGACCAACGGGGCATCGCCTAGCTTGGTATGGCACTTGCTTTGGGAGCAAGAATAACGGGCGTTCAAATCGCTCTGTCCCGACCATTTAGTTGTACGTGTACAAAGGAGGAAACATGAGTGCAGATATCAGCGAACAACAGAAATACCAACCCTTGTCATCTGAACAAAAGCTAAAGGTCCGTGAAGCACAGTTTCAGTTGACGCAGATCAAAGAGCAAGCCGCCGCTGCCATCAAGCAGGTTGAGCAGAACTTGTTCAACATCGTGCAGAGCATCGGCACGGAGAACGGCATCCCGAAAGATGCGAAGGTTGAATTTCAGATGACCTCACTTGAGTTCACTGACCGGAATTAGAAAGGTCGTATGGTTGCCTCAAAAACTGCTAGTTGTTTTCAACTTGGAGTACGCTTCCCCGATGGCACGTTACAAACAACAGCCGCAGTGGGGGGTGGGGGAATCACCAGTGTAGGTCTTGTAGGAACAGCCAACCAGATTACTGTCACGGGCAGCAGCCCGATTACTACGTCAGGTTCGTGGACGCTTTCATTTCCGTCTACTGTTGACATTACCAACCTTGTAATATCGGGCACAACTTCTTTCAAAGCAGGTTCCATAGCCATCGCAGCCCTTGCCTCGGACACCATTAGTTTAGCGGACAGCACAGGGTTATTCACTGTCACAGGCTCCCCTGCAACTCTGGGTGGGACGTTGACACTTTCAGCCTTCGCGTCACAAAGCCAGAACTATGTCTTAGCGGGACCGGGATCGGGTGGCTCTGGCGCAGCCGCATTTCGTGCCTTGGTTAGCGGTGACATACCTAATAACGCTGCGAGTACGACAGGTTCTTCAGGAAGCTGCACGGGCAATGCAGCGACCGCTACCGTCGCAAGCGGTCTGACGGGTACACCGTCAATTTCTATCACGAATCTCACGGTAGGCGGTACGACATCGTTTGTCGCTGGTTCTATTGCGACAGCGGCCATCGCTGCGGGCTTCTTACCTGAAGCGGGCGGCACGATGACAGGTGTATTGACTCTTGAATCATCCGCCGCTGGTCTGAAAGATTCAGCAGGCTCGACGGGTTCGTCGGGCAATGTGTTGACGGTTGACGGTTCAGGAAATCCTGTTTGGGCTGCGCCAGCTACGTCTGGGACGGTGACTAGTTTCAGCGCGGGTGGCCTCTCACCACTGTTTACAACCTCAGTAGCGACAGCTACGACTACGCCCGCTTTGACGTTCGCATTGAGCAACGCATCCGCAGGAACCGTTCTCGGCAACGCAACAGGTAGTGCCGCAGGGCCGGGATATACGGCTACACCCGTATTAGGTTTAAATACCTCAGTCGCAGGCACCCTTGGATTGGCGACTAGTGCCGCAGCGGGTGCGACGATCACTCTCCAGAATCTGGGCGCATTAACTGCATACAATTTCAACTTGCCCATTACTGTAGGTGCGGCTGGCTCGGTGCTTACATCGCAGGCGGGCGGCTCTACCAGCATGACGTGGACTGCCCCCGGAAGCCTCGCGGTTGCTTGGTCTTCTCTTGTCGCAGCAACAGCTAATCTTACGCTTAACAACGTCGCGTATACGACTACTTTTCAACAGCAGACGGCTACGACAGCCGCAGGAACTTTGTGGACGTGGGCTAATACCACGGCTGCAACAGGTTCGACGGTGCTTTACAGTCCTTCTATAAACCTTGCTGCGAACTATTATACTGGTTCTGGATCGGCGGCAGATACGTGGACCCTCGGTTCTTCAATTGCTGCGGGCACAAATGGTATTAGCACGCTGACTATTGCACACAGCGGCAGTACTGGGGTCATGCATGTTAGCATCCCATCTATCGGCTTTAACAGCAACAATCCTTCACCTTCCCTAATCTTCGGAACAGACACAACTTCAGGCTTTGGCTGGATTGCAGCCGGTGTTCCTGCGGTGTTTGTTCCTGCTGGCAGTGCTAGCGCAGGTTTTCGTATTTACGCCAGCACTACCTTAGTGGGGTACGTAACCAGCAACACTACCTCTAATTTTTTTGGATTACAAACGGGGCAGAGTAACGAGTACCTGTTTATGCAACCGGGCGGTGGAACGGCGGTTTATGGTACAGCGTTCCAAGCACAAACTCCCTTTACAGGCGTGAGTGGTCTTCAGGCAGACTTATTTGAAACTGCTACCTTCGCTCCTACTTCCGGCTATGCGAACTTCGCAAGTTTGAAACTAAACCCAACCATCAACAACACATCGGTTGGACCGACAATCACCAGCGCAGTTATCACCAGCGCGACGTCTGCTGCGGTGACGATTGGTTCTACCGCTGGTTATGTGACGGGCGCAAGTGTCACGATTGCCAACGTCTCCACGTCAGGCTTTACTGGTCTGAACGGAACGTGGGTTGTGGCTTCTGCGACTGCTACTGTTCTAACGATGACGACCGTGGGACTGACTGCTAAAGCACAAGCTGCCTGTAACGGTAACGTCCTATTTGGTGCATGGAACCCGTCTCTTGGAACATACACTGGTCTGAACGTTTCAGTAGTTGAGACAGCAGTTATTGCAGGTGTCAACAATAGCCTAATTGATTGCTATGCTGGTTCTGCTGGTACTACCCCAGAGTTTAGGGTTAGCAATAAAGGTGTTCCAACCGTGGTAGGCGGCAACGCAACGGTCAATGCCGGTGTACCTTCCATCCTTGCAGCACCTACGAAGTTGACAGGGCAGCAAGCTGCACAGTCTGCGGTAAGCCTTGTTGCTTCGGCGGCTGCGGGCATGTGGCGCATTTCCTACGTCGCGTATATCACACGGGTTGACACAGTATCCAGCGTACTCGGTGGAGTGACAGGTTTTGCTGTGAATTTCACAGACCCTGATGACTCCGTAGCAAAGACGAGCAACCCAACCACTCCGACCATCTCTGCGGGCAACACCACGGGGACGACTATATCCGGCGATCTGTATGTGTACGCAAAAGCAGCAACGGCGATCACCTATAATTTTGGATATACCACAACAGGCTCAGGAGCAACAGCCATGAGTTATTCCATAGCGGTGTACGCCGAGTACCTAGCTTAAGAAAGGAAAACAACTCCGAATACGGAAAGAATAAAACCGCAAGAATCGTAAACGGTGTTCTTAGGAGAACATCATGGCACTTCCATTATACATAGACGGAGCCATCGCTACATATAGCGCAGACACGGGCACCGTCGCACCCGCTTTAACTTTGTCTCAGTCGGGCTACAGCATCACTGCGGCATTACCAGAAACTGTGTTTATCCCTCCCCCGGAGGTGAGCGGTCTTTATCTGGTCACGCTCTACCTACGCACGGTGCAACCTGCGAGTGGCGGTAGCATAGCTACCCCAACCAGCACCCTTGGTCCAGTAACAGTGTACTTCACCTGTGCAGATTGTCTTGTCCCCGTCACATTGAAGGCTGGACTACTGTTGCAGGACGGAACAGTTGCCCCCAGCAATAGTGATAACTCAATAAATTCCTGCTTAACAGGTAGCTGTGTGGTGAACGCACTGGCAGGAGTTGCCATCGGTGTGAGCATTGGTTATACAAGCAATCCTCCGGCGAACACAACGACAACGGAGTGTTCTGCAACGATGCCCTCGACTGCTTGGGATGCCTTAGCAATTGGTCTACGTTCAACTGTCGCATCCCCACTGTATGTAGGTGGAGCAACAGCTTCGGAGAGCGCTGGGGCAACTACGTTGACCGTAACATACACTCCGACCACTGGGAATGCTGCAGTCATTCTATTCAATACAGGGGCATCGGCGGGTACAGTTACTGTGAAGGATAATCTCGGCAATACTCTGACCGCTGGACCAAGCATAGGCACGCTTAAAGCCTTCAGTCAAGCCAGCGTTCCTGCTGGAGTCACTAGCTACAAGGCTACGTGGACAACTTCTCGGCAAGCATCAATGGCTGTCACAGAATACAGCGGAGCAACTTCTGTTGATATAGCTCTGGCAGGCAATACTGGTTCAGGGTCGAGTGGTACTGCAAGCCTGACTGTCACACCAGACGAGACTACGGATACCGTAGTTTTTGGTTTTGGCAACGTCAACAGCGAAACGATGACAGGCGTGATAGGTAACGTAAGGCAAAGCACTTTGGGAAGCGCTTCTACCTCACCCGTCATGCTCATGGATAACACCGTAGGCATGGCATTGGCTTTCAATTACCATTTAAAAGCCGTGTTTGTAGGCGGCTTACCATGAGGAACTGAAATGTGGACATTCGACAGTAGCACGGGTTGGCTCACCGACCCTAGCAGCACGCAGATTGAGAAGGGATATGCCGGGGGGAACTTAGGCAAGAACCCCGAAGGAATTTGCAACAAAGCGTACCAGTACACAGAGGACATCGGCCCGTTACCTGTCGGATACTACACGTTTGGCGCAGCGGTCGAAGGAACCCATCTCGGCCCGCTCGCAATTCCGTTGACGCCGGATGCGAATAACGACATGCGTGGACGTGGAGACTTTTATCTGCATGGCGATACCACCCCTAGCGGAAAAGCTTCAGAAGGGTGTATAATCATGTCAAGGAAAACTCGAAACCAAGTAATTACCAGTGGGGATAATCGGCTTCAGGTAGTTTAGGAATAACATGCTCCATATCAATGTCATGACACCGATTCTTCGAAAGATATTGCGGAGTCGTAGATGGCGAGAGTCTCATCCTGAGTATTCTCGTACATGGTTCGAGGGTCACAGAACAGAGCAGCGGGCGTATTATACCAAGTGGCGAAAGAATAATCTCAAGAAGTGTAGCGAGATGTCCCGCCAATGGCGTCAGGATAACCCTGAAAAGGCCCGTGAAATATGTGCTCGATGGGCAAAAGATAATCCGCTAAAGGTCGCAGCTATACACCATCGTCGCCGTGCTAGAAAGACGGGAGCAGGCGGTTCTTTTACGACGGAGCAATTTAAGGCTCTCGGCAACGTTTGTCTTGGCTGCGGTCGAAGCGAACCAGAATTAATTGCCGCTGGATTGACGCTCGTGCCCGACCATGTTTTACCTATCGCACTTGGTGGGTCCAACGACATATCAAATATTCAACCGCTATGTCACGGCCATAAACGTGGGGCAGTAGGCGGATGTAACAATCATAAGGGTACGAGATACATTGATTATAGGTCATCCACGTTGCGCGAGCGATGGCTGCATGGTCTTCTCGCACTCGACACGCACTCTCATCAGTGAAAGCGGCGATAAGCAATTGCGGGTAGTTTAGGAGCATTATGATTAGCAACTCACAGGTACAATTTCCAAAAACGTGCATCAGCGACGGCACGAATATATTATTCACTTCAGGTAACCCTGCCCCTACAACGGTAGCTCCTGCGATAGCGGCCACAACTCCTGTTGAGATAAACATCTCAGCTAGTGGGTCTACGGTTCTTGTTGCTGGGTCAGGTACAAAATCCGTGAGAGTGTATCGTTTGTTCTTGGTAGTAGCGGGTGCGACTAACATTACTTTCAAGGACAACGCGGGTACTCCTGTTGTATTCACTGGAGCTATGCCCCTACAAGCCAATGGTTCTATTACCCTTGATTTTTCGAGCGAACCTTGGTTCACTACGACTGCGGGCGCTGGCTTTGTAATCAACTCTAGTAACGCGGTACAGATAAGCGGAGCGTTGTATCAAGTGCAAAGTTAGGCGGATGAATGAGTAACGTAAATAATCCTAACAGTGGGTATCTGAACATATCGACTTCGGGACAAGGATATATCGTTTTTCCTACAATCTACCCTGCTTTTGAATCCGCATCGTCGGTTGCGAATTTTACCGCCAACGTGGTCTATGGAATGCAAGTGAATATCCCCTTCCAGATTTCTATAACCACTTTCAACACATTGATTGACTCGGCTCTTATTCTGGGTTGGTCGGGATATCTCGTAGCCAATGCCTCTGGGGGGAGTACGGTATACACTAGATCAGGGGGGATAGCCCTGGCAAGTGCCCTTGTTGGCAGCAAAATCATCTGCGCGGGTTTCACCCATGCGGGAAATAATGGAATCTTTCCGTGTACTGCTAATACGACTACCACAATGACTTTGACTAATCCTAATGGTGTGGCCGAAACGGCCCCTGCGGGGTCTTCGTGTTCTGTAGCCCCTCCAACAGGGGCTGCTATAGGTTATGGTCTATATACCTTGTCAGGCAATCAGATAGTGGCGGGGGTTATGACACCGGGTACAACTTTGGGTGTCAGTAGCGTGTCGGTTAGCACTACAGTTATCAATCCGGGGAATTATCTGTTTTGTTGGAGCAGCAGTGTCTCAAATTCGGCGGGGTCTCTCTCGGGGTTTAAGGTAAGTTCAGGGGGACAATTGGCTGGAGGGTTCGGACTAGCATTGCCTTACTTTCCGACTCCTATGATGTTTTCAGCGGCCAACGCGTCCTCATCAGGGGTATTACCTTCCACGTTAGGTGCTCTTACAGGATTATCGGTCTCTGTGCCAGTCTGTGTGTGTACGCCATGAGTAATATAAATAATCCAAATATTTCCGCAAGTCCCCAGCCGGATTATACTCTGACTGGAGTAGCTTCTTTCCCTTTCATGTCCCCGACCATAAACTCGGGTGGTGCCAGCGCCTCCATGCCCGCCAACAATCTAGTAGCCGTTCTTCAATTGGTTATTCCGGGGGCAGTTACACTCCAAAATTTGGCGGTATCTATAAGCGGTACAGCCCAAAACATTGACATAGGATTCTACAGTTTAAGTGGAAATCTATTGGTGCATAACCCAATCCCCTCTTCGTCAGGTCTTGGAGTGATAAACACCTCCATTACTCCATACACACTGGTTCCGGGCGTTTACTACTATGCGTGGACTTCTGGCGGGACGGGATGTACCCTGTACGGTCAAGGCGGATTAGACCATGATCTATGCGCCCTCTTCGCAGGTATGGGGAACGTAACTTTTACAGCGGCTAATGCCGCCACACTCGGAGTGCTTCCTGCTACTCTCGGAACGTTAACCCCGGTGAATTTAGCTCTTAGCAGCATTCTCCCTCCTACAATGGTGAGCATGGTATAGCCTATGATAATCTCGAATCCCCAAAGTGGTCTAAACGTAGTTACCCCCGGTGCGGGATATGCTGTTCTTCCTTGCATGTATCCGTACAATGATTTTGGAGGGGGTAGGAGTGCTTCGTTGGTAGCTAACACTACTTATGCGATGATGCTTACGATCCCGTATTCTTTTTCTTGGCACAATGTGCTGGCCTACGTACTCACCCCAGACGCGGGTGCATTATTCTCCGTAGGGTTATACGATTTATCGGGCAACTTGTTGGTATCTTCTGGGGCCATGAGCGGTGCAATCGCGGGTAACGTTTTATCAACAGTGACCCCCTATCAAGTCCAACCCGGAACTTACTATTACGGCTGGACTACTAATGATAGCAGTCTCGGATTAAGTATGGATTATGGTCTTGACGGTTCTTATGCGAGCCTCATCAATGCCTTTTCAGGAGTGAATGGTTTGAATGCATTCCAATCATCCGTGGCTAGTTCGGGGGGAGTTTTGCCTGCACAGTTGCTGGGAACTAAATCGGCCGCGACATTCGGGAGTAATGGAGTAGGACCGCCAGTAGTCTTCTTTTACGTCTAACAATTTAGGAGAATTATGCCGTTAGGACTGAATCGAACAGGGGATTTTCGTAATGGAGTCCCCATCACTCTGCCACACACTTTTGGCGAAATCATCAATACGGCGACTCACAACTTTGATAATCCAGTGACCCTGCCAAAAAATTTCGGCAGTCCGGTCACTCTCCCAAAGAATTTCGGGAATACCATCACGCCGTCATCTTAGCACGAATGCAGTACACAACCTACGTTGGAACAAACGCCCCTCGCCAATTCAACGGTGAGGGGCTTATTTTTATTTGCGGAATAGAACGACGGCGAGCATAGTAATCTGTGCGATCAGTGCGAGAATCTGCCCGACGGTGCGGACGACTGCGAGCCTTCGGACATTCCAGTACATGTGACTCCTATCTGGTGAAATCAGGGTTCGCGCCCTGACGGTAATCTCGCCTCGGTGTAGCCAATGCCTTCTCAGCCTGCTTTACAGCTTGCAGGACTCGTTTCTGACGGACGTATTCGATGCATTCGGCCTCGTTGCCTATGAACACTGTACCGACTCTCTGTTGTGTGACGGAGTAGCGTTCACGATGGCCCGCAATTTTTAATGGGCCGATTGAGTACTCGACTTCCATGGATAGCCCTTCTTTAACCGGCGGATTCTGTTGCTGTTTGATGTAGTCTTCGATGAACATAGTCACCCCCAATCAAAAGTGTACGCGTACGGCCCGTTCTCGTCAACAATCTTTAGTAACTAGGTGCAAACTTACCGAAGTAATGTTCCCGTGCAACCGAGACCGCGAATACGGCGTCTTCAAGAATTGGGAAGTATCCCAGATGTTTCATCTTGCGATTAACGCGCACGCCTGCCACCCATTTGTTGCTCCGTTTATTCCACCACACGCCCCGATATCCGCTTTTATTATTTTTCATCATGCCACGATTTGCACAATTCTCTGAGCCACTAGCGGGTCTAAGGTTGTAGTCCTGATTGTTGAGTCCATCACGGTCTACGTGGTCTATTCCAGTTCCCCGGAGCACTTGATGCATTAGGACACATGTCCAAGAGCCGTTAGGTTTTCGAACGTTTGCCACTGCATAGAACGATTTCTTATCCTTGCCGCGTACCGCATGCCAGCGGAATTTTGACACCATCGGGTAATCCTGCGTGGATAACGTGACATACATATCCGCACCACTTCGACGCCGAAGTATGAGAGTCGTATTGTGTTTATTCTGGAAGAATATGTCGTTCATCAGTACCCGCAGTCAATGAAGATCAGATTATCCATGTACCTCGCACGTCCTGTTCGTAGATTGTCCGGGGACATGTCACCCATGACCACACCACAAAATTCTTTGAACATCTCAGATACCAGTTGATTCGTAGCGGATGAGACCCACCGCGACTTCGGGTAGTATTGAGTGACCATGACGCCATCCCGTCCATTGAAATAATAGATCGGCGGCAGATGTTTTGCCATCATTGGATAGGCCAGTAGTGCACGAATCTTCTTGACCTCCATCCGTGTATGATTCTTACCTTCCCTGTCATGCCAGTTATCCCCCTCATGCGTGGGATAGTTGAACATGATCGGGAATTTGATGAGCAGGTTCGTGCCGTGAACCCTGTATGCGATCCTGAATGCCCCTTGGCCGACTTCGACGCACGCCATGCCCAAAGCAGTCCGGGCTTCTTCCACGGTCTTCGGCTGGGCACGGTGTATGATCCCTAACGCTCTCCGGGTACGATACGCACGGTTTCTAGCGCGTGTCTGTCGGTATTTCTCGTCACGGGTCATTAGTCGGCGGCTCCCGAAAGTAGATCGTTACCTGTATCTTCCAACGGTCGAGCGGGTAAAGATTTTTGGTCAGCCCCTGTTTTGAGTGCTTCGATTCGTTCTCTGCGAATCGTCTCAAGCACGCCACGCTCAGGAGCGCACTTATCCAGCATATTGTTGAAAGCCCATTTCTCACCGTCCACGTTTGCCATTTGGTTCTGATAAATTTGGATCAATGTGGCAGCAGATTCTAGACGCTTCAACCGCAGAGCATCATTCTCATTGTCATAGCGTTTGAGAGAATTCTGGACCGCGATGATGCCTTCACCCAGATAATCGAGCAGATCATTGAGATGTTCGAAGCGAGTGCCCGTGTCGGTCAAAAGTTTCTTCGTTGGTGGAACGTATACTGGACCTAATTCCATGGGCTTGCCCCCTTCAGATTCCCAACCTTCTTCTTCGGTGCACGGAATGTATCTCCGTACTTTTTCATCCCAGCGGAAATGTTCGGCGCTCATGGCTTCCACCACCACAGTAAACCCAACTCTTTGTACAAGTACATAGCGACCGAAATCGCTACGACGATTAGAGAGAACACCCCAACCATGGTTAAACCCCAGAGGAGAAATTCTAGTTCTTGTGCCGTATTCGAATCCAGAAAATTAGATGTCATTGCTCGTTCACCGTGAACACGCTGACCAATTCGTGACAGCCGATGCCTTGGTACATGCCTGACGCTCGCGTAAGGTACGTCACGACGACCGGGCCTCTCTTACCGTCAAACTGCTCGGTCACGTCCCCGCAGAACAGAAGGCTCGCGTCGAACAAGGCCGCTGCGTTGTACGGCTGGAATCTGATGTTCGTGAATCTCCCGTCGAGAATCTTCCCGTCTACAGGGAGAGCGAGTAGGTACGTGTTCGGATTCTGGTACGTCTCGGTCACGCCAAGGCTATTCGGTCTTAGTTGCCCTGTTGACCCGAATGCCCTGCCTACAGCCAGAGCGAAGGCGAGTGCCGCCAAAATGATTATCCACGAGGCTATCTTACGGCTTATCATGCTTCACCAAACCTTTCGAATCGACCTGATGATTTCATAGAGTCTTACCTTACCACTACTCCCCCGCCTTGTCAAGCGGATTTTTCGTCCGGCCACACTTGCACGCCTTGTGGCAAATTGAGCACCGGAAGGTGCCAAGGCCCTGCGTCTCCGCAGTCTTCTTGTCTACCTTCACGCAAGGTGTCTTCATCGCCTGCGCTCCGCAGCAAGAACTTGTGTATAGAAAAATAGATGTACCCTTAAGCGTCGGGGGTGCTTTCTTCGTCTGCTTCTTCATTGGATTCTCTCCTGTCGAATGGCCCGTAATATAGGGGCTAAACCGCTGATTGAGTACATCGATCACTGGTGGCACTTGATCGCCTCCACAATCTCCATATATTTCGGGGTCAAATCTTCCCGGCGATATTTTTCTCCCTTAAAAACCAGCCACGCGGAGCCAGTGATTACGCCCAATTTCTCGGCGTAGCGGATCGCATCGTCTACTTTATCAAATCCTGATTCGTATAGCAAATCGATGATGCTCTCACGGAACGGCATTGCAACTTTGTTCTTTTTTGCGGATACATTTACTCGATGACCGACGATAGTCTCACCATCTTTCAGAACTCCCCCTTTTGATCCAGCCACACGGCGGACCTCTAGCCGTACACTGGCATAGAACTTCAAGGCTCTGCCGCCAGTCGTCGTCTCAGGATTACCGAACACCATTCCTATTTTGTCCCGTACTTGATTAACGAAGACAATAACAGTCCCGGCTTTGGAAGTCTTCCCACATAGCTTCCGCATAGCTTGGCTAAGAAGGCGCGCCATCAGCCCCATGTGTGAATCACCCATATCCCCGTCGATTTCAGCGCGTGGAGTAAGAGCCGCAACAGAATCTACAATGATAAGATCAACGCCAGCATCAACCAGCCCCTCGACGATTTCTAAAGCCTCTTCCCCGCAGGACGGTTGCGATATGATTAGCTCAGACATATCGACTCCGAGCGTATCTGCGAAGGTAGGCGATAATGCATGTTCCGCGTCTACCAATGCAACTACCCCGCCCGCCTTCTGGCATTCCCCCGCTACGTGTAGACATAGCGCAGTTTTCCCCGCAGATTCAGGACCGTAGACTTCAATAATCCGGCCACGCGGAAACCCCCCACAACCGAGCACTTCCCTATCCAGCGATATTAGATTGCTCGAAATCGACGGGACTGGCTGGTTCACCTTGTTTCCCTGCCGTTGAAACGTCATTGATCCCTCGTTCGCTTTGTCCATCGCCTTGCCCAAGGCTTCCACTGCTTTGAATTTCGCTTCTTTGCTGTTCATCGCTCTCCCTTTTCATTCGTGCAACAGTGCTCATAAACCGTGTGAACATTTTGGCGTACCTCTCGCCACGCATCTTCACAAGGAAATCGCGGCCCTGCTCTTGGAACGCTTTGTCAGTGACTTCAACCAACTGACCGTGGGAATTGAAAAAACAGAACCAGCACGCCTCGCAATTGCGGAACGTCGGTTCATTGATCTGATCCAACAGGTGTCCGCACGGCTGAACGCGATGATGGCGGACGGTAAAGTACAAATTTCGGAGTTGCCGAAGCTGTGCTTCAGATAGTTGCTTCTTCGGTTCGGCGTTTAGACGGGCCGCTAACTCCTCAGTGCGGGCATCTGTCTCTACGGCTTCTTTCACCATCTCTACGACAGGCTCGGAAGTAAAGCAGTGGACGGGTTCTTCTCTATCGCACATAGCGGCCCCCCATGTATGTCACGTGTTCCTGCCATGAGTCAATCGACAGGTCGCCTGCCTTCTCGCGCATCTCCCAATAGTCCAGTTCATTGTCAATGAGGATGGCTGGGGTCATCCCGTACTTTTGGGACAACATGTTTTTCTGCTTGAAGGTGATGTTCTCGTCGTCACCTATTTCGAGTTTAATTGCGCTTCGTACTGCTTGCTCTACGCTTTGATTGGTCATGACTGACCTCTTTCTTGGTGCTGGATTTGACTGCTTGAATTGCATTTTTGAACTTGTAAACTTGTTCGACCATATGGTCGAGATGATACGCGGTCGTCTCGTCGTCGAAGTCTCGCACTCCACAGTGATTGAACATGCGGAAGATGATGTGCCAGCATTCGTGAGCAATTGTACCCTCGGGGGAATCCAGTTTTAGAAAAAGATATGATTTACCATCCCCCTTACAATGAAAGCAAAAAGCATCGGCGGTTTCCTGCTGGGGTGCATACCCTAATCGACTTTTGGCGGACTTGTTAAAGTCTTCTGTGAATATGATTCGAACACAGTAGTTTGACATGACTTCGAAAGTCATCCAAGTAGCGTAATCATTGTATTCGGTCAGTTTTGGTGTTCTCATACGCTCCCCCTCGGCTGTCGAATGCAGTGAAAATAACCCCCGCCACCATGGAGAGGGTAAATGCCATGCTTGATGAACAGTGCGCCCATTCCTTGTTCGAGTCCGTGCATGCCGTCGCCCAAAATCTTCTGGGCGTGCATCCCCATGTCAATCGCATCGTCACTGTCATAGAGAACGTACGCGAGAAAGAAATTCTTCCATGCGAGCGACCCCTTGAGACACTTTCCAAATACGCGTTCGACATCACAGCGGAAGTCAGTCAGTGAAGGTCGCACGGGGTTGGATACACCCTTGCCGCCATCTCCGATGACTATCGCACCTATGCCGCCAGTCATATCTTGTGCTTGACGGTAAGATTCTAAAACAGCGTCGAAAGCAGCCTTCCGTGCCGCGAATTGAGGCCTTTGTTTTTTCTTCATATTTTGGCCTTTGATTTTCTGGTTGTCCTTACTTTATCACAACCACGAAGATAGATAAATTCTGCCGGAGGGTTAACCAACAATTCTAGTAACCTCTGTGCTCCCGCTATGCTATCTCCTAATTTTCCAACGGTATGGTTGTGCCCCGAACATAGGGCCATTCGTATCTTATTGCTGGTATGATCATGGTCTGGAACAAGGGGAAATCCTTTATTTCGTTTATCAAATACGCACGGCCCGAATCCTTTTAAAGCACATTCGCCGCCTTGATGAGAGATGAGTTCTTTGAAATCTTCCAAGGTTATGCCATACTTTCGTTTGAAAACCTCGCCGTAACAGTATCCACACGCAATCCCAGTAGTCGCCGGGTCTACGAAACAAAGCATACATATTCCGTTTTTCTTAGCCCATTCTCTGCGATGGCGGTGATATTCGACTAATTTAACCCTACATCCTCCACATAAGTGGGTTTCATTTTCGTCCAGCGAACATCCACATTCTCTACACAACCCTAATTTCGCGCAAGCCTTTGCTTGACCTGATTTTCCCTTTTGGCCTGCCAGTGCGCGTAAACGACATTCATCTTTATAACAATATCGTTGGTTGGTGCTTTTTATCAAAAAAGAATCACCACAATTTTCACAGGGTTTTTCGGTTTTTAACTTTCGGCTTTTCATCATGACCTTTCACTGAATTCATGTTCCACTTAATCACATATTCTAGAACTCTGGCAGGCTCAATTCCCACTTTACGACAATACTCCAGCCCTCCTACAGCCCAGCGATTACACAGATAGCACAAGATGTCACGATTGCATTTGCCACAGTATTCCCGTTGCTTCTTTCGACCGGGCGGACAACATGCATGGTCATGATCTTGGTGTGCCATGAATTTATCAAAGTCTCGACCACAGATAGCGCATTTATTTCCCTGCGCGGCTTTCGCGGCTTCGAATTCTGCTAATGATCTCTTATAAATCTGTTGCAGGCGTCTGTCTTTTGCTTTCTCGGCGGATGTCAATTGATGCTCTTTGCCCTCAGTGCCCCGTTCTCTGCGTCAATCACGTCGTACGCCTTCTCGTTGAGAATGGCGATGGTCACCAACTCGTGCGGGCGGCGTTCGATAATGTATTTCATCGCCCGCCATATGAAGCCCGCGATGACTTCGGCAGTCGTTTCTTCGAACCAGTTGTCCGGTCTCATATGGAACCTTTCGGTCGTCGGTTGTATGCTTGCTCACTTGCAGTTGACCACTTTACGTTTCCGACTTCGTAATGACCGTCGTTCTTAATGCGGTCGATGGAGTGGTTTGCCGACGGCTTATCGCCCACTTCATCATAGAACTGCTTGAAACTTGTAAACTTGAATTTAATCCCCCTCCCACCATAGTATTTGAAACCATCCACGGCAGGATTCGTGCAGCGTTGTTTCATCATTACGAAGGCATCATATTCGGCGGGTTTAAGTCCCCGACGAGCGTGCCCGTGTTTATAGCTTCTAGCAGTGACCAGTTCTTTATTCAAACATCCACAACTCTTGGTCGCTTTGGTTTTGCGAGTTACGTCCGTCAAAGCGACAAAAGTCAAATTACCACAATCACAGGCGCATAACCAAATGGCCTTATTCCACTTATCTTTGCCTACGGGCCAAATAGGTGTGAGTCGATTGAATTTACCGCTCATCTCCGCTTCCTCTTTCAGTGCCACGTTCCCTGCGGCTCATCAGTTTCTCGTAGTTCGCTCGCAGGATATCGCTGAACGTGAATCCGTAGTATCGAGCAATTGTGACCGCATAGAATACGACATCGCCCAACTCTTTCAGAATCGCTTGGCGGTCAACGGGAATGTGCTTGCCGTCTCGAATGTCTTTCTTAATCTTCTCGACGACTTCGCCCGCTTCGCCCGCAATGCCCAGACCCATGATGGCGAGGTCTCGCTCACCCATCTCTTTGTCTTCGGGGTCTTTGCTAAACCACATACTCGCGGCCCATTCCCCGAAAGCATTCGCGTCTGTCCAGACTCGTGGGTATCCATTGCAGGGTTCATTGTCTATCACGCACTTATGCGTACGTGTACAAATGGCTGGCTCCGATAAAATCAGTAATTTTTTGAGACCCGCTATATATTCAGCCCCCATTATTTCTTCCCTCCGATTCGTTTGTTAATCCAGTGACTCGCTTGACCCTGCGTTAGTTCGGGCCACGCTCGTGCTTTTCCGTACAGGCGCGAGAGTAGAGTCATCTGGCCCTTCGTCGCGGGCTTGGTCATCCAACTCGCTTTGCGATTGACTAATGATACCGACGCGGGCGCACGTTCTCTGATTTGCTGGTCGGCACATGCGAAGGCTTCTTCGACGCTGCCGCGCTCACCGTGGAATGCCCTACAGTTAATATAACCGTCTATGTCCCATTTGTCAAGCAGATTCTGGTGTATCCGTACAAGTCCGGGCTTGTTGCCAGTGCTGTCGTTCTTCTGCAAAGGCACGCGCATGACATAGCCGCCGTCAATCGCCTTCGACCAAATGAAGTCCGAGTTGGCTTCGACCTCTGCTGGGAATCGAATCTCGAACAGATTGACCTCTGCGATGAACTGCTGTAACTTGTCAATGTTTTTTAGCTTCCCAAAGTCAATGCTGGGGTTTTCTTCTTGGGCCGCTTCGATTGATTCTACCGCTTCAACCAATCTGTAACCCTGTAAATCCAGATTTGCGGGCATCCCCATCAGCGTCGGGAGGGTACACAGGCTATGCTTTCCAGACATATCAACCATATCTAGGATTAAGCAGTCCGTCTTGCCGGGGTAAAGCCTCGTTCCACGCCCGCAACGTTGCGTAAAACGAACGCTGGAGGCCGTAGGAGCGGCGTGGACGATGCAGGACACGCTGGGGCTGTCCCAACCCTCATTCAGCAGGGAACAGTTCACCAGCACCCTCAGATCGCCCGCAGCATGACTGTGTAATTTTTTCTCTCTTTCAGGATCACTACCCCAGATAGCCGCCGTTGATACCCCGGCCCCAGTAAACTCCGTAGCTAGATGCTGGGCATGCTCTATGTTAGCTGCGTATACGACGGTTTGACGGCCCTCACCCCATTTCGTCCAAGCCTCGATCACCCGCTTGTTGCGGTCGGGATTGTCAATGGCCTCGGCCAATTCCACAGCGTTTAGATCACCCGCCGTGATCCCGACTTGAGAGATGTCTGTCTGGGTAGAGATTAGATACCCCCGGACCTTGACCAGCCAACCCGCCGTGATCGCTTGCCGCAGGCTGTACGTGTATACGATTTTCTTGTAAACCTCTCCTAGGGCACGGCCATCGGATCGAAAAGGGGTAGCAGTAAATCCCAACAGCAATTTGTCAGTTCCATCTTCCAGCACGCCAAAATGCGTCAGGATATTTCGATAAGAATCTGCGAGGGTGTGGTGAGCCTCGTCCACGATAATCGTACTGAAATCTTCCCGCTTGAATCGGTCAAGCCGGGGAGTATTCTTTCGGCCCAAACTTGCGACGCTGGCGACTACTATATCCGCCGCAGTCGTATCTGCTTTGCATTCGGCCATCTCTTTGTCAATGCGAAGCGTTGGATTGACAGCCCGCATCGTGGCAATGGACTGGTCGATAAGCTCTTCTGTATGAGCTAGGACCAACATTTTGCCATTCAATCGGGATTTCAATCTTTCATATAAAGACGAAAACACGACCGTTTTCCCAGCACCGGTACATATACTCAGAATTTGTTGTCGCCAGTTCTGATCATATGCGGTGCATACTGCGTCGATGGCTGATTCCTGATACGGTCTAAGTTGCACGATGCACTCCGATGTCACTCAGATTCTGGCAGTCAAAAATCCAGAACTCAAATCCCTCGGGCTTCTTCGTCACCCATGGCACGGCTTCGCCCGTCCGCAGAATTTCGTAGTGGATGTCCGTGGTCTTTACGTACACGAAGACTCGCGGCGAATAGGAATCTGGGTGCGCGCCGCCTTTCGCTGCGACGACTACATTCTCGGTCACTTGCGTGGTGATGTCAATCTCGCTCATATCTTCTCCCAGTAGCCCCCAACGGGCTCCCCAGTTTGCTCCACGAAACGCGCAGGCACCCAGCGTTGCTTGGGCCTGCCAACTTTCTTGCCCGCCGCGAAGTCTTTCGCCGCGACGAAATTCTTGTTGTGATTCGTTTTCTTTCCTCTACGCTCTGCCATTTATATCCTCTCCTTGAATATTACTTTGCCCGCGATTTGTTCAATAAATAATTTCCCTTCGTGGTATGCTGAGTGACATGCTACACATAAACATATCAAGTTATACAAGGTATCTTTTCCCCCTTGGCTACGATGTTTGATATGATGGGGGGTTAACGAACGACTATTGTTGCAACACCGGCATCTCCAACCATCTCGCTCATACATCATCCGTTTTGTCTCGGCGTATGACTTGGGAGATTGCAGGACTCGTATAAACTGTCCGATTTGCAACCACTCCTCGTAAGAAAATTTGTCGGCTTTACCCCAATTGCAGCGGGCACAGCAAACAACTATGTTATCTTTGGTATACCCTCGGGTATTATCCATGCGGTCAAGATTGTATTTTGACGTACCATGGCATGCCCCGCCAGAAGAGGAAAACATCAACCACTCTATGGGGGCCTCGCAATAGTGGCACATTTTCACTTCTACAAAGACTAAAAACTCCTCATAGGTAAGAGTTATTTCGTGACCCTGTGCTTTTGCGGATTTTGTCAATCTATTATATAACCATTCGTAGGGCCTTTTTGGGGAACCTAGTAGGCATCCACAGCTTCGAGTCTGACCCTGACGTAAGCCTCCGGACGAAACTTCCTTGATGTTTCCACAATCACATTTACAAACCCATCGCCAATGAGTTCCCAATATGTGAGAAGGAGATTCTGCGATTACTGTGAGTTTTCCAAAACGTTGTCCTAGCAGATTAACTCTTTTTGCACTCACAATTCCCTTTCCGCTGGTAAATTGCTTTGCGCGTTGTCGCGGAGAACGCCATCCGTGCCTACCTTCTGCTTCATAGAGTAGAAGCTGAATTTCGCGTCACGATAGTCCATGACTAGAAAGTCGCCCCATGCTACTTCGAACGAACTGATTGCTCGGGCAAGCGGCGTCATGATTTCTTTTTCGAGCGTTCTGCGAATCCCTCTGGCGTTGTACTTCTTGTCAAATCCCCTGTCAAGCAATTCATTGAAAGCCGCAGGCGAGATTTCCAGTTTCACGCCGCCCTTGACCATCAGCTTCGCCTTGCACTTGTACGCCTCCATGTGCATAATCTTTTCGATGGATGCACGGTCTAGCGTGTTGAAGACGCAGACCTCGTCCAGCCGGTTCAGGAACTCAGGCGTGAACTTGGCTCTTGCAGCGGACATCGAACTATCTGAAATCTCGTCCTGCGATACATCTTCTACGTTCGGTCGATTGAAGCCGACCGTACCCTCCATAATCTCCCGCGCCCCGCAGTTGCTGGTCATGATGATTATGCACTTCGTAAAGTCGGTCTTGCTGTTATCGCCCAAAGTGAGATTCCCACGGTCGAGCACACCCAGCAGCAACTGCCAGACTTCATCCGAAGCCTTCTCAATCTCGTCGAACAGGATGACGCCGAAGGGAACGTCTTCCGTGTAAAGTTTTGTGACCGTCTCTTGCTTGAGTCGGGCGGGCGTCTCTTTGTGGCCCAGATATCCCGGCGGCGAGCCAATGAGTTTCGCAATCTCGTGCCCGAATTGAAATTCCGCGCAGTCAATCTTAATCATGTGGTTGCGGTCGCCATACAAGCCTTCGCACATGGCTTCGACTACAGCAGTTTTGCCCACCCCGGTAGGCCCAAGAAACAAGGCAGACCCGATGGGCCGCTGGTTGTCAGACATGCCGCCCAAAAAGCGTTCGAGAAGGTTCGTAATTTTGTCAATAGCCTCATTTTGCCCCACAATCAGGTGTTCGAACTTACGAAGTAGCAACCGCACTTGGTCGCCGCGCAGTCCCGTGTTGATTGTCCGCATATACACCTATTCTTGAAACGAGATTTTGAGCAAATACTCAATAGCCTTCAACAGAACAATCGGGTCGTCATGAAAAGAGCCTAGACCTCGGTTGCAATCACCACATAACAACCCACGAACACATTTCCCGCAACTAATTCTCTCCGAACAGCAAGTATGATCGTGGTCGATATGTACGGTTTTTGATCTTCCCTTTCCTGCGGTAGTCTCAAGGATTAAAATTTCGTCACACACTGCACATTTACCCCGTTGGGATTTTAGCATCTCTGCGAATCTTTGGGGAGATATTCCGTAAGCGTACTCACGTATATATCCTTTGAGTTGGTCAAGATGCTCTAACCTCCATTTGATATGCTGCGCGTTATTAGTCTTTTGACGATGTTGACGATAGTAACACGGCCCACACATCCCTTTAGCTACATGCTCTCTTTCGGGATGACAGTCACATCTCCGAGACAACTGGTACTTGTTCAACTTCCCCATCTGGCTCCGTTTCTTCACTGACGTTGTTAGGATCGAGTATATAGCTAACGGCGATTACTTCGGCGCAAGAACCTACTGAAGCATCCTTGTATTGACCTGTGTTCTCGTCTTTGCCAACCGACCCTATCCCTAATTGAGCTAGAGCCACGGCTTTCTCCCAAGCGGCCCTCTGGGCGTACGTCACGGGGAAATTTACCCAGCCCGCACTAGCATTGTCGCCTACCAGACCTTGAATCTCTTTGACTCGCAATTCCAGTGCTTCAGGCTCCCACTTGTTCGCGTTCTCGACTAGGTCTTTTACCAGCAACTTCGTCGGCACACCCTCGAACAGAGTGTCTTTGCCTTCGTCAACTACCTTCACTCGCGTGATGATGCGAAGTTTGGACAACCCTACTTGTTCATATATAGATCGATCGATTCCGCATTGCTCAAGAACTTCCACCATCTTGGTAAGATAGTAGAGTTTACTGAGTTTGATATCAAGGCTATTCGCATATTCTGCGAAAGTATCGTACTTCGGCTGGTAAAACTTGTTCTTCTTCACCTTGTAAAGTGCTTCTGCTAAATCAAATGTGTTGACTGAAATGTTCTTGACCAACTGCTTCACTTGTTTGAGAGTCTGAGCGGCTTCGCCCGCTATCGCTTCGCCCACAATTGGAGCAACCATCGGCTGCTCGAATGACTGGTGCATGTCGTATATTTCCATGTTCCCTTTCTATAAATTCAGCATCGGTTCTGCAGTAACTTCTTTCGATGAGACTAACCACGCCCGATAATCTTCTAGTGCAATGGCCGCTTGGTCGCGGGTTACAAATGCTCGCTCATTGGGCGTTCCATCGTCGTCCATAAAATACCATTTGCCGTCATTACCCTTATACGGGTTGAGGTTGTCCCTATTCGCTTGCGCGTGTTCAAGGCTATAGCCCGACCGATTCTTAAGCCCGCCGTTGCCCTGCCGAAACTGCTTCCCTTGCAGGAAAGACAACTTCGGAATCCTCGGCGTGAGGTCAATCGTGCCCGTCGCGTTGTTAAAAATACCAGCGGCGACTTCTACCTGTCTGTTGGCGAATGCCGCTGCGTGCTTGGCTTCCCTGCGTGCTCTGTATTCTGGTGTCATGCCGCCTCCGTGGAACCTTTTGGCTTCTCGTCACCGACGAGAGTCTTCTTGAGGTACAACTTCGCTGCCTGATGGTAGATGATGACGCCCTCGGGATTCATGAACCCCGGTGCGGCTTTGCTGCCCTCGACTCGTAGTGTTTCGATAGCGGCTTCGATTGCCACCTGTTCGAACATGCCTTCATACAGGACAGGGACAACGTCACAACATGCGGGCCGATTTAGCCCCCAGAGGAACGTATTGAATAACGAGAAACGCTTCCGCGTCTGGCCGTATTTTCTTTGGACGCCCTGACCCCACCACTCACCAAAATGGTGCCCCGGCCCCAGTTGCATCAATTCTTCTTTGTGTTCGTGCGCCCAGCGGGAGAATCCCATATTGTCGTCAGTCGGCGTAATCCACTTTGTCCGGCTGGCAGTTCTAAATTCTGTGCCTAGGTCGTCAATCCAAATGGACGCATTCGTCCCGTCAATCTTCTCTGTAATCGTACAGAGACGAGAGTACCGGGCAATCTTCGAAAATGGTTGAAAAATTGGTTCCATGTTACCCCCTCAATTCCAGTGCGAGTGAATCGCCCAGCAAGCGGCCCACATTCAACGCAGCGGAATAGTAATACTCGGCGTTCGCCTTGTGGCCCGCAACGGATAGCTTCTCCGCACGCTCCAGATATCGAGCCTGCACACGTCGCAACGGATTCAGAATGTCGCCCGTGTCAACCTGCTCGACCGCTGCCTCCGTCTTTACCCACTTCGTCTGCTCAGTCTTCGCCATAGCACTCTCCTCTGTACATATACACTCTATCAAACTTCCGGGTGGTTGTCAAGGTAAGTTTTTGTGCAAAATTCACACATTTTGTCCATGCCATTACAGCCCTTCTTACGTCTCTTTCCCTTGTAGTCTTCCGCTTCGAGGCACTTGATTGCGTACTCCGCGTCTCTCAGTTCCTTAGCAATCTTCCGGCGCATGGCCGTCTTCGCGGCCTTGACTTCGCTTACCCAATCTTCAGCCTTGCCCATCGCTCGGTACATATTCAGAGCGCTCAGAAATCCCGCGAAGTCTTCCTCGAACGCGGCCCGCCCGCTGCGATACCACGGGTCGAATTCGCCCGTCTCTTTGTCTAGCCGCAGCACCCACCTATCCAAAATCTCAATCTCGTCTTCCGATTCGATGCAGTGCTGATACGCCGCAGATTGCCAAAGGTACGAGATGCGAAGCGCGTTAGAAGTCTTCCAGTCAATGAGTGAAAGCCTCTCGCCTTCCCACGGCACAGGGCAGCAACTTCGGTCATCGCACGAGCAGACGTAAGCGATACCGTCGCACGTTCCTGCAAAATGATGGTCACGACTATAAGCCTTGCGCTCAGTGCTTACCCAACGAACCCTATGCGCGACCATCCAATGTATCGCGGCGATAGAGCCGTTCGCGGCCCGCTCGTCTTCTGGGAATTTTGCCAGCAGTTCAAGCAGTCTGTCTTCGTTCTTCGACAGGATGGCCTTAATCACGCTCTCTACATGCGCGTGGGCCTGATGGCCGACATCGCCCG
>Ga0208689_1000207_pt1 | contig 53471 bp, 39 predicted proteins | sample June2015DPH_8_15_FD_184700 | JGI IMG/M metagenome (GOLD analysis project Ga0208689, IMG submission 184700) | Peatland microbial communities from SPRUCE experiment site at the Marcell Experimental Forest, Minnesota, USA - June2015DPH_8_150... | ecosystem: Environmental > Terrestrial > Soil >... | reverse complement strand
AACCGCGCCGCCCGCAAGCGTCGCTGCTCCAGTGCCTGAAAATCTCGCCGCACTCCCGCCGGATTTCCCATGGGCCGACGATAGCATACCCAGCTAGAAATGTCACTATATTATTCAACAATCAATAAGCGACAACCGGCGACGATGGATCTTGCGACTTCTCACAAAGAGGCCTGCTCATCACGGGTGCCGCTCGCGACGAAGTGGAGGCCCGATTCTCATGCGGGACCCAGACGTGTACATCGATTTCTGGTATTTTTTGCTGTTCACTGGGGGTGCGTCCCTGGGAGACGAAGCTATGGTGATACTCCACGAACAAGTCGGCGTCATTATTCTCGGAACGATCTTTCTGTTTATTGGCGCCGCCGCGTGCTGTATTGCCGTGATTCGGGGCCGTGATGCCGGACGGATCCTTCCATGGTTTGGCGTCTTCAGCGCAATGTACGGGGTCCGGCTGTTTGCCGAGGTGCCGGCCGCTTTTAGCTTGCTGGTCGGACCGTTCTGGCCCTACGCCCCGCAACTCGTATGGCTCATCACCTACGTGATCCTTATCCCCGCACTGTTGTTTTGGGTGGAGCTAAGCCTCGGCGCTCTGCGCCGCTTTTTACAGCTCATGGTCTTTCCGGCATCTGTCATTGCTCTCGTCGGCATTCATGCCATCTTGTTCCACGGATCTCCCCACAGATTCATGCCATACGCCAATGTACTGGCGATCTGCTTGCTTCTTGTCGTCGCGGTAGCGAACGTTGTTCCGCGGATCGGGAAGAAGTACCTGGTGATTCAAAGCCGGGTTTCGGCGATTGGCACTTTGATTCTGGCGGCCGCAGTTATCTATGAAAACTCGAGAACATTTCTCAACCTCCGTAATTATCCATTCTTGGAGCCGGTCGCGTTTACGCTGTTTGTGTTCTCGCAGGGGTGGGTAGCAGCCGAAAAAGTCTTTGCCGACGAGCGCCGCCTGCTCTCGATTGAAAACGAGCTGGCCATCGCCCGTGAGATCCAGACCTCGATTCTCCCGCGCGGCGTTCCCGAACTGAGCCGCCTGCGCATCAGCGCCGCTTACTGGCCGATGACCGCTGTCGCTGGAGATTTCTACTGGTTTATAGCTGTCGACCCAAACCGGGCTGGCTTCCTCGTAGCCGATGTCTCCGGACACGGAGTTCCTGCCGCCCTTATTGCCTCGATGATCAAGGTGGCGATGCAGTCGGTGGTGCCCTGCGCAGATGATCCGCGAGCAGTGCTGCGCGGATTGGAACGCGCTCTCTCCGAGCAACTGCGCGATCAATTCGTCTCCGCAGCCTATCTGTGGCTTGATACAGAGAATCGCAAGGCGCTGTACTCCGCCGCTGGACATCCCCCGCTCCTGCGCTGGCGGGAAGGCAAGCTGGAGCGCATCCAAAGCAACGGCCTACTCTTCGGAGTGAAACTGGAGTCCGACCCCTATCCCGTTTGCACGATGCCGATCCAACCAGGCGACCGCTTCCTGCTTTACACCGACGGTGTAACGGAACCCGAGAATGCCCACGGCGATTCCTTCGGCGACATCAGGCTTGAACAAGTTGTTCGCGACAACCAATGGCGCTCGCCTTCTGAGTTGTCGGATGAACTGCTCGCCGAGATACGCCACTGGCAACCTTCTTCCATTGCCCAGCAGGACGACATCACGCTCATAGTGATCGACGTGGTGTAGCCCTGGTTAGCCCGGCCAAAGGCATCCCAGTGGCGACCCTTCGCCCGTGCTTGTCGGATTCTCCGGCGGCGATGAATTGCACCTTTGAGTCAGGGCTTTACCCCGGATTCCTGCCCAGAGTTGCGTTGAGGCACTGCCCATTAATGTTCGCTACTCACGGACGCGGAGGAGCAACAGACTCTGGTCATCCTGTTGCGCGCCAGTTTTCGGGGGAGGACTGCACCGCGAGCATTGAAATCGAGCCGGAATTCCGCTCCAACACCGGCCTCACATGGTTTCGTGAGGCTCGTTTTAGAGAGCGGGAGATGAAACGAGCCGGAAACAGCCTCACGATCCAACTACGAGAAAAGCTAATTCTGTGTCTGGGCGAGTTCCACGGGTGCGGAGCATTCTTCGTCGTCGTTAGCCACAGAATTGATTCGAGTGCTTATCGGATAGCACCGCGTCAACCGAGCATCGTACGGTCTCAACAGTTCGGACGCCGCACTCACATCCCTCATCCCCGGATCGAGCCATAAATCGTAGCTGTCTGGATCAAGAATGACTGGCATTCGGTCGTGGACGGCTGAGGTCATGTGGAGGCAGCGAGGGGAAACTATTTTCGGCGGTTCTTGGCAGATTTCGTCGGGGCTTTGGCGCTGCTGGCCGGGCGGACTTCATCGATGAGTTGCACTTTTTGCAATGTGTCGGGTAAGGAGGCAGTTCCGTTCCCTAATCGCAGGGTGGGCCGGTTGGACCCGAGCGGAGGGCCAGATCTTAGTGCTTGGTAGAGACGGGCGTCAACGGGGATCTCTGGCTGGGCAGATCTGCCTGCGGAAGACCGCCGGTCCGGGTCTTCTCGACGAATGTAGCGGGCGTACGAGGCTGACCATGCCAGGTCATGCACTCGGGTTAGTTCGAAGACCTCAAATCGTACCTCTTGCAACGCGTCTTTCCTCGGTTGAACTGGTGGGGGCACGGAATTTCCGTGCAATTGCCGGATCCGTGCCGAGGCACGGTCGACGACGCGAGCGAGTTCGGCGCCGAATTCCGGCGCGCGGTCTTTTAGCAGGCGCTGCTTCGCTTTTTCAGCGGAAAACCAGGTGGGATTTCGATTCGATTCCTGCGGTGGTTCGAGGTGAGACACTTCGCAGAGATGAGCTGTGACGGCAAGGTTTGGCTGGGAAGATCGGGCAGCAGCAGGCCGCGTGCTTTTCGTCGTAGTTGCAGTGTCAGGTTTGCGACGGAAGTAACGGGCGAAGGGGATTTCTTCCATCCGGCCATGAACCCCAGCCTCTTCAAAAGCCTCGAGGGCAGCAGACTGGGCGCGTGTGAGGCCGGATTCAACACCACCTTTGGGGAAGATCCAACGTCCGCCGCGAGTCTGAACCAGCAGGAATTCGATGCCGCCTCTGCGGATGCGGTAACAAACCGCTGCGACCTGTTGACGTCTTTTCGAAAGCCGTGACAGCTGCAAGAACTTTGCGGACGGATCAACGCCCATGGGAGTAGAGTGTGCACGATGCGATCCGCGTCTGGCTAGAGCAAAGCTTGGTTCGCGGGCGCGCCTGCGGGAATCCTTCTAAACACTTGTGCCATCGGCAGCGCCTTGGAGACAGTAGCGTGAACAGACCTTGGCGATAATCGGGGACGGGACGTTTGGATAACTTGTATTGTCTTCGCTGTAGTCGGGAGTTCGAGGCCGGACAAAAATCGGTTGCGGTGTACTTGTTCGCGCAGACGGTCGGAGTAAGGCCGCGCCAGAAATCTTCGGCACAGCGGATCTCTTTCTGCCCGCAGTGCTCGGTTTCACTGGCGATGGGTCCTGCGCCGGAGGGAGCGCTCAACGTCGCCGCCTGGCAAATGATCCGAGACATCGTTGGCGAGGATCCGGCACTGACCGAGGCCGCCTGGGAAAGCCTGCATGGAATTGAAGAAGGCTTGCTCCCAGCCACCGGAACCGGGGGCGGCGTGCATCCCGTGCGTGCTGGATCGTGCCTCAAGTTTTGAACCCTCACACGACGTCACCCAAATTCCGACGCTGGTACTGCTCACACCCGATGGAATTATCTCCCGACGTTGGCAGGGACTGTGAACAAGTGGCCGACTACTTGGAAGTGGAGGATCACGGTCACGAATACCGGGTCTGCGCTTGGCACACCGACAGCAAGACCCATGCTTCGCGGTTGCCGACGCGCGAACCAAGTCCTGATCTTCCTCTCCGGAGCCGACCTGCCGCTTGAACCTTGGCGTTGCCCCTGCACACACGGCGACTTGCAGACTGCGTTGGCAAGAACACACAAACGAAAGCGCCCCAGACTCAATGAGTCACGGGACGCTCGTCGAACAGCCCTCCCCCGAAGACCGTTCACAACCACCCAAGTTCTGATCCAAATGTTAGGCCCCGAGCGTTACGGGATGATTAAAAAGACAAGACCCGTTTTGGAGTTGGAGCGACCGCAGCCAGCGGTAGTGGGTCAGTCTGCTCCGACGATCGTTAAGGCACTGGGGCTCGATCCGAATCTGCTGAGCGCGGTGAAATCCGAGCACACAGAAACGTTGCCGGGGCTACCGTTCACGCAGCCTTAGACGGGGAATGTTTGGAATGGATGCGGGAGGCGCGATGCTTCCCGCATTTTTATTACTGACTATTCGGCGTCTGAGTCGGAGTCTAGGATGGACGGGCGCCTTGCGAAACTGCGAGTGATTCGACTCGGAAGCCGTGACCGGATAGCGTTGAGCAAATGCGCGAGGTCCTTGTCGCATTCGCGGCGGGAACTTGCTACCACTCCGCGCGCATCAGGTGCCACACTTGGCATTTCGATCCGAGCCAGCACGCGATAATTCCCGGATCGTCGGCCAACTGGAAACCGGACTCGGCCGATTACTTCAGGGTTTCCTGTCACTCTCCCGCGATCGCGCGATGCGCTTCTGATGAGTCGTGCAACGATACTGGAATGTGGAGCGGCTCACGGTAGTGATCCCATTGAACCAACGCGCCGGGCGCGCACAGGAGACGCGGCAAGCGCGTCTCTACGGGGTGAACGATTCGCTGTCAGCGCCCGGCTTCGAAGCTCAATTGTTCGGGAGGGAACTGTGAAGTTGTCGAAGGCCACGGTGAGCGCATCAAGAACAAAACTGAGCCAAGCGTTCGAGCGTGCAACTCGAGTTCACGGAATTCGGCAGCCAGCTTCACCTGCGACAAGCCCCGCCGACCCACCAGCCGCTCTTTGAGGACTGCCAAGAAGCTATGCCGTTGCTGCGTTCACCTGCGTGCCCTTTATCTCGCACTCGGCCTGAAGCCAATCGTCCAAATCGTGACCGTCGGTCCTTCCACGCTGCTCGTAAAGTTCGTAGGCACGCTGCTGAATCTGTTGCTCAATTGGGATCAGGACGGTCGGCTCGTCCGACTTCGGTGCGCGCGTTGATGGCTTTTTCTCGATCTCGTCTGGATGGCGTTCTACCCTTTTTTCCAGTTGTTCAGTCTGCCGTTCTAATCTGTCGGCTTTGGTGCGTTTCTTTGCCATGCCTACAGCTTGACACAAACCTGATGCCAAGGCGAGGTTCTACACTGCACCACTATCAGAGACAGGCGTTTCAGGAGCCACATGGGTATCGAACCGAAGCCAGCGCCGAGATTTCGACAGGCGTGCCGATAGGCGGGTCAGGCAGGCTAAGGAGACGGTCAGCCAAGGCAAACCTCGGGTGAAAAAACGAAAAGCGCCCCCAGACTCCGGTTAGAGTCATTGGGGCGCTCCCGTTTACTGCGCACATTCCAGCCTACGTTATGGTTGTCCGCCGAGGGAATAGCTCCTGCGTGCCAAATGGCGACACCGGTAGGCTAATCTGCCCCGATCCGGGTGAGGCGCTGGGTCGGGATTGAATTGTGATCGCTTCGCTCGGGGGCAGCCAATTTGCGATCTTCCGACTAGAATCGTGACATGACGCCCGCCCAAGTAAAGCCTACGATCTCGCCCGAACTACTGAACCAGATCGACATCAGAGTTGGCACCATCGAATCCGTGAGCGATGTTGCCAACTCGGAAAAGTTGGTCGCACTCCGCGTCAACTTCGGCGATCATGCGCGGACCGTCTTGGCTGGAATGAAGCGCGAGCGTGCAAATCCACGAGAAATCGAAGGCAAGGAGGCATTGTTCGTTGTAAACCTTCCGCCACGCAAGATGGTAGGGATGGTGTCGGAAGCCATGCTGTTCGACATTGGCTATTTGGACGAAATTACCCCAGTGCTGGCGGTGCCGGAGGCGAGGGTGCCCGATGGAACCAGAGCAGGATGATGATTGCGGACGCATCCGGAAATTAGGAGAACTGATCGCATGATTAACGAGAACGCTCTGAGAGACGCTTTGCTTGCTTTGGCAACGGATGGCCGCTCGAATTATGTAATGATTTCCTCTGTGTCGAACGAACTGGCGGCAATTCGGGAAATCGTGCGAGGACTAGACCCAACTTCCGCCGACATTCTGGATCAGAAACGCCAAGAGGCAGCCGAAAGTGACGCTGAAAGTGTTAGAGCCGTAATTGCTCGATATGACGAGATAATTCGGCGATTGTATAACGGAGAAGTTTGTTAGTTGAAACACTCCATGCTCGGCCCTAATGTGGGCACGGAGCCATACGGCTAGAGAGCACCATAATAAGAGAGCGATGGTGCCATTCCACAGACACATGTTCATGCTGCCGATGCGCAGCATGGTGTTGTCAAAGTCATAGCCGTGGAACAGGTCACGGTGGAAATGCTGCCGCAGCTTGGCGTTGGTCAACACTTCGGGATGCCCGTTCACGCAGCGATTCGCCCACGGCTACCAGAAAGCCGCAAGTTCCGCAGGCGGGATCGCAGACAATGTCTGTAGGCTTGGGCTCAACCATTTCCACCATGAGCCGGATGATGTGGCGCGGCGTGCGGAACTGCCCGTTCTGCCCCGCAGTGGCGATCTTGCCAAGCATGTATTCGTACAGGTCGCCCTTGGTATCCCGGTCTTCCATGGGGACCTTGCCGATCATGTCCACGACCTTGGCAAGCAATGCAGCCGTGGGAATAGTGAAGCGCGCGCCCTCCATGTGCTTCGAGTAGGTAGTCCCATTGCCTCCCAGAGTCCGCAGCCAAGGAAAGACGTGCTCACTGACCACCGTGTACATGTCGCGCGGGTCGAAGTTCTTGAAGCGGTTCCAGCGGTAGTCTTGAAAAGACCGTTTCTTGTTGTCTTTACCGTTGGGGAAGAAACGCTTCTGCATCGGCTTCTTTTCCCGATTGGCCTTCAGTTCCTCGGCAATTTCCTGCTCGTCCAGTCGCTTGAGAAACAGGAGGTAGGTGAACTGCTGCGACTTCGAGCTTGCGGTATAGTGATCGGAACAATGAACACCTTTCAACGATCATTTTCCCTGCTGACTTTGTGGCTGGCGGCAAGTCTCGCTCCTGCCGGTTCCTATCAATACCTTCGCCTCGGAAACAAGAACGACATCCAGACGAGGCCCGCTCCCGGCATTGCCATGATGGGGGGCGGCAGCGATCTGGACGAAGCATTTCGCTGGCTTTGTCAGAAGGGCAACGGCGGTGACTTCCTGATCCTGCGTGCGAGCGGGGGCGACGCCTACAACTCCTACGTCAACGGATTGTGCAAGCTGAACTCGGCTGCAACGCTCATTGTTCCCGATCGTCAGGCAGCACAGGATCCTGCGGTGGCAGAGATGATTCGACAAGCGGAAGTGGTATTTATTTCTGGCGGCGATCAGGCTCATTACATCCGCGCTTGGAAAGACACGCCCGTTCAGGACGCGATCAATGCGAATATCGCCGAAGGCAAGCCCATCGGTGGAACCAGCGCTGGCCTTGCCGTGCTGGGCGAATTTGTCTACGGCGCTCTCGGAGACACGCCTGATGGCAAGGACCTCGCTTCCACCGATGTTCTGCCCAATCCTTACTACGAGCGCGTGACCCTGATTCGCGGATTTCTCAAGATTCCGCTTCTGGAGAACCTGCTGACCGATTCGCACTTCGCGAAGCGCGACCGCATGGGCCGAACTCTGGGATTTCTCGCCCGCATTATCGAAGATGGATGGTCCAAATCTCCGAAAGAAGTTGCGATAGACGAAAAGTCGGCGGTGCTGGTTGAGCCCGATGGCAAGGGAACTGTGGTGGGAACCGGAAACGGCGCATACTTTCTTCGGCCCACGCGTCGGCCCGATGTTTGCAATTCCGGCTTGCCTCTCACATTCCGGGAGATCAGCGTCTACAAGGTTCCAGCGGGTGGGCACTTTAGTGTCACCTCGTGGACGGGTGACGGCGGAACGGCTTATTCGCTCTCCGTTGAGCAAGGAAAGATTGACAGCACGCAAGCCGATCATTCCATCTACTGATTCATCGTCGCGCGATATGGAAAGAGAACTGCATTTCCGCTAATGCCGTTGACTGCGTTCGCATTCCCTGCGAGACTTCGTGGCTAGAAGCTTGGGCTTGAGGCACGTCATAGGCAAAGACTGCTGCCATTTCGGTTCGCGCGCGAAGGCGTTTGAGCAACAGCTCTCTCGTTGACGCCGGCAAACTAGAAGCCGGCCTGTAAATTTCTTCCTGTGACCTGGCTCACAGACCTGTCCCTGTTCCTGCATTAAGATGCAAAACCGGAAGTTGAAGTTAAGGAGCCCCTATGGCGGCCATTCGTGTAGTCACCCTCGTCATTCTTATGCTCTTGGCCGCTGAGCTGTCCCTGACAGCGCAGACCTCGCAAGGCAGAATTCTTGGTACGGTCACCGACCCGTCGGGCGCGGTGGTTGCGGGCGCGAAGATGACCATCACCAATACCGCCACCAACGTCAGCCAAACCGTCATGACCACGTCTTCCGGGGACTACCTTTTGCCGAACATCGACCCCGGCACCTATACGGTCTCGGCTGAGGCCAAGGGTTTCAAGAAAAGTTTGAGTTCCGTCTTCACGGTGGACGTAGCGCGCGATGCGCGAGTCAACTTGCGCCTGCAACCGGGAGCGGTCAGCGAGACCATTGAGGTTACAGCCCAGCAGACCCTCGTGGACGCCACAGAAACAACTCTTAACGGTGTGATCACCAACAAGGCCATTACGGAACTGCCGTTGCAAGGCCGCGACTTTCAGAATCTGCTGCCACTCAATCCAGGGGTGCAGCGAACGCCCGGCGGCGGATTTCACTCCGTCACCTCCAATGGAAACCGTACCGACGATAACAATTTCTATATCGACGGGGCCGACGACAATGATGTGTACTACGGCGAGACCGTGCTCAACGACGCAGGCATCCAGGGCACGCCCGCCAGCCTTCTTCCTATCGATTCGATTGAGGAATTCAACACCCAGGAGAGCCCGTCGGCTGACTATGGACGAAAGCCGGGCGTGGTGGTGAACATGGGACTAAAGTCCGGCACCAACGCTATCCACGGTACGGCGTACTACTTTTATCGCGACAGCGGTTTTGACGCCAGGAATTACTTCAACCCAGCGCCTTCTCCGCTATCGGCGCTGCTCCTGAATCAGTTTGGAGCTTCTATCGGCGGACCCATCAAGAAAGACAAGTGGTTTTACTTTTTCAATTATGAGGGTATCAGGGATAAGGTCGGGAATCCGGGGGTAGTAGATAGTCCCGTGACGGTGTCGTTGGTTCCGGAGGCGAACCTCTTACCCGCCGGAACCGTCCCAGCCGATTACAGTATCGTCGATGCAATCGCAGGTTGCCAGCCGAATTGCAATCCTTTGAGCGTGAAGATTTCGCAGTTGCTGTTGCCTAACCCCGGTTTCACGGCTTCGCAAACCGATCCTGCCGCCATTGACTTTGATTTCACCAATCACAACCGGGGCGACAATCTGGTTGCCAAGACGGACTACCACTTGAATGACCGAAACGTGCTGTCGGCCCGCTTCATTTACGCCAACACGAATCAGATTGAAGAAGATGCCTATCCGCTCCGTCCAGAGTGGCTTTCCACCGCCAGTCCTATCAGCCAGGTTCTTGGGGTGAATTGGACCACGACCATCAATTCGCGGTCGATTAATGAGGCGCGATTCAGCTACAGCTATTTCAGTGAAGCTATTGAGCCCGTGGACCACAATGTGAACCCGACGGCTTATGGCTTGAACACCGGAGTCACAAATCCACAATATTTCGGCTTCCCGCGAATCAATCCTGGATCGAACAATTTCAATTACTTGGGTGGCAATTCAAGCTGGCCGCTCCTGACCACTCCCACCCGAACCTTGAATTTCGGGGATACCTACTCCCGTACCGCTGGAAAGCACGCCATCCGTTTCGGCGGGGAGTTTCGCGATGGGTCAACCAATTATCTGCGAGCTGGCTACGCTCGCGGGCGCGTCGATTTTTCGACCCTGGAGGACTTCTTTGCGGGAAATGTGCGCCGCTGGCGCCTGCTTTACGGCGATGCTCAGCGCAATGTGAGTATGAAATCCTTCGGCTTCTTTTTTCAGGATGACTATCGCATCTTGCCGCGCGTGACGCTGAATCTCGGTTTGCGATACGACGTGACTCATCCCATCAAGGATGCGAACAACCTGCTCGCTAACTATGTCCCCACCTCCGCGACCGGGTTGGTTCAGGTTGGATATGGAATCAGCCAGCCGTATCCCACCCACTACAACAACGTGTCGCCCCGCCTGGGAATGGCATGGGATCTTTTCGGAACGGGCAAAACCATCTTGCGGGCAGCAGGTGGGATCATCTACGTGCAGCCGTCCATTCGCACATTCATGTTTAACGGCGGCGGGCTGAACTTGAATCCCAGCGGGTTGGTGGGCAACGGCACCTTGACTACTTTCCTGCAAGAGTCTTCCGATGCGAGTCGGATCAACTGGTCTTTGGCCGGACCGATCTTCCCCAACGCATCCGGAGCGGGCAACGGATGCTCCCTCTCCAGTCAATGCAATGTCTTCGGCGTAGACCTGCATTTGAAGACGCCATACGTCGCCAACTGGAATCTCAACATCCAACAGGCTATTTCCAGCAGCGCAATGCTGCAGGTGGCGTATGTTGCGAACCATGGAACCAAGCTGTATTCCGTCACCGACATCAATCAAGTGAATCCTGTCCTGGACGATGGATCGGAAACCGTCGGCCGCCCACTGGTGACCAACTGCCCAGCCTCGCAAGGCGGGATAGGAACAGGCGGTCCCTGCTTTCCATACATCGGTTTTCTGGATTACCTCAGCAACAAATCGAGTTCGGCCTACAACAGTCTGCAGGTGACATTTACGAAGAGGTATTCGCACGGCCTGTATGTGCTCGCAGGTTATACCTACGCGCACGCGATCGATACTGCGACCAGCAATATAGCCGGGGTTCCGCCGAACAGTCTTGACTATGCCGAGGAGCGGGGCAATGGCGATTATGACATCCGCAACCGCTTCACAGTTTCCGTGGCGTACGCTCTGCCCTCCGTCAAGTCCAAGTTTCACTTACTGGAAGGCTGGCAAGTCAACAGCATTGCCATGTTGGAAGGTGGTTTGCCTTACACCTTGGCTGATTACAGCGATGACATCAGTCTTACCGGGGAATTGAACGATCGCTGGAATATGATCGGGCCCGCCAGTAACATCCACTGGTCCCCGACGACTCCCATTCCGTACATTTCCTACACTGCCTTTGGAACCGACGCGAATGGCAATACCACCGGAAACCAGCAATGCATTAACGCCGCAGGCGGCCCGGCAAGCGCTGGAGCTGCTCAACTGCTCAACTACGGATGTTTCATCTCGGGGAACACCGTAATTACCCCTCCGGTCTACGGAACGCAGGGCAACATGGCGCGGAACATCTTCCGCGGCCCGTCCTTCAGGAACTGGGATTTTTCGCTCTCCAAGCTTACCAAGCTGACAGAACGCGTCAGTTTGCAGCTGCGGGGCGAGGTTTTCAACATCTTGAACCACCCAAACTTCGATACGACAACCATGAATACTGACCTGTCAATCCCAAACACTGTAGGAACGGTGATTTACACGCCGGATGTTGGGGCAGCAAATCCGGTAATCGGCTCGGGCGGATCTCGGCACCTGCAGCTGGGCGCCAAATTGATCTGGTAGGTACAAGCCCATCTGTCGATCGCAGTGCAGAGATTGATCAGCAGCAGCACGGGTGCTACATAGCCTCCATCGGAGGACCTTGTTGGCATCCGTACGGAGGCTAGCGCTTGGGTTTTGCTGATGTTGTCCGTAGGCAAGAAAGTGACTGCCTGAGGAGGTTCTTTTGACTTCACTGCGCTCTTTTCTCGTATATCTCGCAATTGCAATGATCGGCATCGCTCATCTCACGTTTGCGCAATCGGTGCAGACCCCGACTCCCGAGACTTCCCGTCTGGCTGGCTACTCCTCGCAATCCTCCAGGATAGAGCGCGATTGGGAGAAGAAACTCCAGGCCGGCATCGTCCCGGAGAACTTGCGTCAGAACATGCAGCGTTTGAGTGCGCGTCCGCACCACGTGGGTTCTCCCTACGACAAGGAGAATGCGGAATGGATCCTCTCCAAGTTCAAAGAATGGGGATTTGACGCCCGCATTGAAACCTTCCAGGTGCTTTTCCCGACGCCCAAGGAGCGCATCGTCGAAATGATCGAGCCAACCAGGTTCCGAGCCAAGCTGCAGGAACCCGCGGTCCGCGGCGATCCGACCTCGAATCAAACCGCCGAGCAGTTGCCTACTTATAACGCGTATTCCATCGACGGAGACGTGACCGCCCCTCTGGTGTACGTGAACTACGGCAACCGTGAAGATTACGAGCAACTCGACCGTTTGGGGATTTCCGTCAAGGGCGCAATCGTAATCGCGCGCTACGGCGAAGGCTGGCGCGGCATCAAGCCCAAAGTTGCAGCCGAGCATGAGGCGATTGGTTGCATCATTTATTCAGATCCTAAGGACGATGGCTTCTTCAACGGCGACGACTATCCCAAGGGTGGGTGGCGGCCGCGCGAAGGCGTGCAACGCGGCAGCGTCATGGACACGGACTATCCCGGCGATCCACTGACGCCCGGAGTCGGCGCCACTGCCGACGCCAAGCGGCTCGACATCAAGGACGCGAAAACCATCACCAAGATTCCGGTGCTGCCGGTTTCCTGGGGCGATGCGCTCCCGCTGCTTTCTGCTTTGCAGGGGCCAGTCGCGCCCGAGGCATGGCGCGGCGCCTTGCCGATCACCTATCACGTGGGTCCCGGCCCCGCGAAAGTTCATCTCAAAGTGGCTTCCAACTGGGACTTGAAGCCGGTCAACGACGTGATCGCCACCATGCGTGGATCAGATGAGCCCGATGAATGGGTGATCCGCGGAAATCATTATGACGCCTGGGTCAATGGCGCCGATGACCCGATCTCGGGAATGGTGACGGTTCTGGAAGAAGCTCGCGTGCTCGGCGAGCTGCACAAACAAGGATGGAATCCGAAGCGCACGATCATCTTCTGTGCGTGGGACGGCGAAGAACCGGGCCTGCTGGGCTCGACCGAGTGGGTCGAAACCCATGGCGACGAACTTCAGAAGCACGCGATCGCTTACATCAATTCCGACAGCAATGGCCGAGGCTTCCTTCGCGCCGGCGGTACGCATGACCTGCAACACCTCATTAACGATGTGGCTCTGGACATTCAAGATCCGGAGAAACACATCTCAGTTCAGCAACGAGCCCGCTTGCAGCAAATTGCCAAAGCACACAACGCCGAGGAGCGCGCCGAGATCAGAAAAAGCAACGATGCGCGGATCAGCGCCCTGGGAGACGGATCGGACTACACGGCCTTTATGGATCATGCAGGCATCTCCGCTCTCAACATTGGTTACGGCGGTGAGAACGATGCCGACGCCTATCATTCCATCTACGACGATTTCTACTGGTACACCAAGTTTGTAGACACTGATTTTTCTTACGGGCGCGCGCTGGCACAGACCGGGGGAACCGCGGTTATGCGACTGGCGGATGCCGACGTGATTCCCTACGAGTACAACGCCGAGGCGGAGACCATCGGACGGTATGTGAAAGACCTGGAGAAGCTGCTCAAAGACAAGCAGGACGAAATCACCGAGCGCAATCTGGAGCTGAAAGAGGGCGTGTTCTCGGCTACAGCCGACCCGCGCAAAACCTCTGTTCCGCCTCCAGAAAAGCCAGTTCCACCGTTCATGAACTTTGCGCCGCTGCAGAACGGAGTTGAGGCGATCAAGAGGAGCGCGGAACGCTATCAGGTAGCATTTGCCAAGTGGCGGGCCGGTGGAACCGATTTACCGGCGCCAACTGCCACAGCTCTGAACGCAGAGCTGATGCGGATTCAGCGAACGTTTCTAACCGAGAAAGGCTTGCCGGAGCGCCCGTGGTTCAAGCATCAGGTATACGCTCCCGGTGCATACAGTGGGTACGGGGCCAAGCCGATTGCAGCCGTTCGTGAGTACATGGATCAGGAAAAATGGACGGAAGCTGATGCCCAGGTTCCCATGGTTGGTCAGGTGCTGGAGAACGTCGCGACAGCAATCGGCAAAGCCGCGGATGACCTGGAGAAGGCGGTGGGGCAGGGGCAGTAAAATTAGGACAGATCATGACAAAATTTGCCCGTCCCTCCCTTGTGTTCTGAGACTCCAACCAGACCCGCAAGCGCCTGCCAGTGTCTCGGATGTGGGCGGTGTCGGCCTGCGCGGATGTAAGCGGCATAGCAGCCCGTGGTAGAACAGCTCAAGAATCGCGGGCGGTGATCCGGTGTGCGGCAAGGGGACGATGGTTCCCTTCGCGGGCCAGCCGCGGGAGAGTGCATCGGGATCCGCGAAACGGCCTTCCCCAGGCACAGCAGAAAGCACAAAAGTCGGGAAAACACTTGCCCAACACGGTTTTTCAGTTCCCGTGGCGTGCCCGCACCCAGCAGTTTGCGCAGGATCAGGCTCAGGTTGAATGCGCCGACATGGATCAGTTGCCGCTTCAAAATGTTTTCGTGTCCGCGCAGATGGCAACGCCTCATGCCGCCCGTCTCGTAGCAGTGCGCGAAACTGCGCTCGACCAACTCCCCGCGCCGCTGCAACAGCTCTTTTCCGTGCTCGCCGCGAATCCTCCACCCGTTGCGTACACCGCTAGCCGCGCCTCCGGTTTCTCCTTCCAATTCCGCTGCCCACAGTCGGGCTCCGAGATATACGTCCGCACTTCTGCGCCTGCGAGCGCCATGAGCGTGTCGTTGCTGTGATACCCTCAGAATTCCGGGTTGAGGGCGTTAGGCAACGCGTTCCCTCATTTCATCTCCTTCGCATGGCCCGTTAACCACTCGGTCCCATTTTTCATCTTCCTGGCATGGCCCGTTGACCACTCGGTCCCATTTTTCATCTTCCTGGCGTGGCCCATTGACCACTCGGTTCGATGTGTTGGGTATTGAAACAACCGCACTTTTCATGACAACCTCTTTCTGAAGCCGGAGGCACAGTGCCGGCAAAAATTCTGTCAGACACCGCAGTCTCCGGCTTCGATGTTGCCTGCAGGCTTCCGTTCTGCTGACGGTGGATGACGGGCAAACGGTTTGGTACCTCAAGCGCCATACCGCTCCTTTTGAGGTGAAACTCACGAATAGACTGATGGGGGGCCACAGAACATCGCGGCCAATGCAGGAGTTTCTTTTCGCCGCTGCAGGGTTCAGGCGGACAGTGTCTTCTCGCGGCCCGCTCAATACAAATTGTACTCATTTCCAGTTCCAATGCGGTGATTCAGGTCACTGCGCCGTGTGAGGATCTTGAGATCGCGGTAGGGACAACCATTGCCATGGTCGCCGCGATGAGGCGAGAGTTGATTGGCGGAAGTTATACCCAGTGGGTGAGAAACAAAATCAGCCCCTTCAGCTCTCGTTTAATCCGTCTTTGAGAGTTGAGTTCCAAGGTTCTCGCGTCACCTCCGACAGGGGTCTGCTTTTGGTGCGTGAGTTGGATGAGCGTTTGGGATTGAGTTTATCCTCGAAAACATCATGGATGGTCGGCGGGGAAAGAACACGCAGTTGCCTCTCCCGGACCTGCTGCTGAGCGCCTGTCGCTAGGACCCGACCTTCCGCTTGATCGGCTCCGACAAAATCTGGGAGCGTCGGGCGGCGTTGCCTTCGCGCCTCCATTGGTTCGAGACCGAAATGCTGAGCCAGGACGAGAACCTCGAGGGTCTGAACCGAATCAATCGGGAACTGCTGGCGAAGGCGGAGGCCATGAATGCACCTCAGCGGGTAGTGCTGGATATGGACAGCACGGGAATCCCGGTCTACGGATAACAGGAGCAGAGTGCCTACAATGGGCATTTTGAGTCCACCTGCTATCACCCGCTGTTGCTGTTCAACGAGGAAGGAGACTGTCTCGGTGCGAAGTTGCGATCGGGCAACGTGCATAGTGCGAGGACTGGGAGGAAGTGCTTCTGCCGGAGATCGAGCGCCAACACGAACTGGGCAAGGAAGTGGTGTCTCGGGCCGATGCCGCGTTTGCCAAACCGGAGGTCTACGAAGCGCTGGAAGAACGGGGAGTGAAATATGCGATTCGGCTTCGACGAATGACAACCTGCTACGCGACATTGAAGAACTGCTGACGCGCCCGGTGGGGCGTCCTCGTCACAAACCCATCGTGTGGTAGAAGGGCTTTCTCTACCAAGCCGCCAGTTGGAAGACGGCACGACGAGTAGTGGCGAAGGTGGAGTTCCATGCCGGGGAGTTGTTTCCGCGAGTGGGGTTCATTGTGACCAATCTGGAGACGCCAAGTCGGGCGGTGGTGCGGTTCTATAGCACCGCGGAACGGCGGAGCAGTGGATCGAGGAGGGGAAGCAGGCGGTGAGGATGACGCGGCTCTTTTGCGATCGTTTTCGCCCGAACCAAGTGCGGCTGGCGCTGAGCCTGCTGGCCTACAACCTGGGGAATTTGTGGCGGCGTCTGGGTTTGCCGAGAGGAATTGAGAACTGGTCGCTGACGAGCCTGCAGCAACGACTGGCGAAGACCGGAGGACGGCTGGTAAAACATGCGCGTTACTACTGGCTATTGCTGGCGGAAGGACGTCTGACGCGGCGGCGGTTCGGGGCGATGCTGGGTCGGATCGCGACTGCCGGTACCGACGGGATAGATAGATGGTGGTCAGGTTAGCAACGGAATCCGTTTACAGCGGGTTGGGGTAAGGAGAGGTGTCGCAAAAGTGGGCCGCAAATGGCGCAGTTTCGGCTGTGCTGTTTCGGAATCTCCTACCGTAGGGGGCGATCCGGGTGAAAATTCGCATTGACGCGAACAGAGATTGAGAGGACAATCGCTGCCGTTAGTTGGGGTCAAGAAAGAGATCCGGCTTTAGAGTTTCGAGGCCAAAATGGAAATCCCGGAGAACAATAATTAAGGAGAACATATGGCAGAGTTAACAGACAGCGGAATGTTGAAGGAGTGGTGGGCGAACCCGGCCGTAGTGGGGCTAATGGGTTTCGGCTTGACGACGATGGCGACAGGCTTGCATAACGTAGGATTCTGGAGCGCCGGGCCGACCCTGGCACTGGCAATCTGCTTCGGGGGCACGGCCCAATTCATTGCGGGAATCGTGGACCTTCGAAAAGGGAGCATCTTCGGCGGGTCCGCCTTCATGTCCTACGGTGCCTTTTGGTGGTCACTATTCGTGCTGCTGTACGTGCAGCCGAAGACGGGCATTCCGGCGGGTCATCCCGAGGAACTTGGTTTCTTCCTCATGTGGACGCTGTTCACACTCGCTTTTTGCGTCGCGGTCCAGGGCGTCGGAAAGTTTCTGGCAATCCTATTCTGGCTGCTTTTGCTGGCCTTCCTTTTGCTGGACGGAGTGGTTATCGGTAAGGTACCGGCGCCGGTGGCAGGGTGGGAGATCTTTATCGTCGGCCTGCTCGCCTGGTATATCGCCATGGCGACGTTGGCGAATACGGTTTACAAAAGGAAAGTTCTACCGCTTTCCTAGAGTCGCGGATTCGCGTGCGAAAAACCACATCTATCTTCTGCGCATGCACGGCTTGGTATCTGATGGCCACGATTGTGATCAACGACTCCTTAGGAAGGGTTGTACTGCCGGTCGGGCCGACCCAGAAGTAGACTTTGAAAGCTCGCAGGCGCGCCGACGCGCGGGAGGCGACCTTGGGGCTAGACCGTCACTTGCCCGACGTGCGGGCCCGCCGCCACGTTCAATAAGAGGGCGCGGTAACGGGACCCAAAGGCCGTTTCCCATCGACCTTTCGGTAGTCACACGGGTGCCTCTCACATCAACGGCAAACGGCGGTCGAAGAGAACCAAATCGGTTGTACAAACGAGGCTCACCGCGCCGGAACAGCAGATCGCGGAACTGCGGTTTACCGCCGTCATCAAGGCAGACGATCTCGCCATCCAGCACGGCTGACCGGGTTTTGATTTCGTCCGCAATAACATCGTTCAAAACAGAAAAGGATTTGAACTCGTTTCCGTTACGGGAGATGAGCCTGCACTGTCCGTCCTCGATCTGAGCCAACGAGCGAAAGCCGTCCCATTTGATCTCAAAAAGCCAATCGGGATGGCTGAAGGGTCGGCGTCTGCGACCGAGCGGCATAGTTTGGAAATGCGGGAGGGACACTCACTTTACTATAAAGGGTCGAAATCCTCAAAAAAACCGCACCAAAGGTAAGGCGCTTAGCATCTGATTCATCGGGTCAAAATGGATAAGGGCACGGTTCCCTCATTCAGCCACGATCTAGATTCGACCGAGGAGAATCCGCGATATGCTCCCGCCGATACCGCCTGAAGCGTTGCTGGCGATCTGGCTATCTTTGGCCGGGTGTGTCATGGCGCTGTGCTTGTATGACGAGGAGGATGAAAGTGGCACTTAGGAAGGGCGGTTTCGAATTTATTTCTGTGGCGCGATCCCAAGAGATTATTGTTGTAATATCTCTATATCGCTCATTGACAGGGGTTCTGAGGTGAAGTCGAGGGCTGGCGCGGCGGTCTGGTCGTAATCAACCGAATCAACAACGTCACCGTCAGCCTCGCAACACAAGAACAAAGCCACCAAACCCCAGCTACTCTCGCCTAGTCCGCGTGCGGTAAGTTTTGCTCAGTCACCGACATTCCTGCGTCATCGAACTGGGAGCCATTCCCCGTAAGCGCCACAAAAAGCTGCTACATCAACCTGCGCACCATGATGGAATCAGGCGTGCTGCACCGATGCCAACAGTTTCACTCGGAGCTTTGCAGCGGCTAGCGTGAATCGTCCGCAGGCTAGTTCCCCGCCGAACGCTGACAAGCCCTACATTGAGGTGCAGCAATGTCGAATTCAGAAGGACTGCGAATCGTTACCCCGTTGCTCCGGGGTGAGGAAGATGGCGTGAGCGAGGCCGTCGAGCCAACTCGGACTCCAATCGTGATGCAACAGTCGGCTAAGGCTCAGGACGAGGCGGTCATTGATTCGCATCCTGCTTTCTCTGCGTGGTGGGAGCGTTGGCGAAAAGCAAGGACTCGCTTCTCTCTCGTGGCGTCCATCAGGAGACATCCCTAAGCCATCTCTGGCGCGATTTTCTAGTCCATTGCGAGGAGATACGTTCGGCTCTCCAAACCTAGTGCTCCGGCATTTAGGAGACTGGTTGGCGGGTTATAGTCGACTAACAGTTCTCGGCAATCGAGTCCGCGCCGAGGCGAGAAGGTGGTGCCCGTTCGTCACCAGCGGGCGATCAGTACGCTGCATCCTCTTCCAGTCATATTCATAAGCAGTTCCACAAACGAGACAGATTTGATAGTGCTGGCCATTGCCACTCAGTCGTGGCCACGTAAACCGATGGGAGCAAAACTCCCCGAGGATTCGCTGCAAGAATGTCATGTCTGCCGTTCGCCTCGGCACGGGCCAGAACTCGGTGGCGTGATCGTTCTGAAAAGGCGCGTGAATCGATTTGACTACGCCGCGGGCACACTTTCAAATTACGGGAGTGCATTCCGGGTACAAGTTACCGCGTACCCAACGGACTATTGCCAGTCGAATTCACAAACCTCCTCGAACTGTTTTGCTGTTGGCAAAATTCGAGCCTGAGAAGAACCCTGATGATTGTGCCGGAGAGCACGGACAGTACCCGAGAAAATCGGCACCGTTGTGCGTCCAGTCACAATGAGGTACCCCCTACGTCACAGACCCCTGTGGGATGGGGGAGAAGACTGGGAAATACCTACTGGCGCGGATGGAGTGCTGTTATGGTCGCCAAGTGTACCAACCCTTCGTGTTCCACTGCCTTTCGCCATTTGGAGGAGGGGACGCTCTTTCGACTGGAAGCTGACCCAACTCTGAGATTGTCCAATCCCATGACGCCGGAATATTACTGGCTCTGCCGTAGCTGCTCAGCGGCGATGACGCTGCATATCAGCAAAGAGGGAAAAGTGATACCTGTTACGTTCCCAGCGCCAGTTCATGGTGGCCCCTCTGGGAGTGATTTCATCGCGTCAATGCGGCAGGAAGGGCTATTGCTTAGCTGCGTTAGCTTCTCGACAGAAAGACATCGCAGACGTGCGAGATTCGTCGGAAGACGGAGAAGAGACCATGCCGCATGAATGGGAGGAACTCGATGATGAAGTTGCGGCAGGGTTGAGTTGTCCCATGCCCGGCTGGAGGATTTCATGGAATACTTTCGCCTAGACCATCCACCGGATCGACTGGTTCTTTGTAATCGCTCGAACTGCGAAGACATTGCCGACTATCTAGAAGTCAACGAACATGGACGTGAGGACTTCGCCTGCGCTGCCCACACCAGCAGTGAAAGGTATGCTTCAGTTCTGCCGACGGGCTTACCCAGTGGTGCCGATCCACACCGGAGCCGACCTGCCGCCTAGCCCTGCTCTGCATCGTTATGGTTAAACTCTGCATTCATGGCGAACCCGTAGCGGATTATGTCCGCCGCAGTACGAATCCGGGAGAGTACTGCGAAGTCACTTACCGCCTGATGTCGGACGGCGTGCTCCTGAAGCAAACGGCTTGGACTCGGTACAGTGAAGCTCGGGCCAAGCAGGCGACATCTAAGAGCAGCTGGAAGATCGCCAAGGTGACGCCCGAAATCAAGGCTAATCCCGACCTTTTACTGACCCATGGGTTCGAAAAGAAGGAGTAATACACTATTTCACCCGGCGATGGAAGCCACTCAGCATCGGGCATCTTACGAAGGAATCCGGGGTCAACTTGGAAAATTGTGCCGCGTGGCGTGCCTCACTATTCTAAGCGGTTGCGACTCCGGACGCGGAGGTTCAAATGTCCCAAATGCGCAAGGACATCTTCACTGACCGCTGGGTAATTGTGGAAGAGGGTGAAGGGTTACAGCCGGCGGATTTTCACTTCAAGAAATTCGCAAGGAACACAGGCTTCTGCCCATTCTGCGAGAGCAACGAGGCCGCGACGCCGCCGGAAGTCTTCGCCATCCGAAATCGGGGCTCTTCTCCTAACGGGCCGGGATGGTCGGTACGGGTGGTGCCTAATTCCCGCCCGCGGTTGCGGATAGAAGGCCAATTGGGACGACGTGCCGAAGCGTTGCACGATCTGATGAACGGTGTGGGGGCGCACGAGATCATTGCGGAGACGTCGCGGCATAACCGTAGCCTGCACGAGCTGGAAAGCGAGGAAATATCGAACGTCATCCGAGCCTACCGAGCCCGCATCCTCGATCTGGAGGGCGATGAGCGTGTGCGCTACGTGCTCATCTTCAAGAACCACGGTGAGGGAGCCGGTGCGCACACCATTAGTCATTCGATCTCGCAGCTGGTGGCCCTGCCGGTAACGCCGCGTGCAGTTAAGTCGAAACTCATGATCGCTCGTGACTACTTTGCTCTGAAGGAGCGCTGCATATACTGCGACGTTCTCCAACAAGAGTTAAAGGGACGAAAGCGACTGATCACCGAGAATGCAGATTTTGTCGCGTTTGCTCCGTTTGCGTCACGCTTTCCCTTTGAGATGGCCGTGTTGCCGAAGTTTCATAGCAGCGCATTCAGCCGAATCGGTGCAACCCAAATTGACAACTTGGCTCGGATCCTGCGTGATCTACTGCAGAAGTTGGATCAAAGCATAGGTGGGCCAGCCTACAACCTGTCACTCCACGACCGGCCCTTCCTGCGTCCAAGAGGGGGCTACTGGAACACAATCGAGGATGACTTCCACTGGCATATAGAAATCCTGCCCCAGATGTTTCGTATTACTGGATTCGAATGGGCTTCCGGATTCTTCTACAATCCAGTACCGCCAGAACTGGCCGCTCGCTACCTTTCGCGAGGTCTCCCCGTCTGAATACTCCCGCTCTGCATAGTCCAGGTGCAAACCCCCGTGTAGTCGCCTAACTGGAAACTGAGCTGAAAGTATTTCTTTCCGGCACATGAATTCACGCCAACGGATGGGGTACCGCCCACACCATCACTGTCGTCGGCGGCACGCACGTCACGATTCACCACTTCAACCCAATAGAAGTGTTCTGCCTGATCGAACGGGAGCGAGTCAGCACTTGCGCCATGGTGCCGACCATGGTGGCCGCCCTGCTGGATTCTCCCGAAAGGCCAAAGTACGACTTGACCAGCTACCGCCAGATCAGGATCGGCGTGATCCGACGCCAGCTCATCTGGGGAAGGCTCACTCAAGGCGAAGAACACACCACGCGATCCGCGTGTCGCACTCTCGATCGTCGATTTCCACGATCCCTATAAGGAGGCCCAGCTTCGTGGCCGCGTGGTCGAGCGCCGTCCTGATGGCGATTTCAAAGTACATGGATGCCATCTCGCTCAAGTACACTGGCAAGCCGAGATCGAGAAGGCACGATACACCAAGCTCCCTTTTGAACATACACAGCCCAACTGATGTTGCTACGCCGCTCCGCATTGCTGGTGCTTGGCAGACCGAGGGGCTAGTGTTCAATGTCGAAGTAAATCTTTGTTGTGGCACGGTACTGGGCTATCTTCTTGCCGTCCAGTTCCATTTCTAATTCTGCCACTCGCGCCGACCTCAGGCCGCGAACGGTTTTTGCGGCTTCGGCTACCGCGTTTTCCGCAGCCTTTGCAAAGCTCTCTGTGGAAGTTCCGATTACATCAATAACCTTTTGGGTCATTACGGTTCTCCTTTGATTTCTCACTGTGGATTGTACCACTGGTCTGCCCGGTGATCGCCCCAACCCCATGACCTTGCGGGCAGGGCAGACTATCGCCGAGTCGCGGGCAAAGCGATGAACCGTCTTCAGCCCGCTCGGTGGCTAAGAGCGTAGCAAAGCAAGATAGCCTGAAGGCCCTGGTTCTATGCGGCGACTGTTTTCGCCTTCTGCTTAGTCACCTCCGACTCTGCTTGCAGCCAATCGTCTAGCTCGTGCCCCTCATCTCTCCCGCGTTGCTCGTACAGTTCGTAGGCACGGTGACGGATTTGCTCTTGAAGCTCAGGTGAGGATTTCATGACTGCTAGGGCTGGTGTTTGACGCCGAGTAGCCGTTGTGCGGTTTGGTTTCATTATGCTGCACTCCTTAGTTAGAGAATGATGGTCGCGCTGCTTCCGTGGCGTTTCCGGTGCTCGCTTACGCGAGATGAATCCCCGCCAAGAGCCAGTCCTTTGGCACCGACTGAAGGACTAGTTCATCCTCTGGCACCACGAACTCAATGCCGCAGCGCGGGCACGTGAACTCCCCTGACTCGGAACGGTTACGTCCAACGTCGTCCCTCGACCCGTAGGCAACCGCCAACGTACCACAGTCGGGCATGGTACAACTCGACCCTGCCGCCACTTCATCATCGAGTTCCTCCCATTCATGCGGCATGGTCTCTTCTCCATCTTCCGACGAATCTCGCACCTGTGCGATGTCTTTCTGTCGAGAAGCTAACGCCCTGAGCAATAGCCCTTTCTGCTGCTTGGACGAGATGAAATCACTCCAGTGGGGGCCACCATGAACTGGTGCTGGTAGCGCAACAGGTATCACTTTTCCCTCTCCGCTGACATGCAGCGTCATCGCTGCTGAGCAGCTACCGCACAGCCAGAAGTACTCCAATCGGTTGGACTTGGACGAGCCGGGGAGCGTCGGATCAGGTTCCAGTCGAAACAGCCTCCCTTCAGCCAGACGACGAAACAAAGCGGAACAGGAGGGATTGCTACACTTGGCGACCATAACAGCACCCCACTAGTTCTGTTCAAATCGGCCGTGGGCAAACACTGCTCAATGCGGCCAGTTTCGATTTGCCAGTGTTTGCTGGCGTTCGAAGGAATCGGACTTGGCAAATTCAACTCGGGTGCCAGGACGAACTTAGGAGACGTTACTGCCCCGCATTGGGTGTAAGTTTAAACTGGCATGTTTCCAGTTGGCCAATGAATTCCTCGCATTCTCCAAATGCAAAATTCTAATTCTTGACTCCATCGGGGAGACCACAATGGCCATGCCAGTCGATTGGAAGAAGCGGAGTCGCTTCCAGTTCCAAAATCCGACCTGGTCTGTCGCGTGCGGGGATGAACTGCTTCCAGTGATGGCACCGCCCAAAAAGCAGGGTGGCGTAGTGAGAGTTTGGGAGGGAAGATGAAGCGCCACTACGCCACGCAGGAAACGAACGACAGTGGGCCGCACGCTCCTTTTGGGTGCCGCCTATGCTGCGAAAAGACATTCTTGCTTTGCTGGAGGGAGGGGATCGACGGACGATTGGGCGCGCGGATGAAGTGGCGGCGATGGTGGCCGACGATCTGGAGTTGTTTCCGAAGCTGATCGCGGGATTATGGTTGGCGGAGGCGGTGGTGCGGACGCGGGCTGCGGACGCGGTTGAGAAAGTTAAGCGGGAGCGCGGTGAACTCTTGCAGCCTTACAAAAAAAGAACTGCTGGGATTGATGACCGAGGCTCGGGAGCAGGAACTGCGCTGGCATCTGGTGGTGATGGTTCCACGGCTGTTGCTGAATGCTAAGGAAAGGCAAGTTGCGATAGCTTCGCTGGAAAGCTATCTGGAAGACCGGAGTTCCATTGTCAGGACTTTTGCTTTGCAGGGATTGGCTGACTTGGCGCGGGGCGATGCGGGGATTCGGGACAGGGTGGTGGAGATTCTGAGGGAGGCTGGGCGGAATGGGAGTTGCCCCCAAGTTCCTGCCTGATGAGGTAGCCAAAGACCCGCAGGCACTCAGCCGCTTTCAGCGCGAAGCCAAGGCTGCCTCTGCGCTGAATCATCCGAACATCTGCACGATCTACGAAATTTCTTGCGGCTCTAGGCGGCACGGCTGAAGCCGTGCCCTTCCCAAAACCGTTTCTGAGACCAGTTTTTAGGCCGCTGCCGTTAGCCTGTTCTGCGACTTTGTGGATTCCGATCCCTCCTCTCTTGCGATACCGCGTTCGAGCGCATGGATGAGATAAGGACGCAGGTTGGCGGGCGGAATAATGTAATTGAGAGCACCCACGTCGAGCGCCCGCTGCACGCTGTGCACGCGGTCAAACTCGGAGGCCATCTCGCCCAGTTTCTCGGAATGTACGACTTTGAAGAGTTCTTCCCACTGGGTGCGCAAGCGGCCTTTCTCCGCGCCGTCCGCCTGGGCTATCGCCTGGTTCAGCGCCTGCAGGCGCGCATCTTTGCGGGCCCTGGCTTCAACCTCACCGGCGAAAACCACGGCTGCCGCCGGAGCGCCGCCGATGACGGAGGCATACGTTCCCTCCAAGGCTGTCACTTCAAGGCTTTCATTCAGCGCCCGCGAGAAAACCACGTACGCGCCTCCGTGATAGCGCGAGATCACGCAAAAGACGATGGGGCCTTTGAAGTTCACCACGGCCCTCCCGATCTCGGCGCCGTACTCAAGCTGCAGCCTGCGCATCGACTCCGGCGAGCCATCAAACCCCGACAGGTTGGCCAGGAGCACCACCGGTCGATTGTTGCTGGCGGCGTTGATCGCGCGCGCCACTTTCTTGGAGGATTGCGGGAAGAGCGTGCCGGCGCACCATTGATCCGGTCCGTCGGCGGGGACAAATCCTAACCGGGGCACCGGCCGGGATTCGATACCGATAAGACAAACGGGATAGCCACCAAGATGAGCATCCCACACTACCGCGGTCTCCGCCGCGCGCATGCCGGCCCAGCGCTCCAGCGGCGCATGGTCCTGGTCGATGGCCGCCATCATGACTTTGCGAATATCAAAGGATTTCTTGCGCCCGGGGTTGGTCTCGTCCGACAAGATGTCGCCGATCAGTTCGAAGCCGTCGTTATTATTGTCAGTGGAATTGGAATCGCCATTGCCGCTCCTGCCGTGAGGATGGACTCGCACATCGCGATCCATGGGATCGGCAGTCGCGGCCCGCCGGGGGAAACGCTCGCCCGGGGCCACGTAGGTGTGCTCATAGTGGCGCAACAGAATGTGGCAGGCTTCATCGATGTCGCGCGCCCAGTACTGCGCCTGGCCGTTGATCCCCATAATGCGATCGTAACCGCCGATGCCTTGATTGTCCTCGGCCGAGACGCTGCCGGAGTAGTCCAACGCGCGCTTGCCGGTGAGCACCATCGCCGCTTTCGGCGTCATGATCAGAATGCCCCGGGTGTGCATGAGCATGGTGGCCTCGGCGTTCCAGTACGGCTGCGCGCCGACGTTGATTCCGTTCACCACCAGATTTATCTCGCCGCCCGCTTGCGTGAACTCCACCAAGCCCCGCAGGACGCGGGCAATCCAATCCATGTTTTCCACTCCGCTGTCCATCGAGATCTTGGCGCCGGCCGAGATGGGGAACCATTCCAGGGGAACGCCCTTCGCTTGGGCCAGATCCAAAGCTGCGAGGATGCGCCGGCATTCCGGTTCGGCGATGGCGCCCAGGTCCTTGCTTGGATCGCCCAGCACCAGAACGCGTGTCATGCCCTCGGGATACTTGGTGATAAAGTTGCGGATGATGCCAACGATGATATTGGCTTTGTTTTGACCATAGGGGCGATCGACGGCGACCAGACGGCCTGCAGAGTCAAGATCATGCTCGATAAAATCGCCAGTGGGAAATTCCGCTCGCGTGTGTTCCGGAGCGGGCGTGAGCATTTTGATGATTTCGTAAGGGTAGATGAGCCCGCGCTGGCGCATGCGGACGACTTTCTGGTCGTATTCGGTCAGCGGTCTGATTGGTTGTAGTTGGTCGGCGGGCCGGAAGGTGATGAGCATACCGCTGCCGCCCGGGCTTGAGATGCGCACCACCATATCGCGCAACTCGCCGGTCGCCGGACTGGGAATGCGGACGCGCACTACCACTTGCTCCAACCCCAGGCCTTCGGTCGCGGGCGCCAGTTTGCGCACAAGATCACGCAATTCATCCCGCCCAAGATTAAGCGGTGGCCACACGTTGAGCAGTATGCGATTCCAATGGAGGCGCTGATAGGTCGGCCGCCGTGACTGAAACAGCCGGATGCTGGCCATCGCTTCCATTAACATGCGCTCCAGATGCGGCAGTTGCACGACGCGACCCGCCTCATTCCGCACCGGGGTTACGTCGCGCACTTCCGCGCACGCGAACAACCGCTCGTCCTTCGGGTTATCGCGGGCCACGGCATGGATCAGGTACACATCTTCGACCGACGGCAGCCGTTCAATCTTGAAATTGCTAAGCCGCCAGAGATGCAACCGTTTCCCCATCATGGGGTGGATTCCGCGGTAGAGCTTCTCCTCTTCATATCCATTCGCGCTGGGGCGATAGGTGAAATGCATGCCCGCTATACCCCGGCCGTGACCAGTGCCGGCGGCGGTCGCTACGATGCGCCGGATGGGGCGCGGGAAGCCAGCCTGGTTGAGCACCGAGCGCACTTCCTGCTGCGTAGCCTCCGCGTCGCCCAACCTGCCGGAATGGAAAACGTAAAAATCGATGACGATGTCGTGGTCTGCCGGAACTTCCGCGATCATTGGAAACAGCCTCCGCGCCGCCTCCGCGAGCCGGGAGTACTCGGCGTGCGTCGTGAACACGTGAATGCGCTTCCCCTCATGATCGTACTCCGCCGATGCGCAGCACTGTCCGTCCACAGCCACGGAGCGAAAGTTCGTGAGCTTTCGAATCCGGTAGTACCGCCAGGTCAGCGCCTCCAACATCAACTTGCGCAAGGCTTGGTCGGCGGTTGCGAACCGGCTGGAGATTAGGCTGAACAGCGGCTGCGGACATTCGACCAACGCGCGGATTCTCTCGTAGCGGTCCGCGGCATCGGGATTCGCAGCCAGATAGGCGAGGTGTTCCTCCATTTGCTCGTACACCTGTTGACGTGCCCGCTCAAACAGCGGTTGGTCGAAGTAGCGATAGCGCACTTCCCGGGCCAGGTCGGTGACTGCGGGAAAGAGCCCATTGGTCATGGAAATCATTCGGTCGAGGAGCGTCCGAAAGGACTCCTCAGCGTGCGGCGACAGCGTCTGGACGCGCCGCAGACGTCGTTCGAGGACGCCCAGAATGGGCGCGACTTGCTGCTCCACCCGTTGATGCGATTTGTAGATCCAGAGCAAGCTCTCTTCCAGTTCAGGGGAGCGATCCAGGGTCCGCACACCGTAGTGAGCCAGCGCGCGTTGGAGCGCGCTGACAAAGGCTGGCGGGAGTCCTTGACCGCGCGTCTCCAGCATGCGCAAGTAGGAAAACAGATAGGCCTCGGCACTGGGCTCTTCACCGCTGGCCCGATGGTTTACCTCCGGCTCGCGTTGGAACAGGGAACGTATGTCTACAAAAATGTTGAGGATCTCATCTTCGCGCTGTCTAATTTCGTCGCTGTTCACGGGGCAATTCTGGCTCCATTCGGCGAGCAGCCGCGCGGCCTGCTTCGGATCCACGTCAAAGCCCAACATGAGCTGGCGGAGCTCATCCAGGCTCTGACGGCAGCTGGATTGGATGGCTCCTCCGTTTCCTTCCGAGGCGAGCGACGTGCCAAAGACCACTTGTTCCGCGGCTGCAACGGCATCGTCACCGGCGGCGGGGTCGATCTGCAGGAGCGGGGCTCCGGTGTCCACCTGAACATTGGGTATGGCCATCACCTGCCGGACCTTTCCGGAAAATGGGGCCACAACCTGTGTCTCCATTTTCATGGCCTCGAGCACCGCCAGGCGGTCGCCGACCGCAACCGTGTCGCCCGGCTTGACGAGAATGGAAACCACTACCGCCGGCGCCGGCGCGTGCACCACGCCCCCGTCATCGCGATCAATCTGGTGCGAAACGCCATCCACCTCGATCCGGTACCTTATCCCCTGGACTACGGAGACGACACGAAAACGCCGCCCGAAGACCTTGAGCCAACATTCGAACTGACCCAAACGGTCGATCTGGGCATCGATGCGTGCCCCATTCACCTCCACGCAGTAGCGCTGCGGGCCGAGGCGATAAGTCTTCGGCGAGTAGCAATGGCCTCGATAGCGTAGTTCCGCAGTCAGGCCTACCTCACTGCGGACCTGCGGCCGCCCGCGCACCGCCGACGCATAAAACTGTGACTGCTCCACGGCCAGCTGGGCATCGTAGGTCTCGATCGCGGCTTGAACCAGAGCTACGTCGGCGTAACGCCTGGAGAGGTGCTCACCGGTTGCCGCTAAGTGGTCCAGCCACCCAACATGCACTTCTCCACGCTGCACTTCGGGGCGGTTCAGCAATTCCAGCAGAAACGCTTTGTTACTGGTTCCGTCCTTGATGACGACAACGCTCTCGCGCAGCGCCCGCTGCAGGCGGGAAAGTGCTTCTTTCCGGTTCTGGCCGTAGGCGATGACCTTGGCGATCATGGAGTCGAACTCCGCCGGGATGGCATCGCCTTCCGCCACGCCGCTGTCTACGCGCACACCCAGCCAGGGCAGGATTCTGAACCGCTCAATCGCGCCCGGCGCGGGAGCAAAGCCGTTGTCCGGATCTTCCGCATTCAGCCGCACCTCAATGGCGTGACCGGTGGTGCGCGGCAGTTCGCCTTCCAGGCGGCCGCCGCGCGCGACGTGAATCTGAAGTTTCACGAGATCGAGCCCGGTGGTGCACTCGGTCACCGGATGTTCAACCTGCAGCCGCGTGTTCATCTCCATGAACGAGAAGCGGTTGATTTCCGGTTCGTACAGGAATTCGACAGTGCCCGCGTTGTGATAGCCCGTTGCTTGACTCAAGCGCACCGCCGCCTCGCGCAGCATCTGATCTTGCTCCGGAGAAAGCGCCGGCGAAGGTGCTTCTTCGAGGATTTTCTGGTGGCGGCGCTGGATGGTGCAGTCGCGCACGCCGGCGGCCCATGTCGTCCCGTAGTGGTCGGCAATAATTTGGACCTCGACGTGGCGCGCGCCTTGCACCTGTTGCTCCAGGAAAACGGTGGGGTCCCCGAAGGCCTTGAACGCCTCGGCCCGGGCGCTCGCAAAAGCTTGGGGGAGTTGGTCCGCCGAACGCACCAGGCGAATCCCGTGACCGCCGCCTCCGGCGGTGGCCTTAATAAGGAGCGGATAGCTGAGGCGTTCGGCATGGCCCTGGGCGTCGGCGAGCGTTTCCACCGGCCCATTGCTCCAGGGCGCTACCGGTATCTGCGCCTGCTCGGCAATTCGTTTTGAGGCGATCTTGTCGCCCACACGCCGCATCACATCGCCATCCGGGCCGATGAACACGACGCCTATCTCGCGGCAAAGGTCGGCGAATGCGGCGTGCTCGGCCACAAAGCCCCATCCCACCCAGACCGCGTCCGCGCGTGCGGCCGCCAGCGCACGTTCGAGCCGGACGTAGTCGACGTAACTGCTCTTGGGCTGCTGAGTGTTTGGATCGAGGACCTGAGCCGGACCGAGACACACTGCCTCGTCCGCTTCACGCACAAACATGCTGCGCCGGTCAGGCTCGGTGAACAGCGCGATCGTGCGCAACGATGTGCCGTATTCTTGATTGAAATCGCGGGTAGCGTGGATGAAACGCATGGCGGCTTCGCCGCGATTCACGATAGCCACGCGCTGAAATTCGTGGTTCATAAGTCCTCCGATCAACCGATCGTCAGGACAACCCGGTCATGTTCATCATGCGGCGACGGTTTCCAGTGACATCGCAGCCTGTAGCGCCTTCAACCGCTCGGCATCCACCGCGCCGGGAACCGCTACCGTGCGGTAGCCGCCAAGATGCAGGTAACGGTTTCCTTTCGTATCCACAACCTCCGCATCGAAGCTGCCGCGATCCCAGTCGGAAGTGACCACGGCGTATAACCGTGTGTCGGCCGACTCCGGAGCCCGTAGCAGTGATGATGATGAAACGCAATCAATGTGCTGCGGCAGACCCATGCGGCCTTGCGTGCCCATCTCCCAGACCCCGGCAGTTTGGAAGCAAAGCTCAATCAGACGCGGCGCTGTAAGCGTCGGCAGTTCGGACGGCAGATGGTTTGCTGGCAAGCCTTTGGCCATCAGCCCGATAATCCTCTGTCCGTCCCACCACGCCCGCTCCACAACTTGGTATGCGGGTCCGTGGAAGTAGAGGCGATAGATGTCGGCGGCCTCGATGATATGTCCTTCCGGCACGCCCAGCGCCGGCACCGTCACCGCTTGGGGCGTCTGTTTTGTGAGCCGCACCCGGGCGGTAAAATGTGTTGTCACTTGCGGCTCGGCCTGGTTGGGGAACGACCGGCTGCCAGTCAAGCGGCAGTCTGCCAGCAAGGTCAAGGTGTCGCGCTGCGGATAAATGACTGCCTCGACCGTCACCGCGCGCGGTTCGTTCCGATAGAACTTGAACGGCGCCAGGAAGTTCACGTCTTCGATCGCCGCGACATGCCAGCTGGGAAGCAGGCATAGCGCAGCTTCGGCAAACGCCTCGATGCCCATGACCCCGGGCAGCACCGGTGTGCCGTCGATTTGATGATCGTGCAGGAAAGGTTGAATCGCCGGGTCCAGCGTCGTCTCGATTTTGAGGCCACTCTGCAGGCCCACGCCTGCCATCTTGCCGATCATTGGTCCTGACCCCGATGGTCCTTGCTGCGGTGATCGAGTCAGGGTTTCCACGCCTGATGTATCCAGCCCCCCAGTGGCATCCCACTCATTCAGCAGAACACCGAGACGAAGGCCGATAACAATTTCACCCTTGGTGCCTCCCGCAGTGAGTTCGCGGCGAATCAAGGGAATCCCCGCCTCTGGTGGCAGCATATCGATACCTGCCAGTTCCATCATCTTAGGGATGGAGCCACGCGTAGCCATACCCATGCCGCCCCATGCCGTCCAGTCGATGACGATGCCGCGTGTAGCCGGCCGGGTGGTGCGGAAGCTCGAGGTGATCTTGCCCAACAGATCGTTGGCCGAGCTGTAATCCGTTTGTCCGGCGTTGCCGAAGCGCCCGGCAATCGAACTGAACGCCACCGTCGCCCCGAGGGGCATGTCGCCGATGGCATGCAGAAGATTGAACCAGCCGTCGCTCTTGACGTCGAAGACCAGATCGAATTCACGCGCATCCTTGTCCGGCAGAAAGTGGCTGCGCTCCGTGCCGGCGGCGTGCAGGAGCACATCGATGTGCCCGCTGCGCTCCCGCACTTGCTTGATGATTTTGGTTACCGCGTCTGCGTCCGTGAGGTTGACGCTGAAGTAATGCGCCGTACCGCCGGCGGCTCGCACCGCAGCGATTGCGCTGTGTGCTGCCTGCGCTCGCTCCAGAGCCGCCAGCTCTTTTTCAACCAGGGCCGGCGTGGCGCGCTCGCCGCGCGCCTGGATGCGTGTGAACAGATCGCGCTTAAGGCCGTCCTTGTCGGTCACGAAGCGCTTGAGATCGGGATTCTCCGGATCAGGCTCGGGCACCAGATCGAGCAGGTAGAACGTGCCTCCGGAGGCCGTCGCCAAATCGGCAGTGATGGCCGATACGATACTCCCTGCCGCGCCGGTGACGAGAAACACGGTGTTGCTGTCCAAGGTTAGACCGGGCTTGCCATCGGCGGCGGGTTGTTCTTGCAGCCCAACCGTCCAGCGCAACTTTTCCGTGTAGCCGATTTCGACTGCGCCAGGATCGCGCAGGGTTTCTTCAATCAGGATGTCGGCGACTTCTGACGGCTTTCGTTCCGCTTCAAAGTCGACCGCCTTGACCAGAGCGTCCAACCGCTCTCGTTTATACGTTTTGGTGAAGCCCGCGACCGCGCCACCTAACGGCGCTAGCGCACCGGCCTCGTCGTAGCCATGCTGTCCACCCAGTCGCGTCGCCGACACGAGAAACGTGCCCCGTGCCGCAACCTGCTCGTACAGAATGCGCATGGTGGCATACAGCGACTTGACCCGCACCCGCAGGGCTTCATGCCAGCTGGCGAGGTCCATAGCACTGATGTCGCCCTCGTTGTCCAGCGCGGGCAGCCAGTACACTCCGTGCACCGGACCCGCGGCCAGCCAGCTCTCGACGCGATTCTTCAATGCGTCTACATCCATCGTCTCCGCGATGCGGAGAACTTCTACACCCATTGTCTCTAGCCGTTGCGCCAGCGCGTCTCCTGCACCAGATTTGTCCGGCATAATGACGACTCGCCGACCGGACCCCAGCGTCACACCGGTTGGCTTGCAAAGGGCAAGTGGCGGACGCAAGTTGGGAACAGGTACGCGGCGCGGGATACGGTTGGCGGCGTCGAAACTGGCGGGGATCGGACGCGCAGTCGAAACCGGCTTCGAAACCGAAGATACAGACACCGCCGGTTTTTTCGGCGCCGGTTCTTGTTTCTCTTGCGTGGCGGAAGCGCTTGCAGCGGACGCTTTAGCCAAGCCGGGCTGCCTGTCGTGAGCGAACTTGATCACGTGGGCCAGGGTAGGGAAGTCGCGTAGCTTGAGATTCTCATCGCGCGGAATGTTGTACGCCGCTCGCACGGCCGCGAACATTTCCGCTTGTTTGACGGTGTCGATGCCGAGGTCCGCTTCGAGGTCCAGATCCAGGTCCAACATATCTTTCGGATAGCCCGACTTCTCGGCCACGATCTCCAGCACCTTCTCCTTAATGGCATCGTCCGTTGCCGCTTGGGCCGCGACTGGGGGCGGCGTGGGCACAGTTGGCTCGCTGATGGTTGGTGAGGGCGGTGCCCCGACGGCCAGGTCGGGACGTTTCTCATACACGAAACGGATGACGTGAGCCAGTGTGGGGTAGTCGCGCAGCTTGCGGTTCTCATCGCGCGGAATGTTGTAGATCTCGCGGATGGCCGCGAACATCTCCGCCTGTTTGACGGTGTCGACGCCGAGGTCGGCTTCGAGATCCAGATCCAGGTCCAGCATATCTTTCGGATAGCCAGTCTTCTCTACCACCAGAGCGAGGACGCGTTCTTTGACGTCGTCGCCGGCAGAGACCGGCGCCGATGTCGCAGTCGGCGCCGGTTCCTCAGCAGCCACAGCGGTCTTCGGCGTGGCAGGTTTGACTTCTTCCTTCGCGACTGCTGGGGCTGCAGCCAAGTCAGGGCGTTTCTCATACACGAAACGGATGACGTGCGCTAATGTCGGATAATCACGCAGCTTGCGGTTCTCGTCGCGCGGAATGTTGTAGATCTCGCGGATGGCGGCGAACATTTCCGCCTGTTTGACGGTGTCGACGCCGAGGTCGGCTTCGAGGTCAAGATCCAGGTCCAGCATGTCTTTCGGATAACCAGTTTTCTCTACCACCAGCGCGAGAATGCGTTCCTTGACGGGATCGCCGGTGACGACTTGCGCAGATGTCGCGGGGGGTGCCGGTTTCTCAGCGACCACAGCGATTGTTGGGGTCGTAAGTTTGACTTCTTCCTTCGCGACTGCTGGGGCTGCAGCCAAGTCAGGGCGCTTCTCATATACGAAGCGGATCACGTGCGCTAATGTCGGATAATCGCGCAGCTTGCGGTTCTCGTCGCGCGGAATGTTGTAAGCCTCGCGGATCGTGGCAAAGACCTCCGCCTGCTTAACGGTGTCGACGCCCAGATCCGCTTCGAGATCGAGATCCAGATCGAGCATGTCCACCGGATAACCGGTTTTCTCGGCCACCAGAGCCAGCACTCTCTCTTTCACCGGGTCGGTCTTTGGATCGCCCTTTGCCGCCGGTTTTGGTGGTGCGGAAGGAGTGGGAGTGGCGACTTGAATTTTGGGTGCCGGCGCAGCGACCGCGATGGGCGGCGGTGGCGACGGTTTCGTGGTGACGACTGGCGGCGGTGGCGGTGTTTGCGCTGTGAGGGTTGGCGCGGTCGTTTTTGCTGTTGCGGTTCGTGACTCCTGAGCGGCTGCGGGGACCCGCGCCGCCGACCCTTGGTCTCGCACCCGCAGCGTGCGGTGGACGACTTCCAGATCGGCGGCCGGGCGGCCCGCGACGCTGCTCAGCCACGCACTCCAGGCGGTGGCATCGGCGATGCGGTAGGCATAGCCCAGAGCATTCGGGCTGGGACGGATTCCGTCTTTCGTCCCTGTCCAATGCAGGAGCATCATGCTGATCTGCGAGCCGAAACCCGCTCCCAGGTGTATGGCGTACTCGACCGGATAGCTACCGCCTTTCGACAGGTTCAACTGTCCCAACTCCGGATCAACTTCCTTAAAGTTGGCGACCGGGGGCACGCAGCCGGTTTCCAGCGCCTTGACCGCGATGACATCTTCGATGCCTGTGCCCATGGCGTGACCAGTGAAGCCCTTGGTGTTGGCGATCACAATGCGATCCGCGACGTCGCCGAAGACGCGACGAAGTGCGTTGATCTCGGCGGAGGCGCTGCCGCCGCGCGCCGGGGTATAGGTTTCATGGGAAACGAAAACTGTCTGCGGCGCTATCTGCTCACGTGAAATGCCGTTGCCCGCTTCGGCTTTGGCCACCAGCGCCTCCATCACTTGGCCAATGTGCTGGACATCGAGGCGAGTACCGTGGAAAGCGCTGTTGCCGGTCACGGTGCTCAACACCTCGCAGATGGGCTGTATTCCACGTTCACGCGCGGCGTCGGCGCTCTCCACCACCAGAGCCGCGGCGCCCATGCCGATAATCATGCCGTGCCGCCGGCGGTCGAAGGGAATGGCGGCGTCTGCGACCACATCGTCGGTGGCTGCCGCTCCAGTGGCCAGGAAACCAGCGCCCATCCAATCGATCAGATGATCGGAGGTGATGTCGTCGGCCGAGACGACGATCACCCGACTGCAGCGCCCGGCGTGGATCCAGTCCTGCGCCAGCGACACCGCTTGCGTGGTGCTCGCGCAGGCAGAGTTGACTTGGGTGTTGGGACCGCGAGCGCCGATGAATTCGGCGAATTGCGAATGTCCCATGGACAAGACGCGGAGCAAGAAGCGCCGGTTGAAGACGTACGGTTCTTTGTCGATGGCGGCGCGCAATTCGTCGATGTGCCGGTTTATCTCCTGTACCAGATTGGAATGACCATTCGCCTCTACTTCCCGGGCGAGTAGGCCTTCGAGCATGGTTAACCGCTCGCGGCGTTCGTGGTCCGCGTAATAGCGCGCCATCTCATCGGCGAACGAGTCTAACCCGGGGAAGGCGGAAGCAAAAATCACACCGGTATCGTCGCGCAAAGCGTCGGGCAATCCCCAGCGCTCCGGCAATAGCGTGCCTTTGGTTGTGGTTTTATAGCGCATGACCAGCGGGACGCCGGCGTCGCGCAGTGCGTCGAGGCCCGCGGCGATCGCCAGTTGGGTGTCGCGGTCGAGGGCGGCTACGCGTTCGGAGGAAATTCCGAATTCATTTTCCAGATCAAAAGCGCCCCCACGGCCCGCCAGCTTGATGACGTCCGCGACAGCAGTGAGGGTCTCGAATCTGGCTTCTCCGTTCTCGCTCTTCACCAGGCGCGTGATGTGTTTGTCGAGCATGGCCTGACGGAAGCGCGTGGGAATCAAATCGATAAACTGATCGCCGCGCAGAATGCGGCCGATGTTGGCGTCATCGAAGATGTGCTCGGTCCCGGGCAGGCCTAACGCCGCTCCAGTGATGACCACCGGGGCGGAGGTGGAGCGCCCATTCTGGCCGTGGTAGATCTCGTAGCCGCGATCGAGAACATCGGCGAACAAACGGCCGAGCTCGTGGTAGCGATCGCCATTCGACGGCGCGGTTGGCGCGGTTGGCGCGGATGAGGGTGGTGCGGTAGAGGCGCCGGTCGCAGGCGCTGCCACAGCGATTGGTTTGGAGGTTTCCGCCGGTGAGGAAACAGTCTTCACGGTCGTCACCGCGGGTTCGCGCAAGGCGTCCGCGGTTCCGCGGCCGAGTCCCGCCGCATAAAGGCCGCACAGCGCCTGGTTGAACGCGACGATATCGCCGACTTTCGGATGATTGGTAAACAACGAAACCACATCGCTGCTGCCGCCGAGCACATCCTCGGCAAATCCCTGCAACGCCTTTTTCGGTCCAACTTCGACAAACATACGAGCGCCGGCATCGTAGAGCGTGCGCAAGCCCTTAATAAACTGCACAGGAGAAGCGACCTGCTGCGTGAGAATGTCGAGCATCTTAGGCACGACGTCAGGCCCCGTGGGATAAAACTCGCCGTTGGTGTTCGCGACGATTGGCAAACGCGGCGATTGGAGATGCAGGCGCTCCAGAACTCGCCGCAGCGGCTCGCTGGCTCCCGCCACAATCGATGTGTGGAAGGCGTGGCTGACAGGTAACGCAGACACGTCATAGCCAGCCTTTTGGAAGGCTTCCATGGCTTGCTCGACTGCCTGGCTCGCGCCGCCGATAACCGCCTGATGGCTGCTGTTGAAGTTGGCGATCACGACGTTGCCCTTGATCGTCTTCAGGATTCGCTCGATCTCTTCCAGTGGAGCAAACACCGCGGCCATGCGGCCGTTGTCTTCCATCGCCACCTGAGTCATTCCGCGACCGCGAGCGCTGACGGCTTCCAGAGAATCAGTAAAGGGGAGAGCGCCGGCCGCCACCAGCGCTCCGTATTCGCCCAAACTGTGTCCCATCGTGAAGTCGGGCTCGATGCCGTACGCTGCCAGGAGCCGGGTCAGCGCGAGGTCAATGGCCAGCACGGCGGGCTGAGTGATCTCGGTTTGGCGAAGATCGTCTTCGGCTTTGGCGACGGCGTCGGCGTCGGCTTGGTCAACGAAGATGAATTTGCTGAGCGGCTTGCCGAGCAAGGGCGTCATCACGCGATCGGCTTCGGCAAAGGTTTCAGCCACAATCGGCTCCGTTGCCCGGATCAGTTGGAGCATGTTCGCGTACTGCGAGCCTTGACCGGTATACAGGAACGCGACCTTGGGAGCCGGACCGTGACCGCGGAAGATGCCTTGCGCCCGCAGGGCCTTCCACACCGCCGGCTGATTGGCCGCCAGCGCCTTGAGTGCATTGCTTGCCTTGTCCGCCAGTTCGGTGGCGTTGGCGTAGTCGATGGCCAGGCGCTCGGGCGCGCGCAGGTCCGATTCAGCCGGAGCAGTTGGCGCCGGCGCCAGGCCTGCTTTGGCGTCTTTCTCCACCGCGCGCAAACGTGCGGCGAGTGCAGCTTCGGAAGCGCTGCCGATTACCAGTGCTCCGCGCAACGGAGCTTTGCAATGAGAAGAGTCAGACGTGCGGGAAACATCTTCCACATGCATCATTGGAACTGGCTCGTTCGTTTTCGACGGCATCTCGGTGACGGCGACCGAGCGCTTGCCGTTTCCGTTCAGCCTGCCAGGAATGTATTCTTCGAGCACAGCGTGGAAATTGGTGCCGCCAAAACCAAAAGCGCTCAGACCCGCCCGGCGCACGCCATCTTCTGGCATCGTCCATGGTTTCAGTTCGGTATTGACGTAAAGTGGAGAGTGGGCAAAGTCGATGTGTGGATTGAGATGGTCGCAATGCACGCTCGGCGGCAGTACCTTGTCCCGAAGCGCGAGCGTGGCTTTCAGCAGTCCGGCAGCGCCGGCCGCTCCTTTAAGGTGCCCGAAGTTCGACTTGACCGAACCAAGCGCCACTGAGTGCGAGGGGAGATGAGAACTGCTGAGTACATCAATCATGCTTTGCACTTCGACGACGTCGCCCACGGCGGTGGATGTGCCATGGCCCTCGATCAACGTCACAGTAGCCGGCGATAATCCGGCATTCTGCCAGGCGCGCTCGATGGCAAATTTTTGGCCGATCGGGTTGGGCGCGGTGATGCCCTTTCCCTTGCCGTCGCTCGATCCGCCCATGCCGCGCAGCACGGCGTAGACCTTGTCCCCGTCCCGCTCGGCATCGGCCAGACGCTTGAGCAGAAAGATCGCCGTGCCTTCGCCCATGACGAAGCCGTCGGCCCCTTCGGCGTAGGGACGAGTGCCGGTCGCCGAGAGCGCACCGATCTTGCAGAACTTGACGAAGGTCGAGGCGCCCATGTTGCGGTCAATGCCGCCGGTAACGGCCACGTCGAAATCGTGTTCTACCAGTCCTTCTGCCGCGGAACTGATCGCTGCCATCGCGGATGCGCAGGCGGCGTCACAAACGTAGTTGGGGCCGTGGAAGTTGAAAACGTTGGCGATGCGGCCGGCAATGCAGTTGGCCAATTCGCCGGGCATGCTGTCTTCCGTAATTTCAGGAAGAAGTTTTCCCATCCGGTCGTGTAATTCGCGCGTAATGTCGCGGCGGACCGCCTCCGGCAACGTGGAGAAACTGGCAGTTTCGGCCAGTTCGCGCGCGTATTCCGGAAAGAGCACGCGCATCACGGTGAAATAGTGTTTTTCGCCGGCCATGGCATTGCCCAGGATCACAGCCGTGCGATCGTTGTCCAGCGGCCGCTTGGGGTATCCGTAGTCTTCGAGCGCTTCGCGGGTGCAGGCGATAGCCCATTTTTGCGACTCATCCATGGCATCGACCACGCGTGGCGGGATAGGCAAACGCCACTTGATCGGATCCCACACATGCTCACGCACCCAGCCGCCGATCTTTGAGTAAGTCTTGTCCGGGGCGCTGTGATCGGAATCGTAGTAAAGCGCCGGGTCCCAGCGGTTGGGCGTAACCTCGCTGATGCTGTAGCGGCCATCCTTCACGTTCTTCCAGAATGCCGGTACATTCGGAGCATCGGGTAAAACGGCTCCAACTCCCACAATTGCTATGGCGCGATAAGAAGTGTTTTCCATGACGAGACTCCTGCCAAAGGTCGATCCTTAGACGCTACGCGGCCAGTTCCGCGCGCTTGGCAGCGCGGCCGTACAGTACGTCTGCTACGTAATCCAGGTCCGAAATGAGGCCCGACTGCGCGCGGTGAATGGCGGGCAATCCCAAACTCGTTTCAAACCCGGGCATCTCGGCATCGCTTATGCCCCCGGCGCCGACGACCCAGCGCAAGCCGTCTTCGGCCACCTTGAGCGCGGCATCGCGGGCAAAGATTCGGCTGAGCGCCGCGAGCGCCGTCGCGTCGAAACGCCGGTTCGCTTTTTCGTGGAGCTTGCCTTCCGCCAAAAGCGCGGCGCGACGGGACAAACTCCCCGCGCACTCGGCGTAAGCGATCAACTCACCCAGGCGCAGGAGAATATGCTGATAGCGGGTCAGGCGCGCCACCCGCGCTTTTTCCATAACCTCGGCCAAGGCGTGCAAAGCCAGTGCCGCGATATCAGCGCCCACGCTCGGATGGCGAGCGTGCAACGCTTCGAATTCTCGCGCTTGCCCGTGATAGTGCTGCCCGCGCGTTTTGAGATGAGACTGCCAGCGGTCGCGGCTCATGGTCATCTCCATGATCTCGGAGGTGCCTTCGTAGATCGTGGTGATGCGAACGTCGCGGCTGATTTTTTCCACCATGTATTCATGCGTGTAACCGTAGCCACCGAGCGCCTGGATGCTGGCCTCGGCGGCTGCATTGCCAGCCTCCGTCGCCATGTACTTGGCGATGGCACCCTCGGTGTTCAGGCTGCCTTCGGCCCCGGCGTCGATGCGCTCCGCGGTTTCTTCGATATAAGCGCGGGCAGCCTCAAGGCGCGCCACGTGCGGCACGATCAGCTTGTGGGTGTATCCCTGCTTTTCCGAGAGCGGCGCTCCGGCTTGGATACGCTTGGTGGAGTAGGGAATTGCTCGATCGAGTGCGGACCAGCCGGCTCCCAGGCCGAACGCCGCCACCATCAGGCGCGTGTAGCCGAACACGGCCTGCGCTTGATTCAACCCCTGGCCTTCCACGCCACCGACGAGCCGGTCGGCATCAACATAGACGTCGCTGAAGGCAAGAGCTGCCGTGTTGCTGAGGCGGATGCCGTGCTTGTCTTCGGGCTCGTCGTGGGTGAAGCCCTTGGCGCCTTTCTCCACGATGAACCAGCTCGGACCGCTGGGCGTATTGGCCAAAACCGTGTAGGCATCGGCGATTCCACCGTTGCTGATCCATTGCTTGTTGCCATTGATCTTGTAGCCGACGACCCGGCCGTCCTGGCTGACGGGGTCCGCCGTAGTGCGAAGCGCCCCCAAATCGCTGCCCGCTTCCGGCTCCGTGGCGCCGTAGGCGAACAACAATCCTTCTTCCGCGATACGCGTCAGCCAGGTTTTCTTTTGCTCCGGAGTGGCGCCGACCGTAATCGGATCGCTGCCCAGAAACGTGGCCAGCACGGCCGTGGCCACGCCCAGGTCGATGCGCGCCATCTCTTCACAGACGCAATACACATCGAAGGCGCCGCCACCCATGCCCCCGAACTCTTCCGGGACGAACAGGAGCTGAATGCCCAGTTTGTCCGGACTGCACATGTGGCGGACGATTTCGAGCGGGCATTCGTCGCGGTCATCAAGATCCCGGAGTACTTCGTCCGGCAGGCGTTTCTTGGCGAAGTCTTTGAGCGACTTCAAACTTAACTTCAGGGTTTTATTTGCGATCATGGGCGGTGCCTCACTTTGCTATGCGACGCTTCGCATTTCACGAACTTTGTTGGTTAACTCCGGCAAGAACTCCAGGATGTCGTCGACAATTCCAACATCTGCCACCTGGAAGATCGGAGCCTTCGGATTCTTGTTGATGGCGATCAGGAACGGGCTACCTTTGAGGCCAGCCAGATGCTGGAAAGAGCCACTGATGCCGCATGCCAGATAGACCTTGGGCTTGACGGTTTTTCCGGATGAGCCCACCTGACGTGACTTCTCCATCCACTTGGCGTCGACCACGGGTCTCGAGCAGCTCACCGCCGCACCCAGGGCGTCAGCCAGTTCCTGAGCGATGGCCACATTGTCTTTTTCCTGAATGCCACGGCCGATGGAAACCAAAATGTTGTACTTGGTGATATCGACATCACCCGCCTCGGCGACGACCGTCTCCAGATAACGACGGCCCGCTGCCAGCGTCCCGATGTCGTTTGATTTGTCGACGACGGCGCCGCTGACGGGAGCACCCTCCAGCGGTTTGAATGCGCCCGGACGTATCGTGACCACAGCGCCGGATGAAATATCGCAACGAACGTGAGCGCTCACCTGTCCCCCAAATTCCTGGCGGACTACTTTGAGGCCGGCGCCTTCAACTCCGGCGATGTCCAACACGTCGGAGACGAAAGCTGAATTCGTCTTGATGGAAAGACCCGGCGCCAGATCGATTCCGAAATGCTCATGGGGAACTAACACAATGCTGCTGCTCGGCAGCACCTTGACCAGGGCTTTCCGGACTAGTTCAGCATTGGGGTAAGCAAGAGCTTCGTTGGCGATTTTCCAAATCTCAGGGTAGGAAGCAGCGAGGGTCTTGCACGCGGCATCGAGGTCGGCGCCCGAACCGGTGAGAATGGCCGTCGGCGCAGCGGCCGGATCGATCTTTCGCGCAGCGGCCGCCAACTCGAACGCGGAATCGTCGGGCACGCCTGCTTTGTGCACGATGTAAGCGAAGATGCGAGCCATTATTTCAATCCTCCTTTGGCTGCCATTAACTCCAGAACTTTGTCGATGTTCTCTTCCCGGCTGCCGCGCAGAATTTCAGCACCCTTACCCAGCGAGGGGATGAAGTAGTCCACTCGTTTCACTTTGGCGGCAGTTTCTCCCACAGCGCTGGGGTCAACCCCAAGCTCGGAGGCGCCGAAAGTTGGGATGGGGACAGAGGCCACTTGCCGGATGCCTCGCATGCCGACATAACGTGGTTCATTGATGCCGGTCTGAATCGAGAGTACACAGGGCAGATCAATCTCATTCATTTCCTTGTTGCCGCCTGCGATTTCCCGGCTGACTTTCAGCTTCTTGCCTTCGAGCACCTCAATGGAATTGACCAGAGAAGCAAACGGGTAGTCGAGCAGCGCCGCCAGCATTCCACCGACCTGGGCGCCCCCGTCCTCGGCCTGAACACCTGTCAGAATCAAGTCGTAATGCCCCTTCTGCACGAAGGCTTTCAGGATGGTGGCGATGCCCCTGCCGTCCGATCCGCTGAAGGCCTCGTCTGAGATCATCACGCCATGGTTCGCGCCCATGGCCATCTCGCGGCGCAGCACCTCTTCGTCATCTTCGCCACCCACCGTGGCGACCGTGACATTTCCGCCGACTCTGGCGGCGATCTGCAGGGCCTCTTCGACCGCGTAGTTGTCGGGTTCATTTATCGAATAGACCAACTCGTCACGTTCGATGTCGTTTCCCGCACGGTTGAGTTCAATCTCGTTTTCCGAAGTGTCGGGCACTCTTCTTGCGCAAACTAAAATTTCCACGTTCACCTCCACAGAATTCCTTTAGCGCCTTGTCAAACAATCTCCGAGCGTTGTCGTTCCTAGGAGCGAAGCGAGGAGGAATCTGCGTTGTTCCGCGATCCAGCGAAGACTGCAGATACCTCCCTCGGCTTTGCTCGGGTCGACCTATGGCCTCGGCAAAGGCCGCTCGGGACGACAAGAAATTAGTTTTTGCAACAAGCTATTGGGACCAACACATCTCGCACGATGTGTTGGTCCACTAATTCCGCCAAATCGATGGCGGTCATTCTTCCTTCGAAACCTGCGACCTTGATCGCGTCTTCTATATTCACCATGCAGAACGGACAGGCGGTCACGATCACATTGGCCCCGGCTTCGGCGGCCATCTTGACTCGCTTCACGCCCATTCGCTGATCTTCTTTGGGCTCGTAGAACAGCATCAGTCCGCCGCCGCCGCAACAGAACGAGCGGTCGCGAGACCGCGTCATTTCGACCCTCTTCAAACCGGGAATCGCATCCAGCACCTCGCGAGGGTCGTCGTAAATCTGGTTGTGCCGTCCCAGATAGCAGGGATCGTGGTAGGCGTACACACTGTTTTCGTTTTCTACCGGATTGAACTTGATCTTGCCGGCTTGCACTTCTCTGGCGATCACCTGGCTGATGTGCTCCACCGGCGGCACATCTTTGTAGTCGTGTTTCAGCGCGTTGTAGGCGTGCGGGTCAGCGGTGACGATCCGCCGGACTCCGGACGCTTTGATGGCATCCACGTTGTGGTCCCGCAAAGCCATGAAAAGCGTCTCTTCGCCGAACCGCCGGACTTCATGGCCGCTATCTCTTTCCGCCGCGCCCAGGATTCCGAAATTCTCTCCGACGTGGCTGAGGATCTTCGCCGTTGCCCGCCCGATCGCCTGCATGCGGTCATCGTAGGAGGTGATACTGTCGACAAAATACAGCGTCTCCGCGCCATTGCGATGGTCAAGCGTTTTGACACGGCAGCTTTGCTGGAATTCTTTGGCGTGGGCCCAGTCGGCCTTCTTCTTCTCCATCTTGCCGTAGGGATTGCCGCGGCTCTCCAGCGCCTTCAGCGGCTTTTGCAGGGACTGGGGCACATTTCCTTCATCGATCATGCCCCGCCGCAAATCGACGATCTTGTCGATATACTCCACCAGCAACGGGCATTCTTCCTCGCAAGCGCCGCAGGTGGTGCAGGACCAGATTTCATCCTCGGAATAAATGCTGCCGGAATCTTTGCTGCCGATCAGTGCTGTGCCATTGTTTGCGGGTCCAAAGCTCACGCGTCCAAGAACCGGATAGTGCTGGAAGTTGTAATCTCTCGCCTTGATGGTGATGAATCGTGGCGACAACGGCCTTCCCACCGCATTGGCCGGGCAATTGTCGGAACACCGCCCGCAGTCCGCGCAGGAATAAAAATCGAGCATGTGCTTCCAGGTGAAGTCTTCGAACGTCTTTACCCCGAACGATTTCACCTCATCCAGATGCTCGTCCGCGACGCCCCATCGCACCGGCTTCAGAATCTCCCGGTCCAACTTTGCGAAGTAAATATTGAAGAGGGAGGTTTCCACGTGGAACTGGATTCCAAACGGCCGATAGCAGAGCAAAAAATAAAAGGTCAGTTCATGGACAAGATAAGCGCCAAAGTAGAGCCTTCCGAGAGTGGGCAAGGGAGTTGAGACGAGAGCATTCCGCAAAATCCACGGGAGCGAAAATGCGGCCAACACTTCAACGGGTTGGCCTGGCTGTGACTGGGCGGCGGCCTTAGCGGCGGCAAAGAGGCTATCGGCCACCATCAGGAGTGCGATCAGCGACAAAAGGAAGATGGCGTCGGCCGTGTGACCTTTGCCGTACCTTGCCGGCACAGCGTACCGTGCAGGTCTGAAAACCAGGCGGCGAATCACAGCAATCACCATGCAGAGGAAAACAATGGTGGCGGCATAATCCGTGATTATGTTGTAGATAGGACCGGCTCTTCCTGAAAGGCCGGGCATGACGAAATTTTCTGAGACGCCGACAATCAGCACCGAGAAGGCGCGGATTGCCAGGACAAGGAAGCCCGCAAAAATGAAGATATGAATCGTCCCTGCGGTCCGGTAGCGCGGGTGCTTCCACTGTCCCAGCCAGAACTGCAGGACCCTTCCCAGTCGCACCCATGGCCGGTCAAAACGAAAATCGCGTTCGCCCCGAATGAGCGGGACCAGGCGCTTCGCCACAATGTAGGAAAAACACACGACGCCCAGAAGATGAATGGTTAAGAAGAGGATCCGGCCCGTGACCAACCAGGAGGTCACCTGCGCAGCTGACTGGATGCCTTCCACGTTCTCTACTCTCCTGCTTGGCGATCACTAGGCGATCAATCGCGTCAAGCCCTGTTCCTCCTTAACTGGGGGCCCTACTGCTGTTGCTGATTCGACCAAAGCGAGAGCGAGAGGCCGAAGTGGAATCGACGCTTGAACTGACGCGGGCGCGGGCGCTTGAACTGACGCGGGCGCGGGCGTCGGCGCGGGTACCGGTGTCGATGCAATCTCCGCCTTCGCGCGCACCCTCTTCTCTTTCTTCTTCTCTTCCTTTTTCTGTTCCTTACGTGGGGGTCTGCCCCCGGCGGCTTCTCGCAACTCCGTGAAACTCGCCTTCAGAAGCGTTTCCAAACGCCGCAGATCCGGTACTGCGTGCACATCTCCGCTGAACCCGAAATACGCCGTTCCGTTGTAGGTCAAAATGGCGCAGTTGAGCGCCATCTCGCCGCCGATCGGAACATAGGGATAACAGTGCAGGATCTTGTGGCCGAGCAGGTAGAGCGGATACTGCGGTCCCGGCACGTTGGTGCAGACCATGTTAAAAGGCGTGAACGGCAACCGGCTTAGGATGTGGCCGCCCAGCGCCTGCGCTGAAGTCGGGAACATGCCGATCAAACCACCGGCCAAACTCACCAATTCGGCGGCATGCGCGCCTTTGAGAAACTCCGTTCTCTCATGGACGGCAGCCAGCAGTTTCCGAGGGTTGCGAATATCCAGCGGAATGGTGACCGGGACCAGGGAGATGCGGTTCCCCAATTCGCCCGGACTGTCGCTGCCGCGCAGATTGACGGGAACCATTATGCGGAGCAGTCGCCCTTTAACACGGTCGCCATGCAGTGCGAGGTAGCGCCGGATGGTTGCCGTCACCAGCGCGAGAATGACGTCATTCACGCTGGTCCCGCAGGCGCGCTTTATGGCTTTGATTTCTGCCAGCGGAATTTCGGCCCAGGCGAATTTCTGCGGTCCGCGGTAGAAAACGTTGAAGCGCAGCCGCTCGGTGGATGCGCTGAGTTCCGGGAGTAAAGCGGCGAACTCGTCGGTGGCCAGTTTTCCGCCATTCGCGGCGAAGCGCTCCACCATGCTCGATACGTCCTGCAGCGCGGCGAGAATTTCTTTGACGAAATCAGAATAGGAATCGACGCAGCCGGTCGTTATCGAAGTCAAGACGTCACGCGGCGGCGGGACTCGCAGCCGAAGCTTTCGTCGAGGCGGACGAGGCGCCACTGGGCTCGCATCCATGATCACATTCATGATCCCAACCCCGGCGATGCCATCGGCGAGGCAGTGGTGCAGGCGGAAAATGAGCCCGCTGCGATTCCCTTTCAGCCCATGCACAAAGGTCAGATCCCATAGCGGGTGCTGCCGGTCCATCACCTTGCTCAGAATCTTCCCCGCCAGCGTCTTCAACTCTGCGTCGGAACCGTGATTGAGCGTCACCTCACGTACGTGGCTGCGGATGTCGAAGGTTGGGTCGTATTCCCAACTGGGAAGGCCAACATTAAGCGGCGGGGGAACTACCCGCTTGAGGTAGCGGGGAATAAGCGGCAGCTTCGACTCGACAAACTGGACGCAAGCTTCGAAAGGGATCTCGCCGTCAAACACGCAGACACAGGCCACATTGAGGGGCATGCCCTCGCGTTCAAGATGGAGGAAAACCGTGTCCCCCCAGGAAAGGCGGTCACCCTGCCCATTGCTCTGCATGGCCGATCTCCTATTCAGTTGCCGAACTTCAGTTGCCAATCTTCACCTGCTAAAACAATCGCGCATCTCAACTCACGAAAGAAAATCGCGACGTTAGCTTCACCAACTTGAGCACTTTGTAGACACCGACATTGACGCCGCGCAACACGACCTTGACGCCTTTGTCGTCCGCTAAGCCCGCAAACTCTTCCAGCGCGCTGAGCGCACTCGGATCGATCCGGCGCACGGAAGAAAAATCCAACGCCACTTCGCCCTCGACACTGTCCAGTTTTTCCCCGGCCTCTTGCAACGCTTGGACAATTCGCTCTTCATCAATCTTGAGCCACACGGCGATCATTGCCATACGCGCACCACCATCCGCTACGCGGTTTGTTGCTCAGGTACACCGGCCACTTTCGCCAGGCCTCGCCCCTGATAAGCCTTCCAAAACAGCTCGGCCAATTCGCTCATCAGTGGCATACGAGGGTTCGACCGCCAGGACGGATCGTCAAAGGCAATCTTGGTCAGATCCGGCATGGCCCGCTCGAATTCTTCCTTCGAGATTCCCAGGTCGGCGATCGAACGCGGGAACCCCAATTGATCGAGTAACTGTTCTGTCGCCGCCACCAGGTTCTTCACCTTTTCCTCAATCGTGTGGCCGCCAAGACCCAGCAAATCCGCGATCGTAGCGTATTTCTTGTGGGCGATATACCCCTTCTGGTACGGCGACGGCAGGAACTTGGTGGGCACGGACGCGTTATAGGCAATGACGTGCGGCAACATGAGCGCATTGGCCCGGCCGTGCGCCACGCCGAAGCGCGCCCCGAAGGCATGCGCCAGCGCGTGATTCACGCCCACCGACGCGTTGGAAAACGCCATCGCCGCAATGCAGGCCGCATTGTGCATCATCGAGCGCGCCTCTTCATCGCGGGGCTGCTCGTAGGCGATCGGCAGATACTTGAACACCATCCGGATCGCCTGCATGGCGTTACAGTCGGTATAGGCCGAACCGTAGCTGGAGACGGCAGCTTCCAGCGCATGCGTCAGGCAATCAATGCCGGTGTCTGCGGTAAGGCCCTTCGGCATGGACATCACAAATTGCGGATCGACCATGGCCACATCCGGGGTCAGCGAGTAGTCGGCGAGCGTCACCTTGCGCCCGCGCTCTTTATCGGTCAGGACGGCAAAGGGAGTGACTTCGCTCCCCGTTCCGCTGGTGGTGGAAATGGCAATCAGTCGCGCCCGGTTAACTTTCTCGGTTGGGTACTGGATCACGCGCTTGCGCAGATCCAGAAATGGCGCGGCCAGTTCTGCCAGGTCAGCCTCGGGCGACTCGTACTTGAGCTTCATGATCTTGGCCGCATCGATCACCGACCCGCCGCCGAGCGCGATGATTTGGTCCGCTTTGTAGAAGTTCAGCTCCTGCACTCCTTGCATCACCACCTTGACCTCGGGCTCCGCATCGGGAATGACCGAGACGTGGACGTGGGTTCCCTCCGGAATGTAGCGCCGGACAAGGTCGACGTGGCCCAATTGCTCCATGGACGGATTCGTGACGATGATGGTGGAGCGCGATGCGAACTGGCGTATATTCTCCACCGCGTTCATGTTGAAATAAATCTGATTGGGAACCCGGAACCACATATGGGCTTGTATCCTCCGAGCCACACGCTTGATATTGAGGTAGTGATAGATATTTACGTTATCGGTGGTGCTGTTGCCGCCGCCGGTGCCACATCCAAAGGAGAAGGTGGGCGGCAGATCGTTGTAAACGCCGCCCACCGCTCCGACTGAGCCCGGCGAGTTCACAAGGATCCGCCCCGCGTTCATCAACTCACCGAACCTGCGGATGATTTCATCGTTGCGCGAGAAAATGACCGCCGTATGTCCCAGTCCACCGGCATGATTCACGTCGACGCACACCTTGAGCGCCTCATCGACGGACTTCGCGCGATAGACCGCGAGCACGGGAAACAGCTTCTCCACCGACAGGGGATGTCCGCGGCCCACGCCTTGAATCGGAGCGATCAGGAGCTTGGTCCCCGGCTTCACGGAAAGACCGGCAAAGCGCGCGATATCGGCAGCCTTCTGCCCGACTGCCAGGGGTTGCATAAACCCGGTCTTAGGATCGATTACCACGCGCGCCAGCAGTTCCGTCTCTTTCTCATTGCAGATGTGCGTGCCCAGGTCCGCAAATTTCTTCAGCACGACGTCATAAACCTCATCGTCGATCACCGCCGTTTGCTCGGAGGCACAGATGGTTCCGTTATCAAAGGTCTTGGAGAGGACGATGTCCGTCACGGCCGTATTCAGGTCCGCCGTTTTTTCCAAATAGACCGGCGTGTTGCCCGGCCCTACCCCCAGGGCTGGTTTGCCGGAACTATAGGCGGCTTTGACTGCACCCGGCCCGCCGGTGGCATCAATCAGGCCCACGTCTTTGTGCCGCATCAGGTAGGCGTTCTCCTGCAGGGTGTGCGATTCCAGGCAGGTAAAAACCCCTTCGGGCGCGCCCTGCTTCAGCGCGCTCTCATACATGATCTTCACCGCCTCGGAGCAACAACGCCAGGCGTTTGGATGGGGACTGAAAATCACCGCGTTGCGCGTCTTGATGGCCATGATGCATTTGAACAGCACCGTCGAAGTGGGGTTCGTAATCGGCGTGATTGAGAAGATGACCCCGATCGGTTCCGCCACCTCCACCAGATTGCGCTCCGGAAACTCGCGAATGATGCCAACCGTGCGCTTATCTTTGATGTAGTTGTAGGCGAACTCCGTGGCCACCATGTTCTTGATGACCTTGTCTTCCATGACGCCGAGCTTGGTTTCCTCAACCGCCAGGCGGGCGAGATGTTGAGCTCGTTCCAGGCCAGCCAGGACCATCGGCTTGACGATGCGATCGACGTCCTCTTGGGTGAATTGGGTAAAGACGGCGGCGGCGGCTCTGGCTTGACTGACTAGTTTCTCGAGGTAGGCAATCCGTTCTTCACTGAGGCTTTCTGCGGCAAGCGGGATCGGAACCCGCTCCTGTACTTCTTCGCACGTGATCATCGCTGCCCCCTGTAACTATCTGTCGGAATCCCTTGCCTATCAGGAGCACGCTTACTCTTTTGTTCCCAGCTCTCGTGACCATGCGGACAGTCGCCTGATTGCTGGTGAAACGTCCTAAGGTTCTATGCGTAGTCGATGGGATGCTTTGTCAGCCAGTGCTCATCGCGCACCCTGCCAATGTTCGTCAAAGCACTACCAGTGACGCTCGCAGTGAAACGGCGGCTTTCCCAAGCGAGGCCTGCGCCCAGGCCGATTGCACCACCCAGCAAACCGTACGCCAGCGTTCTCGTGATGGATTTCTGCCGATACCCTGCATAGCCGCCCAACACGCCGATGCACGCTCCAAGGGCGGCGGGCTTCAAGGCGCTTCGAACCGACTCGCTGAGAAACGGAGCAAGAGATTCTCCGTTGAGAAACGCTTCTTGACCAGAACGCGCTCCCTCTATTCCGGAATCCAGGAGCCTTCGGCCGTAATCAGCATTCGACTTCGACCACTTGCGTAAATCCATCGGATTCCCTCACGGTCCTCGATCGGGATACCGGGATAACTACATCACCAAGCGCCGGGCGGAGTCGGTAGCACCGGTCACACCTCGTTGTGATGTCACCACCGGGCAACGTTCGTGGGGAGGGAGCGCTGTGCGCGGCTCACTGCGGGTTTGGGTACCGCGGTATGCCTTAGAGAGGTGTTTGTGCGGGCCTGTCACTCTCCGATCACGGGCCGGGTCGGGTCCCCCGGCCCGTTTTTTTCCGGATGTGCAAGACCTTTTGCGCTTCTGCGATCACAGCTCCGGTTTCATCCTTGACGTCCACGGCGAAAGCGGGCTCGATCTTCTGTTGCGTTTCCAATTCCCGGCGAAGTTCTTCGATCTGCTGGCCGGACAAGCGAAAGGCAGCGAACACCTTGCCCTTTCCCGGTTGTCGGAAGCGGACGCTCGCGTACTTGTCCCACACGATGTCATCCTGGCCCGGATTTTCGATGAGCATCAGCATGTAGAACGGGTCGGTCATAGCGTACAGTGAGCCACCGAAATGAGTGCCAACGTAATTGGAGTTCCAGAAGCGCAGCTTCATCTCCACATCGATCGCCTTCCAATCGGGCTGCGTCACGCGGATGCCCGCCCCCAGGAACGGCGGCCAGAGATTGATGAGCCAGCGCAGGTGCCCCTTCGCGATTGCCATATCGAGCGTCGCCTTATGCGGAACGACCTACGATTCCACATTTGCAGCGCGCTACGCAACCGTGCTCTTCAGCGCTGTCCCATACTTTTGCCGCAGCTCTCGTTTCAGAACCTTGCCGGTTCCACTCTTGGGCAAGCTTTCGACAAACTCGATCGAGCGCGGACACTTGAAATGCGACAGCCGGGAGCGGCAGAACTCCAGGAGGTCGTCTCCCCTGGCTTGTGATCCCGGCTTCAACACCACCAGCGCCTTCGGTACCTCGCCCCACTTCTCGTGAGGAACAGGAATCACGACCGCCTCGTACACGTCTGGGTGGGCGATAAGCGCCTTTTCTACTTCCAGGGAAGATATGTTCTCGCCCCCGCTCACGATGATCTCTTTCTTGCGGTCGACGATTTGAACGTAGTTGTACCGATCCACAATGGCGACATCGCCGGTGTGAAACCAGCCGCCTTCCATCGCGGCCGCCGTGGCTTCCGGCTGGCGCCAGTAGCCCTCCATGACGCCGTCGCCTCTCACCACGATTTCCCCCATGACGGCGCCATCGTGCGGTACCTCCGTCCCGTTAGGACCGACCACTCGAAGTTCCACGCCGGGAATGGCAAAGCCGGTCATCGCCTGGCGGGCATAGCGTTGTTCTCCTTGTGAGGGGAGGTCCAATTTCATTGGCGATTTGGCGAGCGTGGGACAAGTCTCGGTCAGGCCGTAGCCGGAGATGCAGGTGCAACCCAGCTTCTCCTCAACTTCTTTCACCAGCGTGGGAGAGGAGGCAGCTCCGCCAATGATGATGACTTGCAGGCTGCTCAAGTCGTATTTTGGTCGCGCGGGAGAATTCACCAAAGCTGTCACCATGGTGGGCACCATGGCGCAGGTGCTGACGCGCTCCCGCTCGATCAGGTGGAACACCTCCACCGGATTGAAGTGGTGAATCATTACGTGCGTGCCGCCGACCAGCGTGATGCTGTGGGCTGTGCCCCAACCGTTCGCGTGAAAAAGCGGAATGGCGTGCAGCAACACGGATTTGCATGACATGTCTCCAATCGTGCTCGTGGAGGTCTGTCCGGCGGCGATCACCGACAAAGCGTGCAAATACACGTTGCGATGAGTCAGCATCACGCCTTTCGGGCGGTCGCTGCTGCCGCTGGTGTAGAAGAGTTCGGCCAGCGAGTCCTCGTCAACTTGGGTGAAGTCACACTCGAACGGAGGAGAGACAGCCAGAACGTCGTCGTAGTTCCTGGGCGCCAGCCAGCTCGCTTGCGGTTGGCCATCCAAAAGGAAAGAGGTTTCGATCGAAGTGACCGTCGTCCGAAACGACTCCACCAGCGGTAAGAAGACCGATTCGACAAACAAGAATCTGGCCTGCGCATCATGCAAAACGAAAGCAAGTTCCTGTGGGCCCAGGCGAATGTTTAAGGGCACCAACACGCAGCCGGCTTCCAGGACCCCATAATAGGCCTCCAGCAGACGATGACAGTTCGTGCTGAGAAAGGCGATGCGATCGCCAGGCTTTGCCCCCGCGGCGATGAGGGCGCCTGCCAGCCGAGTTGCGCGCTCGGCGAATTGCGCATACGTGAATCGCTGCTCGCCGCACACCACCCCGACCTTGTTCGGAAATTGTTCATGGGCATAGCACAGGAAACGAATGGGAGTTAGTGGGATTTTCATGGCCGCCTCGCAGTCCGCCTCGCAGTCATTGACGGTTGTCCACTCTGCCCGGCGTGCTAGTTCCAGTGGTTATTGTGATTGATGGACGCCGCCCTCATCTACCCGAGCCGGGCAGCCTCGTGATCTGCGACGCTGGCGCCACCCATGGAAAAGCGAAAAACGACGTCTTCGGGCGACAGCTCATCGCTTGCTCAAAGGCGCAGGCACGAAGCCGCCAACGTGCCCTTGCAGCAAACAAGGGCACGTTGGCGCACTAGATTAGACTCCCGCCAGGTTCCACCCGCCGGCGCACGGCACAAAACGACAGAAACACGTGCCACGTTGACGGCATCCTTTCAGTGAGCGTTAGGCGGCCGCAGCCGCTGCGTGCTTCTTTGGCGACCGCTTCGTGCGATGTGCGCCCTTGTGCGCGGGTTTGTGCGCGCCGTTCGGCTTTACCATGACCTCCATCAACTCCTTTTGGGCGTCGACGTAGCTTTTCACTCCTTCCCGCGTCAACTCTCCCAACGGCAAGAAGGGAAATGGCCGCAAGAGTTCCAGAGTCTTGCCGGCGGTTTTCACGTTGGCGTTCATCTGTCGCCCGGCGACATCAACCAACTTC